>Ga0209417_1000414_pt1 | contig 104129 bp, 82 predicted proteins | sample RifGroF2_FD_184002 | JGI IMG/M metagenome (GOLD analysis project Ga0209417, IMG submission 184002) | Groundwater microbial communities from Rifle, Colorado, USA - Groundwater F2 (SPAdes) (version 2) | ecosystem: Environmental > Aquatic > Deep subsurface > Groundwater | place: Rifle, Colorado... | reverse complement strand
CATATCCCCGCGACTTTTATTCCGTGGTTGCCGAGTATTTTCAGAACTTCCTCAGCTTTATATCCTAAATCTTTCCCATAATGATTTCCATGAAGTTCTATATATTCTATTTCAGCTTTTGCCAGGCGTTCTGCCGTATCAGAAAGTTTTTCCATTCCGAAGCCCCAGTTGCTCCAGGAAAGTTTTAATTTGTTTTCCAACTTCTTCGGATTCTCCTTTTTCAATCTCAAAAAAGCATCATGTATTCTCGCGTTTTTCTTCTCGAAATTCTGCATTTCCATAGATTATGCCTTTATTTTTGTTCAAGTTTTTCAAGCTTAAAACTGTCAAACCATGACGTTCCTGTACCGCCGCTGGAACTTATCCCCAATCCGGAAAGACGGACAGCGCCCGCCGGTACTGTCGAAATTACAGATACAAGTGTCCAATCCTTTTCTCCTGTAAGAAGAGCGGAAGCCCCTGGGAGAGGATATTTATTCTCGTCGCAATAGCTGATTGAAATTTTGCCCTTCACCTTTTCTCCTGAATTTTTCACCCATGCCGAGAATTTATATTTTTCTCCGGGAGTAACCTTAATCATTCTTGTGCCGGATGGATATCTGTGATAATTGCACCAGAAAGGATCACCGTGCTGAGGTTTTATTATTCTGAGAGAATATGAGTTTGAATGCGTAACATCGTAATCTTTAGCAAGGTACAGTTTATCATCGAGGGTCTCGTAGCCACCCCAGTGCATTGGGTTCCATATTCCAAGATTTTCTATGGAAGAATTTCTCCTTGAAATTTTGTTGTCAATACTAAAAGGCATTTCCGCACTCATAAGGCAGTTCCCATAAAATACGGCATTATAAGAACCTTCTTTCAAAATTCCTTTTTCTGTTTTACCGTCAAATTTAAAATCAATCTTATTTCCTTTTCCCTTGATGCTCTTAATTTTATTCCCTGTACTGTCAATTAAATCAATGAGCCAATCGCCGCCTGCCGGAAAATCTGCTGTAAATATAATATTTTCACCCTGTGCGGCTGTTCCCGGAATGATGTCGGCATTTAATATCGCCGGAACGGTGAATGCGGCCCAGGCAGTCCAAGCGCTCTGTTTTTTCGATATGATATCTTTCGCGGATACCCTCCACTCGTAGAGTCCCGGTTTCAGAAGCAAGTCCGACCAACTGAAATTTTCTTTGAGCCCATCAAGCTTCTTTAGAGTTTCAGATTTCCCTTTTTCTCTGCACTCCAGTGAATATGAATTTGTCTTGCCGTTATCCTCCCATATGAATACCGGACGTTCGGAAAGAGAAAGATTTTTTGCATCCGGTATCAATGTTTTTGGCACAGGAGGATTTTTGTCAGCATCCTGACAAAGGTATATTATTTTAATTTTTCCCGGAAGAATATTGCATGATATCCTGGCTGCGTTTGCGAGTACTTTTTTATCAAGGTAATCGACTGCTTTAAAATTTTCAGGAAGATTTTTATTATTTATGACAAATTTCTTTTCCTTATCAGACTCATTGAAGATAAAGACAAGGCGTTCACCTCCTGGATTAAGCAATACTGATACCGGATCGGATGGAACATCTTTAATGTTCTCAATCTCAATCAGGTCATCGGCACGCTTCAGAGGAGTGAAAAAGTCTTCGAAATCCGATGCCACGCCTATGACTTTCGAAACAGCTTCATAAACATTTCCATCATCAATACCGTTATAGAAAATCATGAAAGAACCGGAGTCAGTCAGTCTGCGGAAAAGGTTTATTTCCGTTCGATCTGTGTCATAATCCTTTCCCCATATGCCTTCTCCGCCATTGAAGATTTTACCTTTGCCTGATGCTTCCTGTGTCGCCTTGTAATCCCCGCGTCCGTATCCGCACATGACCAGATCAACGTACTTTCCAAGATATCTCCAGTCGTTACCGTAATTTTCTCTTTTAAGCCCTTCTCTCTGATAAGCGCTGTACGCTCCGAATATACAATCGGGATTACTTTTTTTTATGGCATCTTTATATATTTTAAACGTCTCACCGTTTTGCCAACATCTGAATTCCACCCATTGCTGACGGTATTTTCCCATCAGTGATTTATTATTTAACTCCTCTTTTTCGCTTATGTTGTTTTTCCTGCGGAACATCTCAATATTGCGTTTGGAATAACCTGGTGAGTTATTGCCGAATATTCCATATTCATAATCAATATGGAGAACTTGATATACCTTTGCCATGTTGCCGATAACTTTGCTAAATTCTTCTATAAATGCCGATTTTCCTTCAAGCAGATCGGCGAAACATATACTGTCGACTGTCTTGCCGGACAAGGTGATTTCTTTTTCTCCGGGATGTTTTGCGAGATATTCCCTTGCTCCAGGAACCGCTCCGCTCATAAGTACAGGCATCATTTTTGCCAAGTTAAATTTATATTTTTCATGCAATAGTTTTCTGTAATCGGCGGCATTCAACTGTAATTCCGCGGATACCGTGTTTAACCCTGCATTTTCCCATTTCTCGAAAATGCTTTCCCTTTCCTTTTCACCATGCTGGGTTACTGAATAAAAAGGCCACCACGGCCAGATTATAAAAGGAAGCTTTCCTGACACCTTTTTTCTGCAGAATGGCGGGAGGGCTTTAAGGTTAATACTATGTTCCTCCTCTGTATATTTCAATTCCGGCACATAACTGTGAAAATAAATTTTCCCCTCATTTATATTTTTATCTGAACCGTTCATTTTGAGAAAAAAATGGATTGGAACGATTTCCCATTCGGGGCCGTCACTGTCCGTCAAGATCTGCCGGGGAAATATCATGCGATACTGCCGGTATTTCGTGTTGTCTCTGCTAATCAGCGTTTCTTTGAACTCCAAAGGCGATGTGCTGTTTCTTGAATGCATAGGAGATATGAGTGAGCATGAAAACGGCATATCCATGACAAACTCAATCTTTTCAGGAAGTTCATTGCATTTTGAACTGTTAAGCGCCAAAACGATTTCTTCTGTTTCTCCTTCCGGAATGAAGACATCTTTAAGCTCTTTTATTCCTGTTTCATCTCCTGTAAGCAATTTTCCCAGAAAACTCGAAACTACAGAAGACGCATTTCCTATCTTGAAACGGAAAACAGGTGACTTGTAGAGAAAACGATTTTCGTTAAGAAATGAATACTCAAAATCAGCATAGCGGCAAACTGCCGTGTTCAACACTTCAGGAAGATTTTTTCTGATATGAAAAATTCCGTTTTCAGAGGCGGTAAGCTCTGTGGTATCCCATTGATATTTATTGTTAATATTTATCCCAGTATGCAAATCAACTTTGGAGGACGCTGAAGACTGGAGATTTGTTTCCACGTCGCATTCGAGACTCTTTTTATTCTTATATACCAGGGAGCCGGTTTTTATTCCTGGAACCTTATCCGTAAATTCGACGTAACCCCAATAATTATCATCATGAAAACCTTTTGGCGCAGGACTCCAACTGCTGAATTCAGCAATCGGCTGCCTTGTCCGGCATAAATTTATCCGCCACAGTTTAGCTACACTATCAACTCCCAGAGATGAGATAGGAACGGAAATTTCAAGTGACCACGAGCCCTTGGCAACCTTTGCCGCGGTTCTTGCTCTTGCGTCCCAGGACAATCCTTTATCCTTATCGTTGAGTATGCTGTCATAAACAGTTCCAAGACTGTTGGCTATTATCTGATATTTTTTGCCGCTTTCATTTTTTATGAAAATTTCAACACTGTCGTCTGTCCATACCGGACCATCTTTATCTTTGCATGCGTCTTTAAATCTATCCATCTGATTAAATACGGGATTCAAAAACTTTTCTTCACACCTTAACGCAAAATAAATATTCTGCGCGTCATAAGTTATCCACGCAGAGCTTTGTCCCTGCGCCATACCTTTGTTCTGGGTAAGCAGAAAATTTGAGCACTCAATATTTTCATTCCAGCACTTGTCATCCAGAACACCGTCAATGACAGGCGCTTTTTCCGCTTTGCCGCAAAGCAGATATGGGACTCCCGGCACGGCGGATATTTTACTTTGAAGCTCGAAGGAGACATCACTGATTAAAAGTACCCCGGGAGTCCTGAGCTCCACATCAATACGGGCATAGTTAAATTTTTCAGGAATTGTTACAGGAAGAGAAAGCTTCTGCCAGCCGCATTTAGGAAGAACTTGAAAGGTTTTTGAAACACCATTACCTTTTTCCGCTTTCCACTTGAGATTAGTGAAACCTGCTGAAACTTTGCAATCAAGCACTTGTTCAGTTTCGGATAAAACTTTTACATTCAGAATATATTTTTCTCCGGGAATTGCGTTAATTCTCGCGGGAGTATTGCACCATACTCCGACATGTTTTTCCTTGTTGACTTCTATTCTGAGAACGTTTGATGAATTCGCTCCCTTAGCGGCTTCACAGGACATTTTTGCATCCGCCGCCTGCTTGTTAGGGGCCCATGACCATGAAGTCCATCCCTTCACTTTTCCGTCTTTCTGAATCTCAAATCCCGTGTTTTCGGCAAAAAGCTGAAACCCTATTACCAATAAAATGGCCGGTCTGAAAATTCTCATCATAGATTTTCCTTATAGATCAGTTAATTTTTATATGGGTTCCAGTAAAGGTCTCGAATATCATTTCCGCCTGTAACTTCGCTTTTCTTTTTTGAAGCAACGTGGTAATCCGCCCATAAAATATTTGCCCTGCTTAAATGCCGCCCTGCTATCGGGGATTGAGTGTCATTCCATGTTGAAACAAGTCCCTGATCACTACTACTTGGGCTGCAATCTCCAATGAGCAGAAACGTTGAAGGACTATTTAGTTTGAAAAGGCTGTATCTCGAACTGGACGCCATATAATAATAGTTAAGGCCATAACTTATTTTTCCGCGGGTATCTGATGTGTTGCCATAAAATTTGAAACCATTAGAGAAATCACTTGCCGATTGACTGGGACATATAAGGACATCACGCCATCCTCCAAACTTTTCATCAAACGAATGCGGGCCGTTCATGACAAACTCATCAAGTTCCTGATACCATACGTAATAGTACGGAGTATAACCGCTATAATCTTCACTGTAACCGTTCATAACCGTGCCTATCTGTTTTAAATTTGACACGCATTTGATGCTCTGCCCGGATTCTTTAGCCTTTTTCAATGCAGGCAGGAGCATAGCGGCCAAAATCGCGATTATGGATATCACGATGAGCAATTCAATAATGGTGAATTTGAATCTCCGCATGATTGTGTTCCTTCTCATTTACGGGTTATCAAAGTACGTATTTCCACTATATCCTTTTGGGAAAGCGGAAACCTTACAATTTCATTTCTTGTTTCAGATAATAAGGCACCGAGGGCCATTTCGGTCGACTTGCGGACATCTTCCAGATGCTTGCATGTATCAATATTATTATCTATTTCAGAAAGAAATTTTTTCATCTGTTCCCCTGTTGATTTGCCTTTTGCCGGAAATTCAATTTTCTTTTCCTCGTAATTCACGCCGTCCCACAAATCAATATGTTCGTTGCTTCCGGCCTTGGCCCATACCGGAATTATGGCACCTTTATCGCCGAGAACATGCATCCTCACAAAAGCTTCCGTGTTATTGGAAAAACATTCTTCCAGAAATACTTTAACTCCGTTTTTCATAACAAAACAATCATGCGTCAGTGTGTTGCTTTTTAGTTCGGCTTCAAGTCTGCAACCTGTGCTGAAAACAAAATCCGGTTCGGAAGCAAACCACCATCTCGCGACATCGCACATGTGTATTCCGCAGTCAATCCCGGGAGTAACGCCGCCACGCAAAAGATTTCGCATCGTAAGCCAATCGCTTTTGAGCCCGCGCTGATGATGAACAAGAGTAAAGGACTGAGGTACTCCTATGCTTCCGGCCTGTATTAGTTCCTGCGCCTTGTTCATCATCGGAGATGCCCGCTGGATATAGCCGACACGCAGTTTTGCGCTGCCTGCCTTTGTGATTTTTATCAGGTCATCGATTTCATCAAGATAGAGACTGAGGGGTTTTTCTGCCAGGACATGCTTACCTGCCAGAAGGCAATTTTTTATTATTTCATACCGCGGCTGCCATGTCGTAGCGACCAATACCACGTCAATGTCTTTTTTCTCAAGCTCTGTTTTGTAATCGCTGGAAATGCGCTCAAAGCTGAACTCATTTTTAAAAGCATCTGCTTTTTCCGATGAAACATCGCAAGCTGAAACAAACTTAAGGCTTTCAATTTTTTTCAGTTGCGGACAATGCCCGTACTTTGCCATATTGCCACATCCGATCAGAAGTAATCCGTGCATTTTATGATTCCCTTGAGTTTTAATTATTTATTTAGATGCCTTGAATTCTGGGGAAACTTTTGTCTTATTTTCAATTTTACCATTCTTAATATATTCAATAAGTAGTTTTCCGGCCCGGTAACCAGCCTCCTCATTTGCCGGAATAATAAAATCAGGCCGGATGCCGTTCTGAAAGCGCTCGGAATCCAGAGTGTCTATTACACAGTGTCTTATTTCCTTTTCCAATCCAGTTTTTTCTCTGGCAAAATAATCAATCAGGGCATCCGCAACACCGGCTCCGTCAAAAAGGAAAACTTCCGGCTTTATATTGTTATTCACGATATGCTTCCCTATCTGCTCTATTCTCTTCTGAAGATTGTTGAGATTTAGAGTTCTTTCCGGATGAATTATCACAGAAGCCATGTCAAAAGATACTTTTTCCAAAGCAAGCACATCCTCAAAATCACGAAAGTTGGCAAGTCCGGCTTCCGCCAGGCCGATATAACCGAAACTCTGATATCCCTGTTTTTTATAGTGCCTGACGGCTTCGCGAATACCATCCAGATGATCTATCAGGACATAGGGAAAACTCTGTTTATATCTATGCAGGCTTGAAGAGTTAAGCATTGAAAGAACTTTTGCGTCATTCAAAATGAAATATTCCGCCAGCTTATCAGAAATTGTAAAACCGAAATCCAGAAATGCATCTATTTTCAAACCGTTTTGGATTTCGCTCCACGGTTCAGGATTGTTCTGATGATAAGCGGCAATCGTAATATTGGCGTTATATTCGGACAGTGCCTTTTTCACTCCGCCAAGCAGTCTTGAAAGTGATGGATGCAGAAGAAATGCCTCTTCCGAATTACGTTCATTGAGATTTATTATTATTCCGATATTCTTAATGTTTGTACTGTACGGATTGATATTTTCCCTGACGTATGTACCGCTTCCCTGGCGTCTGTTTATATATCCTTTTTCCTGAAGTTGCCCCATTGCCTTTTTTATAGTGGTAATGCTGACTCTGTATTTTCTTCTCAATTCTTTTTCAGTAGGCAGAACGGAACCGGCTTTATACTTACCCTCCTTAATCTTATCCGCTATTATATTCATTATCTCTATGTATTTTGTCATAAGAGTATTCCTTGTTGAGATATCAATAAGATATCTTTTATAAGATTATAACTTATTTGATATCATTTTGCAATACCGATTCCAATAAAATCTCAAATTATCCAGAGCTTTTATATGCTCCCATAGATTCTAGCAATTGAGTTTCCGCGCGCCTGTACTGATGCAGAAACAGTGATTTTTGCGATAAAATAATACTAAATTCATATTTGCTTATTGACAAAGATATCAAATTCATATATAATCAATAAAAGGAAGAGTTTCAAAAGCCAAGAGGATAATTAAAAAATGCGCTTGAAAATATCCAGGAGAAAAATAAGAAGGCTGAAATTTTCGAGAGTAAAGTTTTTTATCTTTACCCTTATCGAGCTCCTCATGGTGATATCCATTATCGCTATCCTCGCCAGTATTTTGCTTCCGGCATTACAGAAAACCAGAGAAAAAGCCTATGAAATATCGTGTAAAAGCAAGTTAAAACAGATAGGCCTCGGCATTTCAATGTATTTAAATGATAACAATGACTATTTCCCAGTACCTTATTATGAGTTCTATAAGAGATTGGAAGACCCGTATCTTCCGATTGTTAAAGACAGCGCAGGTTATTATCAGGACAGGTCAGGCATCCTGATATGTCCTTCACAAAGAGAATCCTGTTTTGTGGGTACAACTTCTCCGTGGACATACTTAAGAAACTCGTATGGACACAATTATACCATGATGAGCGGTGTAGGCGCAAATTATCTGAATCCCAACACGTCGGCATTGCGAATGCCAAGGGTGTTACGGCCTTCCACTTTTCTCCTGATGGCTGATTTCGACAAAGGTGGTACGACAATATATCCTGGCAATGAGACTACAGCCCCCGTATCATCCCGGCATAATCTGGGAAGTAATGTACTTTTTGCGGATTTTTCCGTACGCTGGTATTCCTACGTCAGCCTTATGCATTTTCAGAATGGGATACTTACTAACTGGACATGGAAATAAAAATTCTAAAACCGAGAAAATATATGAAAAAGAAATCATCAGGACTAAAATCTTTTGTTTTCACTCTCATTGAGCTCCTTATGGTTATTTCTATTATCGCTATTTTGGCAACTATATTGCTTCCCGCACTGCAAAAAACTAGAAATAAAGCTTATGAAATAGCCTGTAAAAACAAACTCAAGCAAATAGGTCTTGGTCTCTCAATGTATTTAAATGACAACAATGAATATTTCCCCTATCCTTACTATTACTATTATATGAGGCTGGAATCTCCGTATCTTCCGATTGTTAAAGACAGTGCCGGTTACTATCAGGATAAGTCTGGAATACTTATTTGCCCGTCAGACCGTAATCCAGGATATTGTGTGACTTCAGGCACATTGAAATATTTGAAAGCTTCCTATGGGCACAATTACACTTCCATGGAGGGTTTCGCTGTGCGTCTCTCAAAAGTTGTCAGGCCCTCATTTTTCCTTATGATGGCTGATTCCGGAGCAGCCGCACTCGGAAACTCTACAGGCTGCATCAATCCATATGACCCATCGGCAAATCCAGTCGCGGCATGGCATAATAATGGAAGCAATGTGCTTTTCGGAGACCTTTCGGTACGCTGGTATTTATATACCGATATAACATACTTCCGAAATGGTATCCCTTCATATTGGAAAAATGAATAAGATATATGAAATATCAAATTAAAAAAAGAAAGAGCTGAGTATGAAAAAAATCGCCTTGTTTTTTGTCATCGCGTCACAATTCATTGGAACTCTTTTTGCGGAAGATAAAGTGGACTTTCCTTCCTACGTTCCTATTCACCTGTCTCCCAACTCTTGGGAGACAGGTGAATACTGGAAAGCATTTAAGCCTGGTGTCCCCGGATATCCTTTTCCTAAAGATTTTTATTTTGCCGAAAACGGAAATTATATAAGAATGTATCCTGAAAAAGCAAAGATTTTTTACATGACAGGTATTTTGCAGAAAACTATACCTGGGCATTGGAGCATAAGGGATTTCGACCCTGAAAGATATGCCAAGGCATCCCCTGCGGTAAAACAGATGGTTGATTCTTACATTAACAACAAATACCCTATCCCGACTATTTTATACCATGCGGCGAAAGGTAGTGAATTACCAACAAAAGAGGCAATGAAAAAAGCCGGCGACTTATGGATGGGAGATGGAATGCCGGAGGAAATCATATATCGCCTTGAACCAGTCTTTCAGTATTTGAAAGACGGAACTATCTGGAAAGGCTCATCCATGTCCTGTACGACGGAAGACGCGTTAACTAAATTTTTTAAGGAAAACCTTATACCGCGCCTTGAAAAGGAATTGCCCTTCTGCAAGGATCAGAAACATAAATGGACAAGGAAAGAATTGAGAAAATTATGCGATATATACTGCGAGGAATATGCGAATAACGCATCGTCAAGACCTATTGCATGGGGTATGTTTCTCAGCCCTTACTATCTTGCGTCGCGTTCCGATGTCATGACCGTTGCGGAAAAAGGCGCCGATGATTTTGCAGGGGCCCGAGCAAGAGGAATGATAAGACAGTCAGGCGGAAAGAAAGTATTCTACACTTGGCGCGGTCATGAACCTACCGAGAAATACGCCTATTTCAAGAACGGTGCCCGTTTATCCTGCCGCCAGGACAGGGCGGAACAGGGGCTGCCTCTCCCTCACATGTGGTACTATCTCTTCAATCCTTATTTTAAAGGGGCGAACTATTCCACAATAGAAAGCATGACCGGCTCCCTGATACAGAATATAGAAGGGGACGGGAATTATCAATTATCAACACTTGGATATATTTTCAATAAAATGATTGATTATACGGAACGTCACCCGGACAGGGGTGTCGCGTATACGCCTGTTGCTCTGCTGATGGATTACAATCATGACTCGGGCCATTTCAGTCAAAACGGAACAACATATTCCTCCGCCAACATTCCTTTTGACGATGCCGATCAAATGAATTCAGGACTTATCAGTGATTTGTTTTTCACTGAACACAGACATGTAAAAGGCTCGAAAAATTATTCCGTAATTGCGTCCTACGGAGAACTTTTTGACATACTCAGTCCAAATCCGGAAAAAGGCATAGATCCGAAAATTTTTGATGGATATAAAGTTATCTTTGCGATGGGAGGGCTTGAACTCGACCAGAAATACGCACAGGTACTTACAAATTATGTCAAAAACGGCGGAACTCTGGTAATGAACATAAAAGATCTAAATAAATTCATGCCCCTTGATTTTTTGGGTGTTTCTAAAACTGGAGAGACAGCTAAAGGAAATATGATAAAAAATAATATAAGCGGAAAAGAGTTTAAAGAAAATACTTTCACCTATACTCCCCTTGCTTTGAAGAATGCCGTGGCGCTTTATTCCTGTAAGTCTTCCCCTTTAATAACAAGATCTAAAGTTGGGAGAGGTTATGCCGTCCTGATAGGATTAGACTATATGTTACAGGATGAAACAGTTACTGCCGGGACTTGGAAAAAGTGGCAGAAAAAGCCTCTTCTGAATTTCACGGGCGATTTCATTGCGCATCTTACGGCAGGGCTTACCCCGCTTGAGATCCGCATTCGCCCTGAAGACAGAGGAGATATAACATGGCTGATAAGCAAGAAAGGCGACGGATGGACTGTAACGCTGTTTGATTATTCTCTGGAAAAAGAACTATCAATTTCAAATGCCCGTACAGCGTCGATATCTGCGAAATACAATTACCAATCAATACCATTTGAGATTATCTGCAAGGCCCCGATGAAAGATGTCATGGAACAATATGAAGACCGTGACGTTAACTATGAAACAATCAACGGCAATATAGTTGTCAAAGAAAGCATGAAGGCAGGGGACATAAGGGTATATGATTTCCAGCCGCATAAAATTGTGCTGCCCCCGCGTGAAAGATTTGTCAATTACGCGTTGAACAAACCCGTTAAAGTATCTTCCACACTAAAAAAATACACTGCGCGTCCTGCTGTTGATGGAAGATGCGACAATGATGATTTCTGGCAGTCCGGAGCAAATAAGACAGGCCGTGCTTTTGAGATGCCGCAGTGGCTGGAAGTAGATCTCGGAGATATAAAAACCATAGACCATATCTATGTCCAGTTCCATTGCTGGGATGATAGAAGTCCTGAAGTCCGTCACTTCATTTATAAATATTATATAGAAGCTTCGGAAGATGGAAAGACATGGCAGAAGGTGATTGATGAAAGCAATAACGAGGACATCGTAAATCCAATGGGCCTTGAACGCTGGTTCAATCCGGTTAAGGCCCGTTATGTAAAACTGACGGTCTTGAGAAATTCAGGTTTTTCAGGTGCACAGGTGGTGGAGTTTCAGGTAATGGGTGAGGAAAAAGAAAAATTCCAGCCGGAGAGAAAATCCATCATCCCCAAATGGCAGGTACAGTTCCCAGACGAAATAAAAAACGTTCCGGAAAAAAAGAAAAAATACCTTACGGAAATGACTCCTGAAACAGTGAAACCAGGTTGGATGCCGGCAGGAAAAGAATGGAAAGAAATGAACGGATGGGTCACGTTATACACGGATAATTCTGATGAGGGCGGGGCCTTCACAAAAAGCATTTACGGAGAAAGCGTATTCGAAGCAGTTTATGATATCCCGCCTGACGCGATAAAATTCGTCTCGGCAATCGGCTTGGGGAGTAAGAGCCGTGAAGCTTCCGTTGAATTCAAAGTATTTGTTGACGGTAATGAGAAATTCAACAGTGGCCTTTACCGCTTTGGTATGCCCGTACTCCCGGTTATTGTCGAGGTAGGTGGCGCAAAAAAACTTAAACTTGCTGTTACGGATGCCGGAGACGGTATAGCTAACGACTACGCATGGTGGGGCGACGCAAGGTTTATTTTTAAATAGAAAACCACAAAAAATTGTCTGCTTTTGTGACTGAATAAGATGAGCAGAAAGAATTACAACATGCATTACTTAAAAATAATTCTGGTTGGTATTTTTATTTTCCCAGTTCTCCTGGGCGCTCAGAATTTATTAATGACAGGAGATGGCGAAGCTAATTTTGACAAACTTGAGAACTGGGGTAAAACAAGTGCACAAATCGCAATAGACAGCTCTCCCTATTCAGGGAAAAGTTGTTTTAAAATGACGTCTCAATGGGGTTCAGCCTGCGGCTCTGAATTCATCCCGGTATATCCAGACAAAAAATATAAAATATCCGGATGGTTTAAGAGGAGCGTCGATGGCGGAAAAATGAGTTTGTACTTGGGACTGATATCGTTTGATCTGAATAAAGTGTTGATTGCGTCCAAATACGTGAATACAGTTGCTGCTTCCGAAACGGAACTTGCAGTGCCATGTAAAGCGGGAGATATTGTAATACAGGTTAAAGATGCTTCAAAGTGGAAAATAAAAACTAAATATAATTTCATTGCTTTTGCAACTGATAACTCCGGAACGTACAGAGATCTTCCCAATTCGAATATCACACCTGTAATCAGCGCAGAAAAACAGGATAACTCTTGGAAAATTACGCTGTCAGAGCCCTGCGGAAAGGCTTATCCTGAGAATACTCCTGTCCGCTTGCATCATGACGGTAGTAATTACACTATGTCCGCTGTTGCGCCCTCTTTTACCGCTTATGACTGGGAAAAATATTCTACAGAAATCAATGCTATAGCCAAATCAGGTACTCCCGGCAATCAATTCTGTCCCGGAACAAAATATGTTAAAGTTGCAATTTTGGCTACAGGCAGAGGAATAACTTATTTTGACAATTTTAGTTTTGAAGAAGTAAAATGAGTTCTGATGAGAAACAGAAAAAAAAGGAGCCCCTGAAAATGCCGTTAATTGAAATAGGAAATAAACGTATGATCAAAAAAAATATTCTGTTTTTTATGACAGACCAGCTTTTATGGAATGCTTTAGGATATGCCGGGCATCCAATTGTAAAAACACCAAACCTAGACCGTCTTGCACAAAAGAGTTTGAACTTTCCAAATGCATTTTGTGTAAGTCCGGTATGTGTACCTGCTCGAATCTCTCTTTTCTGTGGCCAATATCCCCATAAACATGGACAAGCAACGAACCTTCCAGTCAAAGAAGGGACTAAAATGTTTATTGAAACGTTAACTGCCAATGGCTATCACACAGCCGCTGTAGGCAAGCTACATTTGATGCCGATTTCGAGAGAAACAAAAAGGTTTAAAACGTTGAAGCTACATGACGGTTATTCAAAAGCTGAAGAGTCTGACTATGTGAAATATTTGGAAAAAGTAAAACCTGAATATGCCCCATTAAATATGCATGGGTATCCGGAAGAGAAAAAAGAGGGAGTAATATCAGGCAAAAATGCTATTACAGGGGAAAAATATGAAACTATCATTCTGGGTACGTCAAAAGTCCCTAAGGAATACTTCTACACACAATTCATATCAGATAAAACAATAGAATTCCTGGAAACCTGCAATAAAGAAAATCCCTTTTTCCTTTTCGTTTCATTTTTGGGTCCCCATAGTCCTTTTATCGTTCCAGAACCATATAATACTTTGTACAACCCCGATGATATTCCTGTCCCTGAAACAGTAAAAGAAGATCTCTCCTCAAAACCCAAATCGCAATATCAGAGAAGGAGCCTTTGGGGAATGGAGTATGTGTCAAATGAACAACTGCAAAAGATAACATCTCTGTATTACGCGCATATAACTCTTATCGACGAACACGTGGGAAAAATCCTGAAAAGACTTGAAGAACTTAATCTATATGATGATACAATTATTGTTTTTTCTTCCGATCATGGGGAATTTCTAGGCAATCATGGCCTCTTTTATAAAGGTGCTATGTATGATGAGGCTACAAAGATTCCTCTTCTGATACATGATACAGAAATGCGTTCTTCCCGCAAGATAGATGAACTTGTCTCACAAATTGACATAATGCCTACTCTTCTGGACTTAGTAAATATTCCTCTTCCTGAATGGAATCAGGGAAAAAGTTTAAAGCCGCTTATTGATGGAAAAGTATCATCCGTAAGAGACGAGGTGTTTTTTGAGATTAGGAACGCCGACGATGGTTTAGGTTACAATATCGCGCCCGGATATATAGTCGGATGCAGAGACAAGGATTACCTTTTTTCTTACGAAGTTAATAAATATCACGATCTCTTTGAAGGTGAACTCTATGATCTGAAAAAAGACCCCCGTCAAATAAATAACCTTTATAATAAGACGGAGTATAAAGGAAAAAATAATGAATTCAAGGAACGAATTCTGAACTGGTTTATAGCAACGCAATAATTTTATCATAAATTTGAAAAAGACAGCATGTGCTGGTGCCATGTTAACTTGAAACAGGAGAATAAAAATGCAGTTGTCTGAGTATCCGCTTCAGGAAAAAGTCAACGCGTTTGTTGAAAAACTGGAAGTGCTTCCAGTAACGGGAACGACAAAAATAGACAAAGATTTTTACCTTGACTTAAGTGAAAAAATTGTTTGCCCCGCGTTGAAATGGCAGAACAGTGATGGACAGATAATAGACCCGTTTGAAGGGTATTCCGTACCGATGGCGACAGCCCGTTTTGTCGGGGCCTGCGCCGGACTTATTCTCGGAGGGCGCGGAGATGAAAAAATAATCAATGCGTGTATCTCAGGCATGAACGCGGCATGTAAAACCGTCTCAATTTCAACTGAAAAATATATTATAGGCAGTCCCGCGTTTTATGTCAAAGAGCTTATGCTGGGCTTTAAAGCATTGAAAGGCAAAGTCGATAAAAAGAAACTTTCACTTTGGATAAAACAGCTCAACTCATATAAGCTGGACATAGCCGCTGTTTCAATGAGGCATGAGTTTGACAAACAGCCTGAATGGCACAGCAGGCAAATACCCGGCAACGGCCTGACTTTTTTAATAGCCGGGGAAATGATGAAAAAATTTTACGGCATGGCCGATAACAGCGAGTGGATCGAGAAACAGATGCCTTATCTTCCGCAGAAATTCACCGAATTCGGGATGTGGAGGGATTCAGGGGACCCCATGACTTACGACTGGGTTCCAAGGATGAACCTTTCGCTGGCATTGCTCTACGGCTATAACGGGAATTACAAAAACGAGATAGACGAATATCTGCGGCGCGGCGCGCTGACTATGCTTTTTTATCTTTCAACAAGCGGCGAAGCTCCCTATGGGGGAAGAAGCAGTCAGAACAACCACAATGAAGTTACCATCGCGCTTATTTGCGAATACGAGGCGAACAGATACGCAAAACTCGGGAAAACAAAATTGGCCGGGGCTTTCAAAAGGGCCGCTCACAAGGCCCTGCTTTCCATTAAAAGATTTATTGACATGAAACCTTTCAGAAACACAAAAAATTCTTTTCCTCCAGAAAAAGAACATGGCAGGGAAGCCAGTTACGGTTTTTACAGCGTATATTCTCTTCTTACCGCAAGTCAGCTGGGTATTACATATACATTGGCAAATGATGAGATAGAGGAAGCCCCGTTGCCGCAGGAAATTTGTGGATACGCTTTTGAGCTCCCTGGTGCTTTTCATAAAGTCTTCGCGTCATGCGGAGATTACCATATCGAAATAGACACTAATGCGTCTTTCACCTATGACGCTACCGGCTTGGGCAGAATACATCGAAAGGAATTTCCATCTGAACTGGGAATATCCACTTCCATTGTTTCTCATGGAAATTTTCTTCCCCTGCCGCCAGCCAGTGAAAGAAACATATGCATCGGTCCAGGATGGGTTGATAATGCCGGAAAAAAATACTGGCTTTCAGAGTTCTGGGAACAAATAGAAAAAACAGAAACCAAAATATTGAAAGAAGATACGGCAAGTGTTGAATTTTCAATAAGTTATACCATGAAAAATGAAAAATGGGGATGCCGTGTGATAAAAGAACACTATCAGCTCACAAATACGGGCCTCATTATAAATTCATCTATTGAGGGCAATGTTTCCGGTATCATTTTCCAAGTTCCACTTATGAAATTCAACGGAAAAAATAAAGGAATAATAAGAAGCTCCGAATCGTCTTTCAAGGTTCAATCAATGAATTCCGAATATAATGTTAAATGCCTATCTAGTAATGTAAAAAGCATTATTGAACCGTTTATGGCATCTAACCGAAACGCTGATTACCAGATTGGATGTTTCATGAGTGAAAATAACAATATTACTATCAAACTTTCCATAGAAAAATAGAAAAAATAAAGGAGTTAAGATGAAAAGTTTATTTGTCATAGGAGACAGTATCTCATGTTATTACGGACGTTATCTGGAAAAAATGTTATCCGGGATAATGGAGTACGACCGGAAAGGCGGGTCACACACACTGACGGATTTGGACGACTGCACCAACGGGATAAACGGCGGAGACAGTTCAATGGTACTGACATATTTAAAAGAAGTTGTAAAAAAAGAATGGTTCAATCCGGATATTCTACTTCTTAACTGTGGACTTCACGACATAAAAACACATCCCGAAACCGGAGCACTTCAGGTACCGCTCAAACAATACAGGAAAAACCTTGACAATATATTATCAATAACCAGTGACAGGAAAATAACTGTCGTATGGGTAAGAACCACACCGCTAAACCAAAAACATTATACTGACAGCAAACTTTTTGTCAGGAGGGCGGAAAACATCAGCGAATATAATTCAGTCGCCGACCAGATTATGAAGTCAAATAATATCCCTGTCATAGATCTTTTCGCCTTCACGAAAACTCTTGGAGACGATATTTATCTCAATGGAACCGACGACGTTCATTTCAATGAAAAGGCCGCGGCAGAACAGGCCGCCTTCATCGCCGGATGGATCTACTGTCGTGTGACTCGAATTGATTGTATAAATAAAGGAATGTATTCATGACAAAACAAATCACCATCGAAAAAATTGCCCAGCCCAAGTGCCGCCTGCCGGTAATTAATATTTTCAGTCAGCACCTGCCGGAGAGAGGCATCCTGGCTGATATTGCCTATTCGGATATGGGCAGAGGCGTACTTTTCCTCGTAAATACAGAGACACACTTATGGAAGAAAAATTTCTTCTTCCTGAAGGCGCCAGTTGCGGCTTCCGCGCTCTGACCAAAGGAAAAGACGGGAACTTGTATATAGGCAGCAATGACGGATGCCTTTATTCTTTTGACATTGATTCCACGTCCTTCAAAAAAGCTTCCGAGCTCCTTCCTCACAAAACCTGTTGTACTGGTGCTTACACATCTGTGTCCGGGAAAATATACGTCGGCATTTATCCTGACGGGAACTTTTTTCAATATGATCCGCTAACAGGAAGCACAAAACGTTTTTCAACGCTTCCTAAAGGGAATCTCGGACTTTACTGCACCGGCTTTATTGACCTGCCGGATGGTAAAATGCTTATTATGACCACGGGGGGAAATCCGGGAATTGTCCTCTTTGATCCCGAAAGCGGAAAAACTGAAATTGTCTATGAAGGCAATACTGAAAAGGAAACTCGCGGTTTCTTCAATGGCTTTATGGACAGCGATCGCATAATAGCAAATTATCACGAAAGCATAAGGATTTTCAACTGGAAAAAAATGGCTTTTGAAAAAGATCTGATTGAAGACTTTCATGAATCCTTATTTCTCCTCGAAAAAGCTGGGGATGAATATTATTTCGGCGGTTGTCCGTCTGGAAATATGTACAAAATAAGCAACGCCAAACTTGAAGTTGTGAAAAAGGACTTTCCCGCTTTTAATATGGTAAACAATTATCACGCTCTTGGTGATAATGAATTTATATGCATCGGCGACAACGGACTTGTCATGAGATTCAACTTGAAAACAGGCAGCTTCCGTTCACATCAGATAGATAATATCGCTGATAAAGGAATGGCAATACAGTTTCTTTCAAAAATTCCGGGAGAAGATTTTATTGTTGGAGCTCACTTCATCAACTCACAAATGTTCAGAATTAAGCTTTCTATGTAGGAACCTGAATCGTCTCTCACTAAAGTTGTACATGCTCCGGGACAGGTAAACTGCGGAACGGTACTCAACGGCAAATTTTATTCAGGTTCCTACATAGGGGCCCTTGTTTCCGAATACGACTGGAATAAAACATTTGTTCCACGTGAAAATCCTCTTATCATCGCAAAAATAGGAGACAAACAGAACCGTCCAATAGATATGGTAAATGATGGTAAATTCATTTATATAGCGACAGGGGCCGAATACGGTACTCTCGGAGGAGCGATAAGTGTTCTGGAGCCTCTAAGCAGGCAAATGGAAACTTACCGTGATTTCGTCAAGGGACAGAATCCGACATGCCTTTATCGGTCAGGAAACGGGTTCCTGGTTGGGGGCACGGATATATTCGGCGACTGCGGAACTGCCAAGCCTACAGCTCCGCATGCGGTACTGTTCCAGTGGGATACCAAACAGAGAAAAACCGTTCACTCTATGACGCCATGGGAAATTCCGCATCTCAAGATAACCAGCATGTCGCCGTCAGATATATGTATCGGAACAAAAAATCCTCCAGGCCAGGATGGAGAAGAGTATTTCCTATGGGATACAAAAACCGGAAATTGTGAAATTAAAAAATGGCCGCTCAGAGGCGTTTTCATAGGCGGTGTTTTCATGAATGACCGGGAGTTTTACGGAGCGACTGAACACGGCCTTTTTGTTCTTGATATCAAAACCAATGATTATGAGATGCTCAGCAGCAGCACCAAAAAGACGGGCTCTTATTGCACTCGCTGTTTTAGGAAACTGAATGAAAATGAATTCATCTTTGACATAGAGGGTGTAAACGTGATGAAAGCCATAATTAAAAAGTAAAACATCAATTATGAAAATTCTGAATACAGTTCTTGTTGGTCTGGGCCGAATAGGATGGAAATACCATCTGCCTGAGATTCTGAAACACAAAGGTTTCAAGTTATCAAGCATAGTCGAGCCGCTGAAAGAGAGACGTGATGAAGCATTTAAACTTTATGGAGTAAAGTGTTTTAAAGATTGCGTTTCTCTTTTTTCTTCAGGAGAAAGACCTGATCTGATGGTAATAGCGTCCCCTACGCCTTTTCACATGAGGCAAAGCCTGGAAGCTTTTAAAAACGGTTGCGATGTTTTCTGTGATAAACCTATGGCGCTTTCGTATGCTGAAGCTGCAAAAATATTTCAGGGCATGAAGAAATATAAGAAGAAATTCATGCTCTATCAACCCCATAGAGGAACTGAGGAATTCCTGTCCCTGAAGCATGTTTTAAGCCTTGATCTTATCGGACAAATTTACATGATCAAGAGGATTTCTTCAGGTTACAATATAAGAAATGACTGGCAGTCTCTGAAAAAATACGGAGGTGGAATGCTGAACAATTACGGCGCGCATTATATGGATCAGCTCCTGCGCCTGCGTCCTTCAAACGTAACAAAAGTTTTCTGTATTCTGCGAAACGTCATAAGTGCCGGAGATGCCGAAGACCTCGTAAAAGTGCTCATGGAAACGGAAGAAGGGCTTATGCTCGAACTGGAAGTAAATATGGCGTCGGCACACATAATGCCGCCATGGCAGATCAACGGCGAATATGGTAGCATCATTCTCGACAGAGAAAAAAAATCATGGCATGTGCGTTATGCAAATAAAAAAGATCTTTGCGGAATTAAGCTGCAAAAAGGAGTGGCGGCATTAAATCGCGAATACAGTAATGGCAAAGATATCAAATGGAATGAAAAAGAATTCGAAATTTCAGGGTTCGATAAAATTGATTTTTACTCGAAAGTCTATGAACATTTCGCATTGAACATGAAGCCTTTTGTCCCTATTGAAGAGACAATGGAACTGATGCGTGTTTTTGACCTCTGCCGGAAATCAGCTTCAAAAGGAAAATGTATTTCACATGTTGAGATAATTAAAAAAACAACACAGGGAGTTTCTAAATGAATTACGCGGAAAAAATCAGTGACGAAATCGCAAAAACCTTAAACATGAACGGGCCGTTATGGAGTCTCTGGGAAGAATGGTGTTCTCAGGCTTTTCAACAGGGCCATGCCATCAGGGCCATGCTGGCGATGAACAGAATTAAGCCTAAAGAAATCTATTTGGACATGGCAAAAGATTGGGCGGTTATGACTCTCCGGCTGCAAGGTACGCAAGGGCATCCCGACAGATATAATATGGGATATGGCGAACAGATAAAAAATGGTGTTCCAAGGAGCTGGTTTGTCGCGGACTGCGGTACTCTTGCCGTGGCCTTGCTTGATGTCGCCTCGTTTCTCCCTGAAAAAGATAAGTTGAGAAATGAAATCATTGATTCCGTAAAGCGCTTCGCTGATTATATAATAAAAAACTGGACTCTGAAAGACGGCAGCTTCACTCTGGGATACTTGAATTTTGAAGCACAGGAAAAAGAGCCGTACCACTGTGCCAATGCTCAAAGCAATCTCTTTCTCTGGCCCCTGTGGAAAGTTACCGGAGATGCAATTTACAGGGAACAGGCGCTGAAAGCTACTCAGTGGCTTGCATCGTGGACGGACTACGATTGTCCCTATTGGGGTTCCCCCGTTCACAATCGGGCATATAACTGTGAGAGCCTTTTTACATCTCTGGCACATATTGACAAAAATGAGAAGATATACAGGAAGGTTGTAGAAAATATAGAAAAATATATAATCAGGTGGGCCACTGAAAATTTTGAAAAAGGATGGTTCAAAAATGGAGTGCCTGCTCATGCCAAGGACCCTCTGCTTGTCATGAACCTGCTGCTTTACAAAAAATATATTAAAGCCGACCCAATAGTCGTTAATACGGCAAAGAAAGCACTTAAAGGAATAGAAAAAGTACTTGATAAAAGTTTTAAGTCTGTCGAAAAGCATAATGTGTCAGGGATGGCTTTGGCAAGCAATACTTCGGCGGCAAGAAAAGATACTGACCTCTTTGAGAACATACTTCTCAATAAGTTTTACGTTACTGACGGATTAACGGGAATGGCGATGGTATTCAGCAATGACCCGGATGCCATGTACCCGTTTTCAAATTAAAAATCTCTGGAGACAGAATGAAAAATATCGCATCAGCCATAATGGCAATCGGCGCTCATCACGATGACAATGAACTGGTAGCCGGCGCACTGGCAAAACACAAAAATGCCGGATGGCATGTCGTTTCCGTAGTGATGACAGATGGCAGATATGCTCTAGGTAAATCCTCAGAGGAAAATATCCAGCTGCGAGAGAAGGAATCTCTTGATGCCGCTGCGCTTCTGGGAATGGAATGTGAATTCATGCATTTGCCGGAAGGAAACGTCTACCCTCTTGAAGAAACAAGAAACGCGCTGACAAATATAATAAGAAAGCACCAGCCAGCCATAGTAATTACCCATCCGGCAAAAGATTATCACATAGACCACATGAACACCAGCCGCAGTGTACTGGAAGCTGTGTATTCATGTGAGAGTGTTCACGGCAGAGGTGAATATCCTCCATGCCCAAAACCGTTTTTATATTATTCTGACGCATGGTTTACTCCATTTGAACCTGATGAATATGTAGACATAAGTAACTTCATAAATCTGAAACTGGACATGTTGCGATGTCACAAATCACAGATACCTCCGGACTGGGTGGAAGATGACAACATGGTTGGTCATGCAAAACTCCAGAGCCGCACACGCGGAATCGAAGCAGGAATTAAATACGCAGAAGCTTTCCGTTTCGTACCACTCCACGCGCGTCTCAGGGTCAGCAATTTACTGGGAGAAAAATAAATAATGGAAAGTGCTACGTCTAAAAAGATATCAGCTGTTACTGCTTTCAAAAACATTAGAAGCAATACTCTGATTATTCAAGATTTTCTGAATTCCATTATGGAAAAAAGCAGCTTATCAGATAACTTAGCTTCATTTAACAGGAAAGGATTACATGTATAATGAAAAAATACAGATATAAAGTAATAATATGCGGGATTTTTACTCTTTTGGAGCTCCTCATAGTTATAGCTGTAATAACTATTCTTGCGGCGCTCTTGCTACCGGCCCTGAGTAAAACAAAAGATAAAGCATATGAAATAAAATGCGCATCCAATCTCAAACAGTTATACCTTGGCTTCATGAGTTATACCGATGACAGCAATTTCTACATGCCGAGAGCATATAACTCACTATATGGCGGCGCATGGGTAAGTGTGCTGAAACAGCATATAAACAATAATGCGGTCTTTCTTTGCCCTAAAGACGATCCTTCGAACAATAATAATATCGCCACAAGTTATGGCTATTATAATCAATGGGGAAAGAACACTGGCGAAGACACTTTTAAAAAATTAAATCTTGTCGCCAGTCCAACGGTGATATTGGCGGACGCGGAAGTATATATTACTTATGGAAGCGGCTGGGGAACAAGTTATCCATTCAGGCATAGCGCGGGCTTGAACGCGCTATGGCTTGAAGGAAATGTTTCACGAATGAGGGGAAGTTCTATAACTGTAAGCAAATGGGACTGGTATCTCTGGGTTACAAATTCAAAATAAAATTACAAAAATCTGAAATGGGGAAACAATGGTAAGAGTTTTCATTTTGTTTTTATTTTTTATTCCGCTTCTCTTCACTGAGGCGTCATCAAAATATGATATTTACCTTGCAAAGAAATCTGAAGCAGAGGCAACCGTAAATTCGACAAATATTCCGCCCTCGGATTTATTCCGAAGCGTTAATGGTAATCTTACGGAAGCTGCGAAAACATTTTTTAAAATTTCATACGACCAGAAAAATATATACATCAAGGTTCACTGCGAAGAAAATGATCTGAAAAATATAAAATCAGTTATAAAGGAACATGACGGACACGTTTTCACTGATACCGGCAAAAAAAGGAAATGATTATTTCCAGTTTGTAAGCAACAGCGAAGGAGTAAAATTCGAAGCTAAAAAACAGAATGGAAAATTCACCAAGGAATGGGACGGGGACTGGAAGGTTATACCAAATAAAGGAAATGACTTCTGGGAATTGAATATAATCATCTCCTTAAAAAGTTTGAATGCCGGAGAAATTAAACCCGGCGACGAATGGAAAATCAATATATGCAGGGAACGATATTGCGGCGGACGCTTTGAACTTTACACATGGGCATATACCAAAAATTTTCATGATGCGTCTAAATTCGGCACTCTGGTTTTTGATGATTTATCTGTAAAATTGAGACGCGATTTTAATTCCGTTGCGGATAATATAAATAAATGGCGCAAGCAAATTAAAGCGTCTCTGAAAAAGGAAGATAATTATTTGAACAAATTCAAAAATCTTGAAGGCATATATAATACAATTAATGATGCTTTACAGAAAAAAAACATAACCCTTTCTGGATTTATTTCATTGAAAACTTCCCTTGATCTACTTCCCGCTGAATATGAAACTCTGGCATGGGATATTGAAATTGAAAAATTATTTAAATAAAGGATTTGTTATTATGAGAAAATTAAAATCTATCCTCGGCCCCTGTTTGTTTTTTTCACTCCTTCCCATATTTGCCTCTCTTAATTCTCAAACGGAAATAGCAGAATCTATGAATTGGAAAATGCCGGCAGCGGGCAATGAATCTCCTGACAACTTATTTCATGGGGGAAAAATAAAAATTCTATTCATAGGAACTTGGGAAGGACAGATCGAGAGCATCAAGCTTGCCGAAAAACTCAGAGCTCTTGAAATTGCCACTCACATGACTTACAGCAACAAAGAACTCGGTTCTGAAAAATTTACCGGGGCAGCAATTTTTGACCCGGTCGAGACAAAACGGGAACTTTCCGGGAAACTGGATAAAAACTGGGATTTGATCGTTGTCGGCAAAATTGATTGGGCGGCTTTTCCAAAGGAACTGCAACTGAAAATATTGAAAAAAGTGCATTCAGGAACAGGCCTTCTTTATATAGGAATTCATAATGGAGACCGGTTCATTAAACGTATAAAGACTGAGAAGTCTATTCCCATTGAGGATACTATAAAAGCATCTATAATATTAGACAAGAAATTCAAAGAGACCTACTCTCTGCCGGAAACTAAAATTGTCTGCGCAAAATTGGGCAAAGGGAAAATCTGTTTTGTGGATTATACAGGAGAGTTGCATAACGGCTCAATACAGATGTTAACGCCAACAAGGTATATTTACGATACGCCATTTATTTATGATTGCTATCTTGATTTTTTGAACAAATGCGCCATGTGGGTTACAAACAGACTGGACGTTAAAACCGAGGATGCAAATGCTCATTTCAATATGGATGAAGCCAGCCCGGCTGATATTGAACTTCAGCCGGACAAGTTTTCATTTCTGCCCAAAGAAGCAATAACGGGAAAGTTGCTTTTGAAGTCCCCCAAGACCAATATCAGCGTTGTATTGGAATTGTACGACAACCTTAACCGACTGATAGAAAAAAAAGAAGTTCATGTTTCCGGTGATACATTGTCTTTTAAGTTTGCTCCTGTTGCTCCGCTTGTCCCGCTGCATTATATCTGCGCCCAAATTATCAGTAATGGCACTGTCGTCAGCGAAGCGCGCAAACCTATAGCCGTAAAGACAGAAGCTGCTGCGGATTTTGTTCTGGCAGTATGGGTAACTCATCCAGTGAATCTGCCTGTGGGAAAAAATCTTTTAAAGTCTCTGAAATCTTATGGGGTTGATGTGATTTATTCTTACAATATGCCTGCGAAAAACGATATACAGCTCTCTTCTGAAGGGAAGGCCATTGCAGAGGCCAATTTGCTCTCCATGCCGTATGCTCTCAGAATATTTTTTTCAGATTCACCCGTCAACATGACACGCAAGCCTTGCCTGAATGATCCTGAATACAGAAAATCCATTAAATATATATTCAAAAGACAAGAAAAAAGTTTCTGGCCTTATTTCCCTTTTTATTATTCACTGGGTGATGAAAACGCTCTCTCCGCATACAATAATGCGGACATCTGTTGCTCCGAATTCTGTAATAAGGATTTTATAAAATTTCTGCAGGGAAAATTTAAAACGTTGAACGACCTGAATACCTGCTGGCATAAAAATTATAAATCATGGGATGAGGTTAAACCCATTTTATTGACCGATGCTAAAAAAGATAAATATTTGATTCCATGGTTTTACCATAGAATGCATATGGACAAAGTTTATACTGATATTCATGATTTCTGTAAAGGTGAAATAAGAAACTTCGATCCTGACGCAAAAGTAGGATTTGAAGGGTTTCTATGCGGGTCAACATGGGGCGGCGGCGATTATACCCAGTTATTCAAGCAACTTGATTTTTTTGTGCCTTACGCATCTGTCACTGACAATGAGATTATGAGAAGCTTCTGTTCTCCGGCAAAATCATATGGAACTATTTGCGGCGCGTATTCCGCAACCATGAGCAATCCCAAGAGAAGCAGCTATGCTGCATGGGATACATTGTTCAGCGGTGGAAACCTGATTGTCTGGTGGCAAGCTTCAGGCTATTTCTTTGAAAATGGAAAAATCATCGGACCGGGATTGAAACCTGACTTGACAGCCTACAGCTGGTTTAATCTGTTGTGCGATGAGGTGAATGAGATAAAAATGGGGGCGGCAACAGTTCTGGAAAATTCCCATTCTGTCAATTCAGGCACAGCCATTCTCTATAATCGCCTAGCCTATTATGCGGCAACGGCAAACGACAGAACGCTTCATCTCAACAGTTTCGTCAAGTTGCTTAAGGACTCATCTTTGCGAGCTGATATACTGTGTTTCGAGGATATTCTTGACTCATCATTTACACCTGAAAAATATCCTCTGCTGATATTGCCTGGATGTGAATATTTGCCTAAAAGTGTTGCTGAGAAGATTTCTGTGTATATGAACTTAGGAGGCAAAATAATCTGCGACATTTATCCTTCTACAGATATGAACGGCAATAGTCTTGACATTGATAAATCAAAAATGCTTATGTTCAATCCAGAAAACTTGGAGAAATATAATGGAGACTGGGGAATGGGTGAAGTAAAAAACTTTCCATGGACTGAAAATGGCGCAATAATAAGAAAGAATTTTCAGAAATTGCTGGCATCTATCGATAAAGTAAAAGCCCCGGTAGAATTGAGTGATACCTCTGGTAATGATCCTTTCGACTGTAATGCAAGAGAATGGAGTAATGGCACAGAAAAATATCTAGCCATTCAGAGATATCCATATCCGGATTCGCCGGAAACTAAAAACATAAAAGTGAAATTAAGAAAGCCTGTTTTTGTGTATGATATCAGGAAAAGGAAATTACTTGGTTTCAGAGACACTATTAATCTGAATATTCAGCAGGGAGACAGTTTCCTTTTTGCTCTGTTAAATCGAAAACACCTTGACTTCAATATCTCTGTGACAAATGGGACGCTCAAAATATCAGCATCTGAAAAGCCTGATGAAAAACTGTTCTTCAAAATCGACATATTTTCTCCCGACGGAAAAAAAATATCATACTACAGCGGCAATGCCGTCATAACTGATGGCGTTGGAGAATATCATATAAAGTATGCGCTGAACGATGCGCCTGGAGAATGGACAGCAAAAATCACTGATATTGTTACTGGCGTCTGTAAAACTTTGAAATACACAAGGTAATCCTATGTCTGCTTTCATTCTGTTGATATTCTTCTTCATAAGCTTAAATTCTGGAGGAGAAGAAACGCGTCCACAATCTGATTTATATTTTGCATGTGATTTTGAGACAGACTGTCCTCTTGTTCCTTTCTGCTCCAATATAGATAAGCCATACAATGTTAATATCTCATTAAGCAAAGAAAAGTTTTCTTCAGGGAAAACGTCATGTAAAGTCGAAGTTGAGATTCCCGAAAATAAAAAAGGAAACTATTTTTATTTACAAATACCGCTTCCAAACATTCCTTTAAGGAACCCTACAATGATTTCGATGGATATTTTTAATTTGGGAACAGGCGGTTGCCTTGGGGTGATAGCCAAAACTGCCGACGGAAAACAAATGCCATGGTGCTATTTTCCGAAAAAAGGTCAGTTTTACAGCAAGAATGAGAGATGGCAAAAACTGTATTTCAATATCTATCCTGATTTTATAAAGCATTGCCAGAATAAAAACATTAACAGCTGCGATATTATTATTACAAAGGTATGGTTCCGTTTTTCTCTCAAACCTCCTTTTAAAATAGCATTTTTTGCGGACAACTTTTCCATGGACTACCTCACTTACAATATGGAGGCTATAGGTAAAAGCAATAGCGAGCTCTTTCAAATCGTGAAGAGTAAATTCAATTCTATTTCTGAAGAATATGAATCCCTGCTTCTTATAGAACACAATGCCCCTTACATGAAAAAATTAAATGATTTGAAAACCAGACTTCATAATTTTGAAAAGACATTAAGTGATGACAATACCCATGACATGAAAGGCGCCGCAGATATCAGAATTAAAATAGATAATATGACAAATGAAGTTAGGAATATAATTATGGATATGGAATTGGATGAGTTGTTAAGAAATCCATCACTTTATTGATATGTTTGGACAAAAGTTTCTACCTCGTCTTCAAGTATGCGTTTTTTTTAATTAATGGCTTTGACTGCCAGTCTTTTCTTTTGTTCATCGGCATGCTGAGTTTTTACGCTAAAAATCTGGAATCTCAACATAATTGATTATGCCACTTCATATTTATTGAGGCATTACTTCTTCAGTATTTTTGCCGCCATTTTTTCAAGTCCGCTTTTGTTTTTTCACGGAATTAGATATATCACCGTATTTACATCATCCTATCATCGCACCTCATTATTCCTCCTTTTTTAGGATCTCACAATGACTCTTGTTATATCTTCGAATGCAAATCAGTATTACATATGAATTTCCGGACACTACGCCATTTCATTTTATTCCACACACCCTTATCTTTGCTCTTGCGTATTCGGTTATCTTCTCTTCAACAGGCCTAAAGTAAAGATCGACAGGGATGAATTTCTCCCCGTTTTTCTCAAGCTCAGATGCGATTCCGCGAATGAATAAGTTCTGAAGTTCTGTAGCTATATTTATTTTTGCCACTCCGCATTCAATGGCCTTTTTTAATTGTTCTTCCGGCACCCCTGTACCGCCGTGAAGCACAAGAGGAATTGACACACTCTTACCTATTTCCATGGCGCGTTCAATATCTAAATAAGGTTCCTCTTTATAAAAGCCGTGGGCTGTACCGATTGAAATAGCGAGCGCGTCAACTCCCGTTTGGCCTGCAAATTTCACAGCTTCCTCCGGTGTGGAAAGTTCGACTTTGCCATCACCAAACGGTACATGTCCTATCTCCGCTTCAATAGATACTCCAGTTCTATGGGCAATATCTACAGCTCCAGCGGTCAGGTCAATATTCTCGTTTAAAGATAGTTGTGAACCGTCAATCATCACTGAAGTATAACCAATTTCTATTGCCCTTTTCAACTGTTCGATAGAAGTCCCGTGATCAAGATGCAGAACAATTGGGATATCTGTTTTTCCCGCAAGCCTTGCGGCCATAGCAGCAATAAGTTCAGCCCGCTCATCCTTGAACAGCCGCTGATAAACTTGAATTATTACTGGAGAACTCTCTTGTTCAGCCGCCTTGAAAACTCCCAAAAGCGTTTCAAGGTTAGCCACATTAAAAGCGGCAACGGCACGTTTGTTTTGTCGAGCCTTTGGCAATATTTCATTTAAAGTTACTAATGGCATATACTAGTTTCCTTTTGCTTTAAGTATGGCTTCTTCAATACTGATCGCATTGAAATCAGGCTTGGATTTTTTCAATGCGAATTTAGTATATGGGGAAAATGTGATTATCAGGTCTTTTTCCGGATTGTCTGCAAGTTCGAAAACTCTGTCACTTAATTTTTTCATAAGTTCCGGACATATCTCGTCATAGATTACGGCGCCTTCGCCGGCAGCATATGATTCTTCGAGATTTGTTCCAAACATGTCCAGCTTATATCCGGCGGACTTCAGAAGTTCACGAGGTGCAGTGAGATTATTATAATTTTTCAGATAATCGCTGTCAATACAATATACATTTATAGATTTAGATGGCTTATTAATACTGCCAAGGGATAAAAGATATTCAGAACTATGCATAACGTTGATTCCATCTATCGGGAAATCATTCTTCAGTGCATCATAAGACGCAGGGCAACTGGTCACGAGAGTTGAAGAACAGGACGCCTTGACAGCTTTTTTGAATTTCTCGTTAACAATTGATGCATCTTCAGCAAAACCTAAAACATTCAGTGCCTTGCCGCAATCACCGCCGCTTATTGTTTTACAGTTACCAGCGAGTTGCAGAAAAGCCGATGCTATCTCAGGCTGATGATTTTTTGTGTAGCCGTCAATGTAATAAAGGACATCGCCTGTCCCTTCGACAGTGAATTCCACTTTTTTCAAATCATCGGCCACGGTTCTGATGTTTTGTGGTGCGTTTCCACTTTCGACTATATCCTGACGAGCCCCCAGAATAAGGCCGACTTCGTCATAGTGATTGACACAATGATAACGACATGATGCGCTGAGTTCCGCTTCGTAAATAGTTTTTATGTAGTCTTGATTCTTCATGTTTTTACTGTCCATACGGACTTTATCCAGAAGAAGCGCACGTCCGCGCGGAGTATCAGACTCCTTGAAAGTTACATTACCAACAGCCGCGAGGTGTCTGCACATGAAACAAAAACGGCACGCTTTAATTACATCAAGGTATTTGTCAATATTCATAGTTATCTAGCTCCTTTAAAACCCATCTTACCGGGATTCATTATATTATTGGGATCAAGTACTTGTTTGATGTCCTGAAGTATTTTGAATGCAGGCCCATAGAGATCTTTCATCATACGGCCCAGTTTCAATCCTACACCGTGATGCTCATTGATTACGCCGCCTTCTTTTATTGCCGCGCGGATAGCCATGTCCCAGATTTTGTTATAGAGGGCGATTGCTTCATGCGGGTCCTGCGGAGGGTTATCGATAATAAAGCGGGCATAGAGCATGCAGCCCCATTCATACCAGTGAGAAAAATGCCCGATAAATGTTGCTTGCGGAAAGTTTTCTTTCACAGTATTTTTCATTGCCCAATAAACATTCTCAATATTTGAAAATGTCGCAACTGTATCCAGAGTGCCAAACGCCTGAGGCAGCTGGAACATATATGGAGGATAGAAAAATTTATAACGATGTTCCCACCATGCTTCACCCATTTCAGAGCCGAGATCTTCAGGTTTCTGCTCCATGGCAATTGTACTCGCCTGTTCCATTTCAAGGTCCACCATTTTTTCAGGGCCGTCAAAGCCGAACACCAGATATGCTCCCTGTTTGTCAATGCCGAGAACGCGTTTAATCAATTTTGCGGTTTCCGGTTCATCATAAAGACGTATCACACATGGATGGAGCCTGCTGGTCATAATTTTTGCGCCTGCGGCCATTGCTTCATGCATGTTTTTAAAGAGAAACGCATGGAATTTACGGGATTCTGGTATCGGATGAATTTTCATTGTGGCCTTAGTAACAACCCCAAGAGTTCCTTCACTGCCAAGGAAAAGCTGGGTAAGGTCCGGACCTGAAGCATGGCGCGGAACTGGGAGGGTATTTATGATTTCACCTGTTGGTGTTACAACTTCCATGGACATTATCATATCTTCCATTTTTCCATATTTGGTGCTTAGTACCCCTGTGCCGCGGTGAGCAATAAAACCGCCGAGAGTGGCACATGCAATGGATGCAGGGAAGTGCATTGTGCTGTAACCGGCTTTTTGCACGGCCCATTCCAGATGCTGGGTATTGATACCGACTTCAACTGTCGCCGTCATTGAAACAGGATCAATACTTAAAACTTTATTCATCCGCTTCATGTCCATGATTATACCGCCATAAATAGGCAGTGCGCCGCCTTGTGAACCGGAACCGCCTCCCCACGGAATCACTGGAATGCCGTAATTGTTTGCGAGCTTAAGTATTTCAGAAACTTCCCTGGCGGAACCGGGATGAACAATAAAATCAGGTACTGTGCCTTTCTGACCCCTGTCATGCCAGAGTTCAGGCACCCAGTAGTAATCTATAGAATGTCCGAGTTTGTCAGAGTCATCCGTTTTGACATAATCTTCGCCGACGACCCACGTCAGCTCACTGCGGAGCATTTCGTAGGTATAATTTTGATTTGACATTAACATGTTATCAACAGCTCCATATCTTGTTTTATTTATAAAAAATTTGGGAAATATCATTTTTTAAGGCGTCAAAAAGTTCATCCGTCATGGATTGTATTTCATCCAGCGAGCACACAGCTGCCGTAAGAGGGTCCAATGCGATTGCATGAAATATTTTTCTGCGATCTCCCCCCAATGCTCCTTCAGCGGCAAGCATCTGAACATTAATCATGCAGCGATTTAATCCTGCTAGCTGCTCCGGATAATTCTCTATCCTGCAAGGCATAATTCCGGCGCCGTCAATCAGGCATGGCACTTCCACACTGCATTCAGGAGGCAGATTACTAATTAATCCGCGATTAACGACATTCAGATTAGCTGAAAAGGCATGATTCAATTCAATGGCTTTGATGATTTGAACGGCATATTCATTGCTCGGATTAAGGTCGAATTCCTTTGTGCCGGACAGTAATTTTGCTATTTCTATTTCATTGCGCTTCTGCAGTCCTGCGCAAATTTCAAGCGCTGCGCCGGATCTGCCAGCTCCCATCGCGCCCCAATCTATGCCATCTGCTGTATGAGGATAATCAACCCTGCAAAATTTGTCGATTAAGTCTTTGCGTTTGCGAATATAAGGGGTGTACTCGCTACCGTGTCCGCTTGATTCCGTAGGGAAATAGCCGAAATGCCTGAACATCTCAAAGCGGACTTTGTCCTTATTGTAGATTGCCGGATTTTTCATGGCTTTTCTTAATAAAGGATATGCGTTTTTACCGTCTATTTCAAACTTCAGGAAGAAGGCCTGGTGGTTTATACCCGCCGCCTGATATCTGACTTTGTCTTTATCAACTCCAATATATTCCGAGAGTGCGTGAGATGTCCCCTGGACGCTATGGCAGAGACCGATCACTTTGATTGTTTTTGCTCTTTTGCTCAAGGCAATTGTGTTGATTGACATGGGATTGACATAGTTCAGCAGATAGGAACCTGGGGCTTCCTGTTCCATAGCATCAAGTACTTCAAGCAAGGCCTTGAGTGTTCTCAGTCCGCGGAAAACCCCACCTGGACCAAGTGTATCTGCCACTACCTGATCGACACCATATTTGCGCGGAATTTCCTGTTCTATCCGCTGATGTTCCAGAGTTCCGGCGCGGAACAATGTAATAACATAATCGGCTTTATGAACTGCTTTTCTTAAATCAGTAGTGGCGGTGGTATTGGGTACGATCCCAAGTTTTTCACTTATTTTCTGTATGAAAATACTGGCGTTTTTGAGACGTTCAGCATTAATGTCCATAAGAACTATTTCTGAACTCCGCAATTTTTCGTTCATCAGAATGTCCTTGATGAAATTCTGCGCGAAAATTACACCGCCAGCCCCTATCAATACTATTTTGGGCATAAATATGTTCCTTTATTTTATTTGTCCGTTATCGAAATATTTTATGATTTTGGATGGGAGAGACGGAATGTCTTTCGGGGCATTTCCGTTCCGCATTGACAGATGTCCCAGAACACCTGCCGCCACCGCGTTTCTTGCCGCTATCGGCGAGGTATTCGGAAGAATACCATCTCTGACGAAATTGATAAACGCCGTAATGATTGCAGGATCAGAACCTCCATGACCGCCGCTTATCGCCTTGAGTTTGTGGATGATATCGGGATTGCTGCGAGAGCCGCGCTGTGTCCATACATGAATTTCGCAATCGCCCTTGTCTCCCACATTTTCCACACGCCCGCGAGTTCCGATAAAAGTATAATTGCGTTCGGAATCTGGAGTGTAAAAACATTGCGTATATGATGCATGCACCCCATTGTCCAGCGAAAGCATGAGCATGTTATGGTCTTCAATGTCAATATGCGGAGCCAGATCATTCTGTGAAAGAGGCGGCCAGCATGTTTCTTTCCATGCCTTGTCACGATCCGGGGCTTCATTTGCTTTGCGCCTTCCACATTTGTCATATACCGATAATTTTCCCATGCCTATGACTCTGTCAGTATATCCGCCAGCCAGCCAGTGAATGATATCAATGTCATGTGCGCCTTTCTGCAAGAGGAGGCCATTTGTATGGGCCTGCTCGGAACACCAGCTTCTGAAATAGCAGTTGCCATAGCCGATAAAATGGCGGCACCATACGGCCTGAATATCTCCGATTATGCCCGAATCAATGATTTCCTTCATTTTCAGGACAAATGGCATATAGCGCATGTTATGTCCCAGGAAAAGTTTTGTCCTGTTCTCATAGGCCGCGTTCAGTATGCGGTCGCAGCCTTCAATTGTTATTGCCATCGGTTTCTCAAGATACACGGCCTTTCCGGCGTTCAGCGCCGCAACGGCTATGTCTTCATGCTGATAATCGCGGGTCATTATGAAAACCGCGTCCAGGTCTTTTCTTTTGAGTAACGCGTTATAATCTTCTGTAAGGAAAATATTCTTCCCGGCCTTACCTTGAAAAGTATCAAGAGCTTTACGGTCAAGATCGGCGGCGGCGATAATTTTAACGTTGTCAGAAGAAAAGCTCTGTATCATTCCGGAGCGTTTGCTCAAACCGATTATTCCTATTTTGAATGTCTTCATTTGTTTCCTCTGTTTTTTAATATTGAATCATAAATCTTCTTCGCATTGCCATAAAATATTTTTTCTCTTTCAGTTTTTTCACCCCAGCGGTAATAGTATGAGCCGACAAGTTCCAGAAACAGTTTCCAGAAGTTTATCATCTTAAGAATATTCAGATATTCTCTTTTTTCTCCGTAACAGAGCGCGTCAGTAGCAAAGAGTATCTTGTCGTTGAAGTATCTCGTCGGCAATCCGTCATTGCATTTCCTGTCAAGGTTTTTTATGAGCCATTCAACATCCTTGCGATAGCCGCTCAGGTCATGGTAGATATTGGGATAATAATATAAGTTCTGCGCTGTTTCCTCAAGCCAGGGATAGCCGAGATGCCCGCCTATGAGAGTCAATCCCGGAAACGCCGCCGCTATTGACGACAATTGCGCGGGTTGCATATTAGTCGGGCCAAATGAAAGATTATCTCCCATTTTCCCTTTCGCGCATTTTTCAACCATTCCGGTATGAAAAAGTACCGGCATTCCGAGCTTTTCAGCGCGCTCATAGAAAGGAAAATATTCCGGCGCGTCGTATGGTTTTTCGGGACGGTATGCCTTCAATCCGAAAAAGCCTTTTTCTTTGAGACGGTCAATATCATCGGGTGTTTTTCGCAGGTCGAGATAAGCGAAGGGAATATATACGCCCGGGAATTTTGCTGAGACTTCAATTATTTCATCTTCGCTCGCAAAATCATGGGTTGTTAATCCGCATCCGCTGACGTCCATCAACCATACCTGTTCCAGATTGCCATCGGCAATAATTTTTTTCAATAAATTGAAATCAGGGTTTTTAACTAAATGAGCATGCGCGTCAATTACCATAATCTTTCCCTCTATATAATAGTCTTAGGCGCGCTTGCTGTTCCTATATCAGTCGCGACAATATAATTTTTGTGATTTCTGATGTAAGTAACGGGATAATCATCGCCGGGAACTCCCAACACTGAAATTCTTAATACGGTATTTGCCCAATCCATTCCCTTGTGTTCATTGCGGGTCATCAGAAGCATTTTTCTTGCGCTGAGACACTGTTTCATGCCGAGAGTAATCGCACGTCTTGGAAAGTTAATAAGATTGCCTCCAAGCCCGTGGCGCACGGCATCAACTGTTCTGGTAAAGTCATTGATATTTAGAATTCTCGGGTCTGTATCTTTCACACCTGCTAACGGTTCGTTAAAAGCGACATGACCATGGATGCCGATTCCCCCGTAGCAGACTTCAATTCCGCCGGCCTTATCTATCATTGAAGAAAGTTTATCCAGATTTTCCGGTGTTGGAAAAATTCTTTGTTCTTCCGGCATCAACAATTCATTATCAATCAAATTAAAGAACAAGGGGCCTATTTGCCTGCGAAAACTTAAAGGATGAGTTATCGGAACGAGTCTGTCATTATCATCACAATATTCATCCATAAAGAAAAACCAGCAATTTTTCAAGTTTATGCGTTCAGCATTGATTTTTGCGGCCATTAACTTGTATGGCTGTGTCGGGCCTACAGGCATTATAAAAGCGGCAGGGCCATCTTTTTTTTCCGCTTTACGGAATTCTTTAAGCATTTCTTCGGCGAGATATTCATAAAGTTCGTTAAGGGTATCTTTTACCATCAGATGTCCTTCGCTCTTTTCAATTAATTCATCAACTGAAAGGCTGAAGAGGTTTCTGATTTCGCTGCTTCTATCCGGTATCATTTTCACTACTCCATATCTTTATTGTTTATATTCCGGTAAACCCCGGCTAATTCGTCATGAATGTTTCTGTAATGCCTGAATTGCTTTGCATAAAATTCCGCATTATCCGCATCAGGCAGAATTTTCCGGTCAAATTTCAGACATTGCCTGACCGCGGAAATTTCATCAGGAAAAACACCTGTTCCGACGCCGGCCAATAACGCACTCCCGAATGAAGCGTCGCAAATAGACGGACACTTGACAGGGGCATTAAATACATCACTGATAATTCGGCACCAGAGTTCGTTTTTAGCACCCCCTCCTATCAATATGAATTCATGCGTTTCAAGGCCCATTTTCTCAATGGTACTGTAACAGTCACGCAATGAAAAAGCCACCCCTTCAAGCAATGCCCTTGAAAGATCCGCTTTGCATGATCCCATTGACAATCCTGTGAAACTTCCTCTCAGAAAAGGGTCCCAGTAAGGCGAACGCTCCCCCATCAGGTACGGATGAAAAAATACTCCGCCGCTTCCCGGCGGAGATTTTGCCGCCAGCTGATTCAGTTCCTGATAAGTCGTTTCAGGCGTACAGAAATTATCTCTGAACCAACGTTGACAGGCTGCCGCCGCGTTAGTGGCGGTAACAGTGTACCACATACCGGGAACGACATGCGAATATGTCAATGTTTCGGGGTGTGGATGCGCATTGGAAGTCATGACATTCACATTTCCTGCGGTAGCCAGTTTTAGTATGCACTGTCCTGATTCAATAGCGCCGGAAGCATAATCTTCCACTGCCGAATCGCTGGCCCCCATGATGACGGGAATACCTTCAGGTAATCCTGTTTCCAATGCGGCTCCCGCAGTCAGTTTTCCTGCTATGTCAGTCGGTCTTCCGATGCGGGGCAATGCCTTTACTGATATATCGGCCAAAGCGCAAAGTTCCTCTGACCAGCAGGAGTTTTTCATGTCCCAGAATAATGTTCCCTGGGATTCTATGCAGTCACAAGCCATTTCACCTGTCAGAAGGAAACGGATATAATCTTTTACAAAAAGGATATGTTTAACCTTCTTGAGATTTTCCGGTTCATTATTTTTCAGCCAGAGCATCTGGGGAAGCGTCCAGGTCGGAGTTGGAGTTTGGTATGCGGTATTGAAAATGAGAGCGAAATAATTCTTTTTCAGAAATCCGCATTCTTTTACGCTTCTCTGGTCTGTCCAGATAATAGTCGGACGAATGACGTTCAATTTGCCATCCAGAAGCACAGCTCCGTGTGTATAACTGTCAAGAGCGACTGCCGCGATTTTCTCGCGGTGTTTTAATTTTCTCAGGATTGTACACATTGTTGCATGCCAGTCTGCCGGGTTCTGTTCCGCATAGCCGGGTTGCGGATGACTGGTGTTATATTCACCGGAAACGCTGTCAATCAGATTACCCCCAGTATCAATCAGAGTAACCTTGCAGCCGCCTGTCCCGAAATCTATGCCTAATAGTAAATCTTTGTTCATTTTGCCGCAATCCATTTGTGTTCAGGGTCTATTACCGATAGAAATTTACGATGATTCTGTCCTGCCATTATCCAGAGGTAATACATAGTATAACCGGGCGCATTTATAACCGGATGGTAGCCGCGCGGAATAAGCGTTGTATCATTTTGTTTGACGGTACATGTAACGTCAATGGATTTGTCGTCAGTATAAATTTTCTGAATACCATAACCTTGTTCTGGATTGAAACGGAAAAAATAAATTTCCTCCATATCAACTTCAAGCGGCAAATTGTCAAAGTCATGTCTATGCGGCGGATAACTCGCATGATTGCCGGAAGGAACAAAAGCTTCCCCTATAAAAAGATGTTCTGCCGGCAATTCATCAGTCAATATCAAATAAGCGTCGCGCTGGTAATTTTCCTTTCCAATATGGACTTCTTTGACTTGCGACGGAGATATCATATATGGTTCACTCTTCAATGTTGAAGGCGATGCCGTCCAGGCTATTTCCAAATCTGTTGCGGCTTTTATTGTATATGTCATGCCGGCCGGGATATAAACAGTATAAGGCTTTCCGTAAAAGACATTTTTTCTGCCATCAGTAATTGAGAATTTGAATTTTTTTCCGTATATCTCACAGTTGCCCCCCAGAACAATCAGAGCTGTTTCAAATTTCCCGGTGTCGGAGGAATATTCTTTGTCTTTCTGCAGATTGATAATTCCGAATTCAGTCAACTGAATATCTGCATCACCAATGTTTGATATCTTTGCAAAACCATTCTTTTTGTTATAATGCTTCAGGTAAATCATATATTAATCCATTCTTAAAGTTGTGTAAGTTCAAGTTCCAGAAGTTTAGCAAAAAACTTAAGATCTTTAGCAATATCTCCACGCGCCATCACGTAATGATGTTCAAAACCATTTTCAATCAGAGTTTCTGTTATTTCAGATGCGCTTCGTCTGAATTTTACTTTCAACGGATTTCCTTTCAGAAGCTGTTCAGTTTCAATCCCGTCACCGCTGATGGTCATAAGTCTGAAAACTTTACGGTCCCGGGATTCGCTGATGCGTAATACTGTTACCGGACCTGCTTCAAGAGGAAACTCGCATGCCAGTCCCTTCTTGTCTCCTCCGTCTATTATGGAATGTTTGTTTATAGTTGGTTTGCATCCCTTGCGGCAGAGAGCAACCGGAGCCGCGCCGCAATGCCAGAAAAGTCCTGTGTCTCCATCAGGATCAAAAGAAATAAGGTCACAGAAAAATGAAGGTTTGCCAGTCAACGATTCGGAAATCAGCATGGCTAGGGCCCCATACATATCCCCTTCGCAGGCAGCGGGGATATTTAATCCTGTAAGGCATCCGAGCAGATGACAGACTCCAATGCCATACAAGTCACTGAATTCAGGCCAGCACCGTACGGTCCATGCGTCAAGATGGTATTTTTCAGTCAGTTCCATAAAGGACGCCAGCAGCGCTGTGCCTTTATTGAGTTCCTCCTCAGAAACATTTCCGCATACGCAGCCATTCATTAAAACTTCTCGTGCCTTTACAAGGCTTTTTTTGCTTGCTGTTTCTGTGCGTTTTACAATTTCCAGAAGAGTAACGCCTTCAGCTTCCACACCGAATTTTTCCCGCATTTCAAGTTCGCTGAAATTCGATGTATAAAAACCCGGTACTCGCCCGCCCGCAGAACCTATTCTGACATTGCGGAGATGATTTACGCAGGCTATAACATTTATTCTGCGTTGTATTTCTGGAACAGCCGACGCAGCATTACCATAGATAAAATCATATTTCAAATTCATTTTCCAGAGCGCATGAGCGTTCATATTTGTGGCGCAGAAGCTATTTGCTTCTATGCGTTTTCCTTTCATTGCCGGTTCCGGCTCGGACCAGAAAAGTACAGGTTTCCTGAGTTTTGCCGCCATGCCGGGAACAATACCGCCTAAGGAAAAGGTTATGTAATGTGCTATGATTACATCAACTTTTTCATCTTCAAACTTACGGCATATTTTTTCGGCTTCCGCTTCATTCTGGACAAGCTGTCCGCAATCTATGATTTCAACATTATCCAATGTTTCCAGCGCCTTTAGTGAAGTCTTTCTTCTTTTTTCAAGTAAATCCGTTATCCAACTGCCTTTGACAAGCGAAAGATAAGCAGCTTTTATTTTTTTCATTTTATTAAAATCCTTTTTCAGATAAAAATTTTTCAGTTTCGGATAATCTCGGGATACCGGTTCTGCCACCGAATTTTGTACACTTCAAGGCCGATACGGCGGAGGCAAAGTTAATGCATTCAGTCCAGTTGCCGCCACTGAGATATTTATAAATAAAAGCGCCATGAAAAACATCTCCCGCTCCGGTGGTGTCAATTGCATGAACCTTGAATGCCGGACATCTCAGAATGTTTTTTCCGTCAAAACCGATAGAACCTTTTTCTCCCATTGTAACAGCAGAAAAAATACAATTGAACTTAAAGAGTTTTTTAGCGGCATCTTCCATATCGGCTTCCCCTGTATACCGCAATGCAAATTTTTCAGAGGCTATAATTATGTCTGATAATCCGAGAAGTTTTTCTATACCGGGAACAATTGTACCGGCATCTATCGAAACGGTTACTTTGTTTTTCCTCGCAATTTGGGCAGCCGCAATAGCCGCTTCCGTCTGATGCCCGTCAAGGTGCAGTACTTTAGCTTTTTTTATCATCTCAATGTCGACTTCATCCGGCGACAACGCTTCTACATTGCCTTTTGTCCATACGATACTGCGTTTGCCGCCGGCTTTCTCTATCCAACAGAAAGCGGCCGGAGATTCCGTACCCTTGCGGAGTTTCATAGCTTTGATATTAATGCCTTCGGCCGCAAGTCCATCTCTAATAGATTTTCCTCTCTCGTCATCGCCATAGGTGCTGATAAGCGCGGTTTTTGCGCCGAGACGCGCCGCCGCGACAATCGCAGTCGCCGCAGGTCCGCCGCCCTGAACAATAGTTTGAATAATTTCAACTTTATCATCCTGCGGTATATATGGTACCAGACAGAGATAATCTACGCTGCAATATCCGATACCTATTATATCTGAATGGAATTCCATTATTTCTTATGCCTTTCCCTGTTTTTTTCAGCCAATATTAATTTGATACCGTTTTTCTTGAATTTTCCTGCTTCTTCTGAATTAAGTTCATAGTCACTTATGACAGCATCAAATACGTCTAAATCAGTTACTTTCAACAAACAATCACGCTGATATTTGCTGGAATCAACAAGACAATATTTTCCCAGCCCGTTTTTTATAGCCGCCTTGAGAGTGCCAAGGATGTAGTCATTTGTAGTCGAAAGACCTCTTTCCGAGGAAAATCCAGCGCCCGATATAAAAATCTTTTTGAAAGTCATTTTTGACACGAACTCCTGAACCAGATCACCAAGAAAGGCATTTATCTGATAATCAAGTCTGCCGCCTGTAGATATAAATTTTATTTTGCCGTTCGAATGTTTACCTAGAGATTGAACATGCACCGAATTGCTTATAATAGTTAAATCCTCTAATGGATTTTCATAAAGCATTTCGGCAAGATAATAACATGTTGAAGAGGCATCAAGAAAAATGGTATCTCCGGGTAATATCTTTTTAATCGCGCTTAAAGCAATTGCTTTTTTCAGAGCTCCATTTTCCTTTAATCTTTTTTCATATTCAATTTCGATGGATTTGTGAGCTGTTACTTCAATACAGCCATAAGATTTTTTTATGAAACCATTTTTTTCAAGTATATCAAGATCCCTGTGTATTGTCGCTTTCGAGGCGTTGGTATTATTAATCACTTCATCAATCTGATGAAATTTTTTTGACTGAAGCATCTTTAGTAAGTTATCTCTTCTTATCTCTGGATTTCTTTGCATATGCTCATTGCCTTATCTTTGGATTAAATAAATTATACAATATATTTTTTTAATGTCAATACAAAATCTCATAATATTTCATAAAATATCAATTTATCCCACGTAAATGAAGTGATGGATTGAGTTTATGAAACGTTTGCCGCCTGAGGGGGCCCGTCTATAATAAAGACAGCAATCTAATATTATATACATTGTTTCACTATCATTCCTCTGAGATGATAGTGAATCTTTTTTTCATGTTTATGTATGTTTCGTATTTCTTATATTCCGGCATATTTCAATTGCCTGCAATGATGATACCGGAAGACATCTTTCCGGTTTGCTTCGATTTTCAATACATTTTGCAAAATATTCAAGTTCGGCTTGATAGGCATCTCCATTCATTGTTATAAATTCGTTGCCTTTATCTGTGCCAATGTGGATAACATCAGACTGCAATGAACTAAAACGGATGCTTCCTTTTTCGAAAGTCGCAGCGTATTCAGATACAAATGGTGTATGTTGATAAAGAAATCCGCCTTTAATACTGACTTTTGCCTGATTATCGTTGTAACGAAACAATAATTCCCAGTATTCATCAACCTTCAGGTTAACCTCTATGTTTTCTGGAAGCCCCAGACAGGAATTCGCAAAATCTATGTCATGTATAAGCAGATCAAACAACGAACCTCCACAAGTCTTTTTGATTTCAGTATCCAGCCAGACGCCCCATGTGGGCTCGCCACACATCCGGGTTGTAGTTAAAAGCTTTAATTCGCCATAGCACTTATCTCTAATACGTTCAGCTAAAAATTTCCACGCAGGAGCAAACCTGACACAATGTGCGACCATCATGATACGATTTTTTTCTTCTGCAAGTTCAATGAGTTCTCTGCATTGTCCCAATTCCGGGCAGAACGGTTTTTCCAGTAAGACGTCAAGCCCAAGATTTAATGCTTTCTTAGTTAACTCATAATGCATAAATAACGGCACGCAAATAGATACCGCATCGGGTTTTTCTATTTTGCAACATTCATCAAGAGTCTTATAAACAGGTGTTTGCTTCAAACGTTCCAGCGGTAAATCGCAATTACCCTGATTGCCTGTTTTATCAATGTCTGCAAAAATATCTGCTGATCGATTATCGACAATTCCTAATAATTCAAGTTTGTCCGATGCAATGATGTTTTTTGCATGCACCACACCCATGAAACCAAAACCGACTATCACCATCTTTTTCATTTCGCATTATCCCATTTAAAGATTATTCCCATATCCTTTGAACGGTCTTGACGCAAATCCTGATAAACACCTGGTGCGTCCGTGTAGTCCACTTGCCTGCTGATGAGTCGGTCAATGTCCAGTTCGCCCCTGCCAACAAGATCAAAAAACAGTTCGACGTGGCGTTTTATCGTCCATGGATTGTCGGATTGCGGATGTGTTGGATGAGAAAAGTTATGGCAACCTATTATTGTGTAACTGGGCCAGGCGCAGAAGTCCTGAAAATCAAAAATAACTTTTTCTTTGGGACTGCTCAATAACAACAGTCTGCCTTTTTCCCGCAATACGGAAAGTTCCTTCTCCATCAATTTTGCATTACCGGTGATTTCAAAAACCACATCAGCCAGACGCCCGTGATTATGTTTTTTTATCATATCCAGAACATCCTGCTCTTTTGGATTTATACCAATCACGCCAGAATCCTTCGGCAGATAATTGAGGCGATCGGGAGACACATCAACCGCTAAAACAGGAGCGGCTCCGCATTTTCTGCAGAACCTCACAGCAAACTGGCCGAGTAGCCCAAGACCATAAACAACTGCGCATTCGCCCCAGGCAACCTTTGAACTTCGGACACCGTTCATAACAATTTCAGGGATAGTGAAAAAGACGGAATGATCATCATTAAGAATTTCAGGGACCTCGAAAAAACCTATTTTGCCGGCGGCCTTCAATGTATCCGCTGAAACCTTTTCACCGATGTCTTCAATAACATACGCAGCGTGTTTCCCTCCGGTAGCCAACTTTTTTCCGAGCATGGATTTGTCAACCCCCTGGCCAAGTTCGACGACTGTTCCTATATTGTTATATCCCGGATAATAAGGGCAACTGAAGAATTTTTCCCAATTGGAGCCCATAGGAAATTCCCCGCAAAAGGCAGTCATTTCAGTGCCAATGCTGACCATAGTCCTTGATGATTTTATGAGTACCTGTCCAGCTCCCGGCAGAGGCATGTCAAGTTCTTCTATGACTGCTTTTCCGGGTTCAGGAAACACTATCGAGGGATTCTTTTTCATAATTACGCCTCTTCGTTTTTATATTTTAAATTGACTTGTCTTTTTATTATTATATATTAATAATAGGATTTAATCTCACCCAAAAAGGTCAAAAAGTATGCAGAAAACGTCAAAAATAACAGCGTCAGGATTTTTTGATCCGATTGATTTGCGGAAAAATTTTCCTGTAACGCAACCCTCTTTTAAAACACCGCCCTCGCTGGCCCATGTCCATAATTGTTTTGAAATAGGATTATGCCGGGACGGTGCAGGGATTTTTATCGTAGAAGACAAGGTTTTTTCATGCATGGCCGGGGACGCTATTTTTATTAACAATCGCGAATTTCATGCTCTCCGAAATGCTTCTCCGCTGAATTCTGACTGGAGATTCATTAATCTTGATCCGGTGGCACTTTTGGCCGGATGGGTGCCCCCTGGAGAAGAGGCCCTTGATGTTTCCAATTTCAGCGGAAGAACATTTGTTAATGTTATTCATGAAAAGGAGCACCCTGACATAGTTTTTATGGTACGCAAACTGATTGATGAAATGGAAACAAAAAAAACGGCATACCGTTCTCTGGTTCGTTCTATTATATGGTCACTGCTTATTATGCTGCAACGTATGATTCCCAAAGAGGACAGGATGGAAAGGAAAGAACCATTTGAGATCCAGCGCATCTATCCATCATTGCATTATTTATCAAGACATTATGCCGAAGTTCTGAATATTCCCAAACTGGCTGTTTTATGCCATTGCAGTCTTTCCACGTTCAGGCGAATATTCCGTCGTAGTTTGGGCTGCCTTCCGCTGGACTATGTAAATGAATTCCGATTAAAAGTAGCTTCAACGATGCTGTTATCAACCAGGCAGTCTATTGGAGAAATTGCGCTGAAATCAGGCTTTTCTACGCAATCTAATTTCAATCGTCACTTCAAAGCCAGATTTAATCAATCGCCCCGTGATTACCGGATACAACACAGCAGAAAAAAATTGCAGTCAAATATGAATAACGCAATGGACGGATGAATAAATACGGACTTCTCGGCGAGCAGCTTCACGCAGAAAACCTGATATATATTTCCGGAGCTATCACGGCGGATTCAAGCGGGGTTCCGTCTTTCAGGTGCTTCATTATTATTTCTATACATTTAGTTCCGCACTTGTATGCCATCTGGTCAAAAGTCGAAAGGGGAATGAAACAATGCTCCGTCATTTCTATATTGTCAGCCCCGGTTATCATCACTTTGCCGGGAAGCTCAGCTCCAGAATTTTTCAGGCCGGAGATGACGCCCACTGCAATTTTGTCATTGGCGCAGATTATGGCATCCGGTTTGTATTTTCTTATTTCCTCTGCGGTTTTAAGTCCTGCCTCAACATTGAAATCACTTGCCTGAATGAGATGGTATTCGCGGTTTTTCATGTTTTTCATAAACGCTGTTTTACGTCTTTCCCCGACATCGCAGGGAGGGCAAGCGACAAAAATAAATTTTTCCGCGCCTTTTTCGGCACAACGTTTAACCAAAGCTGATATGCCTTTTCCGTCATCACAGCTTACGGAGGGGTAATTCTTCAGGCGATTGGACGCCAAGATAAACGGCAATTTCTTTTCGTCCAATTCATTTATCCAAGATTCATCTCCCTTGAAGCCCCATATTATAAGAGCGTCTATTTCCTTCCTGTTGAATATGCTCAGGTATTCTCCGCTTTTTATGAAATCGTCATCCAAGATAAACGGCAGGAGGCGGTATTTATATTTATGCAGAGCAGTATATGCGGCGCTCATGAACTTTGAGAGATTTTCGTCTTCAAGCCCGGGATATGACGGAGTGACTATGCCTACAGTCATCGCCTGTTTTGAAAAAAAACGCGAGGCGTGAATACTTGGTTCATAACCGTATTGACGGCATATTTTAAGTATTTTTTCCTTTGTCTTACCACTTATAAGTATCTCGCCTTCTTTTCCGGCAAGAACCCTTGATACAGTTGCTGCCGAGCATCCCGATATTTTAGCTATTTCCCGTATGTTCATAACTTTTCCAGTCTTATTTTCATTTAATTTAATATTTAATCTTGACAAAGCAAATGAAATATTGTACAATATACTGCAACAGTAAACGTATACAATATACTAATAAAGGAATCATATATGAAAAAGCTCAGGGCAGGCATAATAGGATGTGGTTTCATGGCCCAGGAAGCGCATATCCCGGCGCTTTCATCGCTTCCCAACGTTGAAATAGCGGCAATCTGCGACCCGAGAAAATCAGTGACGGAAAGGCTCTCAAAAAAATGGAGTATCCCTTTTGTCACTGATAGTGTCGAAAAACTTTTATCTTCTGAAATTGATTTTGCATGTATATTCACGCAGGTACAATTACACAAACATCATATTGATATGGCGATTGATGCCGGAAAGCATGTTTTCACTGAAAAACCTCTCGCCATGTCGGCGGAGTCGGCTAAATCCATCCTCGCAAAAGCGAGGAAAGCCGGTACTCACGTTGCGGTAGGCTATATGAAAAGGCATGAGAAGAACATCAGGGCCGCACTTGAACTGAACAGAGAAAAAAATACAGGGAACATTATTTTCGCGAGAAGCCATTCTTTCATAGGCCGTCACTGGGATGCCTGTGTAAGCGGGGTGTTTCCGATTTTTTCCTCCGATGAAAAAGTTCCCTATGATTTTTCTGTACTGGACCCAGCGCCGGTATGGCTTAAAGATAAACGCGATGAAAAATTCTATTCATTCGATAACCCCTACTACGCGCTTCTTGACACCGGATGTCACTCCGTCAACCTGATGCGTTTTGTTACAGGCAAGACACCGGAGATATCTTCCGTCATAAAGAGCAATGGCCTCCGCATCGTAAACATGGATTTCGGAAATTTCAGAGGCGTAATAGAGTTCTGCGTCAATTTCAATATGAACAAATGGGATGAAGTCACGGAACTCTATTCTGAAAAATCGACCCTTAAAATTTTCACTCCGCCACCGACTTTTATGCAGTCTTCCGCAAAGGCCGAACTCTATACTGAAAACGGACTTATACATACAAACACTGTCTTTGACGAAAATCATCAGTGGGCATTCAAGGCTCAAATGGAAGATTTTATTGATACCATAACAAAAGGAAATATCAACACGATGGACTTGGAAGATTCTATCGAGGACATATCTCTGATAGAACAGATATACCGCAGGGAAAACAATATTTAAATTTTCAGGAGCAAAAAATGAAAGCTGCTTTTCATACAGGGAAAAAGGAAATCTCAATTCGCGAAATCGATATGCCGGAACCGGGAGAAAACGAGTATCTGGTAAAAATAAAATCATGCGCCATCTGTGGTTCCGACATCTGGTGGCCGAATGACGCAGTCAGTAATGAACCGGTACACGGACATGAATCCGCAGGCGAAATAGTCAAATGCGGCAAAAACGCCAAAAAATTCAAATCAGGCGACAAAGTCGTATGCTACGCCATTCTCGGATGCGGGAAATGCGTACACTGCGCGAAGGGAATGCTCACTTACTGCAAAGCAAAAAAGTTTGTGGAAGGAGGCTTTCAGGAATACGCCGCGTTCAATGAGTCCCTGCTTTTTCCCTGTCCTGAAAATACTGACTGGGTTACGGCATCATTGCTTTCTGATGCCATAGGTGTTCCATTGAGAGGCCTGAGGCGGCTTCCTGTAAATGAAAACGACACTGTCAGCGTCTGGGGCCTGGGGCCTCTAGGCCTCCTTCAGATTATGTTTCTGAAAGCGAACGGAGTAAAAAAAATCATAGGCATTGACACTGTAAATGAAAGGCTCGAATCCGCCAGGAAGCTTGGGGCTTCGGACACAATAAATCCCAAGGAGAAAGACACGGTAGCAGGACTAATGGGACTTACAAATTCCCTCGGCACAGATAAAGCATATGTTTATATCAGGCATCCGAAAGTCACGGAAGACGTTTTCAAGAGCACCAGGGATGGCGCGTCTATCTGCACATTTACGGGACTTGACGGCAAATACGAACTTCAGGAATGGTACGAGAGAACCCTTGTATGGTCTTTCTATTTCATGTCATCCGAATATGAGGAAAACCTCAAGTTCATAAAAGAGAAAAACATAGAGTTGAAGAGCGTAGTTTCGCATGTTTACCCACTGGAAAAAATTAACGAGGCTTTCAAAAAGAGATTCGAAGAGCAGGATAAATCTCTCAAAATAGTAATAAACATGAACTGATAAGAGGATGAAATGAAAATAGATTTTTCAGAATACAGGAAGAAGGTGATGGGCTGCTGGTTGGGAAAAGCCGTTGGCGGCACCCTCGGGGGACCTGTCGAAGGTATATGCAAACCCATGTCTCTAACTTTTTACGACCCTGTCCCTGAAGAAATGATGCCGAATGACGACCTTGATTTACAGGTTGTGTGGCTGGAAACGCTTCTCAGAAAAGGCCTGCCCGTTAACAGAAAAACACTCTCCGAAGCATGGATTGAGCACATACACATGTATTGGGATGAATACGGCGCGTCCATAAGAAATATTTCACAGGGGATTTATCCTTCTGCAAGTGGTTATTTCGACAACGGATTTACCGCCGGAATGGGAGCGGCGATAAGGACGGAAATATGGGCATGCCTTGCCCCCGGAGATCCTGCGCTTGCTGTCAGGCTCGCCACAGAAGACGCCTGTGTTGACCATGCGGAAGAGGGTGTTTATGCCACACTTTTCATAGCCGCCATTGAAAGCGCGGCTTTTGTGGAAAGCAATAGGGATAAACTTATAGAGACAGGCCTTTCCTTCATACCGTCTTCATGCAGAGTAGCAAAAGCCGTAAAGGACACGATTAAATGGTGGCATCGAAAAAAGAACTTGCATAAAGTCCGTGAAATTCTGATTGAAAAGCACGCGAACCAGAACTGGACTGATGTCGCCATTAACATGGCGTTCATAATCCTCGGTTGGTACGCGGGAGGTAATGATTTCAATGAAATATTATGTTCCACCGTCAACTGCGGACACGACGCCGATTGCACCGCCGCGACAATAGGCTCCATACTCGGCATAATAAATCCGTCCTCAATAGGTGAAAAGTGGCTTAAGCCCATAGGCCGCGATCTGATACTTTCCCCCAATATAGTCGGCATGCATCACAGAAAAAACCTTGATGAGTTTTCTGAACAGATTACAAGGCTTTCATGTGATGTCCTCAAATATTATTCTTCGGAAACATCTTTCGGCGGCGCAGGCGAAACAAATTATCTCAGAACACCATTAAACAATAATTACACTTCAATAACTGATATTGAAAACAATGAAGCTCTTATTTCAACTTCGCCGTTTCCGATGGTACTCGAATATCCTGAATGCATCGCATTGAAACCCGAAGAGAACAAAGAATTTTCAGTGAAAATACAGAACCCGTTCAATAAAAATATTAAAATTAAATTACATGTTTCAGTCCCCGACGGATGGACTCTGAATAATCTGGATTTTAATTTTGTTCTTGGAAAATCTTCCCTGAAAAAATGTTATTTCAAAGTAAAAGCGCCTGCGTCTGATACCATCAGGGCTTATCGCAACCCGATTGATTTCACGATTGAAGCCGCGGGCTTAAAATGGACAGTTTCAGCCGGGCTCCCGATGAGTATTCCATGGCTTTGCAAAAGAACAGGCAAAGTCCCTGAAAAATGTCCCGGATTTTCTCGGAAAGACAAGCTGAAAATAATCGAAGCCGCCGGGCATTTTGCAAATATCCCTGACGGTCCCTGCGTTTTTACAACAGACGTGAAAACACCTTTTGACATAATCTACAGGATTGTAGTCCAGTCGAACAGGGAAACAAAAATATGGATTGACGGGGATTTGAAAAATTTGCACAAAGGTCTTTTCCGAGTCCCGGCTCTGCATCGTTCGGAAGAAACACAGAAAGACATAGCCCTTTCAAGAGGCTGGCACAGGTTTACAATCGCTCTTGGAAATGGCAAAGGCGGACAGCTTTTCACCGGCATAGGTTATCCCGGCTCATGGAAATGGACGGAAAACATAGAATATCGTCAGCCTATATTAAAATAAAAACTTGTTTTTATAGGAAGAAAAAATTAAAATATCCATTTTAGATGCTTAATTATTTATGAGGACAAAACTTATTAAAAAAATAAAAATGGAAAAGGCTTTATGAAATCAAGGACAAAAAAAAAGGTCACTGGGATTATAGGTTTTACACTTGTCGAATTGCTCGTTGTTATTACTATTATTGTTATTCTGGCAGGGCTTTTGCTTCCTTCTTTGAGAAAAGCGCAACAGACTTCACAGAAAATAAGATGCGCAAACAATATGAAGCAAATAGGAATACTTTTCAGTATGTATACCAATGATTACAGAGTCTTCCCGTCAACTTCCGCGACATGGGGAGGAGTAACTTATTTATGGCAATATTTTGTGTCTCTGATGACAGACCCTTCCGCAAACAAAAGCGCATTTGTCAATATGCCGTTGTTCCGTTGTATCTCATACGGTGATTACAATTACCCCTACTACAGTTATTCCATGAACAATTATATGAGCGGCAGAATTAGTTCTTCAATCAGGCAAACCTCGAGTATTTTGCTTATCGCCGATCGGAACGCGCTATCTACAGACTATAATTCTCTCAAAAATATAGTTGCCAATATAGGGTTCAGGCATCTTAATCAGGCAAACTTACTCTTTGCAGACGGACATGTTTCGTCTGTCAAGATAAATAATGAATCTTTTTACGGGACTCCTCCAAACATTTGGCGGGAATCTTTAAACTGGTAATAATTTTAATCTAAAGGAAATAGAATATGAGAAGATTTAGTTTTGTCTTGGGTGTCTTGGGGGTCTGTGCTTCATCTTTTTGTCATGGAAATGAAAAATTGGAGACAGTTTTATATCTGCCATTTAATAAAAGTGAAAATATATTAAAAAATATTTCAGGGGACAATAAGCTTTCAATATCCTCAAAAAACGTTCAGGAAAAGACAGATGATTCCAAATTGGGAAATGCGGCGCTTTTCAATGGAAAGGACAGTCTTATTGAAATAAAGAGTCTGAATTTGAAGCCGAACGAAAGTTTCACAATCGAATTCAGGGTTAAAGCTGAACCTCAAAAATCAGCTGAAGCTTTTCCGATTATATTATATGGCAATAAAGATTTGAAATGGGAAATCAGTTTTTTCTCACGTGGCAGAATCGGTTTTTTTCAGAAGAAAAATAACAAAATTCTACAAGGAACTGTAATGCTGTCGCAAATGGGAAGACAGGAAAAATGGACACATATAGCATTTGTAAGGGATAGCAAAGAAGGGAAAATAAGATTTTATCAGGATGGACAAATGCTGTATGAAAAAAGTGAAATCCCGGATTCTTTTTCGATATCCCCGAATGAGACTATGTACATAGGAGGTGAGAACAGCAAGGAGGGAAGCAAGCATTTTCATGGACTTCTGGGCAAATTTGTTTTTTATAAAGGCGCGAAACGGATTTTTGATGCAGAAAACAGCGGGCAGAATGTTTCTGAATATAAACCGGCATCCCCTGTTTTGGAAAAACCTGATCCGATGATAGCGGCAAGCTGGGAGGTCTTGAAGAAATATCAACTGAATATCGTTCCTGCTCCAAAAGATATAAAGGTTACAGGCGAAGCAATGGCAATCAGTCCTGATGAATGGGGACTGGAACTTAAAAACGATTACCTGTCACCGGGTATTGAATTTTTTAACGAACGGATGGAACTTGCAGGCGGAAAAGCATTAAAGGAAAATAAGAACGCCCAAAACCGTATTATAATAGGTGATTTTGAGAAACTCAAAGAGTATTTGCCTAAAATCGGAAACCCGGAAAAACCGCCCCGGCAGGGATATGTAATCGGCACATTTTCTGAAGATGGGAAGAAAAGATTTGTCATAGCCGGAACAGACAAAGAGGGCAGTCTTTACGGTTGCATAACGTTGGCGCTGGCGCTGAAAAAAGGTGAAAAAAATCCGTTTCTTTATCCCATCACCGCGCGTGACTGGCCGGATTTCACCTACAGAATGGCAAATTTCCATATTCTGCCCGGAAAGTTTGATTTTGAATCGACCAAAAAGATTATTGACAGAGCGCTTGCCTTGAAATTTAATATGGTACAAGGCTCATCGCTTTATACCACTATAGCAGATATGATTAAAAATTCCGAGAAAATTAAAAAATATTACGATTATGCAAATAAGCGCGGAATCAGGATGCTTATTCAGAACCATACTTGTGTTGAAGAAGATATTCCTAAATTTGATTCTAAAACAGTGAAGGGCGCTTCGCATATTTATTATCCCTACAAAACTGAGGAAGGTCTGCTTGCTGATTCCCATTACGGCCCGGGACGCGCATTTACATGGTGCCGTGATGATCTGATAGAGAAACGCGGTTTCCAACTTAATCAACTGCTTAATGAAATAAACGGTAATTCTGTTTTCCTGCATTCAATGGACTGCGGTGGCGTGGACAATCCAGGCAACTGGGCAAAAAGAACCCCTATGGATATAAAACGCTGGAGAAATGACAGGGCCGCGGCCGAAGCTAACCTTTATAATATCATCTATAATAACATGATTAAAAATCACCCCGATCTATTATGTATCATCGTTGAATATCCTTATGGTGCAAGTTATTTGAAAAACCGGGAAATAATAGAATGGCTGACTCGTTTGAACCGCTTGTTGAATCCGGATATTTATTTTTGCATGAGGGAATGCAGCAGGGAAAATCTTGAGAAATGGCTTGCCATGACTGGTAAAAGGCCTTATATAATAGGTTTTGAACCTTATCCTGTACGCCACCAGCAATTCTTTTCATGCATGCCAAGATATGCGAGAACATTTTATTTCAAAGACAGAGAGAAAGATATTTACTGGATGTTTTCAAATTCAACTCTTAAAAGAAATCTGGAGCCTAAGGCCCTGATACAGGCAGAATATGCCTGGAATACAGAAGCGCCGGGATGGGGTTGGTTTCCCGAAGACGCGAAATACATCACACGCATAGATGAACAGGTGCCTCAGATCAATGAGGAACTCCTGCCGCGCGCCCTCTCTATTTTCTACGGAGAAAAGGCCGCTCAGTATATAGCCAAAGCGCTCAGCACATGTATTTCTGCCGGTATTACGACAAATCAGAGCGCGTTTCAGGGAGCGTCTCTTTCCTCCTACTTCAATGCCAAGGCCAAGGCCGGAGAGGAAGCCGTAAAAGATATGGAAAAGGCAGCTCCCCTCGTTACCGGAAATGAAAAGAATGAATTCGATTTTCTATATTCCCTGATAAAAACAGCCGCAATTCTTAATAAAGTCAAAAGTATGCAATTACAGGCAAGGGACGATCTGGCAAATGGAAAAACAGAAGCCGCGGAACAAACTATAGCCGAAGCGCGAAAACTGCTCAAGAACGTGAAGGAGCCCAAATGGACATCTCTGCTCTCAAAAGAACTTGACGTTGCCAAGAATGTCGGCTGGTTCAGGGAAAAGAAAAAATATCTGGAGCGGATAAAGAAAGAGAACATTAAAGTGGGTGTTTACAACTACGGCTTCCATAAAGGCATTGTCTACAGCCTGGATAACGCCGCAGGAATGAAGACAGGTGTTTTTGAAGATCCCCAGCCTGCATATTTAAAAAATTTTGATGCTGTAATTTTCAATGCCTGTAAGGACACAGGTGATGTTTACGGGGACTGGCGCAAAGCGGTACGTGACTTTGCTGAAAATGGCGGAGTCGTCATTTTCACACACAATGCCATAGGCAGGTATCCCAGTTCAGATTTCGGGAAGCAGATATTTCCTGAAATCTGCTCAGGATACGCTGGACAGCAGATTAACGAAACGGAATTGACAGTTAAAAAAGACATTGACGAAGGCTTTAAAGCCGGAGATAAATATATTCACGGTTATTCTGACCATCTTTTGCCGGAACCCGGAAAAAACGCTGAAATTCTATTGGTCAATAAATTGGGCAAAGCAGTCGCGGTCGGAGGTAAAGTTGGAAAAGGATACGTCATCTATACCGGCGAAATTTTTGGGTTGAGCAATGAAAGCAATGATAGCGACCTGACCGGAGACAACTGGAAAATGCTCTTCCACATGATCCGGTATGCAAAGAAAAACTGTACAAAAATTTAAAGGTAAATAATTATGGGTTTACGAAAAATTTTTCTGCTCTGTATAAGCATGGGAGGTCTGATTGTGCCTTTGAAAACTAAAGCTGATTTAAATGTTGCCGAAATATTCGGGGACAATATGGTTTTGCAGCAGGGGAAAACCGTTCCTGTGTGGGGATGGGCAAAGCCCGGAGAAAAGGTCAGTGTCAAATTCAAGGGACAGGAAGTTTCGGGCGTTGCCGGGGATGATGGCAAATGGACTGTTAAACTTTCTGAAATGAAGACGGACTCTGTTCCGTATGAAATGGAAATAGTTTCGGGGAACGAAAAGAGAGTTATTAAGAATATTCTCATCGGCGAAGTCTGGCTTTGTTCGGGACAGTCCAATATGGCGTTCACCGTGAAAGAAGGGACAAACGCAAAAGAACAAATCGCAAAAGCTGATTTCCCGGAAATAAGGTTTTTCACCATGCCGCGAAGACAGCCTGAAACAGTTAAGAGTTTCAGCGCCGTCGGATATTTTTTCGGGCGGACTCTTAATGAAAAATTGAAAATACCAATAGGCCTTATTAACAGCAGCGTAGGAGCGACATTCGCAGAGGCATGGACAAGTTATGAAGGACTGAAAAAAGAAAAAAGACTGAAGGCTGTTTTTGAAAGGCATACAAAGCTCATGGAAAAAAACGCTTTTGATAAACGTGTCCGGCAATGGCAGAACGACTTGGCGGAGTGGAAGAAAATTCCGGAAGCGGAAAGAAAAAAAAGGGAAACCATTTCAAAGTGGTGGAGAAAAACAGCCCCTCCCTATGGCTATCCCGGAAGCTCCGGAATGCCTTCATGTCTCTATAATGCCAAAATCAATCCTCTGGTGCCTTTCACCATAAGAGGAGTAATCTGGTATCAGGGAGAAAGCAATGTGGCGCGTCCCCGGGAATACGGGATTCTTTTTCCGGCGCTCATAAACGACTGGAGGGACAAATGGCAGGAGGGCGATTTCCCGTTTTATTTCGTCCAGATAGTGCCGTGTTCGGAGTTTGAAGAAGGCAAATTGCCGGAACTCTGGCACTCGCAGTACAAGACCGCAAAAGGAGTGAAAAACTGCGGCTTTATTTCAGCAATAGATTTTATCGGGGACGTCAATAATCCGCACCCTGAAGAAAAAGAACCTGTCGGCTTCCGTCTGGCAATGCTGGCGCTTTCTGAAACGTATGGTATTAGAGGACTTGAATATAAAAGCCCCTCTGTTAAAGAAATGAAAAAGGAAAACGGCAAGATAAGGATATTTTTTGATAACGTCAGCAGGGAAGGGCTCATATCAAAAGATGGAAAAGCCCTGTCATGGTTTGAAATTGCCGGCAAAGATAAAAAATACGTCAAGGCTGAAGCCTCCATAGAAGGCGGAAATACAGTGCTTGTCTCATCTTCCGAAATTAAATCGCCGGAATATGTCCGCTATGCGTGGAACAGTATTGCAGAACCCAATCTCTGCGATAAAAACGGTTTACCTGTTCTGCCGTTCAGTTCTGAGTAAAGAAAATCCAAAGTCTCTTTCAGAAGCTGAAGTTTTCTACGAATTTCCGGAGACTACGGGAGAGACTTTATCATAAGTTTCTGGGAAGTTCTATCATTATCGAAGTGCCAAATTCATCGGATGAAGTCATTGAGATTCTGCCTTTGTGAAGTTCGGCAATAAGCTTGGCGCTATAAGTACCAAGCCCAGTACCGCCCTTTTTTCCTGAAGTGGCGTACTTGTCGAAGAACTTATTATTCATTTCACTGGGAACTCTGCCCCTGTTCTTAATTTCCACAGTGTATTTTTCATCTTTCCTTTCAACTCTTATTTCGACTTTTTCTCCGGCGGGAGATACTTCAATTGCATTCTTGTACAGGTTGGAGAACATTGAATACATCAGGGTTTCTTCACCGTTTACTTCAAATACAGTGGCATCTTCATTCAGGCATTTCCCCTCTACCGTAGCTGATAAATTGATTTTCCTTGCATCTATATTGAGACGATGGTCATTGATAACTCTTTTCAGAAGGCCTTTCAAATCGAATGGAGAGGAAGCAAGTTTGTAGGCACCTTCTTCTATGCTGTAAATATTAAGTGAAAGATTTATCATATTGAGAAGCTTGTAAACAGAATCCTGGATAATCCGGGCAAGCTTTTTACATTCCCCTGCGGATAAGTCTTTCGACTCCAGAAATTGAGATACAATAAACATGGAATCCAAGGGAGTTTTCAGGTCATGCCGTCTAATGCGTTCGAAATCTTCACGGAGTTTTTCCGCGTTTTTGCGTTCTGTTATATCCTGTATAATGCCGGATACTTTGATGGTTTTCCCGTTTTCTTGCAACGCCGCGAAAGTAACCCGGACCCATATTTTTCTGTTTTTAGCTGTAATCATTTCCAGTTCGAGGTCATCGGTACCGCCTTCGTTTAGCAGGCGCTGGAAAGTTTCCCTGAATTTCAGAGCTGAATTTTCGGTGTAGGAGCTCAATGCCTCTTCAAAACCGGCCTGATATTCCGGAGGAATTTCACGGATACTGTAAACTTCGTCAGTCCATGTCATTCTGTCAGTTGCCAAATCGTAATCCCAGCCTCCGATTTTGGCAATTTTCTGGCTCATGTTCAGAAGTTCTTACTTTTCCTTCAATTCTTTAAAAATCAGATTGAACGGCTGTCTCAGGCTGTTTTCGATAATGGCTTTGTAAATCAGGTAAAATGATACCAGTTTGAAGATATGTCCGATGAAATTAGAGAAGGCGTAAGCATCCTTGTAGAGGCTGAAGGAAAATTCCGAAGCAATAGTAAAAAATACCGACCAGAAAAGAAATTTCAGGACAGTTCTGTCAAATAGTTTGCGGTTCCAGTGAAGAGGCAGCAGGGACAGTATCAGTATCCCGCATATTATGTATTCGCTGAAGATTTTAAAATCAGTCTGTCCCGTTCCTTCGATGAAACAGACGGGAAATATCTTCCAGTAATAAATCGACGCCATCAGAAAACAGGTCACGCAAAAATAAATTCCGAAAACAGTCTCATAAAAAAATCGTCTGCGGGCCTTTGGAAAAATGAAAAAGATCAACAGGGAAATGCTCTGCATGTAACGTGCGGCGACCCAGAGGTCGCTTGCATAATAATCATAGTCAAATATGTTCATTCCCTTATAGGAAAGGGTGTGCGCCAGATCCAGGACTGAAACAAAGAAATACGCTATTCCCAGATATACCAGGCTGCAATTGTCAGTGCGCTCTTTTACATTCCATGCAATGAGAAAAAGGCTCAGCGCTATTGCTATGGCGGCAAATTCCACGATGCAATGGAAAAGGAGGTAGTTGATTGCCGAGATGGAATAAAGCGTTACTATGCCTGCCGCAGTCAGTAGGGAGAAAAAAAGTTTATCCTTGATTATAGTATGGCGAATATCCATTTGATGAATGTTCCGCGGTTTATTGATTTTTAGTAAGCTACTCTGCAAGCTAGATTATTCAAGGAGGAACGTCCATTGTTTTGTGCTAAAATGGAACATTCAAATTGATACAGAAGAGCACTTCTCCGGTTTTTTTCTTGCTATACGAGGCACTGTGATAAATATTAAAGAAAATAATTTCAATTCAAAAATTACAAGATTCTGGCTTTATGATTTTTGGGCAGTCGTTTGGCATGTTTCTTTCTAGAAGAAAGAGGAAATATCAAAAAGAGGCGCGATATGTTCAGGCAACCCGGTATGGCAAAACCTCTCATCTCTGAACCGCAGTGGTATCAGGAGATATTGAAATACGAAAAACCGGATCTTTCAAAATCCATTTTCCAGATATTCTCTTCATTGGCTCCCTATATAGCCATATGGGTCTTTATCGTCTGGATGATAAACAAGGCTTACGCCTGGTGGCTGCTCCTGCCTGTCGGAGCCATTGCCTCAATTTTTCTGGTACGTATTTTTATAATCTTCCACGATTGCACCCATAATTCCTTTTTCGTTTCCCGGAAGACAAACAGGTTTTGGGGCTATGTAATGGGACTGTTCACTTTTACTCCATTTGAGCGATGGCAGCATTCCCACAACATACACCACAATTCATACGCTGATCTCGATCACCGGGGGGTGGGCGATGTATGGACATTAACAATGGAGGAATATCTCAGGCTGCCGTTGCATAGAAAAATTGCCTACCGCCTTTACAGAAACCCTTTTATAATGTTCGGCCTTGGCCCGGCATATGTGTTCTTATTCGACCATCGTTTCAGCTTAAAGGGGAGCGGTTCAAAAGGGCGTTTCAGTGTATGTGTCAATGATCTGGCCCTTTTGCTTTTTATAGGGGTATTGGGCATTTTGAAAGTTTCGCCTGTATATTTTCTGATGTATATGTACATCATGCTTGTTGCCGGAGTATTCGGTATATGGCTGTTCTATGTCCAGCACCAGTTTGAAGGAGTTTACTGGTCACGTCATAATGAATGGGACCCAATGAAGGCGGCGTTTGAGGGAAGTTCCTATTATAAATTGCCCAAAATCCTTCAGTGGTTCTCCGGCAACATCGGACTGCATCCTGTACATCATCTCAGTAGCCATATTCCCAATTACAACCTGCAAAAGTGCTACGATGAGACGCCGGCCTTGCATGTGCTCAAAGAACTTTCCATCAGGAGAAGTATCAAGTCATTACGGTTGAGCCTGTGGGATGAAAGGGAGAAGAAGCTGGTAGGCTTCCATTCCCTTAAGGCCCGCCGTGCGGAAACTTGAGGCAACCTCATCAGAAAAATTCAAAAAAACTGAACTTAGATTAGAAAAATGTTTATGGAAACAGAACAGTTCATGGAAAAAAAACAGTATATTGTATGGTACAAAAAATACAATGTCGGAAATGATTTGCTGGATATGCAGCACAAAAGAATGTTTAATGTTATCAACTCATTATATACGGATATCAGTAGAGGTGTGCAGCACATAGATATAATGAAAATCCTCAGATATTTGCACCGGTATGCCAGTCTGCATTTCAAGGAAGAGGAAAAGGCGATGCGGGAATGCGGTTATCCGGCCCTTCTTTCACACAAAATCATGCACTGGATATATATCAAGAAAATTGATGCTTTTATGGAACAGATACAGAATACAAATGCCGATATCCAGCATTCCCTGCTTTTCTTTTTAGGAAACTGGTGGAAAAATCATATTCTGGGCTTTGATCAGAAATATGCCGCTTACCTCAAAAGTCCCAGGGGAGAGGAATATTCCAAGCGGCAATCCGCTGAGCAGAAAAGAGAAAAAGAATGGAAGAAATACAGGGGCCAGGAAGAAAGATATCAGCAGAAAGATACCGCTGGTACACAAGGCAATTCTATTGTAAAAGACGAAAAGTACTATGCGGCAATTCTCGGATTACCGCCCCGGATTACCAAAGATAATCTCAAAAAAGCTTATCACCAGAAAGTCAAGGAATATCATCCTGATCATGTGACAAATCTTGGTCTCAAGATTCGCATGACCGCGGCGGAGGAAATGGAAAAAATAAATGAAGCTTTTGATTTTTTCCGGAAAAAGTACGACTCGCTGTAATGTGATTTTCACTCATTGTTTCAGCTCAGGTTGAAACGTCATGCTCCAGATTGGCACAGTCAAATTGCAACAAAACAAATTTATAAAAATCTACATTTCAAAAAGAATATAAACTCCAGCCTTAAATACTTGCGTTATATCACTAAAAACAGGTTTTGGCACGCTTCTTTCTTTAGATATGACTCCGTAGTTGCGCGTGTGGAAACGTCCGCATTGCAATTTAAGAAAGATAAAAAAACTATAGGAGGTGAATTAAAAATGCAGGATTATATAAAGCTGGTAAAAGAGAAAATAGCTTCTTATGAAACTTTGACTAAAAAACTGCAAAAGACCGCGTCTGGCAACAAACTGAACAAAAATAAAAAAGTGAAAAATGCGCTTGATGAACTCAAGAAAAGTCTTGATACTGCGAAAATGTCCGCATGTATTATAGAAGGAGACAACACCCCTTTGTGGTGGATATGCCTGCAGACGGGAGAAGTTACCAATGAGTATATAGAAAAGCTTGCGACTGATTACATGAATGCACTCAACATTATAAAAGAGATGACTGAATTGCAATATACCGCACGGGGTAAATTCAATGAATTCGGTGTTTTTTCAAAATTCTCATATCTGGAATAGGGGGATTAAAAAAAGTAAAGAAGGAAGTGGGCTATGAATGTTTTTGAATACGCAAAAAAAATGGAGCTGAACGGAATTAACTTTTATCTGGACGAATTGGATCGGGCAACTTGTCCCGGATTTAAAAAAATTCTGCAGACGCTGATCGATGAAGAAGAAAAGCACTATGTTTTTTTTGACATTTTACAGCAAAAGTTAGAGCCTGGGAAATTACTGACATTTCCTTTAGATGAAGTGAAAAATGTTTTTCAACAGATGAGAAAAAACAAGGAGGGTTTCGACTTTTCCGTCGAACAGATTGAAGCTTACAGAAAAGCGCTGGAAATAGAAAAAAGAAGTGAAAATTTTTATCGCAATGAAGCAGCGAAAATAGAAAATAAAGATATAAAGCTTTTGTTCCTCACGGTGGCCGCGGAAGAACAAAAGCACGTAATATTGATGGATGGTGTTGTTGAATATATCAACCGTCCCAATGAATGGGTGGAACATGCGATGTTTTCCCAGCTACGGCAAGAATATTGACCGGAGGTGATGCACTTTGACTGTTCCATAATGGAACATTTTTTTTAATGCGGCTTCACAAATTGTTTAAGAAAGAAGGAGGAGAGGCACAAAATATTAAATGGAATCTAATTTTAAGGAAGATTGGCATGTTTCTTTCTAATCTGATTAAAACACTAATATAAGGAGTCGGACATGGAACTTTCAAACAGAAAAGCGTTGGGAACCCGAGTACTGGTATTATTTGTAGCGTTATTCTTTGCCGGAGCGTTTAATTCATGTACAAGTAATGAGAGTAAAACAAAAGAAGAAGTACCGAACAAATACATGAAAACGAAAACGACAGCTTCTCTCAAATCCCAGACAACATGCCCCGTAATGGAAGGGAAAGTAGATAAATCGTTATACGCCGATGTAAATGGCTACAGAATTTATGTATGCTGCTCCGGCTGTATTAATGAAGTAAAAAAAGATCCGGACAAATATATTAAGAAACTCCATGAAATGGGCGTTGAAATTGAAAAGGCCCCTGAAAAAACAAAAACCGCGAAATGAGTGTTAAGAAAAAACAGACTTTGAATTTCACTGACCACCACAGATAAAAACAATAGAAGGTTTCGCCCGGAAAGCGTAAATATGAAAAAGGAGAACAGTCTATGCATAAAATGACAGAGCAGAACATGATCAATGCGTTCGGCGGGGAAAGCCAGGCACATATGCGCTATACTTATTTTGCATCTCAGGCAGAAAAAGAAAAGCTTCCCAATACCGCGCGTTTATTTACGGCAATTTCATTTGCGGAAACCGTTCACGCATGGGACCATTACCGTGAATTGAAGCACCTTAATGGCGGATTTGTCGCAAACAGCATGGCGGCTTTCGGACCCGGTGACACTTTGAAAAATCTTGGACTGGCAATTGATGGAGAAAGCTTTGAAATAGAGGAGATGTATCCCACTTACATAGAAACGGCGAAATTTCAGAATGAGAAAGGAGCACAGCGCAGTTTTGAATGGTCATATAATACGGAAAAAGAGCATCTGAAATTTTATACGCGCGCGCTGGAAGCATTGAAAGCTGGAACCGAAGCTGTTTTCGGTCCGATACAGGTTTGCAGTGTATGCGGTTATACCATTGAGGGTGATGCGCCGGACTTATGCCCGTTGTGCAAGGCCTCCAAAGATAAATTTATTTCTTTCAATTCAAAGTAGAAGAGGGTAAAAATGAGAATTGTAACCTTAAAAAGTACACCGGTAAAACTCATAGGTGATTTGCCTCCCGTGGGAACCCACGTGCCGGACTTTATTCTGACAAAAACAGATCTTTCCGACGTAACGCTTGAGGACTTTGCCGGTTCAGTACTGATATTGAATATATTTCCCAGCATTGATACCTCTGTCTGTGCCGCTTCGGTGCGCAGATTCAATCTTGAGGCTTCCGGGCTTGAAAATGTCAAAATTCTCTGCGTTTCCCTCGACTTGCCGTTTGCGCACAAGAGATTCTGTGAAGCCGAAGGCATTAAAAATGTGATGACAGTTTCCGAATTAAGAAACCGTGATTTCGGGGACAAATATGGTATCAGAATGATAAATGGACCGCTTGCCGGACTTCTGGCAAGATCTGTGTTGATTATTGACGGCAGCGCAAAAGTCGTATATACGCAGCTTGTTCCTGAAATAACGCAGGAGCCCGACTATGAGGCAGTTCTTGATTTCATCAAATCTTTAAAATCATAAGGAATTTATGGACTTAAACATCAGAATAGGCGGTGAAGCAGGGCAGGGGCTTGTCTCGTTGGGAGATATTTTGACGGGAGCCCTCTCTAGTAAAGGCCTGCACCTGTTTACAGGCAAAAGTTACATGTCCCGGATAAGAGGAGGCTTGAACTGGTTTGATTTGAGAATTGCCGATTCAGAACTTTTCGCGTTGAAAAAATATGCCGACCTAACCGTCGCCCTTTCCGCTGATGCAATGGAAATTCTCCGGGAATATACCTCGCCGGAAGGAATAATTCTTTATAATGCGGACGGGGAAGACAAAGACAGGACAGTATATTTGAATTTTCTTGAAATTGCAAAGGAAACCGCCGATTTGAAGGTAATGGCAAATTCGGTTGCCGCGGGCGCGATTTTCGCCTTGTTGGGGTACGAACCGGATTCCCTGTTTGTATATTTGCAGAAAGAATTTCATGGAAAAGGCGAGGAAATTGTCAGAAAAAATCTTAAATGCGCCTCTAAGGGTTATGCGGAAGCAAATAAGAAATCACTGAAACTTAAAGCGCCCGGAGGCGTCAATGCTTCCTGTGATTATACATCAGGCGCGTCCGCAATGGCCCTTTCTGCCGCTGTATCCGGCGTGAAACTGGTAAGCGCATATCCGATGACACCCGGAACGGCCACATTCGCGGGGCTTGCCGCGCTGTCCGACAAATATGGAATTTTGGTCGAACAGGCCGAAGATGAAATAGCGGCGGTCAATATGATTTGCGGAGCTGTTTATGCGGGGGTGCCTGCTCTGACGGCAACAAGCGGCGGCGGGTTTTCCCTGATGTGCGAAGGACTTTCTCTCGCGGGTATGATGGAGTTGCCGATTGTGATTGTCATAGCGCAGCGTCCGGGGCCTGCCACCGGATTGCCGACAAGGACAGGACAGGAAGACCTTAAATTCGCAATCAGCGCGGGGCATGGAGAATTTGCCCGCGCCGTTTTCGCTCCCGGCACAATACAACAGTCCTATGAACTGACCAGAAGGGCCCTTGAAACAGCTCACAAATTTCAGACACCGGTAATTATTCTTACTGATCAGTTCCTTCAGGACGTCCAGAAAAATATCGGTATTTTGAATCCCGAATACAATCCCATAGACAGAAATGTTTCAGAAGATGCGGATGAAAATTACAGACGTTATGCACTGACCCCCGGAAAAATATCCCCTAGAGCAGTCCCCGGCGGAAAAACACTGGTTATATGCGACAGTGACGAACATGATGAAAAGGGGCATCTGACGGAAGATCTGGAAATGAGAAATGTCATGCAGCGGAAAAGAATGTCTAAAATGGACTTGCTCAAATCCAGCCTTACAGCTCCTGAATTTTATGGAACTGAAAACGCGGAACTGATTTTTATATGCTGGGGCTCTTCATACGGTCCATGCAGGGAAGCAGTTGATAAACTCAATGCTCAGGAAAAAAAAGCGGCGTTGCTCCACTATTCCCAGCTTTGGCCCCTGGATGCCGCCCCGGTCAGCAGGCTGTTTGGAAAAAATGCCCGGGTCTTTGTTGTGGAAGGAAACTATACCGGGCAATTTCTCTCGCTTCTCAGGGAGTATGGAGTGACAGGCAAATGTGAACCGCTGAACCGTTATGACGGACTTCCCTTTACAGCTGAATTTATCATTGAGGAGCTGGGATTATGAAACTTTCAGAAGCAGACAAACAGCCGGCATGGTGTCCGGGGTGCGGAAATTATTCAATCCTTGAAACTTTAAAAGAAGTGCTGGATGAACTCTATCCTGATAAAAGCGGTTTAGTGCTGGTTTCAGGAATAGGCCAGGCGGCCAAACTGCCTCACTATATCGAGGCGAATGTTTTCAACGGGCTCCACGGGCGTGCTTTGCCCGCGGCAAGCGGCATCAAACTTGTAAATCACACTCTGGAAGTGCTCGTTACTTCAGGGGATGGCGATATGTACGGGGAAGGCGGTAACCATTTCATCCATGCAATCCGCCGGAACATCGGAATAAAGGCGATGGTACATAACAATCAGGTTTACGGATTGACCAAAGGGCAGGCCTCACCGACTTCAGAACCGGGTTTTGTGACCGGCATTCAGATACATGGAGTCAAATCTTTTCCCTTTAATCCCATTGCCCTCGCCATAGTGGAGGATTGTTCATTTGTCGCACGATCTTTCAGCGGAGAGAAGGAGCATTTAAAAGAAATGATGAAGGCTGTATTGAAACACAGAAATGGTTTCGCTTTGCTGGACATACTCCAGCCATGTGTTTCCTTTAACCATACTAATACATTCAAATGGTACAAAGAAAGAATAAAGCCTCTGGATGAAAATTATGATCCTTTCAACCGTGAAGCCGCACTGAAAACAGCTTTGTCCACGGAAAATGAAATAGCTGTGGGAATAATCTACCGGAGCAGACGGAAGAGTTTCGAAGACAGTCTCGAAGTCCTTGAAAACGGCCCCCTGATCGACAGATATGAGAAAAATAAATAAAGAACAAATGGTCCCGCAAAATAAATAATAACAAAAGGAGGAGTGCATGAGTTGCATGAGCAGTCTTTATCAGCATGCCGACTGGAAAACCGAAAAACACGTACCTGTTATTGAAGCGCCGGATGAAATCAAGGCCGGTGAAACCTGCAAAGTTGTTGTCAGTATCGGAAAAGAAGTCGCTCATCCGAATAAAACGGAACATCATATCCGCTGGATCGAAGTTTACTTCAAAGCCGATGACGCGAAGTTCCCTGTTCAACTGGGAAGAGTCGAATTCTGTGCGCATGGCGAATCCGTCGAAGGGGCCGACAAAGGCGGAATCTATACCAATCACTGTGCCGCGATATGTTTCAAGACGGAAAAGCCGGGCATGATTCTGGCAGGAAGTTATTGCAATATTCACGGCCTCTGGGAAAACTGTAAAAAATTATCCGTTAAATAAAATACCCTTCATAACTTTAATATCAGTTGATAAAAGGAGCAATACATGAAAGCATACGTAGACAAAGATACCTGTACCGGTTGCGGATTGTGCGTTGATACCTGCCCGGAAGTTTTCGAAATGGACGGAGCTGTGGCAACGTCAAAAGTCGCGAACGTCCCGCCTGAATGTGAAGCGTCCTGCCGCGAAGCCGCGGACGGATGTCCGGTGGAAGCCATTTCCATAAAATAACTCGATTGTATAGGAAATTGCTATCTGTTTTTCTTTTTTCTGCCGCAATGAAATGACTGAACGCGAAGCGTCATAAAAATGGCACTTCGCGCCCGGAAAAAACGGAGTGCAGGTATTCTACCTGCTAATTTAATAGTATTATTTGAAGAAGCCTGATTCAGCATGTATTTTAGTTCATCGATAAGGGAACATTATTATGCATGAAGAACCAGGCAAAAAACCTTATCTCCCTATCTTGATGGTGGATGATGAGATTCAAACGCTTCATACCTATGAAATGCTTCTAAACAAGGAAGGTTTCAATAATATTGTTTTATGCATAGACGGCGAGGAAGGCCTTGATTTTTTAAAAGAAAAAAAAGTCTCATTAGTCATATTGGACCTTGGCATGCGAATGATGCCCGGACAGGAACTCCTCGAAAAACTTTCCTTCGGATATCCGGAAATTCCCATTATAGTAGCCACTGCCTTCGATGATGTCAATACAGTTGTCGAATGTATGAAAAAAGGCGCGTACGATTATCTTGTAAAGCCAATCGAGTGGACAAGGTTCATGACCACGATACGCAATGCTCTTGAGCTCAGGGCCCTGGAAGATGAAAATATCCGTCTGCAGAATTCGATTCTTGAAAACAACCCTGAAAAAAGTGTTGCGAATCTTCTGCCCTATAAGAAAATAATTACCGATACGGAAGCAATGTTTTCCATTTTTCGCTATATCGATTCTATTTCCGCCACTTCCCAGCCTGTTCTGATCACAGGCGAAACGGGAACAGGAAAAGAACTTATCGCGGAAGCCGTACACAAGGCTAGCGGACGCAGAGGAAAATTTGTTTCAATAAATGTGGCAGGGCTTGACGACTCCACATTTTCCGATACTCTTTTCGGTCACAAGGCGGGGGCCTTTACCGATGCCCGTGAAGCAAGAAAAGGACTTATCGAAAGTGCTGATGGCGGAACATTGTTTCTGGATGAAATAGGCGATTTGAAAGACAGTTCACAGGTCAAGCTTCTGCGTCTTATTCAGGAAAATGAATATTATCCTCTGGGCCATGATGTTCCCTCCAAAGCCAATGCAAGAATAATCACGGCCAGCAACAAAAATCTTCCGGAAATGAAGGACGGAGGAACTTTCAGAAAAGACCTTTACTACAGACTTAACAAACATCATATTTACCTGCCTCCGCTCCGGGAGCGTATCAATGACCTTGAAATTCTGATTGACTTTTTTGCAAAAAAATCTTCCGAAGAACTGGGGGTTGCGGTTCCCAAACTTCCGGAAGGATTGACGGAACTTCTGGGAAAATACCCTTTTCCCGGCAATATAAGAGAATTGGAAGGAATAGTTTTCGATGCCATAAGCAGTCCTCCATTCGGGAAGATTACATTGGACTATTTTCAGAATTATTTAAAAATAAGTCATGGAAACTCTCCGGAAACATCTTCAGTAAAGCAAAACATAGATTCCAATGTAACTAAAATTGAAGACGCCGAAAATATGCTTATTGAAAAAGCTATTGAGGAAGCCGATGGAAACCTGACCCATGCCGCCCAAAAACTGGGAATAAGCCGTTCCACTCTTTACAGAAAAATCTCCAGAAAAAACTGACATATCTCATGTAAAATCTGTTAGAAATAACAATTTCTCATGCGATTAAATTACACGGGATGCTTAGAATTTTAAAATCGTTAAGGAGTTTTTCTGATTCTGTTTTTTCACGTTTTCCAGAGCGCAATCGCAAATATTTTTCACGTTTCCGATATCTCCACGGTAGGGTTTTGCCCCATGGCAAAGTAGTGTTTCACCCCATAACAAGTAGCTTAGTCATGAGCTATAATATTTACAATGGCAAAGCATATACGCGATAAGAAAAGGGAAATGTTTATGAGAGTAAAGACGAGCGAAGTGGAAATGCGTTAATTCTACTTTGTTATCCCCGAAGAGCGTATGCTTTATACCTGAGAAATCTGTCAGGATGAGCTTGGAGCGTAAATAGAGTTGCAGAATGTATTTACCTTTTTGGCTTTATGTATAGTTTAATAAAAAAACAGAGGGAAATATCATGGGCAAGGTGCTTTTGCTACTACTCATAATACTATTGACTCTTGCGTCTAGGGCTGGCTATCTGTTTATCGCGGAGGCTATTATTGCCGGTGAAATAGAGATAAGCGATGGAGAAAAACAGCTTGAAAAAGGAAGGCCCGCGCTTGAGGCAGGGAGGCATGAGTTGGAGACCGGAAAACGAGAATATTCAGATGGCAAGAAGGAGTACGAAGAAGCTGAAGACAACTTATTCCTGGTGCTGGCGGACAAACTGCTGAAAAATGGAAGTGGTTTCAGGGAGGCCAGAGCACGGATTGCCGAAGGAAAAAGGCAGATTACTATGGGCGCGGAAAGGGTTAGCGTTGGGGAAAAACGGTTTGACGCGGGTAAACTGAAACTGCTCCAAGGGAGGGAACAATTGAGACTGGCCAAGTACGCATTTGTTGTCTGTGTGTTCGGAACATTTTTTTTTGCATCTGCATTGATTGTGCTCGGGTTTCTCTGGAGGCGATCACTGGCCCGTACCATTATGCGTACTGATACAAAAGCGTCCAACTGACGCGCTATTGCGCGCGACGAAGTATAGAGTGGTGGAAAACGGTAACAATAATTCAAAAAAGGAGAACTGAAATGACCTTATGTCCAATCGCCTTAATGGTCGGTTGCAGGAAATGTCCTGCGTTTGCGTTATGTCCATTGAAAGAATTCATAGGTGATTACAGTTACAGAAAACATAAAAAAACAGAAGCTCCTCAAGATGACAAGGAAAAATCTGATCAGGATCAAAATAAGTAATCAATTTTAGCGGCGATCGGACTGCCCACTCTTGCGTTCGCAACGCCATAGTAGGGTTTTATCCCATAGAGAAGTAGGGATTCACCCCATAGAGAGTGCTCAGTCAGCGCGCTATAGTATTTTTACTGACTGAGACATGTCCTGAAACAAAGGTCGAAAGAAAGGAGGCGCAACCATTAAGATGCTCCCTGCTCAGAAAAGAAGCAAACATTGGAAGGTATCACCCGAACAGATAATCAATTAACAACCAATAAAAAAGAACTAATCATTAAACACTAAAAGGAAATAACTATGAAAAATCTAATTGCAATTTTTATGATGCTGGTTTTAATTACTGCATCAGGATGTTGGTGGACAACGAATGAGAGCAGTCAAGGCGGTATCGCTTCCGGGGATAAAGAATTCAGCATCACTGTCCCGTCGTCCAGCACAGTGAAGCAGGGTCAAGAAGTAACAATTACCGTTACTCTGAACAGGGGCGACTATTTCAAGCAGGACGTACAACTTGACCTCAAAGCGGATGGCATCAGTATAATGCCGAAACACATTCTGGTCAAAGCGAGTGACAGACCTGATGTGCAAGTCAAAATTACGGCGGACAAGAACGCTGCTCTTGGCGATTATCGTGCGTCTGTCAAGGGAACGCCCTCAACTGGACAGGCAACCTCGGCGGAATTCACGCTTAAGGTTGTTGTTCCGTAGGCTGTGCAATGTAATTGAAGCCGCGTCGCCGCCCCGCTAACGGGCGGCGCGCTTTTGAGTTTTGAGAACGGCGGCACGGATCTGTTTCCACTGTGTGAAAATGGACGCGAAAAACATTGAGAAGGTATTATGATATGTTCACGGCAAGTAGGGTTACACCCCATGGAAAATTAGGGTTTATCCCATGGCGGGCGGCATGAAAAGGGGCTATATTATTCTATTGATAGATGATTTTTTGACTTAAAACACGGAAGGAATTAAAGACATTGAAATTTTTCAAAAGAAGTCACCTTTTAAAAATTGAACTGGTAACATATTGTCAACCGCGATTGGAATTACTATGAACGTCCTATTGATATACCCTGAGTTCCCGGATACATTTTGGAGTTTTAAATACGCGCTCGAATTTGTCCGCAAACGGGCAGCTCTTCCGCCCCTTGGTTTGCTGACAATCGCATCCATGCTGCCGTCTGAGTGGTCCCGCCGTCTCGTAGATACCAACGTTTGCGGGCTCAGTCAAGACGACTTGGATTGGGCCGACTGTGCATTTATCAGTGCGATGTCCGTTCAGCGTGAGTCGACACGACAGATTATAGCCCGGTGCAAGGAGAAGGGATTGCGCGTCATTGCAGGCGGCCCCATGTTCATCGACGAGCATGAAGACTTTCATGATGTGGACCATTTTGTTCTGAACGAGGCGGAGCTTACGCTCCCGGGGTTTCTCAAAGATTTGGCGGAGGGCCATCCGCAGCGGGTCTATTCGTCCGACCAGTTCGCTGATTTGGGCCAGACGCCCGCGCCTCAGTGGGAATTGCTGAACCTCCGGCGTTATTCCGGCATGAGCGTCCAGTTTTCCCGCGGGTGTCCGTTCAACTGCGAGTTTTGCAGTGTCACCGCGATGCTGGGGCGGCACGTACGCATGAAAACCTCGCGTCAGATAATTGACGAATTGGACGGCCTGTATGCGCTGGGATGGCGCGATACTGTGTTCTTCGTGGACGACAATTTCATAGGCAACAAGGAATTTCTGAAAACAGATCTTCTGCCGACTCTGATTGCCTGGCGCAAAAGCAAACGGGGGATGACGTTTTACACGGAAGCGTCCATTAATTTGGCCGATGAAAGCTCCTTAATGGAGATGATGGTCGAAGCCGGTTTTAACAGGGTCTTTATCGGCATTGAGACACCGGACGAGAAATGTCTGAACGAATGCCGAAAGCTCCAGAACAAAAATCGCGACCTGTTAGAAGACGTAAAACGGATTCAACGCGCCGGCCTGGAGGTGCAGGGAGGGTTTATAGTCGGCTTTGACCATGACAAGCCCTCTATTTTCCAACGGCAGGTTGACTTCATACAGCAAAGCGGCATCACGACAGCCATGGTCGGCGTGTTACAGGCTTTTCCCGGAACGCGACTGTATGAACGCATGAAGAAAGAAGGGCGGCTTTGCAGTGCGTCATCCGGAGACAACGTGAATAGCAACACCAACTTCCATCCGGTAATGGACCTCAATATGCTGCGGGAAGGCTACAAGGGTATCCTGCATCATATCTATTCCCCAAAATACTACTACCAGCGCATCAGGACCTACCTCCGGAACATCGGACCAACCCGGGCCAAATCCCCTCTCCAGTTCTCTGACGTTCACGCGCTCATCCTTTCTTTTTGGCGGCTTGGCATTATCGGGCAAGGGCGCTTTCAGTATTGGAGTTTGCTCTTCTGTACTTTGTTCCGCCGTCCGCGGCTCTTTCCCCAAGCCGTCAAGCTGGCTATTTACTGTTACCATTTTCGGAAAATCTGTGACTTGCATGTCATGTAACGCCAAGTGCCGGAGTCAGTGAATTATGATATTTTTAAATATTTTTCAATATGAGTAAGTGGCTTACCTTATTTAGAAGGCGGACTGTTTACTAAATTATCTTAAAGAAGAATGAGAATGGATTTAAAAACTGAAATTATTGTACAACATTTTGTGCCGTATCTTTTGGTCAGGCGCAGTTGCATCAGCCCTCTGGATGGAATAATGTAATATGCGAAAGAAACATCAGCCGAAAAATACGGAAGGGGGCATAATGAAAAACAAGGATAAGCAGACCGGACAATCCACCGGCCTTTCGGCGGACTCCATCGGCTCATCGCAGGCAATCTCAAGACATGAACAGCAGGAAATTCTCAAGCTTTTTGTCGAACACGTTCCGGCTGTAGTCGCAATGCTCGACCGGGATATGAAATATCTTGCCTGCAGCAGCAGATGGCTGTCGGATTATGGAATTGAACAGCAGGATATCATTGGACGCAGTCATTACGAAATTTTCCCTAAAATTGATGATAGATGGAAGGATATTTATAACCGTTGCCTGCAAGGGGCCTCCGAGAAGAGCGACGAGGATTTCTTTGTCAGGAATGATGGACAGAAGGAATGGCTCAGATGGGAAATACACCCATGGCGGACTGCTACAGGACAGATTGGCGGTATCATAATTTTTGCGGAAATCATAACAGAACGCAAGAAGACCGAACAAGCCTTGCGGGATTCGGAGATACAGTATCGCAGACTCTTTGAATCCGCGAAAGACGGGATATTGATCCTGGATGCCGAAACAGGGGTAATAGACGACGTGAATCCGTTTCTGACAGGAATGCTGGGGTACTCGAAAGAACTGTTCATTGGAAAGAAAGTATGGGAAATCGGCTTCTTCAGGGACCTAATTGCCAATAAGGACAATTTTCTGGAGTTGCAGCGTAAAAATTATATCCGTTATGAAGACCTGCCGCTGGAAACGGCCGATGGCCAACAGATAGATGTGGAGTTTGTCAGCAATGTCTATTTAGTGGAAGGGAAAAAGGTAATCCAGTGTAATATCAGGAACATTACCGAGCGCAAACGCATAGAGAATTCCCTGCGCGAAAAACAGGCTGACCTGAACCGCGCACAGACAGTCGGACAGCTCGGAAGCTGGAGGATGGATGTCCGGAGAAATGTACTGGTATGGTCTGCCGAGAACCATCGCATTTTCGGCATCCCCGAAGGGACGGTGATGACCTATGAAACATTTTTAAAAACGCTCCACCCGGATGACTTGCAATATGTCGACAAAAAATGGAAGGACGCTCTCAAAGGCGAACCGTATGATGTTGAACACCGGATAATTGTTGACGGAAACATCAAGTGGGTCAGGGAAAGGGCCGAGCTGGAATTTGATGATAAAGGAGCGGTTCTGGGGGGCTTTGGTACGACACAGGACGTTACAGAGCGAAAGAAGAGGGAGGAAGAGCTATACAAGCTCAACAGGGCATTGACGGCTCTGAGCCACAGCAATCAGGCGATGATCTTCAACAATTATCCTGCAGAATATATGAACGAAGTCTGCAGGATAATTGTTGAAGATTGCGGATATAAGATGGTCTGGATAGGGTTTGCAAAAAACAATGACGGTAAGACTGTATGTCCAGTTGCTTCAGCAGGCTTCGACGAAGTTTATTTTGAAAACACCTCTGCTGATACAGAGGACGCTCAGGGCCCCTCAGAAAAAGTGATTTTTGCGGGAGAAATGTGCTTCTGCAAAGATATGCTTGCCGACCCTGAATTCAAGCATTGGAGAAAACAGGCGCTGAGACGGGGATACACATCTTCAGTTGTTCTGCCTCTAATGGACAGGAACAGGGCTTTCGGTGTTATAAACATATATTCGAAAGAGCCTGATTCGTTTTCAGATGCCGAGATGAATCTGATTTCCGAACTGGTCGGGGACCTTGCCCATGGGATTATGGAACTGCGCCTGCGTAACCTCCATACACAGATTGAAGCGGCCTTGGGGAAGAGTGAAAAACGTTATCGTGCTTTGTTTGACAGCATGACCGAAGGCTTCGCCCTCCATGAAATCATCTGCAATAAGGAAGGCATTCCCTGTGACTACCGTTTCCTCGAAATCAACCAGGCGTTTGAAAAGCTGACCGGTTTGAAGCGTAAGGATGTATTGTACAAGACACATAATGAAATTCTCCCGGACGACGATCCCAAGTGGCTTGAATGTTATGGCAAGGTGGCGCTCACGGGGGAACCGATTGAATTTGAAAACTATTCCGCCCCCCTCAAAAGACATTATCAGGTGTTTGCATATTGCCCGGCCCCGCGCCAGTTTGCTGTCATTTTCATGGATATCTCAGAACGCAAGCAAGCCGAAGCTATCTTGAACCGGGACAAGGAGACCTTAAAGAGAATTGTTAAGGAAGGGTCTGAGAAGCTGCTTGAGGTCCAGGTGGAACTTGAGAGGGCAAAGCGCCTATCCGACATCGGCACCCTTGCTTCGACTGTGGCGCATGAGTTGCGCAATCCGCTTGCGGCAATAATTATCTCGGCAGCCATTATCAGGAGACGCTCAAATGACGAAGCCATTGAGAAACAGCTTAGGAATATAGACAAGATGGTGGACGAGAGCGATCAGATCATAAACAATCTTCTCTTCTATTCCCGTCTGAGATCACCTCACCATAAAAATATCGCCATATACGACATTATAGACGAATGTGTTAAAAACCAGAGCAGGCAGATCAAGAAGAAGATGCAGTTTAAAAGGAATTTTAATTTGCTGAAGGATGTCATGATGAACGCCGATCCCGTCCAAATGAAGGAGGTCTTCCACAATCTTCTGCACAATGCCGCTGACGCGGTATCGGACGATTGCGGTGAAGTGGAGATACTGGGCAGCGATCATCATGAATTTATCAAGATCCATATTAAAGACAAATTCATGATGATAGATGCCCGGGACAAGGAGAAGGTATTCGATCCTTTCTTCACGACAAAGGCCAAGGGCACGGGCCTGGGACTGACTGTCTGCAATCAGATCGTGAGCATGCATGGCGGTTCTATCGACATAGAAAGCGAAACGGGCAAGGGAACTATAGTAACAATAGTTCTGCCGAAGAGGGATAGATTTAGATAAAAATTCTTTTAATCAAGGATACCCTTAGGGATATAAAATGGAAAAAACACGAATAATATTGATTGATGATGATGAAACGCTTTGTGAAGGTGTTGCTTTCATATTGAGGGATGAAGGATATTCAGTAATGAACACATCCAGTCCGGACGAAGGAATGAAACTGATTGACAATTATGTTTTTGACATCGCCCTGATCGACTACAAGATGCCGCATCTGACCGGAATTGAATTCCTGAAAAAAATCAAAGAGAAAAATCCCGCAACAAAAGTATTCATTGTCACAGGAAAGCCTTTCATCGAAAATGTCCTGACAGAAGAAAATCTGTTCCATCTGGTTGAAGGCATCATAAAAAAACCGTTCAAGGAGGAAACGCTTCTGGATGCTGTAGCAGGAGTGATTGACAGGATGAAGGAATGAACTATTGACTTGTGGACATCGCTTCACTTTTCGTTGCCGATGATGCCTTCTGCGATTGCGTAGCGGGTGAGACCGGCAGTTTCCTGGATATGAAGCTTCTTTTTCAATTGCTGCCTGTGCTTTTCGACTGTCTTTATACTGATATTAAGTTCGCTGGCAATCTGCTTGTTTGCCATGCCTTCAGCGACGAGTTGAAGCACCTCCAGCTCGCGCGATGTCAGGTTTGAGCCGCGCGGCTTGATGAATTTTCCGCCAAACAGAGATTTCTGATACTGGGAGTAGATACGTTTTGCGGAGGATGAATCAAAAAAATTGTTTCCTTTCCAGACCTCCCGGATAGCCTTTGCCAGGTTCTGGACTGAAGTCATTTTCATAAGGTAACCCGATGCGCCTGCGGCGACAACCTGTTCGATATGGTCATCGCTGCCATGTGCTGAAAGCATGATTGTTTTAATTAAAGGCTGATTCTGTTTTATCTGGCGGGCGGCTTCGGTTCCGTTGAGCATAGGCATCAATATGTCCATGACAACCACGGATGGATTGAGGGATTTCGCCAGTTCGATGGCTTGCCGTCCGTTTTCAGCCTCTCCTATAACTTCGATGTCTTTCTCACAATTCAGCAGGGCCCGGAGCCCCTCTCTTACAACTGTATGGTCATCGGCAATAAGGACAGTGATTTTTTTCATTTGAGTCACATCTCTTCATGCTAGTCAATAATTAAATTTATCGCGCATGGCTATAATATAGTCACCATATAACCCAAAGTCAAATTTTTTCTTATGGGGAAAACCCTACTAAGCGAAAAAGAAAAGAAACGGCGGTAGGGTTTTAACCCATAGAGAAGTGGGGTTTTTCCCCATAGCAAATTGTTCACCTATGATTTATAGTGTTTTCTATCAGAAACCTGATATCATAAAGAAAGGAAGTGCAACAGCCAGGAGGCTCAAGAGGAAAACAAGTAACTGCGAGGGAGAAGCCCTCGAAACAAAAAAAATAAAGGTAATAGAATGAAACGAAAAGCAATGTATCAATTGGCATTTGTGATTGCCGCTGGCGCAATGTTTGTCACTGGTGCACCCTTGTGTGCATCGGATATTGATGACAAGATTGAGTCATCGTTCGAGAAGTCCTACGTTTATAAAACCTATCTCAAAGATGATGATGTCAATACCGACGTCAAAGACGGTGTCGTTACCTTGACTGGAACTGTGGCCGAAGAATCCCACAAGACATTAGCTCAGGAAACCGTAGCAGCTCTGCCGGGGGTTGTCCGTGTTAATAATAAACTGGTAACCAAAGCAGAAGCAGCAACCGAAAACGCGGATATGTGGATCAGCAGAAAGGTGAAGCTTGCCCTGCTTTTCCATCGCCACGTTAATTACAGCAAGACCGATGTCAAGGTGAAAGACGGAATCGTAACGCTGAAAGGTGAAGCTTCAAGTACGGCCCAGAAGGAACTGACTGCCGAATACGCCAAAGATATCGATGGCGTGAAAAGCGTGAAGAATGAGATGACCGTTGCGGCGACTCCGGAACCGGAGAAACGAACTGAGAGTGAGAAAATTGATGACGCGTCCATCACCGCTCAGGTCAAAACTGCGCTGTCAACTCATCGTTCGACCAGCGCTGTCAATACGAAAATCCAGACGCGGAATGGCGAGGTTACGTTGACCGGCATAGCTAAAAACGCGGTCGAAAAGTCCCTCGTTACTAAACTCGTCACCGATATTCAGGGAGTAACAAGCGTTAAGAACCTGATGACGGTCGAAGAAGTAAAAACCAACTAACTTGTCAGATTGTTACCGGCTGGCCCGGAAACGCGCCAGCCGGCACCAATGCCAGACAAATTGAAAGGAGTGCTAACATGAGTATCGGAACAATACTATTGATTATCCTGATCCTTATCCTTGTGGGTGTTATCCCTACATGGCCCCACAGCAGGAAATGGGGGTACTATCCAAGCGGCGGAATCGGACTGATTGTATTGATTTTGCTCATACTGGTTCTTGCGGGCCGCCTTTAGAGATGTAGAGGCAGCAGAATTTTCACAAGGAAAGGAGTTGGACTCATGAAGAGATCAACTGAAATCATCAAGGAAACGGCGGGCATGTTGCTCTACAACGGCCAGATGGAGCAGGCAGGAGGAACACATCAAACAAACGGGAAAGAAGAGCGTCTTTCAAGCCATGGCGCCCGCTCGGAAAAATCGTGGACAAAACTAAAAGTATGTATTAACGGATCGCCTCGCCGTTCCCGTTTCGGCCCCGAGTTTGATCCTGGAATTTTTGATTATTATTTCTGATGATATTCCCGCTATGGCAGGGTCGTACATTGAGAACACAGGTAAAAAAAGAAAGAAAGCAAAAGGAGAAATGTTTATGAAAAAGAGCATGGTAAGAGTGTTGGGTGTTGTGGTGTTTGCTGGAGTACTGTTTTTGGTCGGCTGCGGCAAGAAGTCTGACTCGGTGTCAAGCAAAACGGCTGATGCTGTGGAAAAAACCGGCGAAGCATTGAATAAGGCCGCGAAAAAGACTGGCGAAGCAGTAAACACGGCTGCAAAAAAAACCGGCGAAGCATTGAATACGGCCGCTGAAAAAACTGGCGAAGGAATAAATACGGCTGCTGAAAAGACTGGCGAAGCAGTAAACACGGCTGCCGAGAAAACCAGCGAGGCCACAAAATGAACTACCCCGACCAGAGGGTCGAGGTATCAGGATTTCGCCCGCTTTGCGGCCGACCAGCAATTTCGTTGCTGAACTCCGCCCCGGTACGACCGGGAGCGATATTTTAGCGACTGAGGTATTAACCCCAATATAATAATAAACAGCGCCCGGCGCAAAGAACGGGCAGGCCAGGCGGTCGAGACATTTACGCCGTTCCGCGCGTTCCGATGCGAAATATAAGGAGTCTTCACATGAAGCAGTCCGATCTGATCGGATGCATGCCTCTAAGGAATGTGTCTCGCGATTCACATTATTAACTAAACACTGAAAGAAAATTATGACCAATAACAATTCCACCGTAGCAATCTATCCATCACACACAGCTGTCGAAACGGCGATCAAAAAACTGCTGGAAGATGCTTTTGAGATGAAGAAACTGTCAATTATCGGGCGCGATTATCAGACAGATGAACATGTTGTAGGCTACTATAATATTGGTGATCGAATGAAAGTGTGGGGTAAAACAAGTGCTTTCTGGGGGGGATTGAGCGGCGTTATATTCGGTTCCGCGCTCTTTTGGATTCCCGGTTTGGGCCCGCTGATAGTGGCTGGGCCGCTGGTCGGCTGGCTGGTCGGGACACTTGACGGGGCTCTCGTTGTTGACGGCATGAGCCCGATTGGGGCCGTTTTCTACAGCCTGAACATTCCGACGGACAGTATATTGCGGTATGAAAAAGTTCTCACGGCCGGCAAGTTTATCCTGCTTGTACACGGTTCCATGGATGAGACAATAAACGCCAAAAAAATCCTTGAAAGTACTGAACCGGAAACATTGGAACATCACTTCAGTAAACGCAATGGCCGTGAGCATCTGGCTGGATTGAGAAAAACGCACCATCGCGCTGTTGCCTGTTCAAAGTAGCCAAACAGGAAAGGAATTAAAATCATGAAGAACAATCCATTGAGCCGATTAGGATCATTCGGACAGTCAATCTGGCTGGATTACATCCGGCGTGATCTGATTACCGGCGGCAAACTTCGGCGTTTGATAGAAGAGGATGGATTGCGTGGAATGACTTCAAATCCATCCATCTTTGAGAAAGCGATTGCAGAGAGCCACGATTACGATGAGAACATTCGCTCCATGACCGTTGAAGGAAAGAACGCCAATGAAATCTATGAAGCACTCAGCCAACGTGATGTGCAACTCGCCGCCGATGAATTTCGCCCACTGTACGAAAAGACAGACGGTAAAGATGGTTATGTCAGCCTGGAAGTCAATCCCCACCTGGCGCACGACACCAACGGTACAATTCAGGAAGCCCGCCGTTTGTGGAGTGCCCTGAACCGGCCCAACGTCTTCATCAAAATACCCGCCACAAACGAAGGGTTGCCTGCCATTCAGCAACTCATCAGCGAAGGAATCAATGTCAACGTCACGCTGCTCTTTAGTTTGCCGCGTTACCGGCAAGTGGCGGAAGCTTACATCGGCGGCATTGAAGCACGGGCGGCTCAAGGTAAGGCATTGAAACAAGTGGCCTCGGTGGCCAGTTTCTTTGTAAGCCGTATTGATGCGCTGGTAGATCCGCTTCTGGATAAATCTATCACACAAGGCGGAAAGAATGCGGACATAGCGAAAAAATTGCGAGGAGAAGTTGCCATCGCCAGCGCGAAAATGGCTTATCAAATCTACAGGGAAGTCTTTGGCAATGAGCATTTTATGAGGCTTGCTGACCAGGGCGCCCTTGTCCAGCGACTGCTCTGGGCCAGCACCAGCAGTAAGAACCCGGACTACAGTGATGTGAAATACATTGAGGCCCTTATCGGACCGGACACGGTCAACACAGCCCCGCTCGAAACCCTTGATGCCTACCGCAACCACGGAGAACCGGAAAATCGGCTCGAACAAGATATCAAGGAAGCCAGCTGGGTGTTGGAGCGACTGCCGGAATTGGGCATCAGCATAGACAATATGACGCGGCAACTTGAGGACGAAGGTGTCGAAAAATTTAATAAGCCTTTTGACAAGCTGATGGCGACTTTGGCAGAAAAGGCGCCAGCGTCATTAAAGTAAATCATTGATAGTCACGAATACGGCCTGCGCATCTCGGGTCTGGCAATTGAGAAGGAGCATGATCATGAGAAGTAAAAAGATGAAAGTGCCGAATAAGTCATTGACACCCGAACTGCTCGGGAAGATGAACGCCTATTGGCGTGCCGCAAACTATCTTTCTGTCGGGCAGATTTATCTCTACAAAAATCCGCTCTTGAAGAAACCGCTCAAGCTGGAACATATCAAGCCAAGGCTTCTCGGACACTGGGGTACCACACCAGGTTTGAACTTCATCTATGTTCACCTGAACCGCATTATCAAAGAGCATGATCTCAACACTATCTACATCACCGGGCCGGGCCATGGCGGGCCGGGGCTGGTGGCGAACGCTTATCTGGAGGGCACATACAGCGAAGTGTACCCGGACATTTCGCAAGACGAAGAAGGTATGAAGCGGCTGTTCAAACAATTTTCTTTTCCTGGAGGAATTCCAAGTCATGTGGCGCCGGAAACGCCCGGGTCGATTCACGAGGGCGGCGAGCTAGGTTACTCACTGTCCCACGCCTACGGGGCAGCATTCGATAATCCCGACCTGCTTGTCGCATGTGTCGTCGGTGATGGCGAAGCGGAAACCGGCCCGCTTGCCACCAGTTGGCATTCAAACAAGTTTCTCAATCCGGTGCACGACGGGGCTGTACTGCCAATCCTCCACTTGAATGGCTACAAGATTGCCGGCCCTACCGTACTGGCCCGCATTCCCCGCGATGAACTGGAAGCTCTTTTCCGGGGTTACGGGTACATACCGCATTTTGTGGAAGGCAATGATCCAATGGAAATGCATCAACTCATGGCAGCCACTCTCGACACCGTGGTAGCCGAAATCCAACACATCCAGAAAGACGCCCGCACTCACGGATTCAAGAAACGGCCCCGCTGGCCCATGATCATTTTGCGTTCACCGAAGGGTTGGACCGGTCCGAAAATAGTGGATGGAAAACCAACCGAAGGTACGTTTCGCTCGCATCAGGTGCCGATGGGCGAAATGAGTCATCCGGGACACGTGAAGATTTTGGAAAAATGGATGCGTAGCTATCGCCCTCAGGAGTTGTTCGACGAAACTGGCAGGCTGCGTTCTGAACTCGCGGAATTAGCTCCTAAAAGCGAACGCCGCATGAGCGCCACTCCGCACGCCAACGGAGGACTTCTGTTGCACGACCTGTTCCTGCCGGATTTCCGCGATTACGCTGTCAAAGTGCCAAACCCCGGTGCTGTGGAAAGCGAAGCGACGCGCGTTCAGGGCCAGTTAATCTGCGATGTAATCAAACTCAACCCTGTCAACTTTCGTGTTTTCAGCCCGGACGAGACAGCATCGAACCGCTGGGGCGCCGTGTTCGAGGTAACAAACCGTTGCTCGACAGCGGAAATCATTCCGATCGATGATCATGTCGCCACAGATGGGCGCGTGATGGAGATGTTAAGCGAGCACCAGTGCGAGGGCTGGCTCGAGGGTTACTTGCTCACGGGCCGCCATGGTTTCTTTTCCTCCTACGAAGCCTTCATTCATATCATCGATTCGATGTTCAACCAACACGCCAAGTGGCTCAAGGTGGCGAATCAGATTCCCTGGCGGAAGCCAATTGCTTCCTTGAACTATCTGCTCTCTTCGCACGTATGGCGACAGGACCACAATGGCTTCAGCCATCAAGACCCCGGTTTCATCGACCATGTCATAAACAAGAAGGCCGAAATTATTCGCGTATATCTGCCGCCCGATGCGAACACGCTGCTTTCCGTCACAGACCACTGCCTTCGCAGCCGCAACTACGTGAACGTGATTGTTGCCGGTAAGCAACCGGCGCCGCAATGGCTTGACATGGATGCTGCCGTAAAACACTGTACGGCCGGTATCGGCATCTGGGAATGGGCCAGCAGCGATCAGAGCGGCGGGCCGGATGTCGTGATGGCGTGCGCCGGAGACGTGCCAACGCTCGAAACCCTGGCCGCGGTCAAATTGCTGCGGCAGTATTTTCCCGAATTGAAAATCAGAGTGATTAACGTGGTTGATTTGATGAAACTCCAGCCGCAGAGCGAACACCCGCACGGCCTGAGCGACAAAGATTTCGACTTGCTTTTTACGACTGAGAAACCGATTATCTTTGCCTATCATGGTTATCCCTGGCTGATTCATCGACTCACATATCGTCGCGCCAATCACAAGAATCTGCACGTGCGCGGCTACAAAGAAGAAGGCACAACTTCCACTCCTTTCGACATGGTTGTGATGAATGATCTGGACCGCTTTCACCTGGCAACCGATGTCATTGATCGTGTGCCTGTTCTTGGCTCGCGCGCTACCTGCGTCAAACAAGCCATCCTCGACAAGCTTATAGAGCATAAAGAATATATTTTTGAGCACGGCGAGGACATGCCGGAAATTCGAAATTGGCGTTGGGAACCACAATAATAAAAAGCTTGAGTTATTTCACGAAACTTATAAACTGTTTTTAACAATGGAGAAAATTCTATCATGAGTACAATCACCACTAGCGACGGCACAAAGATTTACTACAAGGACTGGGGCACAGGACAGCCTGTCGTGTTCAGTCATGGCTGGCCTCTCAACGCGGATAGCTGGGAAGCTCAGATGTTGTTTCTGGCCTCCAACGGCTATCGCTGCATTGCCCATGACCGTCGCGGTCATGGTCGATCAAGCCAAGCTTGGAATGGCAACGAAATGAACACCTACGCCGCCGACCTCTCGGAGCTCATCGAAACACTCAATTTGAAGGATGTCGTCCTAATCGGCTTTTCCGCCGGTGGCGGTGAAGTTGCCCGCTATATCGGCAACCACGGCACGAAACGCGTCTCCAAGGCCGCTCTGATCTCTGCCGTTCCGCCGTTGATGCTGAAAACACCGGACAATCCCGGCGGCTTGCCGATTGAGGTGTTCAACGAGATCCGCAATAGTTCCATCGCTGACCGTTCGCAATTCTACAAGAATCTTGCCAGCGGCCCCTTTTTCGGTTTCAACAGGCCCGGCGCCAAAGTTTCGCAGGGCATGATCGACTCATTCTGGCTCCAGGGGATGCAGGCCGGTCACAAAAATACCTTTGACTGCATCAAAGCGTTCTCCGAGACAGATTTCACTAAAGACCTCAAGAAATTCGATGTGCCTACACTTATCCTTCACGGCGACGACGACCAGATCGTGCCGATTGGCGCCGCGGCGTTCAGTTCGTCGAAACTGGTCAAGAATTCGACTCTGAAGATTTACGCGGGCGCACCCCATGGACTTGCGCACACCCACAAAGACCAGCTCAATGCCGACCTGTTGGCATTTCTTTAACACATGAGTTTCCTTTATCGCTAAAAAAATAACACAAGGAGAAAAAAGATGAAAATGCATGAAAGTAAGAAGCGCTCTCTTATCCGGATACTGGTTCCTTTGAGCGGCATAGTTTTTTCGGTGATGGGTGAAAATCCTGCGACCGGAGGCGTACCCGTCTTTACACTGCCGGCACTGCCCTACGCTCAGGACGCTCTGGAACCCTACATATCGGCACGGACAATGAGTTTCCACTACTCCAAACATCATCAGGCCTACGTGGACAACCTTAACAAATTGCTCGCCGGGACGCCATGGGCAGGACAAGCGTTGGAGAAAGTTGTTTTGGAGAGTGCGGGAAGGACGGATAAGGCAGCCGTTTTCAACAATGCGGCGCAGGTTTGGAATCACAGCTTTTTCTGGAAGAGCATGAAGCAGGGAGGCGGAGGCGAACCATCAGGAAAACTCTTGGACATGATCAAAAAATCTTTTGGCAGTTTCAAAAAATTCAAGGAGGCTTTCACCGCCGAGGCCCTTGCGCAATTCGGCAGCGGATGGGTCTGGCTTGTTCAGGAGGGCGACACATTGAAGATTGTCAAGACATCCAACGCGGATACACCGATTGCACACGGGCAGATTGCGCTTCTGACATGCGACGTATGGGAACACGCCTACTATCTCGACTATCAGAACCGCCGCAAAGATTTCGTGCAGGCATTCCTTGATCATCTGGTGAACTGGGAATTCGCGGCATCGCAGATGAAGTAACGTATCCCGCAACGCAGCATCCGATTGGAAGCGGAGAATCTTGCGCAATAAAAAGCAGAACAGTAGGGTTTCACCCCATAGAGGAGTAGGGTTTTACTCCATGGCAGGAAACCTTTCTGTAACCTATAATGTTTTCAGTAACAAACCTAATACCATTAAGAAAGGAAATGGAACCGACAAAGCCACTCAGAAAACAAGCAACTTATGGGGAAAAACCCCGCAACAAAAAAATGGAGAAATAAATGAAAAAGTCAATCCTGCTCGCAGTGGTTATTATAGCTACTGGATTTATTACCGGATGTTCATCGGTACCTAAACACTACAACATGACAGGAACATGGAAGTACACGTTCGAGGAAACCGGCAGAGACGGAGTTCAAACCGGGTCAATGACTATAGCTCAGGAATCTTACAACCTGAGAGGAATGGCCAATGACTACTTCGGCGAGTTTAATATCTCTGGCTCTATTTCCGAAACCAGCCCGACTTTTTTAATTGAGGGAAGACGGAACGATGGCAAACGCAGTTTTCGTTTGAACGGGACGCTGTCCTCCGATGATCAGTTCGAAGGCACTTACACCACCGACCAGAAAACATCAGGCACAATGAAGGGGACTAAAATGGTTGCCGATTGAGCATTTTCAAAATGAAGATCAGCGGAACCCTTTTCCGTATGTGGGTACGTCTCTGCGGGTGTGACCTGACAGAGACGTTTGCCAATGATGAACTGCCGCTTAGAGAGGAACTGTTCAGTGCTGATCAGATGAAGCAGCATGGGAAGTTCCTTGCGGGCGTGCATAAGTTGAAATCCGGACGTTATCGTGATCACCTTCTGGCGCGGCTCTCTGAGAATGAAAGTATTCTGCGCGAAGTCCACGCTTTTCTGACAGAAGACGTCAAGGCGGACTGCCGGATTACACCGGCCGGAGAATGGCTGCTGGATAACTTTTATGTGATTGAAGAAGAGATTCGTACAGCTGCCCGGCATTTGCCAAAGGGTTACAGCCGGGAACTGCCGCGATTGTCAAACGGCCCATCAGGAGGGCTTCCGCGTGTTTATGACATTGCGCTGGATACAATCTCTCATGCCGATGGACGGGTAGATCCGGAAAACCTCAGCAGTTTCGTAGCCGCCTACCAGTCCGTGACGACACTGAAATTGGGCGAACTTTGGGCTATTCCCATCATGTTGCGCCTGGCCCTTATTGAGAATCTCCGGAGAGTTGCCGCCAGAATTTCCGTCCACAGGGCCGAGCGGAACAGCGCCAACTATTGGGCTGACCAGATGATGGAGGTAGCCGAGAAAGAGCCGAAGGGCCTTATTTTGGTGATCGCCGACATGGCACGGTCTGCCCCTCCTATGGTGAGTTCATTTGTCGCGGAGCTCACGCGCCGTCTGCATGGACAGGGCCCCGCTCTGGCCTTCCCGCTCACATGGATTGAACAGCAACTTTCTGAGTCCGGCCTGACCATCGAACAACTGGTGCGCTCGGAAAACCAGCGACAGGCCGCTGATCAGGTATCTATGAGCAACAGCATAGGTAGCCTCCGTTTCCTCAGTTCAATGGACTGGCGCGAGTTTGTAGAGAAGATGAGCGCCGTCGAAGAAATCCTGAGTGAGGACCCTGCCAACGTTTACGTCAAAATGGATTTTGCCACCCGTGATCACTATCGTCACGTCGTGGAGAAAACGGCAAAGAGCAGTCCGTACTCTGAGATCGAGGTGGCGCGCAAAGCAATCCATCTGGCACATGAAGGAGCGGGCAGAAAAGGCGCTGACGACCGTCTGGCGCATGTCGGGTTCTACCTGATTGGCGAGGGTTTGCCGCAACTTGAGCGAATAGCTGATCTGCGTTTATCGTATGCTGATATTTTACGCAAAGTCAGCCGACGTTTTCCTTTTCTGCTCTATGGAGGGGGCATCCTGTTACTGACGGTATTTTTTGCCGGATGCTTTACTGCGAAGGCATATACCGGCGGATTGCAGGGTTGGGTACTCGTACCGGTCGGACTGTTCATGTTTTTATGCGCCAGTCACCTTGCGGTAGCTCTGGCGAATTGGCTGGCAACGTTGCTGGTGATGCCGCGGCCTCTACCGCGAATGGACTTCTCCAAAGGTATTCCGCGGGAATTACGCACTTTGGTTGTGGTACCGACGATGCTTACGGACATTAAGAATATTGAGGGCCTGGTCAAGGCGCTGGAAGTACGCTTCCTCGCAAATCGTGATGAGCATCTCCATTTCGCCCTGCTCACTGATTTTTGTGACGCCAATGAAGAAAGGCTTCCTGAGGACGAAGCACTGTTGCGGCTGATACGGCGGAGGATAGAAGAGCTGAACAAAAAATACAGTAATACGGAAAGCGATACCTTTTTCCTGTTTCATCGCCCGCGTCTATGGAATTCGCAGGAACGTATCTGGATGGGATACGAGCGCAAGCGCGGCAAGCTTGCGGATTTGAATTGTTTTCTGCGCGGCGGAGCAAGTGACCGCTTCTCACTGGTCATCGGTGAAACTGCGGTTTTATCGGATGTAAAATACGTGATCACCCTGGATACTGATACGCAACTGGCACGTGATTCGGCGTGGCAATTTGTGGGAGCCATGGCACATCCGCTCAATCGTCCGCGCTATGACGAAAATAAGCGGCGTGTCGTCGCGGGATACGGTATTCTTCAGCCACGGGTGGCTATATGCCTGTCCGCCACGGACCGCTCGCGGTATGCGCGCATGTGCAGCAGTGAAGTAGGTATTGATCCATATACGCGCACCGTATCCGATGTTTATCAGGACTTATTCGGTGAAGGTTCATTTATAGGCAAGGGCATCTATGACGTTGATGCTTTCGAACGGGCCATGGGTGGGCGTTTCCCGGAAAACCGCATACTCAGCCACGATCTTCTGGAGGGATCTTATGCCAGAGCAGGGCTTTTGAGCGATGCGCAGTTGTACGAGGAATATCCTTCCAGCTACAGTGCGGATGTGAACAGGCGGCATCGTTGGATTCGCGGTGATTGGCAGATTGCCCGCTGGATATTGCCGGGTATTCCCGGCCCTGACGGGCGCATGCAGAAAAATCCGATCTCAATGTTGTCCCGCTGGAAAATATTGGATAACCTGCGCCGTAGTATGACGGCGGCAGGATTGACAGTGCTTCTGTTTCTGGGATGGAGCGTCTTGACACCGGCTTTGTTCTGGACTTCGGCTGTGATCGGTATCATCCTGCTTCCTTCTTTGATAACTTCGGTACTGACTGTGCTTCAGAAGACAGACGATGTGACTTTGGGACAGCACTTGTCTACCGCAATTGAATCGGTCCGCAGGCAACTCCTTTATGCTGGATTCACACTCGTATGCCTGCCGTACGAAGCATTTTTCAGTCTGGATGCTGTAGCGCGAGTTCTTTGGCGTATGCTGATCACGCATAAACGGCTGCTCCAATGGAATCCGTCGGGCGATTCAGACCGTCATAGCCGGAACCTCATCGGTACATGCCGGACTATGTGGATAGGACCATTCGCTGCCATTACCGCAGCAACCATGCTCGCGGTATTCAAACCGGACGTGTTGTTTGTGGCAGTACCCATATTGGGACTCTGGTTTATCTCTCCTGCTATTGCCTGGTGGATCAGTCGTCCGCTTGTTCGTTACCGGGAAAAACTGACGGTTGACCAGATCATCTTTCTGCGGAAACTTTCCCGTAAAACCTGGGCGTTCTTTGAGACCTTCGTAGGTCCCGGAGATCATTGGTTGCCGCCTGACAACTATCAGGAGCATCCCGTTGCTGTGATTGCGCATCGCACATCGCCTACAAACATGGGCCTTGCGCTACTGGCAAATCTGGCCGCATACGACTTTGGCACCATTCCGGCCGGACAACTCATCGAACGTACGGCGAAGACACTTCACACCATGGAAACCCTCGAACGATATCAGGGACATTTTTTCAACTGGTACGACACGCAATCCCTGAAACCACTGCCGCCCCTTTACATTTCATCCGTGGACAGCGGGAATCTTGCAGGCCATCTGCTGACATTGCGGCCGGGGCTCCTCGAACTTGTCGATAAGAAAATATTGGGAACACGCTTGTTTAACAGTCTGAGCGACACACTCGGGATTCTCGCGGATGCTGCGGCAGGTACACCTGAGTTATATCCTCCGGCCCGGCTTATTCAACTTCAACAGTATATGGAATCAGCGATTAGTTTTCAACCAGCCACTCTCATGGCTTCGCGGCTCTGTCTTGAGCAGTTGGCGGCGTCCGCGGCGATAGTAGTTGCCGATCTTGAGGCTCTCAATATCGACTCGGAAAGCCAATTGAGGAACTGGTCCCGCGCCTTTGCCGGACAATGTAAAAATGCTCTTGATGAACTGATTTTTCTCGCTCCGTGGACAGAGCTCCTGTCATCTCAGAATATTCCTGTAGACTTTCCTGCTCTTGAAAAAATTCCAACACTGCGCGAATTGTCAGAATTGGATGTGAAGATCCTGCCGGAAATCAAAGATCGTCTCAATTCCGCCGCCACGTCGTCGGAAAATGTCTGGCTTGGTCAACTTCAATCCTTTATCATGGCAGCCGGACAGCGGGCCAGAACAAGAATTGCGGCTATCAAAGGGCTTACCTTGCAATGCGACGCCCTTGCCAGGATGGAATATGGTTTCCTGTTTGACGAGAAACGTCATCTGATGTCCATAGGCTACAATGTTGGTGAATGCCGGCGCGACTTGAGTTACTACGATCTCCTGGCCTCGGAAGCACGGTTTTCCAGTTTTGTGGCGATTGCGCAGGGACAACTGTCTCAGGATAGCTGGTTTGCTCTGGGGCGCCTGCTCACAATTGCCGGTGGAGAACCGATTCTTCTTTCGTGGAGCGGTTCGATGTTTGAATACCTCATGCCCCTCCTGGTGATGCCGACTTACGAACACACGCTGCTCGACCAGACCTATAAGGCGGTGGTGGACCGGCAGATCGAATATGGAAGAAAACGCGGTGTACCATGGGGTATTTCAGAAAGCGGTTACAATGCCATTGATGTTCACCTTAACTATCAATACCGGGCGTTTGGCGTACCTGGGCTGGGACTCAAACGCGGACTTGCCGAGGATTTGGTGATTGCTCCCTATGCCTCGGTACTGGCGCTGATGGTGGCGCCCGGAGAAGCGTGTCTGAATCTTGAGAGGCTTGCTGCCGAGGGTTTTGAAACCATGTATGGTTTCTACGAGGCGATCGACTACACTCCGTCACGTCTGTCGCGCGGACAATCAAGGGCCGTGGTCCGTTCCTTCATGGCACACCACCAGGGAATGAGTTTTCTCTCTCTGGCTCATTTGCTCCTGGACCGCCCGATGCAGAAACGTTTCGAATCGAATTCCTTATTTCAGGCTACCATGCTCTTGCTTCAGGAGCAAATCCCCAAGGCTACAGTGTTCTATGCGCATACAACTAAGCTTTCCGAACAACATATGGCTTCCAGCGCGTTTGAGACGCCGATACGCGTTTTCAGCAACCCCAATACGCCGAATCCCGAAGTACAGTTGCTTTCGAACGGCAGATACCACGTAATGGTCAGCAATTCCGGCGGCGGTTACAGCCGTTGGAAGGACCTTGCCGTTACCCGTTGGCGTGAAGACAGCACCTGCGACAATTGGGGCACATTCTGTTACATCCGTGACGTGAAAAGCAGGGAGTTCTGGTCAACCGCATATCAGCCTACGCTCAAGAGGACGAAGCATTTTGAAGCTATCTTTTCGGAAGGACGGGCAGAGTTTCGCTGCCAAAACCACGACTATGACACCCATACCGAAATTGCGGTTTCGCCCGAGGATGACATTGAACTGCGCCGCGTCCGCATCACCAATCGCTCCCGGAAACGCCGAACGATAGACGTTACCAGTTATGCAGAAGTGGTTCTGGCGCCGTCTGCCGCGGACGCACTGCATCCGGCCTTCAGCAATCTTTTTGTGCAGACCGAAATTATTCCTCGGCAACGAGCAATCCTCTGCACCCGCCGGCCCCGTTCCAAGGGGGAACAGACGCCCTGGATGTTGCATCTGATGGCTGTTCAGGCGGCGGTGATCGGAGAAGTATCTTATGAAACCGACCGCATGCGTTTCATTGGCCGCGGAAACACTCCCGCCAATCCAGAGGCGATGAGCGGAAAACCTGATTCTTTTACAGAGGCGCTCTCAGGCAGCGAGGGCTCCGTGCTTGATCCAATTGTCGCCATCCGCTGCCGGATAACACTGGAACCGGAAGAGTCGGCAACGATAAACATGGTTTCCGGCATCGGTGAAACTCGAGAAGCGGCCTTAAGTCTGGTGGAAAAATATCAGGACAGGCGTCTTGAGGATCGCGTTTTTGATCTGGTATGGACTCATGGACAGGTACTCCTGCATCAGCTCAATGCTTCAGAGTCCGATGCGCAACTCTATGGACGTCTGGCCAGTTCGATAATCTATGCCAATGCTTCGCGGCGAAGTTCCCCTGATGTCCTTATGAAAAACAGCCGGGAACAATCCGGCCTTTGGGGATACGGCATCTCCGGCGATTTACCGATTGTGCTGTTGCAGATTGAAGCCCTGGCCAATATCGAACTGGTGCGCCAACTTGTGCAGGCCCATGCTTACTGGCATTTAAAGGGACTGGCGGTGGACTTGGTTATCTGGAACGAAGATCGCGCCGGTTACCGGCAACTCCTCCACGACCAGATAATGGGACTGATTGCCGCAGGCATCGAAACAAACGTGACTGACAGGCCCGGCGGCATTTTTGTAAGGTCTGCGGACCGGATAGCGGAAGAGGACCGTATTCTGATTCAAACGGTCGCCCGTGCCATCATCAGCGACAGCAGGGGTACCCTCGCAGAGCAAATCAACGGACGCAGTCCGACGAAAATAACCGTACCCTTCCTTTCAGTCCCGCTGCGAACCCAACGCTCAGAAACTCTGGAGACCGCCCCGTTGCCACGCCACGATCTGACATTCTACAACGGATTGGGCGGCTTCACCCCGGATGGGCGCGAATATGTTATTAGCACCGGGCACGGACACTTAACTCCGACACCTTGGGTGAATGTGCTGGCCAATCCACAGTTCGGTACCGTCATTTCAGAAAGCGGCCTGGCATATACCTGGAGTGAGAATGCCCATGAGTTCCGGCTCACTCCATGGGGAAACGATCCGGTGAGCGATTCGAGAGGAGAAGCGTTTTACCTCCGTGACGAAGAGCGCGGCAATTTTTGGTCTCCTGCGCCGCTGCCCTGCCGCGGAGCGACGCCTTACGTCACCCGGCACGGATTTGGCTACAGCGTTTTCGAACACACAGAGTACGGCATCCGCTCCGAGCTGTGGGTTTATGTGGCTATGGACGCCGCAATCAAGTTTACGGTGCTCAAAGTACGCAATGAGTCGGAGCAATCCCGCCGTCTCTCCGCGACCGGATATGCAGAATTAGTGCTTGGTGACCTGCGGTCGAAATCAACTATGTACGTAATAACCGAAATTGACCCGAACAGCGGCGCTCTTTTCGCACGGAACCCATACAATACGGAATTTCGCGACCGGACTGTATTCTTCGATGTGGACGATAAGACTCGTACTGTAAGCGGCGACCGGATGGAATTCCTTGGGCGCAACGGCTCACTGGAGGCTCCTGCCGCTATGACGCGCAGGCGTCTTTCCGGCAAGGTGGGGGCCGCTCTGGACCCCTGTGCCGCAATTCAGGTAAACTTTGACCTGGCCGCCGGAGAAGAACGTGAAATCGTCTTCAGGCTCGGCGCAGGACGAGACACAGACAATGCCAGAAATTTGGTCAATCGCTTTCGGGGAACAAGCGCAGCGAGAGACGCTCTCGATGTGGTGTGGCAACATTGGACACACACTTTGGGCGCAATAAACGTGGAGACACCAGACCAGTCCTTAAACGTGCTGGCAAACGGCTGGCTTCTATATCAAACTCTCGCGTGCCGCCTTTGGGCGCGAAGCGCAAGCTACCAGTCAGGCGGCGCCTTCGGTTTCCGTGATCAGTTGCAGGACGTAATGGCACTTATTCATGCAAGGCCGCATCTCGTGCGCGAGCACCTTCTTCTGTGCGCGACCCGTCAATTTCAGGAGGGAGATGTTCAGCACTGGTGGCATCCTCCGACAGATCGAGGCGTGCGTACTCACTGTTCTGACGATTATCTCTGGCTTCCGCTTGCAACATGCCGCTACGTTCTTAGCACCGGGGATACCGGCGTGTTGAATGAACCAATTCACTTCATCCAGGGCCGTCCCGTAAAAATGGATGAAGACTCTTATTATGATCTTCCCGGACGTTCGACAGAAGTGGCGAGTCTTTACCAGCACTGTGTCCGGGCCATCATGAATGGATTGAAATTTGGTGAACACGGCCTGCCGCTTATCGGCTCCGGGGACTGGAATGACAGCATGAACCTTGTAGGCGAACACGGAAAAGGTGAAAGCGTATGGGTTGGATTTTTCCTGTATGAAGTGCTCATGCGTTTCAGTGAGCTTGCCATTATGTATGGTGACGGGCCGTTCGCAGAGCACTGCAAACAGGAAGCGGCGGAACTGCGCCTCAATATCGAAAAACATGGCTGGGATGGCGAGTGGTATTGCCGCGCATACTTCGATGACGGTTCGCCGCTTGGGTCGTCGGTCAACTCCGAATGTCAAATTGATTCGATTGCACAGAGCTGGTCCGTTCTTTCCGGTGCGGGAGATCATGAGCGTTCGCGCATGGCAATGGAAGCGTTGGATAAGCGCCTTGTCAGACGCGAGGAGAGACTGATCCAGCTTCTTGATCCGCCATTTGACAAGTCGCCGTTGAATCCCGGTTATATCAAAGGATACGTACCTGGAGTTAGAGAAAACGGCGGACAATACACGCATGCGGCCATCTGGGCTACAATGGCTTTTGCTCGTATGGGAGACAAACATCGCGCATGGGACCTCTTTACCATGATCAATCCGGTGAACCATGCAAAATCGCCCGAAGAGACCGCTATCTACAAAGTGGAACCCTACGTTGTTGCCGCCGACGTCTATGCCGCACCGCCGCATACCGGCCGTGGCGGATGGACATGGTACACGGGTTCAGCCGCCTGGATGTACCGGCTGATCATAGAATCACTTCTGGGAATAAGGCTTGAAGTGGATAAACTGCACTTCAAGCCATGTCTTCCTTCGGATTGGAAGGGATTCAAGATGCACTACCGTTATCAAGAGACGGTATACCACATCGAGGTACTTCAAGCACCTGCCGGGAATGGCGAAATGTACGTAAAACTGGATGAGATTGTACAAGACGATAAAACCATTCCTCTTGTTGACGACCGCAAAGAACACTGGGCCGAAGTAAGGATACCTGAAGGAGGCCACATTGAATAAGAAAGACTCTTCTCTATTCTCTATTTCTTCTTTACACCTACCGGAAATACGCCCGCATTTGCGATGCGGCAATACTGTGCTTTGTCAGGTTTATTGCACCCCACCCTTTTTGTCAGACTAAATGCTCTTGGATGTTTGGAGGGGGTGCGTTTACTTTTTCAATTTTCAAATTTCTACTGTGGTCTTGAGTACGGGCAGGATAGAGCGCATTGCTCAAAATTGCACTGCAAATGTCTTTTGATCACCGGATGCTGTCTGATAGCGTCCGAGAGATTTTTCGCGGTGATTTTTTCAGGTACAGGTATATCGATGTCCCATCCCTGATATTTGCTTCCTTCACTGGCTACGAGAGTGTAACGCTTTGCCCAATCGCACCTCTGATGATTTATCTGAGTGAATTCTTCCACAATACCGTCAATCGGTACTTTTATGTTCTTGGAAAAGGCGTTTGCCGGACATGCCTTTATGCATCTATTGCATTTTTCGCACTCGGATATGACAGAAGCGTCCTTCAATGTTTCATCGCTTTCCAGATCGGCGTCTGTAACTATCGCCACAAAGCGCATATTCGCGCCGTATTCCGGGGTTACGGCAAAACCACCCTTGCTGATCCTGCCCAACCCGGCTGCCGCCGCCGCTATCGAATTGCAGAATATGTCCGGCACTTCACCTCTTGGATTACCGGAAAAGGAACCTATTCCGGTGATGTCCATTGTCCATGCCGCGCTGTGTCCCATTTCTTCGAGGAGGCGTGTCGCCCGCCATGCCATCATTGAGAGAAGCCTTCCTGATTGATATGACGCGAAGGCGTAGGGGCCTACTGCTTCCGCTGGTGTACGTGCTGTTATGTCCACGGTCTGACGCGGTAATCTCAGGCCGATTACCAATACTGATTTCGCGCCTTTAAGGTGATCTTCTGGAGAGAGTATTCTTACTGTTTTTTCTGTTACCTCCGGTTCAGGGGAATGGAATATTTTTGCCTTGTTTACAGCAACAAGTATTTTCTGCGGGGGAATTTGTTTTGCAAGCGCGTCCGAGGCTTTTTCTATTCTTGACGCTGGAGATATGCCGACCATGTCAGCGCCGATTTTAGCAAGGAACTTTTTCAGTACGGATGTTTTGCTTTTTTTATTGCTTTTCAGCGGATGGGAAAATTCAGGAAGCAGATTCTCTGTAAGAGGGAGTTCAGCATCAGTCAGGATTGTAAAACTTCTGTAAAGAATGCCTTTTTTTTGCTTCTTGAGCGCATTTGCAAAGGTTTCCTCAGGCAGATTTGAAAGTATAAGACCGTTGAAACCGGATGCTTCCAGTATCCTTATAATATCATAAGACGCCTGTCCGCAGATATTCGAAAACTCGGCAAAATAGGAACCGGAACGTTTAAGGGTTTTTTCTTCATAATCAGCATCGGCCGAACTTTTCTTTTTAGCGGTAACGAGGCTTATGGCGCATTTCGCTGTAGGCATGTAACCGTTTTCAGAAAGATTGATGTTGAGTTCTTTTAATGTTGCTTCGTTATTTACGAAAAGCGTGTCTATGCCCCATTTAGCGGCGGTGGAGCGTATTTTTTCAAAAATTCCGCGCCCGAGTTCTTCGCTGATTGGCGTTACAGGTTTCTTTCTGATGGGGGCGCTGCTGTATGATTTGTCAAATTTTCTCTGGTTTTTAGGCAGGCAGTGGCGCAGGCAGCTTCCCATTTCGCCACCCCTGAGACCGTGTTTTTTCACCATTTCAATTATGACGTCTTCATCTACTTTTTCCGGGATTTTCAAGTCCAGGTCCAACGCAAAATGTTCAGCCCATGCGCAACGCCAGAGATTTTTTTTGGCGTATTTGTATTCTTTATCTTCAATTTTGACGATATTCCATCCGTCTATTTCTTTACTGAGCGCTCCGCTGAGGCAGTGCTTTACGCAGAGCTTGCAGTTGTCGCAGACAGATCCCGGTTCGATAAGAGGAGAAGGAATCAGTTTTGCATCTGTAACAATAGTGACATAGCGTTGTCTGGCCCCGAATTCCGGTGTCAGGGCAAGGCCGTTGTAGCCGAATTCAGCAAGGCCCGCCGCCACTGCTGAATGCATGTGGGAAATGTCCGGCGCGAAGTGTTCGTTCAATTCCTTGTACCCCTTGTACCTCCATATATTCGAACCTGAGATGGGGATTGCGTTATAACCGAGGTCTTCAAGGTAGAGGGCCATGCGATATGACATTTCATCGAGACGGCTGTTCATGTGCCCCTGTATGGCATATGGTTTATAACCCTGCGGATGTTTTTGTCCATCAAGTTCTATTATTGCGTCGGGGTGATGGACGGCCATTACAATCACTGATTTGCCCGTCGGCATCAAGCCATGAGGACTCATTTTAATTGGGGCGTTTACAAAACGTTCAATGTTTGCGATACCTACGAGATCTGCGTTGAGTTCGCGCATCGCGAAATCTTTAATCTTTGACGTTAACGGGTTGTCTGTTTCATATTTCACAGGCACGGGGACAGTTTCTTTTTCCGATTTCATTTAAATTATTCTCTTCTTATGTTTTTTTTATCAAAAAAATTGCGACATTAACTAATTTTGAGATCCATTCTGTTAAGTTCTATTCTTGTTTCCTTGAATAAGGGCAGTTCAAAGAGCAGGGTTCACATGCAACCGGGCGATATTTTTTTATTGGGTCATGCTTTGTCAGTGCATTGGCAAGGCTTTCTTTTGTAACGTCTCCCTGGGGGATTTCATTAACTGCTGAACCGAGATATTTGAACCCTCCTTCTCCGGCCAGGGCGTAGCGTTTACTCCACTCGCAGCGGTTGGCGTCAATATGGCTGAACTTGAAATTGACTCCATCGCAGGTAAAGGATATTTCCTTATCGGTTATAGCTTTTGTCGGACAGGCTTTTTTGCAGCGCTTGTCACAGGGGCCGCAGAGTTCCGGGGCCTGTGTTATCAGCGGGTCTTCTGCAAGTTCCGCGTCCGTTACGATAGCGATAAAGCGTTGGCGTGTCTCGAAGTTTTCTGTCAGCACTCTTCCGGCTTCTGTCAGCGTGCCGAGTCCTGCCGCTACTGCCGAAAAACGGTTGCAGTACAAGTCTTCTATGAAACCGCGCGGACTCGCTATCGCCGAGCCTATGCCCATGAGGTCGGGAGTTATTACGGCTTTATATCCTGAACTCTTGAGCCAATCCGCGACGCGTGCGGCTATTACTCCGCAATGCCAGCGTGTTACGTAAGTCTGGAACGCGTATGGGCCTACTGATTCGGAAGGCGAGCGGATGGCCCAGTTGATGACTTCCTTATGGAAACGAAGCCCTATTACTATGACTGATTTTGCTTTCGGCATGTAATCTTCCGGCGTAAAAACGTGCTTGCGCGTTTCTGTTATTTCAGGTTCCCACAATTTAAAGCGATGGGATTTATCAACTGCTGTCAATATAGTCTCGTCTTCAAAATGTTTTTTCAATTGTCCTGCTATATCCGAAACTCTGCGGCTTGACGCTATTCCCGTAAGGTCCGCACCGATGGAAGATGCAAATTTCTTGAGTTCCGAACTTAATGTCGCGCTCTTTCTGAACTTGCAAGGAACGCGTGTTTCTGAAGTTTTCAGATTCAAAGCGCGTTCAGGGAATTGCTTGGTGGTATATACTGTATTTGCGAACCAGTTAAACTTGCCGCTGCCCAGAAGCGCTTTGGCTATCTGCATGTTTACCGTTGGGTTTTCCAGTTCATCCGGGTGCGAACTGCTGAAGCCGATATTCATCAGAGCGCGGAAACCGATTTCCTCTATTTTCCTTGTGAGGTCGTAGGATGCCGAATTCAGATGATAACCTGCCGCCTGGAGGAATGCCGCGTCTGTATATTTTTTTCTTTTATTATCCTTTTCATCAGGCCATGTACAGATTAATGTTATTGCCGTTTTTGCTCCCTGATATGCCTTGTCGATATCAATGCCTTTTGCGTGCAGCGTTTCTTTTGACTCTACAACTACATATTCAATTCCTTTCGCATGGCAGTCAGCTATCATTTTATCCGTTACAGCTCTTGACTCGATACTTTCATCCCATGTCACGCAATATTTGCGGACAGGAGATTTAGAATATTCCTTATCGAAAGTGCGGATTTTTTTCGGGACGCAGAACTTGAGGCACTGGCCCATTTCTCCGCTTCTTATTCCGTGCTTTTTGACCTTTTCTATAATAATTTCCTCGGTAACTTTTTCCGGGATATCCAAGTCAAGGTCCAGGTCGAAGTGTTCGCCCCAGGCGCAACGCCAGAGATTTTTATTCGCGAACTTATATTCGTAGTTTTCGATTTTCAGCACTTTTTCGCCGTCTATTTCTTTGGAGAGAGCACCACTGGGGCAATGTTTACGGCAGAGCATGCATCTGTCACAGAGCGTTCCGGGAGGAATTAAGGGGTCAGGTTCAATTTCGACATCCGTGATTACAGTGATGAAACGGTTTCTTGCGCCGTATTCAGGCGTCAAGGCAAGGCCGCTGTAACCCATGTCGGCAAGGCCCGCCACTACGGGCATGTAGATATGGCTTATATCAGGCGCGAATACCGCGTCTAAATCTTTATACTTGTTGTAACGCCATATATTGCTGGAACAGATGGGGATGGCGCCCGCGCCTTTTTCTTCCAGGAAACTTGCCATTTTGTAGGAGAGTTCGTCGAGGCGTGAATTCATCAGGTACTGAACCGAGTAGGGGCCTATCTTCTGGGGATGCTCTTCGCCGCCTTTTTCGATACACGCGTCCGGGTGATGAATTCCCATTACGACGAGGGATTTAGCGCCGGGGAAGACTCCCTGCGGGCTCATCTTGAGCGGGGCGTGTTTGCAGCGGTCTATGTTTCCGAAGCCAACCAGATCGGCCCCGATGCTGTAAGCGTAATTTTTGATTTCTTCCTTGAGATTCATAATTGACACCTTTTTTATTTAGTTATTGAAATTTTTCATTTCAAGAAATTCATTTAAGGACCTTGCTGTCTTAGTTAATTCTTCAAGTATCATTGCGCGCTTTTCTTCATTGTAACGAAAAAGCGGCAGAAATGCCCCTATGGCCCCGGTCAATATTTTACCTTTGCCGAAAAACGGTACCGCAAAGGCCATTAATTGAGGTAGCTTCTCTTCCGCATGTCCTTGTTTTTTAAGTTCTGAAAGGGCGCTATGAAGTTCCTGTTCAGTAGTTATGTTTTTCCACTCTCCCTCAGGCAGTCCGTTCTGTTTTATAAAAAAATCAATTTCTTTCCCGTCCATGTATGAGAGCATTATTCTTGTTGTTACAAGCTTGTAAACGCTCTGGGTTTCGGCGGTGGAGGGTTCCACATTTATTATTTCAGAGCCTCTAGCCTGGAGAAGCGGGATTCTTTTTCCATTATTTATTGAAGTCAGCACAAATGTTTCACCGACCTTTTTTGCGGCTTCTTTCAGGAGCTGAGAGGCAAAGTCAAGAAAGCCATTTGAGATTGCGGTATTCCTCTGCATTTCATAGCATTTCACTCCTGCCGCGTAAAGGTGTCCATCGAGACGGGAAACATAACCGCACTGTTCCATTGTTTTTAGTATATTTCTTGCCGTTGTCTGCTGTATTCCCAGATGTGCCGCCACTTCTGTCAGGGTACTTCCTTTTTTTCGCAGGCTTTCCAATAAAATAAAATCCAGAGCATTGAATGCCTTGGCAACTGACTTGACTAAAAACTCATCATTCATTAAACCCACCATTCATTTATATTGAAGTATATTCATTATAGTTGAATTAATAGGCGAAAGCAATAGTATTTTTGAAGAATTTTTAATTTTCTATTGACATTGTTCTGTAAAATGTAATATAATGGAAGTATATTCTAAGATATAGAATTCAATATATTAACATTCTACATTTTAGATTACAGGAGGAGTTGAGATGAATAACACGCTTAAAAATGGTTTCAGGGTCTTGGAGTTTCTGGCGGAAAAGGCGGAAGCTTATTCCGTTAAGGATTTGGCACAGGTTTTCAAGCTTCCGAACAGCCATATTTGCAGGCTGTTGAAAACGTTGAAAGACACCGGCTACATAGCGCAGGACAGTTCACGAAAATACGTGATAAGCCTGAAAATATTGAATCTTTCCCATGCCTGTCTCAGCCGTCTTGAAATAAGGAACAGGCTCCGCCCTTTCGTAGGGAGACTTTCAGAGGAACTGAAACTGCCGGTTTACCTTTCTGTTCCCCTGGACTGGCATCCGATAATCGTGGATGTGGCGTTGCCGGAGGGGAAGGCTTTTGATCCGGCGACAACAATAGGTTCGATGAATCCTATACACGTAAGCGCGACAGGTAAAATATGCGCCGCTTTTCATCCGCAGGAAACGCTTGATGGATTTCTCGCTACTCTTTCGTTCGACAAACTTACGGAAAAAACTATAAGCAGTCCGAAAGCGTTCAAAGCGGAACTTGCGAAAATCAGGAAGGAAAAATCAGCGGTTACCAATATGGAACGTAATGAAAATATTTCGGCCATGGCTTCTCCTGTCTTCAATTGCGAAGGAAAGCTTGCCGCCGTAATCGGGGCTTCATTCACTCCGGCTGAAATAAAAGACGGCGATTGGGAGAAAATCAAAGAAAAAATCTATGAGGCCGCCGAAAATTCATCATATGCGTTAGGATACGCATTATATAAAACAGTTTAGAACCTAAAATATAAGGAAAATAAAATGAACTCGAATCAAGTAAAGGAAAGAGCGCGTGAAGCAGGGGCTGACCTTGTAGGCATAGCCTCAGTGGAAAGATTAAAGGATTTGTCAGCCGAAGCCAGTCCGCTCTCCATTTTTCCACAGTGCAAATCCGTTATTGTGCTGGGAAGGCGCATACTGCGCGGCGCTCTCAGGGGGATTGAAGAGGGCACTAATTTCGGTTCAACCTATGGATGTTTCGGACATCGTTATCTTGAGAACCAGTTTCTTTCAAAAACAGTTTATGATCTGACATGCTGTCTTGAGCGGGAAGGCATTGAAGCGGTGCCTCTGCTCAGTTTCAGGACGAAGGGTGTTACGCTGGATTACAAAGTCATGGCGCAGGCCGCGGGACTCGGCGAAACAGGGAAGGGCGGTTTTTTTCTGACACCTGAATTCGGTCACCGTCAGCGTTTCGCTATGATACTCACGGATGAAGCTTTCGAAGCGGATGAATTGAAAAAGGTTTCGCTTTGCGATAACTGCAATGCCTGCGCCGAAGGCTGTCCTCTTAAAGCCGTTCACACCGAAAAATTCCTTTCATCCGGACTGGAAGGGCACGAAACGGAAACTTTCGCCATAGATGAGAAGATATGCAGGGCATGCAAAAACGGAGCGTCATGTTTGCCGGAAACTTCAGATGATGTTGACCGTTACGCGGCGGCTTGCGGGAGGGCCTGCATGGTGGCGTTGGAAGGGAAGACAACGAATAAATTCGAGAACAAATTCCGCAAACGCAGTGTTTGGTCCATGGATATTACCGGTTCAGCCGCGGAACTTTCCTTTGTCGGCGGTCAAGCCCCGGTTAAAAATTAAATAAAAATATTTGAAATGGAGAAGATACAAATGAACGCAATGGAAGTGAAAAAGAAAGCCGCGGAATTTGGGGCTGACCTTGTCGGGATTGCCCCGGTATCCAGGTTCAGTCATCTGCCGAAGGAATCCAATCCGGCATCAATTTTTCCACAGGCGGAATCATTGATTGTAATAGGGCGCAGGATCCCGCACGGAAGCTTGCGCGGAGTGAATGAAGGTACTGAATTGCAGAATTCCTTTAACCACTTCGGGCTCTTTTATCTTGAAGACCAATATCTGGCGAAAACGACTTACGACCTGACGATATGGTTTGAAGCACAGGGCTTTGAAGCAGTCCCGATGTTCGCGTATGATTACAGCGGACAGGTGCAGGCCGTTCCAGTCTCGCCGGACAAACCCGCGCCGAACGTCTATGTCGATTACCAGCTTGCGGCACAGGCCGCAGGGCTTGGCGAAATCGGGCGTAACGGGCTTTTCCTGACCCCTGAATTCGGAACATTACAGCGTTTCGCCATGCTTCTGACGGATGAAAAACTTGATGTTGATGAGACTTTCAAGCCGCGTCTCTGTCAGAATTGTAATGCCTGCGCGGAAGCTTGTCCGCTAAAAGCGATAGACGCGAAAAAAACCGGGAAAAAAGGTATCCCCGGAGCGGAGTGTGATACGTTCACTGTCAATAAGTCTTTATGCGCGAAATGTCAAAACGGCGCAGTACAGTGCGATGAAGGACGTTTCTACAAGACGGAACGAATCAGCGCCAGTTGCGGACGCGCCTGTCTCGCCGCGCTTGAGGAAAAAGGGCTCGTCAAAACGAAGTTCAAGAATCGTTTCAACACGGCATCAACGTGGAAACGCGATTATCTCGGTGAAACAATCAATACTAATATATGAGGTGTATCATGAGTCAGAAAATTACAGCCAGGATGATTAAGGATTTCGCAAATAAAATAGGCGCGGGTGGCGGCGGAGTTGAAATAGTAGGCATAGCCAATATCGAACGCTTTGACGAAGCTCCCGAAAGAATGCATCCGAAAAATATTTTTCCGGATTGCAAGTCTGTCATTTCGATAGTTCAGCCGATACCGCGCAGCACTTACCGCGGCATAACGGAAGGAACGTATTGGAACAATTACACGTATTATTCCTATAACCGTCTGAATACGCTTTTCCGTCCGATGGTAACGCATGAAATAGCGCGCATGATAGAAGATCACGGGTTCGAGGCGGTCCCGGTTTATCCCGGGGTACCCGAAGCGTATCCCAATAATCCGAATCCTGTCGCCCCCGACCGTCCCGCGCCTGATATCAACGTCAATGTCCGTATAGCCGGGATGGCTTGCGGGCTCGGTGAAATAGGCTGGTCGAAAGTTTTCATACATCCAGTCTTTGGGCCGCGTGTTCGTCTCGGAACTATCCTTACTGATGCCGTTCTGGAACCTGACCCTCTCATAAAACCTGGGACGCTCTGCAAACGCTGCATGAAATGCGTCAAGGATTGTCCCGGATGCGCCATTCCTAAAAAGAACGAAAGACCGTCTATAAAAATCAAGATCGAAGGCCAGGAATACGAATGGGGCGACGTCCACATGGGACGCTGTACCGCCACTCACCACGGCATAAATTATAAGGCATCACCGTTCCTGAAACGTTTCTTCCCCGGCTTAAATCTGGACATTACCAAAACCACTATGTCGGAGGAACTCGCATATAAGACGGCTTATACTCTCGCGCTCGGCAAATGGTCCAGACAGAACCCGGAATTTCCCGGCGCTGATGTGAATTCCTATTATCGCCAGATATTGACACATACAGGATATTTTGCTGTATGCGGCGCAAAAGGATGCATACGCTCCTGCATGGAATTTCAGGAAAAAACGAAGAACATCGGGCTGAATTCTTTCAAGACCCCGGTGTTTCCCGGCCCCAAATGGGAACTGCCGCCGCCTGAAGAAGACAAAACCGGCGGTATCGTAGAAAAGAAACTGCTCACTGAACTTTATCAGGAACCCGACAGAGATGCCGGACAATGGAAGTAACCTTATTCAGCCCATGCTGAACGGATGGCTTGAGAATAATCCAAACCAGTGTCTTCCAAGTCAACATACTGGTTTACGAAATGTTTTTTCTTGTAATCGGGAAAGCTTTCTCCTGGCATGTGTTTGAGCCATCCGAACTCCCATGCCATGCGGTCGGAGTATCCGTTCAGGCAAAAACGAATGTCGCAATGTCTCGCTGTAACCTGGCGTATGCTGGGAATGAGTGACGTTGTGCAGTTGAACGTCAGGGTATTGTAGAATTCCGGTTTGAGGAAGAGTTCGTCACAGCGGTTTAGAAGGCTGAGGAATATTTTAACGCATTCTTCAGGCGTACTGTTTGTGGGGTATAGATATAATTCTTCTTTCCTGTAGTTTGTACGGAGTTTGAAAAGGTCATCCTCCGTGCCGATGATATAGAGGATATTGTATTGTTTGAAAAGTCCCGGAATGCCACTCTGGACCTGATTTTTTTTCATTCTTGTTTCACAGGAGAAAACCAGATGGCGCCCGTCTGAAAAGCCGAAAGAAAGCATGGTATGCGCGATAGCTGTGTTCCCGTCCCAATAGGAAACCGCCATGTCAAGGTTTTTCAATTCGTCAAGTTTGTAAATGCCGTTGATGTAATGCGGGATAAAACTGCCGGCGGTCTTGTATTCGAAATTCCTGATGTTTTCAATGCTGACGTTGTTTCCGTTGATGACGGCCCGGGGCATTTCGGAGAATTGTGTAAGCCAGTCCTGATTATTTGATGCCGGTATCAGGGACCACCATGTGATTATGGCGATGAAAACAAGGGAGATTGCGGCGAAGCGTATTTTTTTTCTTTTGCGGAGGCTGATTATCAGGCAGAGCAAAAGGACGGGAAGCAGGAACGCTGATGTCACACGCATCCATTTTTCGGGCAGGTTTGAATACCAGATAGCGCCGAAACTCCAGAGACTTAGCAGGATAAAGAACAAGATGAATATCAGTTTAAAAAGGAACGGGAAAAACTTTTTCATTATTCATCAAACTTGTATTTGGTTTTCGTTACTTCTCCATCCGGGATGCCGTTTTCGGCTAGGTGAAGCAGGAGTATGCGTTTAATTTCTTCGATGGCGGCTTCATCTTCCTGTACGCTGTGACCGGATTTTACGACCAGTTCGCTGATTGATGAATTGAGGTGAGCGCTGGAATAAGGCACTACTCCGTCTGAACCTCCGGGACATTCCTGATAGTCTTCATTGCCTATGATTGAATGATAGGGGACTTTGGCAAAGGGGACAACCTTGATGCTGATGAGTATATCTGAGTCAGGATCAAGGTTGTCCAATCCGGTTTTTACATAAAGGACGTCTTCGGGTTTCCGCATTTTCAATTTTACCATAATGGTGTTTACTTTTTCAACGAGATGGTCGGAGACGGTTACCCAGTTTGAGAAATAGCGTATAATCATCCACGTGGCGAGATCAGAGCCGCGATGCGGTGTGGCGAGGAAAACCATTCTCTTGACATAAGCCTGATGACTGAATACCAGAATGTTCTCCAGAAATTCTATCTGCTCCGGAGTGAGTTCTTTCAGATCGACGGGTGTCGCCGCATTGGTCGAGTGGTCGATCAGTTTTCTGCCGCTGTCCTGGATAAGAGTTTTTGAGAGCAGTCCGCCCATACTGTGAGCGACTATGATCATCTTGCTGAATTCATCTTTTCTGAATTCGGGGGAAATCTGTTTTTCGACATTTACCAGAGCTTCGCGGAGAAGGGAGGCTGAGTAAATGACCGGGTTGCCCGTGGCATAGGCGAAAAACCAGAACTGGTAATTTTTTCTTATGGTGGAATTTCCCATAAGCGTGTTTGTCATTTGTGTCCATGTATTGGGATTGGACAGAAGCCCATGCACGAAAACCACCGGTATTTTATTCTGATTGAAAGGAGTGAGGCAGTAGAGCCCTTCTATTTTATTTGCCTCGTACGGATTCAAAAAGTAGAATATTCCGTCTATAGGATTGGAATTTTCCTGCATGTATGCCAGAGGAGTACTGAAATCCAGCTGAAGCGGGACTGTGCTTTTGGCTACGGTTATATTTTCAACGTTTGTGGTATCATAATATTCGAGGTTTGCGTGAACAAAGTTGTTCTCAAGTGAAGTGAAACGCAGAAAAACAGTTGCCGGGAATGTTTGACCGGGCATTATTTTTATAGTGTACTGGGATAGCTGCTTGCAGCAAATACTTATCAGAGGAATGCCGATGCCGAAAGCATGGGTGTAGGTTTGCATATTGACAGTCTGGTAATCGGAACAGGGCAGGAAAGTTTTGTAGTCTTCGGGGTCCAGCGAGAG
>Ga0209417_1000413_pt1 | contig 104340 bp, 156 predicted proteins | sample RifGroF2_FD_184002 | JGI IMG/M metagenome (GOLD analysis project Ga0209417, IMG submission 184002) | Groundwater microbial communities from Rifle, Colorado, USA - Groundwater F2 (SPAdes) (version 2) | ecosystem: Environmental > Aquatic > Deep subsurface > Groundwater | place: Rifle, Colorado... | reverse complement strand
TAGCCGTAGCCGTAGCCGTTGCCGTCGCCGTAGCCGTCGCCGTTGCCGTAGCCGTCGCCGTAGCCGTCGCCGTTGCCGTCGCCGTAGCCGTCGCCGTTGCCGTAGCCGTCGCCGTAGCCGTCGCCCACGGCTTTCATCACAGCCCCCAATCGTCGGCGACCGGTACTCGGTAGACCTCAGAATGCCAAGTAGATTCGGCCATTCTCCTCAGTCACGTCACCTGCGAAGATCCACCCCTTGTCGACGACAAGGACAATCCTACTGCCGGTCGGCGCGCTACTTTTCTTGATGTAGGTCTCGCCGTTGATTTCGATCGTGTTTGCATCCATGTGTTCCTCCGTTGTTGTGTTGCAAGTCTAATTACGCAGTTTGAATTGTCAAGACTGCTTACCTAACAACCCCGCTGTAGGATCGGCTAGCGATGTGACCCATACCAGGACCACGGCGTGGATCCTGATAGACGGGAACCGCGTTCTTTTCGGCACGCGTCCTGATACTCCAGCCCGTATCGCCGAACAACGCACAATCATCGATCATAGAAGCGAAGTCTTTGGCATCCTCGAACTCGGCAGCTGTGTCAAATTCGCTACTGATAGGGCTGCCCAAGAATGATAGCGCAGCACTTGCCGCAGACGTGTACTCGATAGGCGAATCCACAGCATTGGTAAGAGCTTGAGGTTGCCTCACGAAGATGGGCTCGGCATGCTTCTTACCGTTGCCGTCCTTCAACACGACTCGGCATAGATAGCCTCCAGACACATCATTGTAGTCGACGTAGATGGTGATGCTTCCGCAGTATCGGCGTGTTCCCATGGTATGTTCCTCCGTTGTTGGTGAATAGAACCTAAGTCTATTCTATCTATTGTCAAGCCTGCGCAATTCCCTCACCACTGCTCGGCGAATCTTTCGCCTCAACCTGCGCCTGGAGTCAGACGGCACTCCTCTTCCCCTACTGGGTTGCACGTTGATCGTCGTTGTTTTCACGATGTTGATGATTCGTTCGGCAATCTCCTCATAGTTCGGCGAACTTGTTCTGGGAACGCTAACGGGCTCTGGAGCGCGAACGGGCCTCCATGAGCTAGGCAAGCTGGATAGTAGTTTGTACAGTATTGACATGTTCTACCCCTGTAGCGCCTTGACTACAATACGGCCAACTTTAGTGCAGGGGCACCATGTGATGACCGCAGCATCCGAGGATCCTCCTTTGGCAATCCACTCACCGGACTGTTTGACCGCGCGCAGAGCAGATGCAGCAGTTATCACTCTGGAAGTAGTACCGTCGGGCCACTCAATCAACCACGCATAGGGTTGCTCAGTAATAGTGATGTTCCGCATGAAATCCTCCGTGTTGAATTGCTGTTCATTGAATATGTCAACGAACGGACCGCCCGTCAAGTGCCGTCAATACCGCTGCTACATATGCAGGTGAGAGCGCGTGCGCGCGTGAATAGGCCGACTACTAATAGAGATTGATTATCAACAAATATCAATGATAACCGATTGATAATGTGATCTTATCTCTTAGGGGAGGAATAAGAAGATGGTGGAAACGCCGAAGGCCGAATACCGGCTGCCCTAAATCGGCAACCGTTACGGCCAGTCTGCCGATGCATTTGCTGAATTTTTCGGCGCGCCCAAATTTCGACTGGCCTAGTTTGGGTAATGAAGCCAAGTCAATAGCCCACCAAACCAATGACGAGGTTCGGTGGACCAGTGGCTATGCCACGTAATGAAGTTGCCTACTATGTCTGCTGAAGAGGCAAGGACAACCAATTGATTTGCGAAGGGACTCCACACGAACGGTACCGTGGCTTGAAGACAGCCCCAGTATCCGTTCCCATCTCCACACAATGCTTCTAGGTACTCTCCATTAGCATTGCGGTAGTGAGCCACGTAATTGTACCAAAACAAGCCGTGTCCTTTGTATCCGCATCGAGAGCACGGTTGGTCTGACCTCATGAGAGGCATCCCCCACGGCGAGCTACCGCGCACCTCGAAAGTCGGCGAACGAAGTTTTTCAACCTTTCGGATGAAGTTTTCCAACCTACTACGGTATGGATGGCATTTATTACGCATGTTTAGAGGCTTTCATTGGTGAGAGGGGTGGTGTACTCGCCCAAAAAGCACCATGCACCAGCCATGACACTCATTCATCTAATCCTGGTGCTGGTTGTAGTAGGTCTCCTGTTGTGGGTAGTAAATAGCTACATTCCTATGGAGGTGAGGATCAAGCGCATTCTAAATGTCGTGGTGATCATCGCGGTCATCCTCTGGTTACTAAGTGCCTTCGGCCTATTCGGACCACTTGAAACAATTCGAATAGGAAAGTAGCTTACAGTACATCACCTTTCCATTGGATAGCAGCAGCTTGTCGGAGCTTACGCTTACACAGCGCGCACGTAACCCTCTGCGGGTCAGTGGTGAGGTTCTTTCTCGACACATGCTTGGTAGAGCAGATGTTACGCTTCACCGTCGCTTCTGGGTCAACGAGGTGAATACGTCGAGTAGCGTAACGGACATGTTCCTCACCTGTAGCGTATCTGATGTTGTACTTCTCGGAAGGCTCGCAGCCACCAGCACGAAGTAGCTTATAGATTCTTTGCATTACGTACACTGATGGCTTTCGAGCCACGTAGATGCTGATGACGTCTCCCATGTCTTTGGTCCTCCTACGCCCACAAGCCACGAACCGCTAAGGCTACGTGGCTTGCACCAGGTTTTAGCTGGTACGGCGCATGATGCACCTCCTAGTTAGTCTCCACATGGTAGACACCCAAAAAGCCCCGTGAAGGGGCTACTGGTAACTTCAATTGTAAGTGTTGTTTTTGCGAGAGTCAAGGGCGAGAGGAATCACCCACTATGCTGTCCAGCAGAACACCAGGCTTCACAGATTGATCCGCCTTCCCTATCGACACTACAGTCAGGTCGGGGCCACGCAACCACATGTGACCAGTAAGTCTGGCTGCTTCCGCATTCCTAGCAGCTATCAGCACACTAGGTCGCCTCTGATCCTGGTGTGAGAAGTCACGCACCAGGTACAGGTTGAGGGCTGGCTTGCGCATTGCCTCACACCAGTGCCTTCGTTCCAGGCTGGTTAGCGGTCTACCAATTACCGCACAAGCACATGTCATTCTCTTGAGCGAAGCCCAAATAGCCCCAGCCCATTCTGCTTCCAAGATCAGTACTCTTACCCTCCTGTACATAACAGGGTCCCGCATGCTCTCGACAGTGACTTCAGGAAGCCGCTTCGTCTTTGCAAAGGGAGTTCCGAGCAATGCATCAACCTGCCGGTGTGCCTCCTTCCGGTCAAACCTGTCTTGGGGTGCCAGGGTGGCGCTAGCCCATCTGATAAGCAGACCTTCATCAGTGTCTTCCACCTGGAAGCCCACAAGGATCCGTGGGTGCGGGTGGTAAGGTTTCGGATCTCGTACCCAGAACTTATGCGTCTTATTCTCCATGAGGGTCTACAGCTGTTCCGCAGCAACAAGGACACCCATCATGCCAGAAGTGCTCTGGGCAGTCGTATGGGCAGCAGATGATGCCGCAGATCTCACACTCTGGGTTCTCGCATGTCTCAGGGTTGTGTACCTCCTGCAAGTTGTGCTTCAGCTGATGGTGTGCTCTCGCCCTATCCCACAACTCACGGTGCACAGCGCTCATCGTCGCCACCTAGGATCATCGCACTTATCAAAGAAGATTCCACTCCTGCAGGTGCATGGGTTGGTACACACCACCTCTTGCTCTCGCCGTCCTGAATCCATATACCTAATGATTCTATTGTAGTCGTGGTGGTGTACAAGCTCCACACGTAGACTGAACCCGTTGTCGCCCTGAAGAGTGAGGTACACAGAAGACCTACCTGGAGAGAAGTTGGGAGACTGCCCGAGTACTTCTGTGTACATCTCTGCATTGCTTACTATCAATGGTTTTGGTGGCACTGTTTATCCTCCGTTGCTGTGTGGTCTACTACGCATCCTCGAATCGCCAGCACTAGACACAATAAAGCAATCATTATTGAGAAGACAGCTAGGTCTAGCGGTTCGTTTGATCTAGGTTCTCTCAGCGGGTACATCAGCCGCAGCACCTCCACTATCCTTGTTTGCCTGCCAGTCGCGCTTCTTGACGATGTTTTCCCACACGTCGGTAGTGACTAGGACCAATGGCTTTCCGGTCTTCCGTAGGCAGGTTACGTGGCACCACGCAAATAGCTTTGCCATGTACTCAAACGTCATGGCTGCGTGGTCTTCATTCTTGCGAATGCCTTGGTCGAGCTTGAGCCTATGGTGGTGCAGCTTACCTAGGATGCTGATGGACTGGAGCCGGTTCTCAAAGTAATTGAGAGACTCTATGTACAAGTCAGATACTTTGATTTCGCACGCCGAAGCATAGTCGCAGAAGTAGATCATGATATCTGCTAGCGCGTCCATCATGTCTTGGTGCGCATATACCTCCAACGCATCCACGAATTCACCAAGCTCTTCTGTAATGCCCATGAGAGGCTGATGAGGCGGTCGACCGGGGAAGTTGTGCTTCACCCACGGTACCTGCTCGTCCTGGATCTTCTGATAGGCTTCAGCGGTTTCTTGAGTCTTCATTACTCGTCCTTGTCAATTGATCCTGGTGAATGATGTCGCTGAAACTCGGATGCACTACAGTCTTGAAGTCTTGTGCCAGCTTGTTGTACATCGCCTCTTGCTGTGAAGGCATTGTAATGGTCTGATTTCGAAGCCTTTCTATCTCTGCCTGCAGTTTGTTGATTGTCTCATTGAGACTTCTGTTTTGCAGCACCAAGTCTGTGTTGTGCTTCTGAGTCTCAGTAAGAGACTGAATCAATGTCGCCCGCTCCTCCAGCAGCGACTGTAGATCCTCAGCTCCTACAGCAATGACTGTTTTTGTAAACTTGCTATTCATACATAGCCTCCTCTTCTTCGTCTTTCCCCCAGAAACTCGCTACATCTATCGCAGAAGATGCTCGTGGTCCGAATGTGGCCGTGCTCTGCACACAACGCTTGGTTCTTTCGTACTATAGCGTTCCGCTTCTCTGTTCTGTCGATGGCTCGCTGTATCTCCTCCTCTAGCTCGGTCAAGCTGACATCAGCTCTTGGGCCTTTCAGCACCGATAGCCCGTGTACCGCTGACTCGGAAAACCTCTTTCCATATTGCCTACGGACTTCCAGAGGAGACACTCGATACCCATGCAGCTTCCAGATAGCAAGGTAAGCTCGAACCCGCCAAGTAACGAACCCAATGTCGCCGAGAACTTCGGACAGTGTTTCATCAGCCGCCTTTACCTTGGGTAGCTTCATAAAGCGGCTGAGTGCGTTATAGAACAGATTGTCTCTGTACATTGTCACACACCTCGCAAGCTGTTGATCGCACGCTGGGCGGCACCGTCGCCGTTGTCGCGATCATACAGATCGATGCGCAGCATATCATCTCTCAGATTGTGCCCCTCGAACCCGATCTTCATGACGCGGCCCTTGAGGTAGTCAAAGTACTTGTATTTCTCAAGCAACTCAACTGCCTCTCCCATACTCATGTCCTCAGGTGTGAATTGGTATATACCCATCCCCAGTGGCTTAGAGGCGTTGTAGAGAGCAGCCAGAACCGCCGCATGATCAAGTCCGCTGATATTCACAGTCTGCATCATATCCTCCTCTTGTCGTCTGTCGTTATTGTCCTTGGCAGATTTCCTCTACCTCATCGCAAGTGACTGCTATATTGATGATGCACTCTGCATCCCATCCGTATCCCTGGCTGTGCTGGTACTCACACCAATCCTTGCACTCCAGCTCGACGAGTCCTCCGTCATCGTCTGGCACCATGATGGGAGGTACACACCCTAGACCGCCTTCGTTGTTGGGGTACGTCTCCATCTTCTTGCACGCCTCCCCGCACTGCTCGGCGCCCGATGCTGGTCTGATCACAGGTGCTGGGTCACTGGAGGGCGAACAGCCTACGAGAGTGGCAAGAAGGACCAAAAGAATTGAAGTGTGCGTCAGCCTATTCATTAGGGCTCCTTAGGGTCCGAAACGGGATCGACTCTATCCAGCATGAAGCCACAAGCACACCGGTAATTGTTCCAGTTACCAGGTACTTGTGAGCAGCCAGACTGTCGTCCATCGCACGAACGAGTCAATTGACCACCACATTTTGGGCAGACCAGCTTGTCTAGCAGTTCGTCCTCACGTTGCATATCACCAATCAGTTCATCCATCTCTTTCGTGCTAAAGCCAGCAACTAGGAGGCCGTCACGGTATCTGGAATAGTCTCTATTCCCCATCGCACTCCTCCACAAGGATTCTGAACCTCTTGTTCTGCCCAGAACTAGGGATGAAGTCCTTCAGGATATTTGAGCCTCCTTCTCTGTAGATGACTACGTCACAGTCCATACCAACCAATTTCACGTATGATCTATTGCCCCAGAAGTCTTCGTGATGCTCCTTCGAGGTAACGTAGAATGCATGCTTTACTCCCATTAGAAGACTCCTTACTTGGTGTACGTCCAGAAGCTGCGTGACTTATTCCACATGATGTATTCTGCACTCATCCAGCAGTAGCCACCAAAGCCGAAGTCAGGCCCCCACGAGTTACGCACCTTGAATGCGCCTTTCATCTCGTTCCACCCGACGATGAGCATAGCATGACGCCCCCTGGTCTTGGACTCTGGCCCAATAACCTTGTCGTCAATTACGTTGTAGAACGTCAGTGTGAGGTCTGTGCCGAACATCACGCCAGGACTGTTGTGCAGAGTCTGAATGATGCGCTCGATGAATTTGTGCCTCAGGAAGTCACTGTGGCTGATCTTCTGGAACCTTGCGCGCCGAATGATTGACCCATCAGGGGCCGTGCGGACATCTGCGTACTGTGCAGCATAAGCTCCAGCTGTAATGCTGGGCCTGACTGTCGCAAGCTTGAAATCGTAGGGCCAGTACTTTTCTGGTGGGCTGCCGAGCCTGGAGATTGCCTCCAGGATAAGCCGGTTGTGGCAGCCTGACGTGGCGTCCTTATGCCTGGGCGGGTCCATGTAGCTACGGCCCCAGTACCACGGAAACATCCTCGATAGGTCAGGGATCCTAGACTTCGCTGTGAGGAGGTCCGAGCCGCCCAGTGTGAGTAGGAAGATTTCCCAAGCCTCCTTGAGGTCCGTCCCTGCTTGTGACGTACAGCTGGGCAGGTAGCTTTGCTGTGAGATGTCTTTGAAGTACTTTGTATTGTCGATGTCTCCTGTTGTAGGAGCATCAGAGTACAGCTCATTGTGCCGCAGATCGAAGGGAGAGTACGGGTCAGGATCCCAGCCAAAGTTCGGGGCAGAGAGACTGAGCTTAGGTATCTTGATAAGATTCATTTCTTATTCACCTTTTGGAGTTGATCGAACAGGTCGTTGAACTTGCGGGCGTGGGCTTCGTACTCTTGGAATGCCTGCAGGAGCTGGGGATCCTTCTCTGCCCAAAGCTCTTTCGCCTGCGCTAGGGTCATTCCTGAGGCGGGTGTTTCCACTGGGTGGTTGGAATCTTTCTTTTTGCGACCGAACAATTGGTTCGCTCCTCTCGATAGTGCGGGTTGTAGGGGCTTCGTCTCTGTGCGACGGAGGGTTACGGAACATATCCCCCATAGTGTCGACGTTGTACGCCCCGTTGTCCACTTCCGCGCCAGCTGCTTCGGTGAGGTTGCGGTTCTGTAGCTTTCGCATGTACTCAAGCCTAGCAGCTAATCGAATCCAAGCTATTGCGTTGGACTTACGCACTTCCTGCACATCGTCTTCTAGTATCTTGTGGTAGTCACAACCAATAGATTCGAAGTACTTCTTGTACTGCTTGCGGCGCTGCTTAGCTCGGTTCTTCTGCGTAAGTGTAATAAAGCTACGTCCATTGAAGATGTACTGAGTGCCGAACTTCTGCCCAGACAGCCACGAACTGGAGTCTGCAGAATCAAGAGGCACGTATTTGAGGATGGTATTCACCTTGGTCATGCCGAAGCCATGGACGGGCTTCCCTGCCATATGAGCCATCATCACCATCCGCCGTAGCTCGCCCACATTCCAGCGCCCCATACCAATGCCCAGCACCTTGATGCGTGGGTCTTCTATGTAGCTCTTCCAACGCTCGATGCCGCGCCACGGATGCATAATCGGGCATACGTTCAATGTGGGCCAGCGCTCCAGCATCTCGTCCAAGACTTCGTCAACCTCGTCAAGAGTCATCATCTCTGCTGCGTCGAAGTCAAGCTCTGCTATTCTACAGTAGTGCTCACCATACAAATCAATATATTGGAAGTATCTCTTCTTGTAGTCCTCAAGAGACGGGAACTTCTCAGGCTTTTCCTTGGCTGAAGTGGCGAGAGTGAATGCTCCGCTGTCTAGGAAGAACCTAACACCTGGGTTTTCTCGGATCATTCGGGCTACGAACGCACTCTTGTTCCACAGGTACAGGTAGTAGTACGAATACAAGATGTTCTTTACGCCACACTCAAATAGTGTCAACGAGAGCTTTTCGATCTCCCCTCCAGCCAAAAACACGGTAGTCATATGTGGCTCCAGACTTTCTTATTCACCACATTGCCTACATACGGATTCAGTACCAGACGAATCTTCATGTCATTTCACTATCCAGGTCGGTAGACCGCCTTTGAAGTCAGTCTCAATTACGTCGTGGTCCACGTGTATCGGGCCGAGCTTGACGTCGAGGGGCCGCAGCTGCTGCATACACCAACCTCTGTTAGCTGGCTCAGGCACGCGAGACCCAGAGCGCCAATAGCGTGTGACATGCGGTCGTTTCCACAACGTCTCAGAATCGAGGCCACCAGGATTTGCACCAACGTACAGACCAGCCTCGTGGCCTGCATTGCGGATCGCTAGGCTGAATGTATCAATCCAATCACTGGTGGTAACAGCTGGGCTTATGCAGCCCTCTAGATCAATCCATGTGGTGACGCTCTTCGGAACAGTCAGTGACGTCAATGACGCGACTGCTTGAAAACCGTCGGAGTTACCTAGCCCATCGGCCCTCCATCCTGGGGACCTAGACGGTGTGCATAGCATCAACGCCAGACCAGCATTCAGGATGCAGTCAATCTCGTGATCGGATACGGCGTACCGACCGTACAGGTACCTAATCACGAAGTCATAATGGTTCTGCACGAGCCACTGACAGTTACTGGTGCTGAGTACCTGCACTGTGTCGATGCCACGGGCATGTGGCCTAGCCAACTCTGCTTTCATTTTGCCACCGCCTTGTCCGCAGCAGTTAGGGTGGCAGAGAGGCACCGTGTGCAGCGAATGCTGCTGCCACCTAATTGCCTAAGGCTTCGAGCCGACGACCACTTGTCATTGTGCCTGAATAGCCCACACTCACTATAACTATTCAAGTGCTTGCATTTACGTGAGCAGTACCTACCGTTGGCTACTATCTTGTAGGTCAACGTCACTTCGTGTGTCGTATGTGCTGCTGCTTTCATTCCCCAACCTCCTTCAGTTGCTCCGTTTCCTCTTCAGTCAACACTCTTTGATCTATGAGCTTTGCCCCACGAAGCTCAACTACAAACAAGGCTGGTGCCGCGCTCATGGCATCGCACTGCAAGCCACAAGCGTACGCCTCAGCATACCTAAATTCGAACCTAGTTCTTGGTACGTTTTGGTTGTCGTACAGCACAATAAACATTGTGTCATTGAGCTGTAAATCATTATACAGACTCCAGTGACTGTCACGTAGACTCACTCCCTTGGTGAGGCTTACTATCCCCTTCGTGCAGTTCATACCAACCAGACCATGCTGTACAAGTATTCCTCCTTGCCGTAGGCAAAGTACGAACCTGAACCCTGCGAACTCATCAATACGGTACTTCGTCATTACTGTCATCTCCATTCTCAACTCCCTCCAAAAGACGAAAGCGCTGGCCCCTGTTGAGGGACGCAGCGCTTAGGTCAGAGTCACGCGTAGTTCACTTCTTGGTGGTCTTCTTCGTGGCCTTCTTCGTAGCCGCAGGCTTCGCTGCGGGCTTCTTGGTAGCCTTCTTCTTCGCCGGGCGACGAACCGAGTCGAACGGAGCGTCGGCGACTTCCCCGTCACCGATGTCGACGACCACGACGTTCTTCTTGATCTTCACCACGGTGCCTTCTTCCCAGACCTCTGCCTCGTCTTCGTCCAGGAACATCACCTCCACCTTGTCGCCCACCTCGTACACCTCTCCGCTGTTGTCAGCGGGAGTTTCCTTCGACGCGGGGGCATCCTCGACCACCTTCTCCGCATTCTCCTGCAGGAAGTTGACGATCGACTGACGCAATACCTCAGTCTTCTTTGTCAGCTTGATCTTGCCACCATTGGTGTTGATCAAGTTCGCGACTTCGGTGAGCCGGTCGAGCTTCGCGGATTCAATCTCAGCGAGGCTGATATCAACCGTCTCTTCTTCCTCCTCCTCTTCGGGCTCGTCCTCTTCCTCCTCCTCGGACTCCTCTTCCTCAGCCTCTTCCTCGGACTCCTCCTCCTCCTCTTCTTCGTCCTCAGTCTCTTCTTCTTCCTCCTCCTCGGTCTCTTCTTCCTCTTCCTCTTCGTCCTCGGCGGCTTCCTCTGCGTCCTCCTCCTCGGGCTCCTCCTCTTCCTCTTCGGTCTCAGGCTCTGCCTCCTCCAGCGCATCCAGCCGCTTGCCGAGCTTGGCGACCTCCTTCGTCAGCTTCTTCACGAGGGTGGCAAGGTCGTCCTCTTCCTCTTCGGGCTCTTCCTTCTTTGCCTTGGCAGCGGGCTTCTTGGTGGCAGTAGCCTTCGTCGCTGCGGGCTTCTTGGTAGCTGCGCGCTTCGACGCACCGGGGTCTGCCGCCGTCGACTTCCCTTCCTTCGCCAATTGAGCCTTCTGAATTGCTCGAATGAGCATGTTGCGACCCTTTCCAGAAGGATTGACCTTCAGGCTCTTCGCCAGCTTGCGAAGCTCGGAGAGAGGCATGTCTTCGTATTTACCGTTGTTGTTAGCCATGTGCTTCATCCCTTTCTATTGTGATACCAGCATCTTCAAAGCTGACATCAAGTAACTCTCTGTCCCACGAACTAGTAGGTTCAATTAGTCGAACCCAGATACCACCGCGTCGCCGCTCTCTTATCTGTACAACATGCTCATACAAAAGAGATGCGACTTTCCCCCTCTCAAACTTGGTGGCGATACTTTCGAACCGGCAAGTGCTAGAGGCTTTTACCCAGTGACCCGGAAGCCTCTTTGTGATCTTGAGCCGGAAGATCATCCACCAAGCCCCCTTACTTCTTACCCCCAGCACGGCCAACCGGCTTCGCACGCCAGTAAGTCAGATCCCCCCGCACCATGATAGACAGCGGACCGCGCTTCGGATGGTCAAAAGAAGCAGCGTCCATTGTATCCATGAGGTTCGTCAGCGTGTCAGAGATGTCCTTCTTGAGCTGCTCGATCTGCTCCTCGAAGCCTTCCACCTTGGTGATCAGCTTCTTTGCCTTGTCGCTGACGTCGGACCACGCCAGCATGGCACTCGGGCGCCCCTTGCGGGCAGCCTTCTCCTTGGGTTCCTTCTTCGTTGCTGCCTTCTTGGTGACCTCAGCGGGCTTCTTCGGGGTGATCTTCTTGGTCGCCTTCTTCGTGGCCTTCTTGGGCTCCGCTGCTGCCTTCTTGGTCGCCTTCTTGGGCTCAGCCACCTTCTTGGTCGCCTTCTTCTCCGTCTTGGGCGCTGCCTTCTTGGTGGTCTTCTTGGTGGCCGTCTTCTTCGTGCTCTTCTTCGCTGTCTTCTTCACTGCCATGATATACGTCTCCTTGTGACGGGGGAAAATGTCCGTTCACTTTGGTCCAGCCAATTTACGTCCGATGTTTTTCAGTGTCAAGCGGAATATTGGACTCCGCAATTTAGCACCCTTCCGCCGTGTCTCCAGAGCTATTATTTCAACGAGTGCGTTGAATCTGAACACCAGCTCCGATTTCACTGGCAATCTGTACTTATACAACCTGTTGACATTGCACCGGTCGCACTCTTCGTAGAGCTTCGCGGCGCACACGTCCTGATGCCGCATCTCGTTCGAGGCCCAGCACAGGTTATATTGTGGTGCTTGTTTGTAACCCTGCACCTTACTGAACTTGGCAGCCCACTCTGCGTTCGACACGGGCCCTGTCCAAGTCTTTTTGCCATCGACTTCCACCCACCAGAAGTCGGGGTTGGTGCGGTTCGGGTTGCTTCTCGCATTCATCCGACTCCGTTTCATGTTCACCTCCGTCGCTAAATCTACGTCGTCTATTCGACGTCGTCAAGGTCTGTCGAGAGTCGTCTGAAACATGTCCAGATCTGTGCCGTCGCCTGACGCGATCATGACCTCGGTACAAGCGTCGTTGTGCACCCCTCGCATCTCCATGCACAGGTGGCGGGCGATTGTATGGACCTGGAGCCTTGTGGGGCTGAGCTTCGAGGCTAGGTAGTCATGCACCATAGTAGTCAGCCGCTCTTGGGTCTGGAGCATCGCGCTGAAGTAGTTGATGGTACGAGCCAGCTTGCTTAGCCCTGCGATCTGCCGCCCCGGTCCAACCACATACTGGACATCGAAATACCCAAAGAACGGTAGCATATGGTGAGCACACATAGAATAGAACCTAATTCCATTCTGAACTACTGGTGTGCCCTCCCGTACCCACCTAGAATCAAACTGCTTCCATTGTGCATCTAGATCCTGTAGAGCACCTATTGAGTAGGTTCCAAGCAGCTCGACCATGGCTTTAGCTGCTCTATCCGGGGTGTGCTGCAGATCCAATTCAGGATCAGTTAGCTCGTCCCCAGGAACAATACTAGCCACGATATTGATGTACGAGTCCTTCAGCAGATGAATTTTTCCTTCTCCGCAGGAGCACTGTCCACATCCTCCTGGTCCTCGATCCCCGCAGCGTCCAGCGCAGTCTCCAGAATCACACATACTTCCTCCTCTTCTAGACCGAAGGAGTGCACTTCGACAGTGTACGACTGGTCTACCGTGTCATCTTCTACAGTAACCAGAACAGCCGCATTGACGTCGAAGGTCTCTTCCACTTCTCCAGTGGACTTATTGACCACCTGGATAATGACATCTGACCCGGTATTGTAGCTCATGGGAGCCCCAAGAGTCGATGCACTTGTGGAATTACTCGAAGTCTAAAAGGCAGTGGCTTGTCGAGCATGCTGATGTAGTCCAAGACCCAGTCCACCACTTGCATGGACACCTGCTCTATGTACACAGCCGTGCTCTCTTGAGTAGAGAACTCACTGGGAACTACAGCCTTAGGCTGCAGGATGTAATTCATACCGCCAGTGTCTCCGACAGAATACAGGGTGTGGATTTCAAGTAGCTTGTCGATGGCCTCCGACACGTCGTCCTTGGAGCCCACCACGATCTTGGTAGTGATCTTCTGGTAGTGGTGGGCATAGAACATGGCGATGACTTTATCGGGCCAGCACCAAAGTTTGGGGGACAAGGTAATCGACGACACGCTGTGAGAAAGCTTGTCGTAATAAATGCTGCCTTCTGTTTCGATACTAACGTGGCGTCGCAGCCTGCTATTGGGATGAGATGGCTGGCTAAGCATGAACGCCATACGTGGCATCTTCTCGCCTTGTACGTACGGATTACCACCAGTCAGCACGATGTGACGTATATTGGGGAAATCTCTATTGACAGTCTTGACTATGTCATCAGGCATCAACTCAAAGTAGCCGTGGCCTTCTTGCCATGCGTACTTGGTGTCACACCACGAGCACATGGTGGTGCAGCCGAACAGACGTATGAACACAGCGGGCTCGCCGACGTAATCCCCTTCGCCCTGTATGGTGGCGACGAACGGGTCCTGTTGCGCCAGCTTGACCATGGGACTGGGGTCCATCACTCTACGTCCTCCAACGTGACTCTGCACGAGAGAGAATCCGTCTCCCACAATTCAACGTAATCGAACTGTACTGAGTTCTCAATACCGAGCTTGAACAGGGTGTTGAGGGTTGCCTCAGCAATCCATCGTGCGATGTTCTCTACTGACGCCGGGTGATGCAGGACATCGTTGAGGTTCTTGTGGTCAAGCTGCGATATGACTGCGCTCAATATGCCAGCATCAACCACAAGATGATCTTCTAGGTCCACCGCATGCAGCTTCATCTCTCCCTTGTATGTGTGCCCATGAAGCACAGCACACTTGTGGGAGTCCGGTACAGCTCCCTTGAGTGAATGAGCTGCGTGGAATTCGAACTTCTTGGTGAGAGTGTACTTGAACTGTTTCATGACTCATCGTCCTCAGCCCCAAAGCCATGCTCAGGAGGGTAAATGTAGGGGTTGTTATCATCTCTGTAGGGGGTACCGATGTTGAACGACTTGGGTACGGTAGCAGGTACGTCATTACCAACTGTGGTAATGTCGAGCCAGCCAAAGAGACTGCGTTCACCAATCAGAATGTCACCATTGTACTGACGACTGACGAGGTGGACTCGGACCTTGCCAGCCGGTTTGAAGGTTGGTGTGCGGCCCTTTTTGATATCATCGACTTGCCCGTACTCAGCGAGTATGACCGCCTCCGGGATTTCGCCGACGTTGAGGCTACCGGACCTGCCAAGCACTACACCAACGTGCTCTGGGTACCCCAGGTAGACCACGTCGCCATTCTTGGGGAACCTGAGCTTGTTCTGTCGAGACCAGATGAATGAACCTTGTGCGCTGTAGATGATGCGTGACAGGTTTGCCCCAACCACCCACGGAATCTCACCACCATCGTCATTCCTATTGACGAGCTTCTCATTCCTGCAACCAAGCATCTTCAGCATCCAATGAGGTAAGTCTCCGCACGATGAATAGAGCTTCTTCCACTTGATCATGTCGGTCTGTCGACCCTCAGTAACCTCCTCAAACAGAGGGTCACCATGGATGATCAGACCATCACGACATGCATAAGCAGCTAGCTTGATTGCACACTCTCGGTAGATCCTGGGGTCGAATGTCAGTCCGTCTGGGCAGCCGTTTGCGCCCCACAAATGAACTAGCTTGTATTCAATATCCTCCCCGTGCTCTTCAAGAGTCCCGTCTAGGGCCATCTGTATGATCTTGTCAGTATGAGTTCTCTTAGTAAGAGGCTTCATTGTTGTACCTCAGTCTGGCAGCACGACTTTCCCTGACATCTCTGCCATGGACTTGTGCTTATGGAATTCAGCCATGTACTTTTGCTTGTCGTCTGGTGTCCTCGCCTTGTCAGCCAGCCCCTTGTACATGAATGAAATCATGGTGTGTGCATTTACCATGATTTGACATGCTGTAGCGATGTTTTGTGCATCGTTGCCACACCCACTACAAGGTGCCTTGGGTGCATTTGTCTCGTCTGCATCTGGGTCGTACGTTTTCATTTCGACTCCTCTGCATTGCTGTCTATCATCCTGAACCATCGGTCATAGGAGACAGCACACAAGCGGCACAGGTCGACTACCTTGTCGTTCACATCTGTTAGTTGGTTCCATTCATCTGGAGGTATTGTATCATCGCCGTCGTCTTCAATACCACAACGACTACACGTATACACAGTAACCGTACGCCGACTCATTCCTCCTCCTCATCCGCGTACTCCCAATCCTCACCAGAGTTACGCTGGGTAGTGGGGGCGGCCTCAGCCTCCCGAGCCTTACGTTGCTCTTCTTGGTCTCTGGAGATGGCAGCGGAGACCGAGAACACAGTGCCGCCATAGCCTTGTTCGAGGCACAGAATCTCAGGTCCAATCATCCCGACTTCACCAACCAGGACAGGGCGCAACTGCTTACCGGTCTTGAGAACCAGCTTGTGCATGTACGTATTGAGAGGTTGGAATTCACAATCCTTCTGCTTGCCATCAAGCGTTGCCTTCTTGTACATATTCATCAAGTCCATGAACATCTCGTCTTTGACGTAGCGGACCTGAGGAATACCAACTGGACTCATCCTATCCATAGTGATTTGGGTGAGCAGACTCTGCAGTTGGTCGACACGCCTAAACCTCTGCTTGATTTTAGCAGGGTCTTTCTCGTTTTCTTCGATACCGAAAAACAACCTGTGACTGTTGTCCTCCGCTTGCTTCTTCGCCTCTTCGATGTCCTGCGCTAGGTGGTACCACCCCGTTGACTTCACGTTGCCCGACAGATCCTTTTCCGTTACCTCGATGAATTTCGCTTCGGGGTCGGTCACTGGGGTTGCTGTCGTTGTGCCGTCCAGATCCCGCGTGATCTGAAACATCGTCCCGTCCGGGCCGGGCATGTACAAATCCCTGTCGTACATAGGTCTTCTCCAAATAGGTCAGTATGAATTGCTGTATGTCGTCCCACCACATCACTACGAAGGGGGGTTTTCGGTCGTCGATGATGACTGCTAGGGGCGTACGCCTCCCAGCAGACGCTGTAGTGGCTTGGTCGAGGGCAGCACGAGGGTTTGGTAGCTTCCCGTGCTTCACCTCGAACCAAAGGCCAGGAATGCCCTCTACGTCTGCATTGTCGTCACCTTCCCGAGACTGAGCACCACGCCGTATGTGGTCCACCAGCTCTGGGAAGTGAGGCGCAAGCAGTTCACGCAGCTCATTCGCTACCCTGCGCTCCCCACGAGCACCTTTTTGCCTCTGCGAGCGTCCCATTCAATCACCTAGATTGATTTTGCGCAGACGCAGATGAATGATTGTCTTCTTTTCGTCGCCTCCATCCTCACTGCTAAGCACCTCATGATGAAAAGCAGGTATGCAACACAGCATGTAACCAGTTGGGGCCACCTTACCATTCGCAATGGCGAGGCTCTTGGTGGCCTGAGAGATGGACTGCACACCGATACAAGACATAAAGACCTTACGCCCCTCTTCGATGTTCTTGACGATCGAAGTGGCGAGGTGCTGCACATTGGTAGTGTTCTTGACACGGAGTTCCATATCAGGGGTACTATTGATATCCGTCATAGCGCTCTCTCTTTCAGAATCATCTGACGCCTAGTGATCTCTCTGGAGATGGCATCACGCCCTGAGACGTACATATCCATCACTCCTTTTGTCATCACTTCGACGCCTTCTGCGACAGCCAAATCGAAGGAGATGTCAATCGACCGTATGTCGACATCCACCTGTGCTGTCTTGTCTTCGACTGTCCCATCCTTCTCAAGCCTGACAGACGCTCTGATATGTCGCTCAATCCTACGCTTTATCGCCGTGTTGACGGACTTCGCTGCTAGATGGAGTTGAACGTACTGTGCCATGCAGGCGAACTCTGAAAACAGACGACCCAACAGGACATCGTTTAGCACCGTCAGATCTTCTGGTAGCAGAGGTTCGAGTAGCTGCCCGTTTTTGAGTGCTGGCCTGGGGGGTACCCGCACCTGCAACGAGGCGAATCCTTTTGTGACCTCTAGATGGGCCTGCGCTGCTTTTTCGCGAATCGAATCGAGTCTTTTTCGCGACAGCTTTGAGGGCTTTCGAGAGGTCACCTTTTGTGATGGGTTTTGTTTCTCGGTAAGACGGATCTTCACGGAGGTATCTCCACAGTGCTGTGTAGCACTTCTTGTGGTAATAGAATCTTCCTGTTTGACTACTAGAAACGACAGGGTCCTGTGTTGTAGCCGCAATCCCGCGACCACAAACAGGACACTGGTAAATAGCGCTCTTTCGAGCCATCACACACCCTTGTACGTGGGCTGCGCTGGAGGGCTGACTATAGCGAGCATCACAGCAATTTCATCACCCTCTACACCCTCCTTCATGGCCTTGGTGAGCATCTCGTGGAGCTTCTCCACGTCGTCTAAGGTCTTGATTCGGAAAGGGTGAGCGGCAGTGGCTGTGATCCCCACTACGTCTTGGAACACTCGACTTGCGATTTCGTGTTCCTTCTTTGCATTTGCGTACTGCTTGGTTTGCTCAAGGTGCGTCATCACTGTGATGAATTCACCAACAGTGATTTGACCGAGCATGGAGTTCTCGGTGAAGGGTGCCCGAACTACATCAGGGGTTTCCGACCGGGGGGTTGTCGGGTTACCTGGAGTGCCGAAGTGGTCAATCTCAATGTCTTTCATTACGCCAAGTCCTTCAGTTTGTCGGCGACCCATAAGCCAAAATTGGGTCCGCTCAGAATTTCGATGACAGGATCAGTAGTTCCTACCTCCAACACCTGACAGCGCGCCGTCACCCCAGCACACACCAGGCTCTGACTCCAGCTCATCCACGCTGTCACAAGCAAGGCAGTCACCTCCGTCCATGAGGTCTCTCAGCGAACGAGTGGTGTTGTCGAAATCCTCATCGAGGTCTTCAGGTTCGTCAAACAAGCTCTCAATACGAGGCATCAATTTGCTCCTTTACCTACAACCACTGGCGCGATGTCAAAACAAACACCTGGCTTGTAGATTGAATCTTCATCTACTTTCAGCACCATCGTGCCATCTTCTCTCAGGGCTTCTAGCGTTACCCAAACACGGTGGCTCTCACCAGTATGAGCGTTAGTGATCTCCGTCTCGTACCTCTCTCCAACCTTCATCATGATCAATCCTCATTCCCTGCCCTCAGCAGGGCTAGTTTGGTTCTTTCTATTGCGCACACCAGGTGAGCAATGTCTCCGTTCTGCCCTAGGTCGTAGCCCACAAGCGTACCCGAGTCTCCATCGATGCGTACTTGTGCTGCGACAGCTATAGCTGTCACATCACCTTGCTTTGCCTTCGACAACAGGTCCTCAAGCATGGCGATGATTGCCTGGTCAGGCTCTGGCTTCAGCAACTCAACGACTTTCACGGATTACCTCCGTTCTTTTTGCAGATCTCAACGTGAGGGCACATGCCTGGGTTGCACTGCCTGGCGTCGAATTGAGGCAGCTTGTTTGCCTTGACGAAAGCGTAGAGATGATCCATGCGAGCGGTACACTCTAGTACCGTCTTCTGATCCGCTTTGAAGTTGAAGGTCTTGACAGTTCCATTGCTCTTATTCCAGTAGAGGAAGGAGACCCACCAAACCTTGTGAGCAAGGGCGTATAGGACCGCCTGCCGCTCGTGCTCTCGCTTCGCTTTGCGACCTAGCTTGTCGAAGCCCTTCTCGGAGATGGTTTTGATCTCAATTGCCCAACGGTAATTGTCACTACGCCGGATGAGAATGCCATCGCAGCTTCCGCTGAATGCATAAGGACCAATCTTGGTGTAGCTCCGTGCCTCTGGCACAAAGTAGTACTTGTGTCTGTCATTCCCCAAGTACCTCTGCACTACTGTGTGCACTGCAGTACCCTCGTCCAAGATACGCATGAGAGTAGGGTCCGTCTGGGCCCTACTCTTCTTTGCATTCCTGTACGAAAACACTGCGGCTCTTTCGCACCTAAACAAGCCAGACGGGCGGAAGAAGTTCAACTCCGCATTCATCTGCGTCTGACAGTCTTGCATGACCTCGATCAGGTTCGGTGGCTCTTCTTGGTGGTCCAGCCCAATGAACTTCTCAACATCAAACAAGGATGCGACCGCTTCAGGGGCATCCTTCTTTCGTCGGGAGGCGCCAAGGCGGGGGCGCTCTCCTCTGATCAAGTCGCTAAGTCGTTTCACTTTATCAACCTTTCGAATTCGTCCCAGCTCAGTACAGCGTACTTCCTACCCTGCATCTCCAGCTGTAGCACTCCGAGTTTGCCTGCCATTATAGCGTCTAACTCGGCGGTCTTCAATGTATCCAGCGATAGCCTGTACGAAGCCTTTTCGGTGGTCTTACACTCCACCAATAGTTCATCGCTTTTTACGTCGCCTTTCGAGTGCCACTGGTTCCCACTGCCTGGTACTCGGGAGCCACCTGAAAGCCTGCTCGCTAGATCCTGCTCTTGCTTTCTCGACTTCCGTATGCGCTCCGTGGAGGGGCGTTTGGGGCTCAACAACTTGGGCTTCCTCAATTTGCTTCACCTTTACGCTGTTGATAATGAAAGGAGCTTCATTCCCATCATGGTCAGCGTGCACAACGGGCCACGCTTCCTTGTAGCTGCGACGAAAGAGAGGCTCCGCTGCCTGCCTAGCCAGGAACCACGTCTGAGCCAGCACATACCCCACAAATACCCTAGCCGCGTCTGGAGTGACGTAGTTCAGACGCCAAAGATGCTTGTCTTCCTTCTCTTGGATCACCCGTTTGCCTCCTTGTCTACGAGCTTGAGTATCTGGTTGTAGAGTTTCTTCATATATGCTGGGTGCTTCCTCAACTCCTCCAGGAAGGGTTCCTTGCCTTGAGCTTTGAAGTCTTCTCCGATGTTGTACCAGGAGCCGCTGACCTCCAGCAGATCATACGCTTTTGCGTACCTGAAAATCTGGTCTGCGTGGTCCACACCAAACGGTACTCCTTCATGCTTTCGGAAGTAGTACCGGATGGTGGCTGAGCGCTCTGGAATTGAAGTCTTGTTTTTCCTACACCTGACTACGAACTCACGAGCGTACATCAACTTGCGTTCATCAATCTTTTCATTGATGAAGAACGGTTCGCTTGCTTTGCACTCCAAAGAGATGGCTTTCCAATGCCTAATGGACCGGATGCCGGTGGGCTTGGGGGCGGGCTTGTGTTTGCCGAAGCTGCCGATAGCCTCCCGCACCTGTGAAATGGTGATGAAGCATGTGTTCGCTGCCTTGCCGCTGTTCGCGTACGCATAGGCTTTGCGCATGACCCTGCCCCACATCTGGCCCGAGCCGCCTCCTCCATAGCTCTCCTGCTCTACTGAGTCGGACATCTCTCGGGAGGTAGCAAGGCTCTGTACAGAGTCGACCACGACACCACCAACCAAGCCGCTCTCCAGGGCAGTGAGTACTGCCTCCAGTGCCTTGTCTCCTGCCTTGGCCTCAGCTAGGTACAAGAGGCTCAAATCAACGCCATTCTTTTCCATCCATGGCTTGTCGAATCCCTCACCCTTGAGCCACACGACTGGTTCTCCGAGCTTCTGAATAGCTTTCACCATATTCATGGTGAACAGGGTCTTACCTGAGGACTCTGCTCCGTACAGCTCGACCATGTTGCCTCGTGGTAGCCCACCACCTGTGATCACGTCGAGACCCAGAACCCCAATAGGAACCCTGATTATACCAGCATGGTCACTGCCCAATACTAGCTTGCCTTCGACCCCAAGTGCCTTGTTGATGTCGACAGTAAGCTTCTTTAGAGCTGCCACCCTCTTCTTCTCGGGGGATGGCTCTGCTGTGAGTCGGACTTTCATTCGCCACCGTGGAAGTGAGCGAGGCGCAGTGCTCGACGAGCTGCCTTACGAGCCTGTCGATACTTACGAATAGCGTTGCGGTTGATTCGACTCTCCTCCTTGAGGGTGAGGTCATGGTGGCTGGCGTTACGGGCGATAGCTTCACTCTTCAGCCGGTCGTGCCTACTAGGGAAGACGTTCCCAGGCTTGACCACGCGCCATGGAATACCACGCTGCTGATTTGCAACTCGTCCTGCTGTGGTGTTGTCTTCAATCACGAGGTTGGGGGTTTCGATATCCATTAGTTTCTCCTCAATTTAGCCACAATCTTTGCGTACTCAGCCGGGTCTCTCTCAACAGCTATGAACTGACGACCTAGACTCCTAGCTGCGATAGAGCACGATCCACTTGCCGAGTACAGGTCGAGCACGACGTCTCCTGGCTTAGTGTGCGCAGTAATAAGGATGCCACTAAGCGCCACAGGCTTTTCCGCATCGTGGGTCTTACCACGTAGTATCTCGGTGATGTCATCCCACACATTAGTCCTCCTAAGGTATTTACTCTTAGCCGGATATTTTTCGTTATAGCCCGCGTAGCCCCTCTCCTTGTCTAGGAGCGGTATGTTGAATACATTGGGTTTGGTTCCACCGAGACAGAAGTAAGCCAACTCCTCTCTAACGAACAGGTACTTGTTCTGTACACCATAACCACGTTTCTTTTTCCACGTGACCAGGTCCACCATCTGATATGCAGTATGGGTTTCGGTCGAGGAGATAAACTTGAAGAAGGGTCGGAAGCCGGGCTTACCAATACCTCCCCACCAATAGGCTACATCTCCGTGGGACTGCAGACCTTCAAGCTCTTGCATACCCTCGACCAACTTCATGGCGTAAGCTGCGTCTGTGAGCTTGACTTTATCCCAGTCGTTCTTTGTGACATTTCCGTAGGGCGGGTCCGCAACAACAAGAGGCAACCTGTGGTCATGCTTCTCCGCAAGCTCCTTTGCAATGCGAACCACTACAGCCTCGCTAGGGAAGCTACCGCAGATCACAATCCCGTCTTTGAATTTGGTTACGTGCATTAGTCCACCTCTACATCCTGTGTAGCTCTCCATCCCTTGAAGATTGGGAATCGGATCTTACCATCTCCTGTCATGTCCTGCCCGACCACTTCGACAAGCTTCTGCATGGCGCTACCAGGGTCGTACCACACCTGTCTGCGTACCTCATCAGAGAAGCCTGAGCCCACGCTGGTGACCTTTCCACCGATGGACACAAGCAGGGCCCCGAGAGTGCCCTTGTGCTTACCTGTACCCTCTGTGAGCCCCACAACAATGCCAGTCCACGACTCGCGTGGCTTGAGCTTCTGGACTGCCTTGGTTCTGGTGAATTGATACGGTGCATTTGGGTCCTTGAGCATCCCACCTTCGTGCCCCTCATCGAGGAACTCTTGGTAGAGCGCGCCCGCCTCTGCTGCGTTCCTAACTACCTTACCTCGGACCACTGTGACGCGAGCGCTCGTAATCTCTCCGATGATTTTTCGAAGAATAACAAGCCGGTCCTTGTATGGAATAGAAATCGTCTGATTGATGAATGTGTCGAGCTTCACGTAATCGAACGCCCAGAATACAATCTTTTCATCTAGCTTCTTGTTGACACTCGACCCGATTACTGACTGGCTCTCGTTCCAGTCTGCTCCCTTTGCTTCTCCGTCGATGACGAAGTCACTGAATGGGCATCTTTCAAACAATCTCTTTATGGTAGGTAGGGTATCGATTAGGAACCCCTTACGGGTTCGCATCTCCACTACACCCTTGCGTGTCTTGCTAACCACACATCGGATGCCATCCATCTTCGCGTCCATGATTAGTGGGTACTGTAGGTCTTCCAGAGGCACCTTCAGCGGGTGGGCTAGCTGCACAGCAAACCCAGGAACAAGTCCTGGGATCACCTTGTTGACGCTGGAGTAGGAGATACCAAGCCGCATGTTCTTCTGCAGCACACGACCGAACCACTTCTTGGCCTTGGGGTGTAGGTCATCGAAGAATAAACCTACTTTATTATGCAGTGCCTTGCCTGTGTACTGCCTGCGGTTGATTGCCTCCAGCAAAGCAAAGAATGGCTCGAACTGAATGAACCTGCCGGAATGCGACATTGGTAGGGAGGACCAAGTAGGTGCGTCGCTGAACCAGTAGGTCATGTACGGGTTCATTCCGTAGTACAGGGTACGTGTCAGGTTGCTGTTGCCACTGTTCGCCTTGAGAATAGCTGTCTTCTCTTTGCGTCCTTGTGCCTCCTCGATCGCGTCTAGTATCTCTAGGGTACCCATTTAGCTCTCCTCACTCGTAATCGGAAGACTGTGAGCATGGGGCACTCGACGATGAGATGCTTGCGGGCGTGCAGGTGTCGAAGCAGCATCGTCAGGCCCCAGCCCTTCCAGTATCCCTCACTCACTATCCCGTTGCGGCTCCTGACGTAAGCGTGAAAGTGGTCCGATGCACACGACACGTAGAAGTTTCGACAGTGTTGACTCTCCGTTAGAGACAATCGACGATACGCCGATATCGTATCCCTCCTCGCCCTCCGAGTGGTGGATCGTGCATGTGACACGTAGCACCTGCGTCCTGCTGTTGAATACCATGTCCATCTTTCGCACAAGGGATAGAATCTCCCTCAGGTTGATGTCCACAGCGAATGCCCTGGGTCCGTCGGTCCTGGCTGGGATGCATCCTCGAATCACGTGAATTCCTCCTTTCAATTATGTCAGTGCTTCGCTTCTGCCCAAGAAATGCCACTGCCGAGGTCAGCCGGTGTATCCACCAGAAGGTCTTTCATCCCGAAGTACCTGTATGGGTGGCTGACGTAGTCCTCGATGATGGGCGTAGCTTCAGCCATAGATGCCAGAGGCATCTCGAACAGAAGCTCGTCATGAATCTGCATGATCATCTTGACACCTAGACCACGCAGCACCTCATCATTGTGGATTAGAATCATACTCATCTTGAGTAGCTCTGCTGCACTCCCTTGAATCAGGTAGTTGTATGCCTGCCTCTCACCAGCAGCGCGCAGCCCTTCATCGGGGTGATTGATGAACGGGATACCAACGTACTTACGCAGCAGGGTACGGATGTGCCCGTGCTCATGAGCGTACTTGCGTACATTCTCGATGTTGTATTTGAGCCCTGGGAAGCCCTTGAAGAACGCTTGAATGGCCCTGCGTCCCTCGTCCATGGAGGACCCAGTCATCACTGCGTAGCGGGTCGGCCCCATACCGTAACCCACGCCGAAATTGATAGTCTTTGCTTTCTTACGCTGGTCTGGGAACACCTCAGCCAGCTCAGCCAGGACCTCTTTGCTTAGCTCTCTAGCACCGAAGTGCGCCTTGATCTCCGGGAAGAGTCCGTGCTGTGCTAGGTTCCACGCCGCGAGGGAGTGGAGATCCCAACCGTCTCTGATAGCTTGCAGCATCCGCTTGTCTCGACTGAAGTGCGCCATTAGACGCATCTCAATCTGTGACAAGTCGATGTCTGCGATCACGTGGGTTGAGAATTCAGCGATGATGCACCCACGTATGGAGTACGTATCCTTTGCCCCTGTGGGCACATTTTGGAAGTTTGGATTTGCAGACGACAGCCGCCAGGTGGCTGTGCCAGCATGCTTCAGATCAGTGTGTACTCGCCCGCCATACTCTTTGCTGTACTTGAGCAGCGGGTCAACGTAGGTGGTGAGGCTCTTGAGCAGTCGTCTGCACTCTAGCAGTGCTTTGATGACCTTCTTGACCTTCTTGCCACCCTTGATCTTCTTGAGAGACGCCTCATCGACTTTGGGTAGCCCAGTGGGTGTGAGGTCAACAATCTTCGCACCAAGCTTCTGGAACAATGCAGCCAGTTGCTTTTGCGAGTTGAGGTTGAAGGACTCCATGAACTCTGCTGGGACTCCAGCAGAAACACACGCCTTCATAAACGCCCACTCAGCTTTGGTGAGCGCCTCCTCTATCTCTACACGAATGGCATTTAGTTTGGGCTGGTCGATGTACATGCCGTTGCGCTCGACATCTACCAACACACGAATGAAAGGCTCTTCGAATCCTACGTAGTAGTCCCAGTAGGATCCACGCTTGCTCCACTCCACCTTCTCAAGCTTCTTCTGTAGGTATTCAGCTAGCTCTACAGAATAGATTGGGTCTTTTATGGCGTAGTCGATCAGCTTCCAGATGCCAGCCTGAGTCTTGATGACTTCTTCAAGCGGCTGGAGCACCATGCGCTTGCCTGGCTGACCGTTCTTCTTGATGTACGGAGTCTTGAAGACTTCCTTGTAATCCTTTGCATCCCTACCGAAGTACCTACGCATGCATTCCTTCAAGCCATGCAGCATCTCTTGTGTTGCGAATAGCTTGTCAGTAATTAGCGTATCGTGGAGGAACCCATCGACTGAGACGCCGTGGTTCAACAAAGCGTGGATGTCGTACTTACCGTTGTGGGCAGTTTTGTCTTTGTCGCCCTCAAGGAGCGCCTTGAATTTCCGCAGAGTGCCTGCGTACTTGCCCCAGTTGGGTACGAAGACAGCCCACATCACCCCGTCGACTCGACCAGCCAACTGGAGTGACAGCACCTTAGCCTTACCAATTGGGTGCTCCTCACCGACATCTGAGCCAATGGTCTCAACGTCGAACCCGAGGAGTGGTACTCGCTCCATTAGAGCAAGTGCTTTTGCCACCTTCTTTGGTGTGTCAGCTACGATGCAGTGTGGGTGCTTCTGCTCAAAGGATAGGAACGTAGACTTCGCTGACTTGCGCAGCCTGTACGTCACCACGCTTTTGGGCGTGGAGAAGTCAAGCTCGCCCTGCTGCCACTTCACAATGGCGGTAGTCATCGGAGGAGAGATAAGCCTGAGCCGCATTACGCCCTCAGTAGGAAGCGCTTACGCTTCAATATATCGAACACTATGTCTGACTCTATTGTGTTACCCCAATAAGACCAATCCAATACTCCTTTACCCTCTTTGTGTGTGGCGAACATCTCCAGCGCACGTACCTTGCTCTTGCCGAAAGAGTTGATGGCTGCCTTCTCCACCAACAGACGCATCTCTTCTGGCTTCCGAGAATGCTTGGTCGGGGGTGGGTCTATCCAGTTTCGTTCCTGGACCCTGGGGGCCTTCACCTTGCCGCGCACTCCTAGCAGTAGGTCTTCCACCTCTCCTCGAAAGTAGTAACCCATACCTAGTCTAGCTTGCTTTTTCCGCCAGCTAAGCTTCGTCTTATAAGTAAAGTCCCATTGACGCATCAAGGCGAAAGCTTCCTCCATCATGGGCACTGTAGCCCACAGACACAGGTATGCATCGTCCATGCAGAGGGGCTCTATGGACGTAGTCAACAATTCCTTTGTGGATATTGTTTCGTACTGCTGGTCAGAGCCGCTAGACATGGACCCGCCAGTGCGCTTACTTTGGTACTGCCATGGTGGATCCACATACAATAAATTAAATTGTCTCATACGTGCTTCCACCTCTCTCGCCTGACTATCTTACCTACTGCGCCTATTTGCACACCAAATACAGTAGCTACTTCAAGCCTAGACAACCCACCTGCCACTAAGCTACGAATTTTTAGTACATCAAGTTCAGTCAATTTAGCCGCTGGATTCTTTTCACCTATAGTGCTACGGCCGCTACGGCCCCTATCCACCATATCCTGGGAGTTGCTCTTCGGTGTCCCAACATACAGGTGCTTGGGATTGACACACTTTCTGTTGTCACACGTGTGACAGACAAGCATGTTTTCGGGTACTGGGTCCACGTTCATTTCGTAAGATAGTATATGCGCCGATATGGGCTTCCTTCCTACGGAGATTTGTCCGTACCCCTTGGGGTTTAGACTAGCTGTCCACTCCCAGCAGTCGTCCGGTCCTCGGACGTCTACCTTTTCCCAGAAACGGTCAGCCAGTCTCCTACGTGTGCCGAACGGACGACCCATTTCACCCCTCCACGTACAGTAGATTGAACCGCCTCATTTCGTAACCAGAACGAAGGACCCGTCAGCCAGCTTGTACTTCTCGCCCAAGTACTCTGCACTGCATGACGGGATTCTGTTTTTTGCAGCCTGGTATTTCATCTCAGAGTATGCCTGCCCACAAATCAAGCACAGTCTGATTCTACCGTAATCGTATATGAGGCTATTGTCTTGCGCACACTCACAGACTTCCTTGTGTACCTTACCCATAGCAGCGCTCAGACTGATCACCCTCTCTTCGCTCATTACAATACCTCCACGTGTTTACTGTCGTCCTGGGCGTGGAAGTGCCTCTTAGGGTGCTTTCCCTCCACGAACTCCAGCAGGCAAAGATTCGCGATGTCGACTAGCAGCTCTAGATTGCCTGTTCGCTGGTACTCAGCAGCTCTGCTAATGATGCTGCCCATTCGGTCGTACCTGGGCTTGCCAGTCGCCCCCAACGGACCGTAACGGTAAGCCCCGACAAGGATGCGACGGCGCATAGCACCCTCAAAGGCGTGGCTCCACTGCTTGTCAGGATCCACCCATACTCTACTATTGAGACGTCGCTCAGCGCCAACAGACCAGCGCCACAGGTCATCGAAAAATGGTCGGAGACGTTCCATCACTTCTTCAGTCTGAGGCTACGCTTCGCACCTTTGGTGGGCTTCTTAGCAGCCTTCTTCTTCGTACCTCGACGAGTAGCAGGGCGGCGAGGAGGATCATCTTCGTCATCGTCATCGTCATCATCCTCATCATCTTCATCTTCATCTTCGTCCTCCATCATGTCGTCGTCTTCATCCTCGGTCTCTTCGTAATCATCCTCCTCCTCGTCATCGTCATAGTCTTCCGAGCGGTCGGACTTGCTGCTGTAGGGGTTGACCACGCCGATAAGCTCAGCTTGTTTTTGCAGAGACAGGGGAGAGTTGATCTTCTCCAAGTCAGCGGGCTTCAATTCACCATCTTCCTTTAGGGCGTCGAAGATCTCTTGTATCTCAGGGTCGTCCTTGACAATACTGATTGCATACGCAGTGGACTTGTTTTTACCGCTACGCCTCACCTTGATTGGAAAGTCAAAGATGGTGTACGGGTCAGGCTCCTCGCACTTGGAGCATTCGAGGATCTCCTCAAACCCGTCCGTGTCCATATCCTCATCGACATGCTTGTAGACCTTGTCGTTTTCTGGGTCCAGGTACCCAGTAACGGTGATCTTGCCGCCACACTTGCACCTAGCACGCTCATCGTCATTGAGAGCAGCCAAGATAGCCGCCCAGGTCATAGACAGCTTCCACTGCTTCTCACCCCAGTACTCTGGTTCCTTCCCGTTCCGACAGCGCTTGCACTTCACCTCTCCTGTGCAAAGAACCTTGTCAAAAATGTCACGCCCGTACTTCTTCGACTTCTCCTTGTTCTTCACAGGATGCACGAGTCGGAAATCGTACACATTGAACGCGGCTCTATTGTTGGTCCGGTTCACCTGCCTATTGCCACTCGCATTCGTGTGGCAAGAAACGCACTTCCCCTTGAACTTGGGTCGGTCCGCACTACAGATGATGGTGGTGAAGTTGTTCCCTTGCTTGATACTGTGCTCTTCGAGGATTACAGGTTCTTGGTCCCTGTCTCCTGTGAGTCCAACGATGGCTGACTCACCGTCCTCCAGAGTGAAATGAGGGACGTAGCTATTCGCCCCAGCATTCTGATCCATCTCTTCTTTGACCTGCTTTACAGCAGCCAGTCCGCGTCGCATTTTCAATTACCTTTCGTTCGTTGAGTCTGAATTCGCAGACTCTTAGGGTTGCGGGGAGTTTACCGCTCTCCGTACGTCACGTCAACCCAAGGTCGCATGGAATCAATCAATAGAAGGTAGTCTTTATAGCTACCTTCTTCTACTATCTGCGCTGGGTCATGCCACCCCCTCCAATTAGATACTGTCATTATTCGTTTTGGGTCCATCCATCTGTCAGTCAGGTTGTTGCCGATGTAGTCTCTAGCCGCCTTACCCGCCGCGTCGTCATCAAGGGCCAGCATGACCCTATCGAAGTTCTCCGCAAGCAGCTCTACCTGCCTCTTGCTGACCTTAGATCCCATAGGGGATACCGGAACCCCCAAGTCACCACGGAGAGCACGTACGGACCGCAGCATGACGTCTAGACCTACTGCGTCGAGCTGTCCTTCACCTACCCACGCCGTCTTGACTTCTCCTTTTTTGAACGCCCCATAGATCGTCTGACTCTTAGGGAACCCAAGGTGCAGGTACTTGGGCAACACACCATCTCGTTGCCTCCTGCTAATACCTATAAGTTTATTATCTATGTCTCTGACAGGTATCGTTACCTGCTTTCTGTGGATGTCGTAACCAATCTCCCAACGCTTGAGGGTAGTCCGAGAGAACCCACGTCGAAGCATGTACTTAGGAACGAACGAGTACAGACCTAGTATGGAGTCCTTTAGAACTCTTCTATTGGACTTCTTGTCGTGCCTGTTCTCCCAATCGGGGAACAGGTCCTCATCCTCCTCATCTTCCCCCACCGTAGTAACGATACTATTCGCCAGCTTCGCAGCGCGTTGGAAGTCGTACCCAATGGTGTCCATCATGAAGTCGATGAGGGTACCAGTCGCGCCACAGTTGCCTGAGTAGCACACGTATACACCAGTCTCTATATGCATAGCGAATGATGGGTTGTGCTTCCTACCGCTGTGGCCTACCGATCCTTCATGGAACGGACACGTGCTAACTAGGTTGCTGCCGTCGCCGCTGTGGCGAATCTTCTCACAGCCACCCTCCTCCATGATGCGTTGAATCTGACGAACTGACATCAGCTCACCGGGATGCGCAAGTCAGCCCAGTTATTGAGCACTGCCCACAGACTCATGCATTCATGACTGGCTCTGTCCTGCACTCTGTTTTGTTGCTCTTGGGTCATCCTTACCCACATAGCCTTGAATTCGTCAGCTGATAATGCATGTGCTGGGTCTAGTAGTGGGTCCAGCTTGGGCCTACCAGCCTTGATCCACAACCTACCGCTCTTTGTTCTCGCCATGGTTGGTCCTACAGTATCTCTTCGTCTTCGTCGCCATCCCCCTCAGTGGAGTCACCGTAGTCTTCACCACCAATAGAGATGACAGCTTTTTGTGAGAAGTCAGCACAAGGCTTCGCGTGTAGCACTAGTGTTGACGCGAGGGATTCACGTGCCTTCGGAAGTACTAATAGCAGCTCCTTGTTTTCAATGTGTTGCTTCTCCCGAACCACACGAATCAGGTAGTCCACTGCCTGCGCTAGAGACTTACCGTAGCCGACGTCTCCTGCGTCTGACGAATCAGTGGATTGCTTTTTGGTGTTGTCGTAGTTACGCTGCGTACTGACATCGAACGCAATGTTGTTACGTAATGAACACTGCTTGATTCCGTTGTTGATGACAGCCATCTGTCCCCAGTCGGATGGGTTGTCAGCGAGGAAGTACATACCATCCAGAAACACGCGGTCTGGTCCGTACTGGTCAATCTTCGCTTGCAGCTCAAGCAAAGCACCAGGCCCTGTCTGAACGATAGTGTCAATCCAGAATGGTGGATCGTCGACCAGCTGTTCGAGGTGCTCCTTGAACTTCTTCTCATCCTCTTCGCTAAGGGCGCCTGAATTGAGCTTCTCGTAATCAACCTTAGCGAGCATACCAGCGTAGCGCCACAGGATCTGCTCGACAGACATCTCCTTGGTGAGGAATAGAGGAATCTGGCCCCACTCTTTGTGGCAGTGGTTAGCTTCATGCAGCAAAAGAAACGTCTTCATTGTGCCGGTGTGGCCGTAGTAGCACTTCACTACGCCAGGCTGTGCACCTTTGGTGACTCTGGTCAGCTCGTCCCAGGGGGTTGGGATTCCAATGATGCCTCCAGACTCCTTGATGCGTTCGTACTTCGCTAGAATGTTACCAGTCTCTTTGCGCGCATCCCTGGCTGTGGCTCTAGTGAATCTATTGCTGAGGTTGATTACCCCACTCTGCATGACAGTCAGCCCAGCAGAGGGCTTGACCTTCGCTCGGTTCGCCGCCTTCTTCTGGACCTCACGCATGCCACGGTAGATAGCCTTCTCCCGCAGCCTATCTATCAGGATGGGTAGTGTGTCCTCCTTGGTAGGTACTGACACAAACGCCGGGAACTCTTGTTTGACTGTGACCCTAGATGGCACAGCCTGGAACCTAGCGTAGCTGTCTGTTATGAATTCAAAGACTTCTTTAGTATCTATTCCCTCGAAGAAAGCTTCGTCTACGCCAGCATTGACGACAGACTTCAGGTCCTTGGTTAGCAGTACCTTATTGAGTACCGCCCATTCTTCATGATAATCAACCATCTCCCCTCCGGTCGTCCCCCTGAATCTCGAACATCTCAGTGGCGTCCTTCAAAAGAGAGATGATTGATTCTCCGTAGATGCTACTCACACTGTCATCGGTCTCGGTGGCAATAGGTAGGTTTGTACTTATGTGGGTAACCAGCATATTCATAGTTCGTTTTCGCACAATCCTACCCAGCAGGTACGGTACCTGCTCAGCAAGCTTCCCTCCCCGGTACTCCTTGCCGAGGTCATCGATCACCAACCAGGGTACGGTGTCGAACGTCCTACGCCAGGACTGACCACGCCACTCGTCCTGCTCGGCGCCCCCACCAACGACGCCGAAGTTCTCGAAGACCTCCGGTGCGCTGATGTACTCGTAGTCGAGCCTGTAGCCTTCCTTCTCGCTCCGCACTACAGCATACCGGGTGAGGGCAGCCAGAGCCCAACTCTTGCCAATACCTGGGGGGCCGGACAACAGCAACCCGGTGCCCTTGCCGCGTCGTGCATGGAGGTTCTTCGCGTAGTCGAGCACCATGTCGAATTGGTCATCATCCAATTGCTTGATGCGGGCTGTGCCTACCCTCTGGGGGACACGCATCCTCATAGTGTGACTCTCTTTGAACTTCGGGCAGCAGCTCGCTCAGCAGTGAACTCGCTCTGCTCTCCGCGTCGCCTAGTCTTGACCAGAGGTACGATGTACTTGATCACGTTGTCTGTATTGGATAGGAACCTAGTGTGAGATGTAGTCACCCACGCTAGGTCTTTATGCAGCATCAGAATTCGAACGATGTCAAAGGCTCTAGCCTCGAACTGCCTCACCAACTGCATGAACACCTTTAGCTCTTCTTCAATAAGCTTCAACGTGCCTACCCACTGGAAGCCAAACCTACGGGCGTACAGGGCCAGGTACATACCCAACAGAGGTACGGCCCCTACGGGCTCGCTACCTGTCTTGTAGTCTTCGTATGCTTGGGTAGCGTACATGATCTTCTTGGTAGGAACCGGAGTACCGAAAAAGCGCTGCGACATAAGCAATGCTTTTTGAGGCTTGTGAATTCGAAGACGAAATATCATCATCTCCCATCCTCTTTCGCCAGCTGGGATAGCGCCTCCTTCAGGTCCTTGAGGTGCTCAGCCAGTACGTCGTCAATGACTTCCATCACTTCCTCAATCTGACTAGGAAGTTCGCTCAGGTCCCCTGGTGTCATCATGAATGGGACCTCTGCTGTGATCTCTGTGCCCGTGCTCTGGTACTTCTTCGTAATCTTGAGGTTGTCCCCGAACCTCACGTAGCCCACCACCTTACCCTCGACGGGCTTGATGGGCTTACCGAGCTTCTTGGTGGCCTTCGTGTGCACCACCTCCTTTGAACGACGGTCGGTGATCGTACTCTCTGCTTCGATGGTAGAGCGCTTCGGTGTCTTGGTCTTCAATCTCATGATGGCTTCCCTTCGGACTCTCCCTTGTTCACTTCGGAGATGGTAGCGATGATGGCCTCAAGAGCGGTACGCTTGAGGGGCGGAGGCTTGACCCCCTTCCGTGTCGCCTCTCGCAACTTGTCGAAGTTCTCCCTCGCCTCCACATACAGCTGCTTACCCTTGTTGACGATTTCATTCTCTTTGATTTGATCGTTATCCAGCATGAGGGACACAATGACATTCATCGTATTCCACATACCATTGGTGGTACGCTCCATCCGCAGGATTCCCTCGTGGAACTTGTTCAACGTGTTCTCCACCACAGTAAAGTTCTTGGTGTAGACTTCCTCAATCACAAGGGACAGGTCGTCGAGGTCTCCCATTGTCACTGGGTCATTTCGGAGAATGGGTCGGGCACGACCGAGCTGCTGCATAATGCTGGACTTGAATGAGTGTGTCATGGGTCAGTAACTCCGTTGTTGATCATGTTCGCCACAGCCTCTGCTCGCATAACCACTACACGAGCCGGAGAGAAGGACTTATCAATTGTCTGACTGACTGACTCGACGAATCGAGTCTCCACCAGATTCATGTCGTTAGAGTCTACCCCAACAACTGCCTTGGGAATACTTTCCTTGAGGCGTGGCACAACCCGTTGAAACCACAGCGTAAGGTCCATCACGGTCATGTCTTCCACACCTGGAATTCCTGGGACTACATCGTACTTCAGACGCTGGTCAGCGATCCTGAGTGTGTACGCGAATATCAGTGTCCGCATTAGCCCTCCGTTCTGTTGCCTTGTTCGTCAATCACCACAGTTCTTTTGTAGAACAACTCTTTCACTTCTTTAGTCCAGAGTTCATACAGCTCTCTATCTTGGAAGTACTTCCTGCCGCCATTCTTGAGGTACATCAAACGATGCAGGTTGATAACCTGAGCTGCTGAATACCAACGCTTGGTCCTAGAGCCAGCCACACGGAACATGGGCTTAGGAAACTCGCCCTTCAATTCCAGAAGCTTGATTGTGTGAGCACTACGATCCAACGCCTCAGCCAGCACACCTATCGGGAACAATTCAATGTCTTCATTCCCGATCTGGAACACTCTACCGGATCTCTCCACGGTATGCATGACCGGCTTCGTGCGCTTCTTAGGGTCGTAACCCTCAACATCCCTAATCTTCTTCTTGAACTTGATCATCGAACCCTCTTACCGTTCGAGTCCACGTGCTTGACTCTCCACCTGAACGACTCTGCGTGCCGACGCATGATGCTGCACATGGCCTTACTGACTCCTAGGTCATCCTGCAGTACCAAAATGACTGGGTGTTGTTTGCCTTCTCTGGACCTGAGGATGCGCCCGCCAGTCTGCTTCAGCCTACCCTTGCCTGTGAATGGGTGCGCGATAATGAGCGTGTCGAATGCGGGCCTGTCGAGCCCTTCCTTAGCCATCTGCTGCGTCGCGTACACCACTTGCGCCTTCAGGGCTTCTGATGCTTCTGCCTCCTTCATACCACCCAAGAACAACGACTTTGATTCGTGCTGCAGGGTGCCCATCAAGTACTGGAGGCTTGCTACCCGTTCGCCCAACACTAAAGCAGTTCTGTCTTTGTTGATGGCTCGACGCACAAACGAGTTGATGATTGCGTTGCGACCACTGTGGTTAGCTAGAGAAGTCACCAGTAGCGGAAGAGATACTCTACCATCTCTCTGCTTACGTAGGACCACGCGCTCGTCCTTGTCGTCTATGCCTGTGTGCACGAAGTACATCGTAGGTCGCAGATCCTGAACCGTGTCTGTGTGGCAGATAGGTCCTAGATGATACTTGAACACAAATTCAAGCTTATCATCTCTCTCTGGAGTAGCGGTGAGTCCCCAACGCTCGCACCCAAACTGCCAGCACACATCAGAAAACCAGTGGGCTGCTAATCTGTGACATTCGTCAAATACAACCAAGTTGAAATAGTCATACAGCTCAGTTGGGTATGTGTCTTGACGCTGAACCAGCGTGTGCAACATAGCCACCACGAACTTCTTCCCATACCAATCAGCTCTATCTCTGTGGAGCATACCTATGTCATCTTCAGAGACACCAGCATGTTCCTTGATGCGCTCGACCCACTGTGACAACAGAGCTTTGGTGTGCACTACCACCAGCATAGGTAGCCGAGCACCACGGCAAGCTGCATCAATAGCAACGACTGTTTTGCCTTTACCGCATGCCAAACACAGGATCTTATCTCCTCGGTTAGCCATGAGGCTCTCTGATGCCTTCTGTTGGTAGTCGCGTAAGGTAATCTTGCTCTCGTGAGACATACCTGTGGGCTGATACCAGTTGGTGTCTGCGTATAGATTGCGAGGAATTACGTACAGACCTTCCTCCTCGCGGTACAGCTTGATCACACCGTCTTCGTCACCAATAGGCAACCCACGATTCATCTTCGCAAAGTACATGGGGTCCGTGAACACCAGCTTCTCTGCGACGAGGGCGTCTGCCTCTCGCGTTTTCCTGATGAAGTACGCAGGGTTACGTCTGCGCTTTTTGAGTAGCCTGAATTTCATTGGTCGTCCGCCTCCAACTCGGACCGGTCGGTCTAGAGTAAGTCCGTCCGAGTTGGGTGTCAAGCGAGGCTCAAATAGCGAAAACCCCTAGAGCCACAGCGTGCCCTAGGGGTTTTCTAACGGGATGACCAACCACACACGACCAACAACAGAGAAGGGAGGAGAGGGTTAGGTGGAGGCGAAGATGCCGACTTCTCCGCGACCCAACTAACAACGAAGTAGAGTGTACGCCAGGTCGTAGGAAGTTGTCAAACAGAACGCAAACGGGCTGTATCTTCAAGCGCAACCGAGGCGATGAACGTGCCACCAATCCACTTGAGCGCGTCCAAGAACTCAGGCCACGACACCTTGCCCATGCCTACGAGCACCCCGCCTGTGAGGCACAACAAGAGCAAAACGATAAACTTGCGGCTCTGTAGCAGCCGAATTACGACGTTTTGCACCTGTTCTTTTTGCAGGAGGATAACGGAAGTGGATCCCTCCGTTGACGCCACTACTTCTTCCAGCTTTGATTCTGAATCTGACATGCTTCTTTTCCTTTAGGGGCATCCAACTGCCAGAGAAGTTGCATTTAGTGCAGCAGTATTGAACACCTATATTTGTGTACTTACCCCTCTTGCCGGGCTCTTTGCTCACCCAGAATTTGAGTGGTACTACGGAACTGTGTGTGGCTAGCTTTCCGCAGTACCTGCATGTGCGTTGGTCATCCGCCATCGAGCTACTCCGAGGTGCCCGAATCTTGCTCCATGTTATGGAGAGCCTCGATGAGGTCCTCCTTCTTCACCACCTTCGAGGCGCCCTCGCCTCCATCAACGTCATCGTACTTGATGATCACATTCTCACATGTCTTGTCAGCAAGGTCAATTACGGGGCACGCGTACTGAGCCGCCGAGCAGCCAAGCAAGCAAGCCATCGCACAGAACAGAAGCCAACCAATACGTGTTCTCATGTTTTCTCCTAGGTCCATATGAATTCTTCTCCATCAGGAACGTTTCGTACGTCCTCAATAGCAATGGTGGTTACTGAAGTCAAACTAGGTACTCTAAACGACTTCTTGTAATTGGTTATAGGTATCTTCACAATCACTCGCGTCCCACGTGGAACATCGAACTCGAAATACCCAGTGTTCAAATCAGCAGGTATGGTAATCTTCCGTTGGATGATGCCAACACTTGCTGGTGTTTGGGAGAATGTATTGGGTGCAGCGTAGACCTCGACATGGACCAGGACCATGAGAGAGGGGTGGTCTGCTGCATCAACCCGCCCGTAAACACGCACCTTATCTGGGGCATACCCAGCGACGTCTGGTACTAGTTGCATCCCGGTCTGTACTGGCGCCGTTGTGGAGGGCTCAACAACGGTGACGGCGTCCTCGCTGAAGGACCAGCCAGGCTTCGAGTACAGGACCGTATACGCCCCAGTTTCGAGGCGCAGGGACACTGTACCACCAACCCCCGTCTTCGCCTGCGCCACAGGGGTATCCCCTGAGTACACAGTCACCCACGCATCATGGACTGGTGCAGCTACGGGGTCTCGAACATCGAATAGGACCATACTCATTATGCCACCAAATTGCTTATTACAGCGTAGTTATGGACCATAAACAAGCCCGCAGTATATATGTACTCCACTGAACCCCCAGCCCCAGGGGCCTCCACCCCTGCGTACGTATCCCTAAGGAGCCTAGCAAAAACACTACCTGGCATCAGCCAATTGAAGTGCACCTTCCAAATATCACCATTAGATTTGGTCACTGTGTTGCCACGGAATATACCTGACGGCTCGGTATTACTTGTGAACTCGATCCCATACGCACCGTCGCACACGACGTGGTTGTCTGTGATTATCACAGTGTCTCCAGAATACAAACCAAGGAGCATCCCATTGTCGTCAGCGTACACCGAGTTATGGCTGATGTTCGCCTTAGAGACGCTGGCGTTCGCCGCGCTTATTTGAATTCCTGTCGGGCTTCTGGTCGTGTTTCCAGTAACAACAAGGTCATTCATAGTAGTCCACAGCGTGGACGATATGCTGATACCAATACCCATATCGCTAAACTCACAGTTCACTACTGAGAGTCCATTCATGCTGAGGCTACTGGTGGCTGCTGCTGACCCAGCAGAGAAGCCGATACTGCTGTCGTTGCCATACTTCACTCTGCATCCACGAACCGTCAGACCATTGTTTTCCGTGGATGATACTGGTGTCTTTGCCACCCTATTACAAATGCATGGATATGTACCTACCTCAGAAAACCCACTGACCGAGCAGTTCTCAACCACCAAATCACCGCCAGGCACCAAACCTAGTGTGCCTATTTGACACGCTACGTCAGCGTCCGCAGCGGGGTTGTCCACCCAATGAGAGAAGCTCTCGTACCCTACCAGCGACAGACCAATGACTATCCTTCGCCTCTCAGGAGTAAGCCCGGAAGTGTCAGACTTCGCGTCTACCCTGACTAGGTTGTGGGGTCCGTCATACGTACCAGAATCTCTCCAAGACAATCTGTTCATCTTCACGGTGCTGCCAGACCAATACAAGCCGTTGCTGCGCACCCAAACAACACCAACTCCCCCTCTGTACAACCAGTTGTTGAATAGAGTGTCTCTGATATGTATGTTCTCTGCACAGAACACACAAGAGAACCACTCTTCCGCACCGTACGGAGAAGCATAGAATGTCTCAGGGGCCCCGCCTGTGCTGTGCACGACTGCTCCCGCTGGTGTGTCGTAGCTATACGAGAACTCAGAATCAGAAATGTACAGCTCGTTTACGTACCCAGTAAGCGAGTCGTCAGTTGCTTTGGTACCGTTCCCTAGGTACACAGGAGACACGGGCCATGCGCCATAGTCAGCCACGAACTTGCTTCTGACTATGTGCATCTCACCCACAGACACCGTCGAAGGCCCAGACCACAACCCTCTGAAGAAAAACAGAGCTGTTCCATTGCCAGCCCCTGGTGCGCCCACAATCACGTCACAATCAACAAACTTGTACTTACCAATCGTAACTGCGCACCCACTAGTGCCAGGACTCACGTGCGCGAATCCGTAATGTGCGCGGTTGCCGCCGACAAGAGCAGAAGCAGAGGCTGCGGCCTGAATGTACGTACAACCGTAAAACTCAATACCCTTGAGAGTAACGGTAAGCCCCGCCCCTACTCCTGCTGGAACTACTGCACCTACAGCAGCAACACCCACAGCTGTTCCGTAGAAGAAGCAGTTATTGAATTTGTACGCTTCAAGCACATCCGCGTCACTACCATCTGGGTCTAGATCAAAGTGCACTAGGTAGTCAGGATTACCCGCACCTTGACCTTGAAGCCAGCAATTCTCTGCAGTGAACAGACTAGGGATAGTCAGCTTCACTGGAGCATTGTCAAACTTGCACCCAGTTAGATTTACTCTATTGTTACTAGACCCTACCACGCAGTGCGTAGAATTCGCCGGGTCGTTGTAGAAGCTCACGTACACTGCTGTGAATCCACAACCGTCAGACAGCGTAATAGAATCCTCACAGGTGACAATAGCACTAGTGAGCCCCGTAGGAGACGCGGGCCCCTCCAGAATCAGAGACACGCCTACCGGTACAGTCACAGCGCTGGCTAGGGTGTAAATCCCAGCCTTCAAATAGATATGCCAGCTGGTGCGAAACGTACCCTCAGCCACCAACCAGTCTAGAGCGTCTTGCAGAGCAGTGGCCCCATTGAAATGGCCGAATGTAAACATCCCGTCGCCTAGTACAATCTTCTCCTGAGAATTGAGCAGCCTCAATAGCGGCTGTTCAAATCCAGCAGTGATCGGTATATCGTTGAGTCTGGTGGTTTGGTCTCCGTTTGCGCCAACACTCGACGACAGCTCCACGTAGCGCTTCGCACCAGCGACCTGACCCCCACGGTAATTTTTGTCTGTGAGACGCAGTGGCTCGTTCGAGATCGAGTCACCAGAGAATGCAGCCCCTTGCCCTGCCTCGACGAAGCTAGGAGCATCGTCCGGGTTGGGGACAGCCGTCTCTGTCGCCTTGAGGATCCGCTTGTACGGAAGGACCCCAGACTGTAGCACCAGAGATCTATCGATGACTCCTGTGTATGTACCAGCCTCATCAAGGTGAATCGTCATCGTAGCCGACTCAGCCTTGTACGTGCCATCAGGTGTGGCGATTTTATTGGTCACCAGGTAATTACCAAATGTCACGTGGTTGCTTTGCTTGGTCAGCTGCGCCAGCAACGTACCGGGGGCCTTGCGTCTGGAGTCCACCACGTCATTGGGGTTGATAGCAGCTTGCCCAGCGTACCTAGTGATACGAGCAATCTCGTAGTAACGGTGCGCCCCAGTCCAAATCATACCATCCCCATTCGCAGGGATGGAGCCGATGATAGACACAGCAAGCTGCACCACCAATCGATGTCGCTTCGTTGTCTCTCCGAGCTTCATCACTAGGTTGGGGTCAGTGATCTCCTGCTCGTAGATCTCCGCGTACACAATATCTTCCCTACTACCAGCACCGGGAGCAGCAGGACAGGCAAGAGTAGTAGACGCAAAAATGGGAATGGGCATGCCATCTAGGAATAGGAACTTTGGTTTTGTAGCGGTGCCGCCTGTGATACTGACCTGATCATCCGCAGCAGTACCGACAACCAGCCAGCCGTCCTCAGCTGCCAGAACCTGGTAGTCATCGACCCCGCTCAGCCTCTCAGCATGGTGGATCAAACCCCACAAGGAGCGCTGTGTTGCCACCTTTTGAATGATTTGCGGCTCATTCAGCTCGAAGTCAATGACGAAGCGCCCCTTCTGAAAGATCACATCGGTGTGCTGTTGGGCTTCCGAAAAACTATCCTTGATAATGTCCGCGCACATTTGACTCTCTCCTAGACGAACAAGATATGGGGGACTGCGTCCCCATCCATGAACTCGGGCATACGTGCAGCTAGCCGCTGGTACCTACGCGCGTCCCGCACCTTGAGAATGAAGTAGTACTGCCCAGCTACTACCAGTGGGCTGCAATCACCAGCAACTGTTACGGTTGTAGCATCATTCGCCACTACCTCGAATAGGTTGTCTTGGTTTTGGTTCGGGTTCAGGAACATCCCAACGTATTCATTTACAGCTGGTGCGGGCCTGCTGGGGTCTAGTGTGAATACATTACCTACTGCGCTTTGCGCCCTGCCAATGTGCTCAGGGATGTCACCTTCGACGTAGAACCCAACATCTGCAGGGCCCCAAGAACCTAGCAGATTGATACCTGGGCCCACGTACAGATAATCGAACGGATCGTATTTAGTTCCTCGTAGGGTGTAATCCATCATGGGATCAAACAGAGTAGACGAGCCCCCAGTGCTAAGTCTGTACCGGATGATGGGATCACGAGCTACCCAAGTGGCTCCATTGAAGTCGTACGCCATAGACACCGTAGTAGCACCGATCGGTAGAGCTGCGCCGTCCACTGTAATAGAGGTCTCGTCATTCGACACGACAGAGTGCTCGACGTCGTTCATGTCCATGACCTGGAACCCAACCCATTGATTAGGTACGAAGTCCCAAGCTACGTTGGAAATAACGTTGCCCGCCCCGACACCAGGAAGGAGTCGCTCATATTCGTGGTTACTGATTGCCACAGACACCACAGATCCTATGGGCATACCGACCGTTGCATTCTCTTCGAACAGTAGCTGGTCCGGTAGGACAATAGAATTGATTTGATGCACCTCTGCAGCCGAACCATCCGCTAGAGTCAGCTGAATGAACATACCAACCTGGAATATGGATAGGTCGCTCACCTGCACCACATTGTTACCAATAGCCAGCACAGTAGTGGTGGTAGCTTCCTGCGGTCTATCCCTCAATTGAACAACGTTGTTTACGTTATCATCGACGCAGGAAATAAAGCCTAGGTTTGAGTACAGCTCGCCGTTCAACCACAGCGAATCATCCCATGTCTTGGTCGTGTCTTGAAACGTGTTATCTGGAGTACTCTGTGCGATGTTAGGGCCCGACTGCGGGCCTGTGCCGTATTCCACTTCAGATATATCGTCCCAAGTCTGCAGGGTAGAGGGCCCTGTGTGGCATTCGCTGTACCCAAGACTGAGGCAAGACGAGTCCCACTTCGTAAGCATGCGCAAAGCTACAATGGAACCTGGGCATGTGCCTCGACGCTGATACACATAAGTCAGCGCTAGAATAGAGCGCCTCATAATGTCGAAGTCATAGCTATCGCCCTCAGGAACGTGACCTAAGGACAACGACTTGGGTTCAAGCATATGATAGGGCGCGTTATTGTCGTCCGCCATAGTGAGCAGGGCGAGATTCTCTCCACGAATGAGGTTCAACCAACACGCGTAGATCTCCAGCCAATCTCCTAGGAAGCCATCCCCACCACCCTCTTCGGTTGGCAGCGCGTCATCGTCTAGGTAGTTACCTGGGGCGTGATCCCTGAGCCACTGCAACGAATCAAACGTGGCAATACTCAAAGCGTACGTCCGGGTATCCTCCGTGATGTAGTACGTGTCATCAGAGACTGGTGGGGGCAAGTCCGAAACCAATACTAGGTAATAGTAGTACGTAGTGTCGGTGAGCAGGGACTTCTGTGCAGCCCTATCTCCGGTGACCCAGCTGTGCTGAAGAGCAGTCGTGAGGTTTACCACGCCCCCACCACCTAGCGAGCCCACAGTCACTATCTCGGTCTGCCTCAGCTCTGTGAACTGTTCCAGCTTCAGTAGCATACCTGGAGCGATGTCCGAATCGTCCACAACGGTGATCGCTGTGGCCCCAACTGTGGCGTCAGCAGCTAGATGAGTCACTGGATGCATTACACCTGTATCAATAAACTCCTCTATGGGCAAGCCGCTGTAAACAACAACGTGGTCGTCCGTCAAATCAAAGGGCCATGCCCTGACCCTGCGGACGATCTTGTTCCATGTTGCGCCAGATGGGTTTGTCCAATTGAGTCTGGTTGAATTGCCCTGACACAGAGATGAGCCCGCCAGGTCACTGACCGTGTACGCAGCCGTGGTGGCTGGTGCAATAAAGTTGGACTCATTGATGATCAGAGCACCACCCAACAGGCTCTGGACAGTCATAGATACCGTGGCTGTGTACTCCACACCACTCGTCATAGGAGACGTGTACAGCCTCACTACATTAGGCCCAACGAACACTACACCTAGAACTACGATGCTCTTATTTATGGCGTAAGAACCAGGGCTCAGCGCAGTGAGGTCTGGCATGACCATAGCATCGAACGTCAAGTCTACTTGGGTCACAGTACCCGCAGAAGCACCAGTCAAATTGAACGTGAGGACTATAGGAGCGCCCCAAGGGAGCACTCCCCACCCACCGCCACCATAGCCGCCAGCCATTACTTCACCCCACCGATTGTGTTGACCACGATGTTGCTGACACTGTACCGGATGAATTGCTCTCCTCTGACTTGGATGTCTGCCGATTTCCTGAACGTGTCTACGTACAACTCATCGTTGGTGGCAAACGCCGTAGGTCCAGGAGCCACAGCAAAAGACACAGTTGCATTTGAGTCCTGCCACATGTAGTGAAGGGTGGTTCCAACAGGGCACAGCTCCGTAACTACAGCATTGAGAACGACAGTACCGGCCCCAATAGACTGCACAGTGGTGGTCAGCGTGTATGAACCGGACGTCAGTATGACTCGATCCCCAGCAACCCAACCAACTGTAGAATCAACTGTGATCGTACTTGCACCAACCACTGCGACAGCTGTCGAAGTAGAGAGTATGGCTTTCCCCGTACCAGCGGTACGTTCGACAACGTACGGGTCGCCTGGAGTAGCCAGAACGAAGTTCCCACCAACAGTCGTAAAAGACGTCGCTGTATTGTCGGTGATAATGCGAGTATCAGGTTGGATTTCAGGAACGGGATGAAACGCCCACCCGGCCAGTTCATTTGAGTCATAGCTTGCCGCCTCGTCGGTGACCGTTGAATCAGTGAGATAAGAGATATTACCAATCTGTCTTTCAAGTACTGTGTATTGCGTGGGCGTGGGCCCTATTCGAACCAGCCACTCGCGCCGAAGAACTTCCTCTTCATCGATCACGATATTACCGATCGTACCATCACCAGTATTTGTTGTGTTGATGTGGGTACCAGCTGTTGGTACAATTGAAAACTTCTCAAAGTACACACGTCGCAGACCAGCCACCAAGCTGGGGGACAGTCTGTCGTATGCAGCCTGCAGATCCAGTAGACTGCCAAACGCCATAGAAGATAGACTATATGCGCTAGCCAGTACCGAGGACACGCGGCTCTTGACCTCAGCAGCCAGAGCAGAGTCCTTGCAGTACGCGTCCACAACGATGTCTAGATAGACATAGTACCCATCTCGAACGTACACGCGCTTACTACTCATCTTGTACGGGGATAGCGCGTTCACAATCACGTTGCGCAGCGCAGACGTAACGGCGCCACCACCTTGCGGGACAACGAACAACAGTACCGGGACGGTACCGCCGATTGCCTTACCGTCAAGTGCAATACAATGCAGTATATTAGGTACCAGCTCCTTCGCTACCGGAGGGTAGTCCAACAAATTGACGCACCTGTGATTAGCTCTAATGCTGCCAGGTAGTATGGCCTTAGCTTGCGCCAATGTTTGCCTTGGGCCACCGTCAACCGCAGCCTCAGAATTACGAACAGAGGCATCCTGCAATGCGGTAGGAAGCGGGTAAACCGTAGGGTAGCTGGAACCATAGATACTGGTTATCGCGCCAGTGGGTACGTTGGTCTCGATACCTCCACCGACTTTGTACCGTATCTGAATATCAGCACCGATATTAGGAACGCTACCGTTAGTCCCATCCCCAAAGATGATGGTGGTATTTCCTTGGTCGTCTGATTCCCAGATGTACACAGGCTGGGTGGGCCCTGCTTCGATGATGTTGGTGACCTCAGTGTAGGTGGTTCCGTTTACGGTAACCAAAATGCTCCCGTCTATTACCCACAACTGAGTCAGCTGGATCTCCTGCTTAGCGGAGCCGTTACCTGTAGCAGATTGGAAGTACTCAGCTCCTTGCTCAGCTGTCACCTCATAGTACCTACCGTACGTCGGGTCGACAACAAGTAGGTCCGTGTCCACGTACTTCTCTTCAGTAGGTTGGAATACGTACCCGTTGCTATCTGCAACTTGGATGTGGGTGTGAGAGGTGAACACATGGCCTGCGGGCAGATTGTAGAACATCAATTTAGTAACTGCAGGTGCAGCACTAGACATCTTGAAGTCGAACGTCTTGGTCGCATTACGGAAGTTCTGCTCCCTCCGAATGAGGATGGGTACAGATTCCAATACGCTAGCGTTTCGTTGATAAGTACCGAGGTCGAATACATACGACATCAATTCTAGGTGGTACGTCCCAGTGTTCGATGCGTTGAAGTCAGTCCACAGCTCAGTAGGGAACCTGGATATAGCAAACCTCTCCAGGTCTGCGTAGCAGGATGGGTAGTCTGCAGTAGTGAAGTCGAAGACAGGTGAATTGGAATCGCCAGCAGCCATTACGCAGCCTCCCTACCGGATCCCTGATAGAAAGGGACCACAAGATTGTCAGGTCTATTTGTCTTTCTGAATACAAAAAAGACTGTGACTACCAAAGCACGCCTGTTCTTGATGCCAGAGTTGGCCCACCCAGCGGTCACGCTGGTGACGATGATCCTGGGCTCCCATACAGCAAGAGCGTTAGTCACGTCATACACAGCAATAGATTCTGCTGTCTCTTCTGGCTCGAACAAGGCTCTCTGGATTCTAGTACCAAATAGCACCCCGTTCTTTGCAGTGAACGGACGAGAGTACATGGGAGTCTTGATGATGTGACGAATACAAGAGAGTACATTCTCCTCTTCACTCACCACCAAAGCTCGGGCTCCAGTTAGATCCTTTCGGAACGGGTACGCTGGGCCACGACCAAACATTGAAGTAGCCATTCCGCCTCCTTAGCATTGGGTGCCACAATGTGAGGCCCAATCAAAACCAATCTTATTTGTACCAGTAGAGCCAGTCACCATACGGACACAGGATCCTGACCCAGTCGAATCCGAGGCCCACACAATGCTGCTAGTGTTATCTGTAACAGTAGACCCTGGGAAAGCTGCGTCAAACAACGCCTTTATTTCTGACGACAGCACAGAGTTCAGATCTGCTACAGTATTGGGGCCTGGGTTTATCAGCGTGAAGTCTCCTGCCCCGAAGTATCCAATAGCCATGGTAGCATTAGCACTAGACGGTACAGGGTTAGCCGTACCATGCACTAGCCCAGCGTAGGCAGAGCCGTACCCTTCTGTAGAAATGCGAATCTCTGCCCCCTCTGCCTGAGCCACAGCACCAATTAGGTTGCTGTTGATTGCGTTGATGAACTCGACCTGATTACTCTCAACGTCAAACGTAGTGCTGTACGTATTGGTTCCGCTAGGAGTGCTGATGTCGATGTATAGCCTGGCTGGTTTGATAAACTGTGCCCCATTGGACAGCGCTTGCGTAGTAACCGCATTCAGCTCGATGGTATCAGGCAACAGGGAGGTAGATGCAATGGTGGTGCGCAGGACATAGACGCCGTCCTTCACCACAACAGCATCACCCACGGACCAGCCCACTACCGAATCAACCTCAAATGTATTGCCTGCTGGCTGCAGACCCACGGTCACTGAGGTGGGCGGGATGACGTACGTCGCACCAGCACCGATTGCTGTAGCCCTCTGCCCTAGGATGGTAACGGTACCTACAGGGGCTCCATCTACCTCAGCCTCGAAGAACTCTCCGTCCGCAAACGCCACAGGGAATGCCCCATCCCACGACGCTTGGAAGCCAGAGGTGTTAGCCGCACCACAAGCACTACAATCCAACTCCATTGGGCATAGCCCAAACGACATAGCATTCAAGGCACAATAGAGAACCTCTAATGCGCCTTTGAGTTGCTGCAACGCAGTCAGTAGTGTGGCGGTGACTGGGTTGTTACCAATCATATTGACGATGGCATCTATTGCTATCTGCACGTCAGCCAGACCCGGGGGTGTAGGGACGCCTAAGGGAGTCAGAATCTTGAACACCAAGTCCACTAGCTTGAATAGCTGCGTGATGACGTCCAGCTTGACTGCCAAATTGGAAGTCTCTACTTGAATGAATCCTGCCAAACACACTGCAGACTTTTGGATGCTAATGTCTGGGTCAGACAGCATCAAAGACAGTCGCAGCTCCAGCGTAATCAGGTGGTTGAGTAAGCTGATGACACAATTGACTAGAGCAATTACCACCATAACCAACGCTTTGATCATGCAGATCCACTTGAATGGAAGAAGCAGGTCAAATAGACATGCACAATCTACCAGGACCTTGACGATGCGCTTGATCAAGGACGGGTCGTCTGTATAGTCCTTAGCAATGGCCTCGAAATTGAAGAAAGGTATCTGCAGACTCGGGTCCAGGGTGATCTTCAGCGTCGGGTCAGCGTTGAGTACAGCGTGCGCCCCATCCTGACCCACTAGCTTCTGTGCCACGCCTACCATAGCGAGGAGGCAGGTAAGCAAACACAGGGGCAGGCCCAGGCTCAGCATTAGAGGCTGAATCATTAGGAGGAAGTTCGCACTGAGGCTACAGCCTTCACAGTCAGCCTCAAACGACATCGACGCTGGTGCCTTCACTCCGTAACCTGGAGGGAATCCTGGAACAGGAAACGTAAAGCTCTTATATGTAGAGACGCTAAGATCACACGGACCCATGCAGATGTTTCGCGCCATGTCTATCCCACTGGTTGGGAGGGGTCAGCCTCAATTATCTTGCCGTTCACAGTTACGAAGACACCTACTAGATGTGCTCCGCTGGGCCCTAGCAGGAGATACCCACCGCCCTTTGACCCGATGATGATATCACGCCCCTTCTTCGCAAGAATTCGAGTCTCTCTTTCTGGAACCAGAGGGGCTGGCTCGTTCAGTGGGCCTACCAAAGCACCAGTTGGTGGGTCATCGATTAGCGTACCGCCGTGCCTACCTACTGCATCCTCAGGTTTCATCTGAGTGGTCTCAGCCGCTGTGGTCGGAGCAATAGGAGTCACACCTACCCATAGAGGGTAGGCTGGATCACCCGCCTCGAACTCTACCCACACGACATACTCGTCTCGTTTACTATCTGTTTGATTTGGTGTCGGTGGTACACCAAAATCAATTGTAGATAGTCCGCCCATCCAAGGGAACATGGGCTCAGCCCACGGTAGCCACTGATCTGGGTTGTCGGACATTCCCATCACCTGGGGGCAATAAAGACGAAGACGACCCCTACTAGTTGGGTCGTCATTGTCTCTAACGAACGCTTTGTATTTGCCGTAGTAAGGCATCACAACCCTGACTTTGGTACGGTGTACTCGCTGGACATGATCGGTATCACAGTCGATACAGTGCCTGGTGGTACGCCAGGATCACCTGTGCTGTAGTTCGTGGCTGTAACAGGTGTGGCCGTACCAACCGACATAGACGACACGCCTGGTCTGTTGACGTACACACTACCAGTAGGTGTATTCACCTTGACTAAATTCACAGCCTCACCCTTAGCCCTGGCCTCAGCCTCAGCATCCTTCTTCTTTTTCTCGTCTTCTTTTTGCTTCTTCACAGCCAATAGGTTGGTGCGCGTGAGTGACAGATGACACACGTATATGTCATTTCCTTTTGCTTTGATCACATGGCGCACTTCTTTGACATACCACCTACCAGAGTACGTACCTACACCAAAGATGTTGATCGTAGTGTACGCCCTAAGCCCAGGTTCCCCAATCACAGTCGCACTGGCCTCAATGGCCTTCATGTCTAGCTTCAGACGAACAGCCGCCGCCTTTTTCTTAGCGGTATTCTCATCCACAGTTGGATCAGAATTCATACGTTCTGATTTCCTAGCCTCAGCCGCCCCACCGTAAATAGCCCCTCGCTCCACGTGCACAGCGTGAAGTCTAATCTCCCTCCTAACCGCCGCAGCTTCATTAGCGGTGCCATCTTTTGGTTTAGCACTCGCTATGTTAGTAGAGGGTGGGCCCATCTTCACCTGTGGGTCGAATGTCAGCACTGTAGATCTGGCATCAGAGAAGTAGTCAAAATCAAAACTAGGTACAGCATCTAGTCTAGGTGAATGAAAATGCAAAACACCGTCTTCTACATAGCACTCGAACCCGATACCCACAGCCAGCTTACGCAGGTACTCTATGTCAGAAAGACTCGCGGGCTGTACCTTTGAGTCTTCCCCCCTATCCCCAGAATCCTCAACCTCCGTAAGAAGGCCCCACTCCTCTGCTAGCTTGACTGCTACCTCACTTGAGGACACCTTGCCCCACGTCTTAGGAGTAGCCAACTGCATGGTGACTCTGGGGTCGTAAGCCACTAGCTCAAGTGTGGGCATGCCCTGTTGTGGGAAAGAAGGTTTTGCTTTAGTCAATACAGCTCGTCGAATAGGAGTGAGTCTACCTGGGTAGCCGAACCGGAAGTTGAACACAAGCCCAGCCTGCGACAACTTGTCCGCGAACTCACCCTCCAAGAACCTCATGGCTTTATTCTCGATACTGAATTTAGCCTCAGCTATTTTGCTATCACCTTCCAGGTACTCAAATTGATACACAGCAGACTCTAGGGCCGCAGCTAGGTCCTTATCCACTTTGTCGCTACCAGCATCCAGGAATAGCCTGGGCTGATAGACATCATTGTATACTCTGATAGGGCGTCCCATCACTTACTCACAAGCTCGAAGTAAAACCTGTGCTGGCTGGGTACACGCAGCTCTGTCTCCGTGCTGATCTCAGTGAATGGGTCTACAACATCTGATAGGTCAGCTATGGCCCACCACGACTTCGCATCAGATAAATACCGAATACCCATTTGAGGCCACTGGGCCTCGAAACCCTGGGGTGTGATGAACCTATCCTCACTGTCACCCGCCACGACTCGCTGACGCAGATCCGGGTAGACGTGAGTGAGTGGTTGCCTGGTGGCTGGGTCAATCACCAGGATCATGTCTACCGACTCCCACCTACTGCCTTTGAAGATCATGCTCTTACCCTGCCCTGTAGAACTCAGGCCCAGTAATGCTTTGGTCGATGTCTTCGTCCAGTTGAACAGATAGAGTGGCTCTAATAGGAACCATTCGTAGGTTGAAATGCGTCCACCTAGGATCTGCTCGCTTCACCAAGCACACCACATTCTTGTACAGATTCCCAAAGTTGAATATGACGTGAGGGGGTTTTACTTTAGCAAACTGGTCTCTACCGTATTCCATGGGTAGCATCAGTGACTGCCAGTACAAGACGTCAGGTTTGACGCTAGTGTACTTGTCCATCTCCTCGATGGTGAATACACTCTGCGTCTTATTCTTAGCTGCGAACTTTCCCCTGTCTCCGTCTAGAAACAAGTCAAATGAAATGACTCTGGCCCCACCGCTGCCAAACTGGTGTACAGGATGGGACGCACCTGGTACCGGTGTCTCTCCGTAGTTGACTTCTTTCTTTTCTGTTACCTCTGCTGGATTGAACATGAATGCGTACCAGCCGGGCATACCGACACCAATGTAGTCAGGTACGTCAATACGACCCTTCACAGGAGTACTGGTATGGCCGAATGAGACACCGCTTGCCTTGTACTGGTCTGACAGCGTGCCGGTATTACCTAGCTTACCTGCATAAACAACGGTCATCTTTATGCTCCTCCAGCCAGCTTATTCAGAATACCTGCACCTGAGAAATAACCCGCGTAGTCAGCGCGCTCGTCTTCGTTCTCAGCGATATCGATGATCTTCTTCAATAGCTGTCTACCGTCCAACTCCAGCACGACTTCAATAGCCCTTTTAGTAATCGATCTGCCAACTGGCTGACCGGCACCTGGGGACGTTACATATACGGACTGCCTGTTTTGCTCGAAGCTCATGAGACTGTCAGTCATGCCGTTGCGCACAGCATTCTCAATAGCATCAGCACTCATCTGACCGCCAGTCTCCATATCGTACTTCGCAGACGATGGTACTTCGTCAGCTGTCGGAGCCAGGCCCAACTGTCGCATCATCTCTATGTCTGCATTAGCTACGCTACCCTCAGCAGACGAGTACATGTCTCCCTCGTATACAACCTTGTTCTTTTTGTCGAACTGAGGCAGCCACCCTGTCTTTCGGTTCTGCCTAACAATGTTATCCACAGAGAATGGGTCGTTAGCCAGGTCGTCTGCCCGCCCTCTAACAGCATTCTGCCCAGTGCCCATAGCCAATTGCGCGTCTCTGAATTCCATTGCATCTTTGGGCAGCTCTGTCATCCCGTACCCTAGAGCCTTCATGCCCATGCCGCTGAACGCACCAGCTATGTCCATACCTAGCTTCATGTCGTCCACCATAGATGGTCCTGCCAGGATCTTGCCAATGCCTTTGAAGTCACCTGTAGCAAATGCAGCCATCAAAGACAGCCACCTGGTAGTTGTTGCAGTAATTGCCACAAGCATTCCCAAGACCGGGCCCAGCCCCATCAATAGCATGCCTCCGAACATCAATGCAGAGTCGACTAGCATATCGAATGCGTTCTTTATCATCAGTACCGATGAGTAGAACTGATTCATTTGGGTCATCATCCTGGGCACGTCACCTGTAGTAGCGTCGACCCAGTCAGCAAATCCCTCAGAAACCTTTGCGACCAAATCCAGGATGCGGAGTAGAGCATTAGCGAACCCGTGCCCTGCTTCAGCAGCGTTGTCCATTGAGTCAGATCCCGTCTCCGGGATTAGGTTCAAAGCCACAAGTACTTGCTGCACAGCAGTGCCTACACGAAGCATGGCTTCACTGAGCCTGACCCACACGTTGGAGAATCGCTCCCCGAGTCCTCCAGCTTTGGACCACCCCATGGTGAACGTGCCCATGAACGTCTTGTACGCCTCATGGGCTCGCGCAATCCACTGGACCATATTGCTGAATGTGTTTAGCAAACCTTGGTCTTCTAGATCCTTGAAGGTGTCTTCCTCAATGGCTGACCAGCCATCACCAAACTTATCAAGATTCTCAATTACCTCCATGAGAGCAGAACCAAGAACAAACAGGTTCTGTATTGTGGTTCTGATTCCCCCAAAGTCGGAGGTCCACACAGCGTAGAAAGCGGCGCCAGCAGCAGTGGCTACAGCAAGTATGGGGACTAGGACTTGAAACCCTATTACAACAGTTCCTATTGCTATGGCTAGGGCCGGGAGGATAACATCAGACAGAAGCATGATCAGAGCAGCGAACGCTCCGAGTGACCCCACCAAAGCTATGACAGCTCCGACGAACGTAAGCACAACTCCTGCGACGCCAGTAAGAGCGACAGCAAGCTTTGTTAGGATCGGGAACTCAGCAATGAATTGGAACAGACCACCTAAGGCTGCAGCCAGTTGCTTCGTGATTCCCACCATTATCCTGAACGCAGGAATGATGGCTCCTTGAATTGACTTAGCAAACTTCGGGTCGTCGAACGTCTGAAATAGAAGCTGCTGAATCTCATACAGAGAACTGACCAACTGATCGAACATGCCTCCAGTACCGGGCATGCCACCTATCAGCTTTGCAAAGTATCGAGGGAGGTCCGCAAACTTCTCCTTGATACCTTCCCATGTACGGGCTGCGATGAGACCTGAGCCAAACAAACCCTTGGTACCCATATACTTGAGGAAGCCCTCGACTGCTGCCTTCGGATCCCACCCGCCGCCTTTCTTTGCTTCCTTGCTGATGGCGTCGCGTGCCTCGAATGTCAGACGTCCTCGAATCTTCTGTGACAGACCTGTCTTTAGGTAATCAGAGAATAGATATTGGAACATACTGAATCGAGACCCGGTCTCGCCCATAGCCGCAGCCAAGTCGACCACGGAGGAGGCCAAGGTCACTTGCTTCTCTGCCTCACTGGTAAGCCCCTCAGCAAGTTTCAAGGACTCCTTATTGACTGCCCCTTTTTGGGAGAGACTTGCATACGTGCCAATAACAGTAGTCGCATTGAGACCAGCTTCTGCCAAGTTCGCAGTGAGGTTCGTGAGGTCCCTCATGGTGCCAGGAAGCTGGAATGCAATATCCAACACCTTCTCAGCTGTGACTCGGGCTTCCTTCTGAGAGGTGTTAGACAAAGCCGCGATACGGGTGATGGACAATTCCACTTCACCCATTTCTTCGAGCATCAGTGTGGCTGCGTTCTGGAAGCCCTCCATGATGCCAACACCAATGTCCATGAGCCCGGTCCCTACGTTTGCCATACCTTGGAACGCGTACTGAAAGGACAACGCAGCACGCGCCATTTGGAGCATACGAAGCTCAGAGGAATGGGTTTTGTCCGAAAACAAACCCATCACTTGCGAAGACTTGCCAGTGGCTGACCCGACCATGCCAGCCTGTGCAGCCATCATGTTCAGCCCCTGCCCTATGGCTCGAAGCTGGGCCTGCCCAGGTCCAGTCACAGAGAAGATGATGGGAAGGTCGAGTGAGTCCATGGCTGTCTCCTAGAACTTGTACTTAGACGGGTCGCCCCAAATGAATCTGATGTCGTCGCCCGTTAGCTGGATAGGTGAGTCGTCCTTGTTGCGCATCTTACTTCGTTTGTATTCCTGGATCTTGGTCTTCCATCTAAGCGCCCTGCGCCTACGACCGTATGGTAGCCTCCGTGTCACTTCCATAGGTTGGTTCCATATATCCAAGTGCGCTAAAAGGTCCGACTCCAGTGTAATCAGATTTCCGATGGGAAGAAAAAAGACGGTTTGCCTGGGTCGAGCCGCAGCGTGAACTGCGTGTGGCACATGGCGTGAGGACACGTGATCTTGTGGTCCTGCTCAATGCCGCCCTCGACCTTCGACATAGCGTTACGAATGGTCGTGCGATCACGAATACCCATACGTCGAATAGTCTCTTGAATCTCAACAGGGCTAGTCAGATCGTTCAGCTGCACGCACCTCAAGAACAATAGAGCTGTCCTCATATCTTCCTGATGGTTGCGCTGAATGCTGTGAATCTTGTCTTCATCCCTGCCCGTGAACATCCTCCAGGAGAACGTGTTACCGGAGGGCAGCTCCAGGGGGTGCACAGCCTTTCGAGCCGCCTCCTGGTCTGCCTCGGTGATAGTCAACGTAGACAAATCCACACTGATGTTTGGAATCTCCTGTTTGCACGCGGGGCAATTCTCCGTGAAAGAGAAGTCATCTCCTAATGAGAGCCTTCTCAATTGCACAACAGAGTAGGACCGGTCAGCTAGGTATGCATTCCACCAGCACTCCTCGAAGAACTTCGGGGAGGTGAATCGGTCCATTCCCTCGGGCCTCACAGAATTGCCAATGCGGATAGTGCAGCGGGATAGAATCTCCGTAATCCGGGCAGACCCAGATTTCGCGGGTAGCCCACTGCCATCCGCCGCCATACGAGTGTCAGCCAGAATGTCTTCTTCAATGCCTGTGATTTCGTCCAGCTCTACTTCTCGGGTCCAATTACCCGAAGTGTCTTTGATCGCGCAGGGTAGCTGAATAACGGACGCCATTTATCTTTCTCCTAGTCGACGCAAATTGTGTCTTACATGAATCGTGTCTGAGTGAAGCCTTCGTGAGTGAGCACAAGCTCTTCGATGCTGTTCTCAGACGAGTTGCCGTTCATATCCGACATGGGCTTGTAGGTACGGGGCCACGCCTCTTTGATGTACCAATCAACAACAGCCTCATTCCTGTTGTTGTATTGACGAATGACCAGCTCCTTTCGAAGAACAAGATCAGTACCGCCCAAGCCGAGGGTCACTCGGTTGACACTCTGGCACCAAATGATGAACTCCGAGTCCCGTGATTTCCCAGAGAAGAATTGCCCACGCCGCAGCGTAATGTCACCGAACTTCTGCAGCCCTGGAGACTTCTGCGGAGTGTCCAGCATGCCGCCCTCGCGGTACTCAACGACATCGTTCTCCACGTTCAAGCCGAGGCACTCACTGAACCCAGCACCTTGGTCCCAGCCAGGAACCAGGACTCGGTATCGGAACACCTTGATAGGATCTTCGTACGTAATGCGAGCCATAGTGAACTCCTTCTATCAGACAGTTGCCGTCATCTCAGACGAGAGTGCCCGCAAGTCTTGCTCGATGGTGCCCTCGACAAATTCAGCCGCTTGATTCGCAGCAAGGCCAAGCGTGAATCTGATCTTACGCGCCTTGATCACCGAGGCAGTGTTGAGGTTCCTATCGCAGAGGAAGTACCAGCCTTCCGCCATGCCTTGCCCAGCGAGGATCTTCTTACCCTGCCACTCTGCCATGAGGTCATCGACCAGCATCTTGAGCATGCTTCGAGTGTCATCGTCGTTGTACTCGAACGAATACGCACGAATGATTTCACGAACTGCCCGCTTTGCACGGTTGAACACAAAGCGCTCATTGAGTGCAGCAAATACACCAAGAGCGTCAGCGGTGTTGTTGCCCCACCCCACGACCCCGATGTTCTTGAATGACATAATACCGTTGATGCCATTCGGGTACAGGTAGTTGTACGAGTCTTGATCCAGGTCGTACGCCCGCCTGATGATCCCCTCGATCTTGCCGTCGACAGTGCCCGCAGGAGCTTTGCCGAACGAACGGCTGCGCCACGTACGAGAGATAGTGCCGAGGACGTACCCAGAATTGGGAACATTCACTTCAATACCGTTGACTGCCTTGACCAACCACGGGAACCAACACATCGAGTGCGACGAGTCGATGCCCATTGTGACCGATTTCCAATCAACGATTTGACCAGCAGAGAGGTTCGGGAGCAGCCCATCCTTGAGGTCCCAAATCCACTGCCACTCACCCACTGCCTCAGCAATCGCCTCTGCATCAGAGATGATTTGAGACACTGCCGCGTTGGAGAGCCCCATCTCAGAGAGACCTGGGATGGCTGCGATGTCCAACTCGTCGACCTTCAGCCATGCGTAGAGCCCAGTCTTTGCACTGCTGCTACCCTGGACATCAGCCTGGGCCACTGCCGCTCCGTCGTTGCCCCCTGCGAGGCTCACAGGGCTGGCATCAGCCAACGGTCGCTGGTCAGCCGGAATCGCCGGGAGGGTGCCAAGAACCGTCGCCTCGACCCACGTAAGCGGGACGGAGTTGATCTTGTTCACCACGTAGTTGGCGCCAGCAAGCGCAGACATACGGATGTTTGCATACGTAGTGACGAGACTCATGTTGCTGTCGTAGATAGACAAATTCCATGTCTCGATTTTCACTGTCTCGGTGCCAGCGTAACCACCGCCAGGAACCGTGATGGCACTCTCCAGCACAATGGCTGGGGGAGTGGTGCGCTCCAAGTACTTGACCACACCGCGCTGCACGTCGACACCCTTGGTGATAGAGATCTGATCACCAATAGAGATCTTGTTGATGCTAGCAACGGGGATGCGAGTCTGTGCCCCCGCAGCGAGCGCCCCAGAAACCAGGGGACCTGTGATGTCGTTGTGGCTCACAGAGGTGCGCATGTCGTCGCCCCAAGTGCCCACACTCGATGCGTCCAGTTGAACAGCTCCAATAGTGGAGCTGGCAGCACCAGAGTAGGTACCGATGGCGAGACCAGCAATCTTCGCAAGACCAGTGCCACCAGTGAATTGCACGTTCGCAGCGACGCCTGTCGCCAAAGAAGTCCAGGTAATGGAGTCGTCTGCATTGATGGCGATGGAGGTACCACCACCGAGACCAGCAAGCGCTCCACCCCATTCTCCTGCCCATTCCAGGGCACCTACAGCGAGCACGTCAGCAACGTTGTTGGGGCCAGCGTTCACGAGGGGTGCAGCTGCTACCCAGCCCAAAGCTGCCAGGACGTCTACGTCTCCAGACACAATGGAGCCAGCCGCTCCAGAGCCCTTCTGGTCAGTGACGATCTTGGATTCGCCACCATCGTTGATGACGTATGCTCCAATCAAATTGGCGTTGAGCAGATCGTGCCACAGCGCTTGGGTGTTCTCAGCACCCGTGCATTGAATAGTTTGATTTGCATATCCAGCGATGGCAATAACCACCTCATTGGTAGCGACGCAAGCTGCGTACGTAGCTCCAGGTACCCCAGGACCGACGTACTCTGCAGGAGTAGCAGCGATGGTCAGCGTCGCAGGGCCCATAGCGTCGCTATCCACGTTACCGATGAACGTGTCCCCAGGCGCCAGTGCCACTGGGAACGACGCGGGGTCACTGGTGATGCTACCAACGGTAGCCGGGCCACCGCTTACACCCAGGACTCTCTGTGCCGCAGCTGCGCCAGCGCCAACGAAACGCTGCACATACACGACGCCAGAGCCAACCTGCTTGAAGAACCCTTCGACGCTATCGAAGAGGTAGCAACTACCTGGGTACGTGAAATTATCGGGTCGCCCGCCATAGACTTCCTCGAATTCCCCCATGCTAGCAACAGCATACGGCTCAGTCGGTCCACGATACGCGTAGCCGCTGAAGCCGCAAACAGCATCAGATTGAGCCCCAGTGAAGATCACCGGGCTCGCTCCAACCTTTTTCTCCGTCCAACGAAAGTTGGGACTCTTGTATTCGACCATTGCCCTTTTTCTCCTGTAGCAACCTAGGTAGCTGGTTGTTCTGCGTCTTCGATATCGTATTCGATTCCATCGACTAGGTTCCCATCACGGAGCTTAGCCAATTCCATTATGCGTCCCAAAATAACAGGTTTGGAATACTGCTCTCCGTACCCAAACTTGTCGCCAGTGTTGTCCATATACGATTCGATCTTGTAAAAGAATGCCCTTGAATAATGTGCCTGCTCAGATGGGTCCAGACTCTTCTTCACGTTCTCCCCTCGAAGGTCGAGGTTCTGTGACCAGATCCAGAACATGTCGCACCAGTGCTTGGTGCCGTTCATGAATCCCACCTCAATAGCGCTTCGACCTGGGAACATCTTGGTAAGTAGTTGCGAAGTAATCAGCTCCAATTCAATCTTGCTCTTTGAGAACACCCGAATAGCGTATGTAACGTCCCACGACTCCGGGTGGGGAGAAATCAATTTGTTCTGTCTGCCGCTGGCTACAACCTCACCACTGCTGTTCCTGATCTCTGCTGGGTCAGACTTAGGGTCAAACTCGGAGCCGTAGCTACCGTACGATGATGTTGCAGTTTGATGGTAGAAGTCCTGCAGACTAAATGTCACGCAGGGCCACACGTCCGACCACTTACGATTCTCGATGTTCTCGTCGAACACCGGTACTTGTCTGAACGAGCTAGGGCTGAAGCCCTTCTCGAACATGCGATACGCCATTGGGTCGTTTGAGGTCAGACCGTGGTACGTATCGAATGGTGCCTTCAATTGGGGTATTCTTATTCCCCATGAAGGCTGTAGTTCCCCGTTCATCTTCGGTGGCCCAGGGATGCACCGATTGACAGGGAGATTATCTGGGCCCATCTTCGGGCGCCCCTTATCATCTAGCGGAGCCCCTGTGAGACGCTCGAAGATTGCTAGGTCTAGCTCTAGAAAGAGCATCTCTATTCACCAAACCCTAGCATGTCTTTGAAGAACTTAGCCTTGAGTCGTACATCCCTCCTCTTTACTTGAGCCACACTAATCATGTGGGGACGAGGGGGCATTTTCGGGGTACCATATTCAAGCATTCTGAATTTGTCTGGGTCTGCTCGAACTCCCCATGAGTGCTTCCCAGATGCGGGTACAGCTTCCATACCATCTACATACGCTCTAGTCATGACCAGAACGCGAGGGTCTTGCCCCTTACTCCTCTTGGATTGTAACGTTGACGCTTTGAGACCCGGAGTAATCGACCCAGACAGTATGCGCTCTCGGACTTGCTTTACGGTCTCCTCAGCCAACGCCTTAGCGTACGCCTCCGCAGCATCGTCGTAACGATCGGGTATCTGCGTGACTTTGCGAATGGTCTGTTTCGCCCGCTCAGTCCACTTCAGGATGAAGCCCATTACCTCACCTCGAAAATGTTACGACGGATGTTGATCAAGCTGTTGGGCGATATGACGACAAGGTCTTTCAGACCCTTGTTCAAAAAAGAAGGTACAGTAATTTGAGCCTGCGTGGGAGTAATAACCGTAAAGGCAAGAGTCTTTTCTCCCATCTTCAATTGGTGGCTAGCAGTAATTGGCCCGAAGGTCGAATCGAAGTTGACTAATACCAAATCAGTAGCCACGCCGTGCACAGGAACTACGGTACCAGTCTCAGTGAATCGAGTACGCAGTGACTTAGTCCTGAACTCCGCTACGTTCGAAGCCACAGACTCATCGTTCAGGTCGAATATGTACGCCCTAAAATAGTACGTAGTGTCGGGCTCCAGACTATCAACAACGTAGTTTGTTACCTGGCTGCCGTTGCCACCAATGAATGCAGTAGGTGTGAATTGAGCAGACCCACGGGTGTTGGGCCCCATAGACCTGTACACCAGCTTGCTCGTGGACTGCCTCAGCATCTGCGCGTCCCCATGCGCTGAGTATGTTTGCTCAGCCGCCAGCAGCGCTTCCCGAGTACGCGCAACATCTGGCCTAGAGTCCATCCAAAGCTCAAAGCTGTAATAGTCCAGGTCTCTATTGCGCATCCACCTAACTCGAACGAACGTGTCTTCCACGTCCTCATCATTGGGGTCAAACAACTCTGCTGGACTAGGGGGCAGGTTCTGCGACATAGGAGAGATGAGCCCGGTACGCATGCTCCTACGCATCAGACTACCTAGTACTACGTCACCCTCTCGCATGTCGTTGCGAGGAGACTCCTTCGGAGAGACGATGGCTCGACTGAGGCGCTTCGCATCCTTCTGGTACGCCCTGTCGAAATTGTTCGCCATCTCAAGCAGGTAGAATATCTCCGAATCCATTCCCTTACGTTTGGTTGCGTCGTGGGCTTGGATCCTGCATATATCCGCTGATGCCAAATAGATGACTAAGATTATCTCACCATCGGGTAAGGTATCCATGGTCAGCCCTGGGTTGTGACGCTTGACCGCAAACCCAAGGTACCTCTCCAACTCAGCATCGGAGAAGACGTGGTGTTTCATATCTAGCCCTACGCCAGCAATGTCCATGGGGCCGAAGTGCTCCAAGTCAATTGATGGGTGGGACATGGAGGCGTCTTCGTCCAGGTTCGCCTGGTACCCCTCCATGCGCGACACAGCCTGGTACAGCTTACCAATAGTGTCGTATCTCGCGTCCGATAGGTCGAAGTCGATGCCTCTAGCTTTCGCCCCTGAGCCGCTAGAAATTGTAACAATCAAGTGATTGTTAGTGATCTCTGCGAGGGCACGTTGAACGTTCTCATCGGAGATTGCGAGTCCGAACGCACGTTGTGCGTATTGCTCATCCTTGATTCGTTCTCTCAAGCTGTCAATAATCGAACTCATCTAATTCTCCTGCGAGCCGATAAACAGAAGGGCCATCTCAGAGTGTCCCCCGAGAATGGCCCATCCAGTCTGGTGCCTCCCAGAGACTACGCGACAATACCCTTCTGACGAAGGATGTTTGCCACACGCAGAGGAACCTTCGCCTTCTTTCCAGCAACGAGACTGTACTGCTCGCGGCCGAACCACAGGCGAGAGACCGTCTTCAGAGGACGAACAACAACCTCTCGATTGCCGTCCACCTTCTGCACATCGATGGCTATGGGGGTGTCGTTTGCGCCAACGAGTGCGGACTTCGGTTCGCTGACGTCAGTTCTCTCTGATAGGTCAGCGGCTTCCGCAGCCTTACGAGCAGTCTCTGACTGGAATGCGCCCTTGTTTTCCACTACTTCTTCCATCGGTTCAGCGGACACTGAAACACGTCCGGGGACGTTTTGAGGTTGCTTCGACATAATATCGCTCCTTCAATTCTGCCCACGTCTACGAGATCACAGCTTCCGTAGCAGCGAACAGCATGATGAGTTCGTCAGCAGCGTTGCACCCAGCACCTGCAGCGGTGAGGAGGAGGGTCCGAGTAGCGGGGGTATAGCTGGTGACAACGATGGAACCAGCAGCGATGGGGGACCACACACCACCAGCGCCGCGCCAATGCGACAGCATGATAGGGACGTAGTTGACGTCCAGGTCCTCAGGAAGCGTGATCGTGAAAGTCTCACCAGCCGCAATACCAGCCGCGTTCACAGTAGCTGCGACGTAGCGAATGTTGCTGGCATTGAGGCCAATGTGGTCGATGCCCGACTTAGTCTGATTTGCCATTACAGATATCTCCTATTGCCGCTTGCTACTACGCCGTCTCAATGACGACCGAGTTGTCTGTCTCCAGGAGACCCTCTCCCCAGATGGAGTACCACGCAAGCCCGTGCTCGCGACCGTAGTCCTCTGTACCGTTGTCGCGCAGCTCGACGGGCAGCGACGTAGCATGGCCGTACGCGTACTCACCGAACATGACCGACTGGTAGACGTTGACTTGGTTCGCAGGAACGCCAGCACCGACGCGAAGATTCGCATCGTAGCCAGGATCCACGAAGTCACCAGTGCTTGTATCAACAGCGTTATTCGCGCCATTGGGCATCACCGTAGTGACGATGAATCGGACGTCTTCGTATCGACCGATTTCTCCAGTGTAGATCTGCTGGGAGCCAGCGTACAACGACGCATTGATCCAGTCGTTGTCATCTCGCAGTCCTCGACCCTGGTGGGGGTGCAGGAAGCAGATGTAGTGATCCCCAGCCCACTTGGGGCTGTTGGTCGTTTCGAGGATCTCAACTGCATCCTTGATCGAACGGGTGTCCATGACATCCGCCGCCACAAGCAGATCCCTAGACGCCTTGCCATTTGCGAAGACGGTATTCGTTGCGAGCATGATCGCAGCACGAAGCTGCAGATCAAGCACGACTGCCATGTCCCGACCCAGAAGCAGCGAAGCCGCCGCGAGCTGGTCGAAGAACGCAGTCTGGAGCAGGTACTCGGTAAACCCGATGGCGTTACCGTTCTCCCACACCGTCAGGGACTGTTGCGACATCGACATGCCGCGCGTCTGAAGACGAACACCCTCAGTGAGCCGACCACCACGCTTGATGTTGCCGAACTTGGGCAGCTGAATCGTCCTGCCCGGTTGAACACCAAGCTCAGTCTTCTTCGTACTGAATTGGTCAAACTTCAGAATAGGAAGTGCTGAATACCAAATCTCCGCCGAGAAGACGTCTCGCACGGAGTTGACTTGCTGCGAAAACCCAGCACCGGTCTGGACTGCGCTATTTAGAACGGATCCCATATCTCTGACTCCTTACAGGTTCAAATACTGAAGCCTAAATACACCTGCAGGGAACTCCTACTGTTGTGATCCTGGTGGCCCTACCGGAATCGGAGGACTCGCAGCAAACCTCTGTGCGTGCGCCGTATTCGGTGTCACCCCATGGTACTGCCCATACTGATGAGCCTCTTGGAGGGCTTGCGCCGCCCCAGGATTATCCCCCATCACCGGGTTGTTTCCCTGCAAGGTGCGGTTGATAGCCTCTTGAGCCGCCATACGCGCGGGATCCACCATAGGGGCACCAGCGGGCTGCTGGGGCTGCTGCGGGGGCATCTGCTGCGGGTACTGTGGGTACTGCGGATATTGAGGCTGCGGCACCTGTTGGGGGTACTGTTGAGGCTGCTGCGGATACGACGGATGCTGCGGGGCCTGAGCGGGCCAGGGCTGCATCGGTTGCTGAACCATGCGAGGGTGCTGCGGAGCCGCAATCGGGTTCCCATGAGGCTGCACCGCTCCACCAGGGAGCTGTTGCTGCTGCATGTAGGGCATGGGCTGCTGCACCTGTTGCGCTGGAGACCACGAACGAGGGAAGTTCCCCACAGTGGTAGACTGCGGGTTACCCATCCGCTGGATTTGCGCCAATAGATGGGCTCTTGTTTCGCCACCATAGATACCGGACCTGATAGCGTGCTCATTCGTAAGAGCTGAGATGTCAGGTGCGGTGGGCGGTCCTTGCTCGGTCACAGGAGCAGGATTGACAACTTGTGGCATCCCCGCCCCTGGTTGGAATTGCTGTTGTGGTACATACGCAGGATTCTGCGGAGGCTGAGGAGCATATTGCGTGGGAACGAATTGCTGCTGGTGCCTCTGAGCCATCTCTGCCGCGAGCTGTTCCCGAATTCTGTCTTCGATACGTCTGTACTCAGCAGCAGAGAGTTCGATTGCTCGATCAATCTCCTCTTCGCTACTTCCTACAACCATCTCCAACACAATTCCACGCCCGTTATCTCTAGCACCACGAATGGCCCGCTCTCTGTACGCCAGAACCTGGGCAGCCCGAGCGCGCTGCTCTGCCTGGATACGTGCGGTATTCGCCTCGTCAGTGAGGCGCCTATTCTGTGCTTCCAATTGAGCGAGACGCTCTTTGTATGCCTCGTCTGGGGGCAGCTTCGCGAGCTTCTGCTCCTGCAGTTCCTGCTCCAAAGCCGCTGTGCGAGTACGCAAGTCGTGATTCGACTGCTTCTCTCGCTCAATCTGAGAGTAGAGCTTTTTCTTTTCTTCCTGACGGACTTTCTCCATCATGGAAGTAATTGACTCTTCGGGTTTCGCGTCGTTGGATTTGACTTGCGCTGCGTCTGCACCAGCGGGAACGCCGCCAGTACCTTCAGAATTGGTATTTGAGATTGTCATATTAGTCTCCTAGAGATATGAGTCCAAAGATAGGAGAGCTAGATCTTGCCGGTGTTCCGCTGACTCGCGGTCACGATGGGCATCGACTTCGCCCCTGCGATAGAGGGAGAACGCTCCGGGCCGCGATTACGCGTGTTGGAGATGTTCGGACGCTCATTGAGTTGAGCCGAGTAGATGGACCCAGCACCAGGAGTCTCGCCCTGGCTGGTGTGCCCGCCCGGAGGGGTCGGGTACTTGCCCTTGATGGTGGCACTCAGGGAGTGTGAGGACGAGTTGCCCACACCCAGGTTCTGGTAGTTGCCGCTTCCGGCCTTGCTCGTATTCATTCAATTGCTCCTTCAGTATTCAAAAAACCGTGAGCCGTGTTTCGCCCGCATGTGGCGTCGAAACCCAGTAGCGCTCTTTGCGCAGAACGGACAAACCGGACACTTGAAACCCGACACGACTGTACCGTTCTCGCGTCCCTTTACGTTCACTACCCTGCCAGAATAGCTGCCAGGGTATTTGATGGTCTTTGGATCTGAAGGTAGTTCAGGTGAGTAATTGGCTGGAGCTTTTGACCCACCTTCGAAATGAATCGGATCGCCGTCGTACGTAGTGACTTCCACAAATTCACCAGGAGAGACTTCAATTACCTCTCCAGGTATAACGCTTGAAGATAGTACATCCATATCCACCTACCGTTATACCCCATCTTGCCGTTCTTGCCAAGTAAACCCAGGTTCAGCTTCAAATTCCCGCTCCATCTCTTCCATCTCATAGTCCGCGTGAGTCATCGGTGTTTCTCTACGTTTGAGCGGGCTTTTGGGGCCGATATCAATCTCTTCCATATGCGGGTCGAGTGTACCTGTCATTGGACTGCTCTTTCTGTATTAGCACTTCCCCTTCTTTTTCATCGTCTTCTTTTTTCCTTTGCCATGTACCTGGTCACCTCCACCAGCTGGTACACCTGAGGGCTTCACCGCTCCTGTCATGCCGTGCTTCTTCTTGGTCTTCTTACCCTTCATGCCATGCTCCTTACTGTCCCTATCAAGGAATGCCTTGTGGGCTCTTTCTGGGACGCCAGACTCAGTCAAGAGCCGCTTGACTCGCTTGCGCCTGCTTCGGGTTACATCACTCATTGTCTGGGCCCTACCGACGGTACCTTGTCGTGTCCCAAAGCTTCGTGCTCATCAGGGGCATCATATGAGTAATCTTCAAATTCAACCTTCCCGTCTTCGAATTCAAGTTCGTCTTTATCAGTCCAGATACGGGCCCCGCCAGGTACAATGTAGTAATTGCGCCGCTGCGCGTCCCTCTCAATACTCTTGAGTAGGAACGGGGCCACCTGGCCCTCAGCCTCAGCCATGTACTGCTCGTTCCTGCCTACTGCCCTATCCCCTCCAGACGAGGTCCGCTCTCGCTTCTCCGCAAGTGCACTCTCTGTGTCAGCCAGAATCATCTTTGAGAATTCAGACGGTTCAAATCCATTGGGCACTCGCATAACACACCTCACATGGGCTGCTGAGTCAGTAGCGTCGGATTACCTCTCAGCCCGGGTACCGACGCTGCGGGGGTGGCCGTAGGTGATAGTTGAGTCTCAAAGGGGTTGGACATAGGCTGAGGCTGGTTAGCAACCTGCCCTGGGGCAACACCGGGCTGCATGCCAGGTGCATTTGCTGCGGACTTCATTCGCTTTCGAATCTCCGCCACAGACTCTGCAATCTCAGGGATTTGCTCTTGGGCCCAATACGCATCAGTCCAACCATTCTCTTGGTACTGTGCGAATAGCTGAGCTTCCATTGCCCTATCCTTGGGCAACACATCTTGGAAAGAGACGTCAGTCTCAAACGGGTTGAGGTATTGAGGGTTCCTGCACCCAGTAGGGACAATGAACTTCTCTGTCAATTCCTCACCAACTATCTGACCAGACTCTGGGTGAACCAGTGTATTCACCACTAGTACATGCTCAGGCTCTTCAGGTATATCAATCTCTTCTTCAGGGATGATATCCTGCTGCATCCACTCAGGGTACGGAACCTGGCTAGGTGCTGCTGGGTTGCCGTCAGGCCCCATGGTCTGATCAGGTAGTGGCATATCATTGCCCATGGCGTCGACCTGAGGCTGCTGGGGCGGGCGAGGTAGACCCACCACCCTACCGTCAGGAAGGACATCCACAGGCTCCGGGAACAGATGAGGGTTCTGCTGCACCCACCTGCGTGCAAAGTCAGACTTCAGGGCGTCTAGGAGCTTGGTGTAGTCCCAGAAGGAGCCCTCTCGCTGCATCTCCACCTTGATGTCCTTGAACCGCATCTCTCGCAGCTCACGCCCGAATCCGTAGTTGCGCCAGAACTTGATCCGCATGTCGTCTGGCTCGTTGAATTCAAGCGTCTGCTTATCAATGTGATAGCACTTCTTTTCCCGCACAGGGACCTGGTCGTAAGACTCAGTCTCTACGTTCCACATAGGTTGCGTCTTATTAGGATTGATGACCTCAACAATCCTGCCACCGCACGACTTACACAAATCAAACGGAACATAAAGCTGACCAAGAGACATGCCAATACGGAGGATGAAGTAGTTGATTTGTTCGAAGCCGTCCTTGTACATCGTTCGCTTGCGCGCAGTCTTCTCAATGAGAGGCTGGTACTGCGTGTGCAGTGCAACGCCCGACGTGTTGGAGATGGGCTGCATTGTACCAAGAGTGCCTTCGGGGATGTCGCTGACCTCGTGGATACTCTTCTTCACCCGATCGAGGTAGTTCACAGCAGCAGTCATGTCGCCTTCGAGCTTGAGTGTCTCAACCCTGGCGTCAGTCGGGAGCCCCGACCACACCTGCTTTGCACCACGTTGTAGTTGCTTTGCCTTCGCGCCAAACACCACAGTCACGGGGCTACTATGATAATTGATAGAGTCTGATATGTCAGTGCTCTTCTCATTGTACTCACGTTGGAGATCAACAACATCGAGCCCATCAGGAAGACCATAGTACTCCCTAGGTATGGGCATGTTCTTGATGTGAACTACTGGAATCTCGCCAAGTCTATTCGCCTCTATGACGGGCATCTGACCATGGTACTGCTTGATGATTCGGTCAGCTGTGATCGTCTGTGTGAATCTACGAGTCACAATTTGTCTGCCGTCTACTGCAGGGTTATCAACACCACGTTCTGCATAATAGATTGTCTCTATACGCGCAGACGTCATGGTGTCCATATCCACTGGATCCCAAGACGGGAATACTTGCTCGCTGCCAAGTAGGTTTATACGAATACGACCCTTTGAGTACGGGTTGATTCTACGCTGCATGATCGAAGGCTGCTCTGAAGTGATGAGCACAAACACGTCGCCGGTCACCGCACCCATGGTAGCCGAGTCATAAGCGAACATATCTCGCTTATTGTATTTCCACACTTCGTCGATGAACGGCTTCGTGACTTGTTCCACCGCCTCGGGTACCTGGACTGTGAAGCTTTTACCCACCAGGAAGCTCACCGACTTATCGATAATCTTCCTGAAGTAATTGACCGTGACTAGAGGTTCACCATCACTCCTGGTAAACAGCCAATGCTTCCCGAAGTAAAACCTCCAGCCTTCATTGTATCGCTGAATCCTGAGTAGCTCTGCCTGTTCCAGGTTCAGAAACATCCCCAGCTGTTGCGGTTCTACTACCCGCTGAAAAGGAATGGCCCCGCCAGCGCTTGTACCAGTGTTGAAAAAAGCTAGAGGCATTACAAATCATTCCTTTAGTTACAGAAGCAGTGAGCGAGAGGTCAACAGACAGCGGCCTCGACGGTGGCGACCACGATTACAGCGTAGACTGCTGCGGATTGGATTGTGGATAGTACGTCGGTCACTTGGCTATCTCCTTGACGATCGATCGTCGGCCGGGGGCTTGGTGGTCATCTAGTATCCCAATACCGCCTTTACGGCTGCCTTGTAGGACGCGTGTCCCGCTGTTGTCAGGTGGATGGTGTCAGCGTCATAGTCTGTGCCTGGGTACGTCGTGAGCGTCGTCCCGTCCACCAGCGTGCAATACGCCCCACGCGTAGACACCGCCGTCGCGATCTCCGCGCGATACTCTGGCAACGTCGACCCGCTACCGTTAGCGGTCTCTGTGCCACGCGTGAGCGGCGTCTGGCAATAGATCGTCAACGCCGGTAGCGCGGTGTGCAAGTCGTCCAGTAGCGCAGCATACGCCACGCCGAAGGCTGCTGCCGTCCACTTGCTTAGGCCGTAGTCGTTGGTCCCAATCGCCAGCCATAGCGTGTTTGACGAAGTGCCATCGCAAAGCGCCACAAGTTGCGCAACGAACGCGGCGCGAAGTCCAGCGGTGTTCGCGTCGTCGTACAAAGACCGGTAACCCCAAGACTCCACCAATACTCCGCCCGAATAGTCGCCACGCACGAGCAACGGCCACGCGTCGCGCACGCCGATTGTCGCGGTGCCGCCGCTGGCGATCGAGTCGCCATAGACCACCAGCCTATCGGCTGGCGGAGACGCAAGCACGACCGAATAGGACGCGCTTTTGGGAATTCGCACGCGTGTAGTGTATGTTCCGAGCACTGTCCCAGGCGGGTTGGTTTGTAAACCGTCGACGAAGTCCAGCGTCTTACTACCCGCCGCAAACGCTAGGTCCTTTGCGGTGCTCGCGTTGACCTTGTTTGCCAGCGCCTGATCATCGTACGCGCCTCCCACGTAGACTCCGACCCCGGCGTACGCCGGAAACGCTGTGAAGATCGTGTTGTAGGCGTCGACGACGATCCGCGTTGCATCAGTGATGATCCGAGCGCGGGCGAAGATGTTCCGCCGGTTGTGCGTCGTTTCGTCTTCGTATGTGTGCGAGTCGTGCCACCACGCTTGCCTTTCGGTCAGCAGCCATTCGGACTCGATCGTATTGCGCACAATTGTATCTGTAAGGGTCCACGTAGTGGGGGCAGACCCTAGCCCTGATACGGTAGAGGCTCCTCCGTCCCAATCCCGATCAGCCGACCAATTGGACACGAGCGAGGCGTGCTCTCGGACAGCGGATGACAGGTGGTAGCGATCGTCCTCGTTGACGACGTTGGACCATAGCGCCATGTCCGCGTCCGACGTTTCAACGCCGATGTGAGCGACCTCCAGCATACGCCAGTCTTCTGTCGCGTATGCGCCGTTGAGCGCGCCGATCTGCTGCACGCACGTCACGTCGACAGTCGACGCCGCCGCGCTCGCTACCCATTGCGCGGCGGCGGCGCCGTTGAGCGAGTATCGTATCTCGCCCGCTGCCTTCCTGGTGAGCACTAGACAATTTAGCCCAATGCGCCACGTGAGCGGCTTGAAGTAAAAGCCCCCGGGCCGAACAGCGATCAACGCAGAACCTGCGTCGCCATACGCTATAATCGAAAAGCCCTTGGTCAAGTCCGCGTTCTCACAACACCACAAAAACTCGTACGCGCCAGCGCTAACCGCTGCGGGCATTTCGAATAGCAGCACGAACGTTTCCTCGTCGTCGAACGCGGGCTGCGTATCCCCGGTGATATAGGCGGTGTTTGAAAACGGACCCATCGACGCGCTGGGTAGCGTGGTGGGCCAGACGGGGGCGGCGCCGAACACGCGTCCACGACCACGAGCAGAGCGCGACGCCATCAGGACACCGCCACCAGGACAGCCGACGTGCCGACCTTGTACACCTTAGTCACGAGCCACGGAGTCGTGACGCCTGCCGGAATGTCGCTCAGCACTTGCGCCGCGTTGCCATTCGCGTCGTCGTACTTCAGCGTTCCGGCGACTGCGACGAAGAGCTGCACGCCTCCCGCGTAGGTGACGTCGCCCCCCGAGTAGTCGACCACGGGGCCGCTCAAGCCGGGCTTGATCAGGTTGATCGCGGTTTGCAGCGTGTCTTGTTTCCCCGAAGTCGCCAGCCCCGAGTCCGTCGCGGGGACCACCGAGAGGGAGGCCGCGCCGGCTTTGGCGCCTAGGGTGGCAGGGAGCTTACTACTGATAGCTGTTTCAAGTACTATTTGGGCATCTTGTTTTGTCTCAGTAGCCGCACCCAAAGGCAGCGGGCCAGCAGAAGTACCGCTGCCAGTCACTTCTTTGATGCGTAGAGACACGTCCGCTGCTGGCGCTACCGTAGCCCTGCAGTATATTTGAGTTCCTTCTTTTGAGAAGTACTGGAACGCCACCTCATAAGGTACCCCATTCAATAGAGTACCAGTGTCTACCACAATCCAAGTGTCTACTGCTGCTGTGGTGTCCCAGACTCCCAACTCGTAAGTCATGTCAGCCCCTACAGCCGACATAAGCAAAGAGTCAATATCTTCTGCGTCCAGCCCAGGAAGCTTCTGTACGATAGGGTCGTTGTTGTCTACTGGCTGTGCTTCCACAGCTGCCGCAGGAACTGTCCTAGTTACGTCAAATGAAAATCCCATAATTACCTCTGCTCAGTGCCTTTGGACTGGACTGTACTGCGCCGCCTACGGTCGAACGACAGCCCAACGAATGGTCGACGTCTCAGCCCCGGACTGACCGTGGTTATATACCTGGACGACAGACGTATTCGTTGCCACCTTCGCAGGAGTCGCATCCAAAGCAACGACAGTGACTTCGTCCGCATCCTTTCGGAATACAACGAAACTAGTAGCCGGGTCGCCTCCCGCCGTGATCTCTTTCACGGAAAGCCGATCAGCAGCAGCCACTGTCAGAAGGATGTCCATGGTACCAGCCACCAAGGTACTCGCTGCTGCCTTGACTGCGCCCATGTTGTACACGCGCACTGCCGAGGTGTTGAGTGCTTGCAGAGCCCCTGCAACCGTGTGTGCGTAGACCTTCACTGAGTTGTTGTCAACGCGAACTACGGAGAAGTGATTCGCCGCCGTGCCACCAGCGGTCTCCTGCTTGACCAAGAGAATATCGCCAGCTGCATTGGTGAGCGCAATCGTAGCCACACCAGCAACCAGAGTACCGGTAGCAGTAGCAGCAGCAGCAGCTCCGACCGGGAACTTGTGTGCCCGAACAGTAGCGGTATTCGTCGCAACCAAAGCGCCAGCAGCGCTATACGCCTGAATAGTAATATCCGTGGCGTCTTTTCGAAATGCTGCATAATGCTGTGCAGCCCCGCCACCAGCAGTCACCTGCTCCACGAACAGTAGGTCGGTCGTAGCAGGCGCGACGTTGGTCGTGATGTCTCTGGTACCAGCCACCAGAGTCGCGGGTACTGTATCAACTTCATTGGGCCCGCTGTACCCGGTACCATCGGAGTACACACGAATCTGCGTGGCCGACAACCGAACAGCATTCAAAGACTTTGGTTTGCCGCCAGCCGTGGTCTTGACTGCGTAGATGATGGCATCAGCGGGTACCGGATCCAGCCCCTCAGGTGTGGCAGGTACTGTGATGTCCAAAGTATTGCCGACCATGACACCGGTTCCGTAAGCGCCATCCAGATCTGCGGCACCACCAGAGCCAGGGACAGCCAGATATGCTCCACGGACAAGCCCAGACATCGACTGCCCAGCACCATAGGGAGTAAGGGAGTACGACAGACTTTGCCCGTCCCTACTCTCAAGAACCAATTTGAAGGACGGTGAATTGGACAAATCCAATGTAGTCACGCCAGCAGCGTGCATCACAGATTGCAAAACCGATCGTACCGACTCAGAAGTCTTGTTGCTATACGCGTTACTCATATCAGCCTCCGTACAAAGCCTGAACCACACCGAATACCCCGACGATAATCGCCGTGGCAATAGCTCCCCACATACCGTACCTAGCAGTCTTGAGTTGCGACTGCGTGGTCAGCATCAGAGCATCAGCAGCATTCCGAGCCTCAGCCGCTGCTCGTCTATCTGCTCTAGCCTGCTCTTCTGCCGATCTAGCATCTTCTTTTGCTTGAATTGCTGCCGCCTTAGCATCTTCTCGGTCGTCTTCCAGGGACCTGACTACGCCCTCCATACCAGAAAGACGCTCCTTCAATTCATCCAAAGCCTTGGACTTGACGTCATACTTTGCCGCTAATAGCTCTGGCTCGTCGACATAACGGATACCAGACCCAATGTCGTCTGGGTCTTTGGCTTCAAGAGACTTTAGCCTCTCAGACACACCATCATGGATGGTACTACAGGATTGCCTCTGCTGCTTTTGGTACTCTCGAAAGTCACCTCGGAATTCACCTATTGAGTTGAATACCTTAGTGGCTATTTCCTTTGTTGCTTTTGCCTCTACCTTTGCACCCTCAGCAGCATTCCTGCTAGCAGACGACTCCGCTAATACTTCCAACATCCCGCTCTCTAAACGGGTTGTGCGGGATTTGAGATCTTGGATATCTTTAGCGTGCATCAAGCACGGAAATCGGTCCTTATGATTACCTGAGGAATCCTCATGTAGACCATCATCCACCATATTTGCCTCCTCTTCCTACTGAGACAATCCCTCTAAAACCGCCCTCCTCTCCGTTGTCGTCCGTTACGTCATGCACGAAGTATTCGTGCCTACTAGCATAGCCTCTAACTCTTTTTGGGGCAGAATACCGAGAAATCATATCTTGAATTGAGCCTGGTCTATTGACTGTTGTTTCTTTTTCAGATTCATCGTCCACAGACGTCAGTGCATTTCCAAAGCGGCCTTCAGAATGATCAGTACGCTCAATGGTAGGGAAGTCTTCTTGGATGATTGAGTTATTCGGAGAAGTACGAGCCATGTCGAGCTTCTCTGCCTGAACATCCATTGAGAACATCCTCCTCAATTGAATCTCTTTGTCTCTGGGAATGCCGCCTACCTTGACTAAGTACCTGAGCATGAGACTCTGAACCAGGACTTCCAACTTCCACCTGATCCAGTTTAGAACAAATACAAAGAAACCCAAAGCACCCTTGAGGGCGTCTGGGTGGATGCGTTTTTCGTAGTATCGAATATGGTACACGCTATCTCCGGTTGAAAATAGACGTTAGGGATTTACCCTGCCCATGCCCGTGTCGCAGCGACGTCTCCAAGCTCTTACCGCCTCCGATAGTAGCCTTTGCCGCTCGTGTCACCAATCCAGCTGCGCGAACAGCTGTGTCCTTCGTCCTACGAGCCCGATCAGCTGCTACATGCTGCCGAATCCCAGATTCAGCCAACTTGCGCCGCGCCTCGGATACCTTTTTGTTGTGCTGCTTTTGCACCTGAGAAGCAGCCTTCTTCTTACGAGCATCAGCAGTCTTCGCTGCTGCCTTTACTGTTTTGACTGCAGACCGCCTATTTGCAGCTTCTGTCACAGCAGATTTGCGCTCGTTCTTCTGGACGGACTTCACAACAGACTTGATGGATTTAGAGTCTTGCTTTTGCTGCTGGGTCTTTGCCTTCTGAGACGACTTTTGATCAGCTTTGTTTTGCTTTTCAGTAGCCGTCCTACGCTTGCTAGCGTCAGCAGCTAGCCCCTTCTGCTTCTGCATCCATTGGTCTTGTTGGGCCCGCTTCTGCTTCTGCACACCAGTCTCGACCTTCTTATTGGCCTTGACTGCAGAATTGACTTCTTTCTTTACTGAAGCCCGTTGTTTCGCTGTGGGAGCTGCGGGACGGACCGCTTTCCCCCCTCCAGGACGTGCAGGAGCGGCCGAGAAGACGTTACTCTTCGCTGCCTTGGGTGCTACGGCTTTGGGCGCTTTAGGCGCCACAGACCGCTGCTTGGGGGCTACTGCTGCTGTCTTGGGGGCTACAGACTTTGTCGGGCCCTTCTTACCGATAGACAGCCCCTTTACAGCTGCGGTCTTGGTAGGTGCAGCCTTAGCCGCTGCTGCGGCACGACTGGGCCTAGCCTTAGCCGCAGATGCCGCAGCCTTGGGCTTCTGTACCCCGACAGAGACCTTCGTAGCGCGCACCTTCATTACGCGCCGACCGCCACCAGGGGCTCGACCTCCTCCACCTCGACCAGCCATGGCTACTTCTTACCTCCGACCCTAGCCCGCTGCAAATACGAGCGTCGGTAATTTCGCATGTCCTCACCAAGCTGAGTCTCTTGCCTGTTCTTCCGAGCCATGCGCACGCCAGCAGCCAGAGCCTCTTGCGGGTCCAGCTGCATACCAGGGTGACCCATGTCATTGGGGATGGACGGACCCGCAGGACTCCAACCACCTCTTGCACCGGGATTCGACATGATTGCCCCTTACGCCCAGTAGGCTTCGATGACGTTGTTTGCCAGTGCCCCTGCGCCTGCCACGTAGGTGCGATTGACCGTGAGCACGTCCCCAAGGTCAACATTGGTGAGGCTGCTGTCGAGAGCCAACTCCAACCATTCTTTTCCGACGATGTTGGTCAGGTCGAGGGCGATCGGAACACCGCCATGGAGAATAGACACACCACCAACCAGGACGTCGATCGTCATGGACTCCCCGACACCTGGAGTAGCATCGAAAAGAACGCGAACCATAAGCATTCTGCCAGCGTGCCCTGCAAAGCCACAGGTCATCTGGTCGGGGCCTGACGTCGCAGCCACAGCCTGGGAGTGCCAAGCCTTACCTGCATTCGCTACGTGCCGCTTGATACCCGCCGTAGTGAGAGGAAACCGGAAGTCTTTTTCTTTCAACATCTTCTTTTGCTCCTACCGTAGTGTCTTAGCCACTGGTACTACCCAGGTAGAAAAGAACACGTACTCTTCAGGGTACCTAGCCCTGAATCGATCAGATCCCATTGTTACGTGTTTTGCCAGCTGAGCTGCGAAGTATTCAACTGGTTGATTTCTCTGCTTCTCCAAATCAAACGAAGACTGCTGTGCATGCAGCTTGAGCCACACATCAGAAGCAGAGAAGTAGTGAGGATGATTACGAGTGTCGGATTGGTCATCCACACCGTGAGCCAACTCGTGCGCCAAAGCCTGTCGTAGGGTGTGGACGCCTAAATTGGGGGACAGTGTGATTGCCTTGGATGTGTGCGAATAGATAGCAGTCTCTTTACGCACGACCTCACTGGCATTGACCTCTACGGAAACAACCCCAGATGCCCGTACATACCACGATGGAAGCCATCGGAGACTTGCTCTGATGGCTCGATGGTAGTCTGGGCTACCTCCAGTGATGCTTATTAGCTCCGACATCTATATCTATCACTTCTGCTCACTGAGGTGAATGAATTCACCATACTCACTTCAACGCTGCCTGTGACGGGCTCGTGTCGTTGCTGCTTCAGTGTGCCGAAGTTTTGGACAGTAGATACCTCCAGTTCTGGCATCTTTTGCTGGTCGATGTATTTCTCGCACCAACAAGCGAGCGCACCGGAGTCAGGAAAGTCGTCATGCTGGCCTTCTGGAGCCCTGCAAGTAACATACCCGTTTTTCTCTTCTTTGTCCAGATCGGTGTGCTGGGCGATGAATTGGGTATACTCGAAAGTCTCTCGCGTCTCTGGGCCCGCCGCATACTTGATTCTGCCTGCATTCCACTCCTGCAAATAGTACTTGTACAAATAGCTTTTTGAGGAGGTGTGGAACTTATACGGAATGACCATTATGTCATCCCCCACTAGGGTCTGAATGTGCTCCGCAACTGGGTCGCCCATAGATGAAGCATCAATTGCTAGTATGTGTACATTGAAGTACATGAGAAATTCCACTAGCTGATTGTATTGCCCTGTATCCCCTTCGAAAGATCCAAGCATCTCCAGCCACCCAATAAACGTCTTCATATACGCTACAGTCTTGTCCTTGTTAGCGCCGGGCATGTGGACAGATATGTCCATTGGATTTTCGATATCGACATCCGCAATGGTGAGCACGGACGAGTCAGTGACCTTACCAACATCCAGCCCAGCCACGTGGAATCCGAACCTTTGAGGGGCCACCTCTTGGTGCCACAGTGCCGCACGCTTGATGACAGATGGCATGAGGGCAATGCCTCTAGTCTCCTGCCACAGACAACGGAAATTCATCTTGAACTCTTCGTTGTCTTTGTTCCCACCGAGCTTCTTCAGAGTGCTCTTTACGAACTTCGCGTAATTGAGGTGGAATGTATTGCCGGTAGCATCGTACGCAGCTTGCTTCTCACGTATTACTAATTCATAACTAAACTCAAAATGGTTACGAGGGCCGCCGTTTTTGTAGATTTCTACATTGTCCGTGATGGTGTTGTGGAAGCCACCTCGCGAATACCACGCAGTACCAATGTGCACCTCCGTACCGTTGGTAGCAGCCAGCATTGGACGCAGCTCCTTGTCGACCTTGGAGCGCAGTAGCTTCTGGCTCTCCTCACAAATCAGCAAGTCATGCGTCTCGCCCTCCACAGATGACTGCTCACTGGCCGTTCGGGCCATGATGCGAGAGCCATTGGAGAACGTAAGCGTGTCCCCTCTACTAACGACCAAGTACACGTTGATCTCTGGGTCAGCCATAACTGCTGCCCCATGTGTGCTCTCCGCACGCTGCCTCATCCTAGCAAAAGAAATCTCTGCCTGCTCCTTCTTCGGTGCGTAGATACCAGCCCGGAAACCTTTTCGAAAAGAATGAAACCTATAGTCGTCTGGGAATGCATCAGCCAGAATTGGTAATAGAACTGCTAGTGCTAACACAATGTCTGCAATGCACTCCGTATTGTGGGTGACGGTGAAGTCTGCCAGCAAGTATCGCTTATTTCCGTCTAGTGTAAATCCATAGTAGTTACTGGTTGGTAACTCTTCCAGAGTAAACCCGTAGCGCAAAGGGTCTTCTCTCAATACAGACTTACTGTATTGTTTCCTGTCAAGCCTGGTGGGCACTACAGAAAAATCACCGTAAGCGCAGACACGCCAATAAGTGGTGCCATTTACTGGCTTTGGTTTCATAGATGCTCGGAAGCCTAGAGACCTCAAAAGCCACATAGTGTCTTCGGACAACCGCTTGTTTTTGAACGTCACCTCCATGACGTTCTCTTTGCCAGCACTAGCGGCGTGGCTGCCATCAGAGTCAATGATGCCAGCGAGCAGCTGCAACCGAGTGTCCCTATCGTTGCACTTGTATTCAGTAGGAATGTGCTTATTCAACAATAGGTTGTATTTGTGCAGAGCAGTACGCAACGGGTTTCCGTGATCTGAGGACACTATAGCAAATGTAGACGAGTTATTGTCCTCTGCCTCCGCGTACTCAGACAGCCTACACCCTACAGACTCCGCATATTCCTCCAGATAGTCGACTACCTCTTGGTCTGCCGTAGTGATGCGTGTGTCTCTTTGACCGACATCACCCAGCCATAGACCCAACCAGTAAGGCTCTAGGTCGACCTCGTGCCTATCGAACTCCAAAGGTACCTTGTACCCCATGACCTTGCTATCCAAGGCTTTCTTACCGAGCAGATCAGCAACACACACGTCCTCTACTTCCCATGTACGCTTACGTGGCTTGTCGTAAGAACTGCTAAGGTGCCTACGCTTCACAGATAATATGTGTGATTGATTTACAACATATGCGTCTGCGTAATCCCCGATGGGCTGTACGCGAACCATCTTCTCTCTGCCACGAGCCAAGGAAAGGACTGTCCTTGGGGTCGAGTCATCACCCATCAGCTTATCACCCACCTTGATGGATTCAACGGGTTGTATTGACCCGTCAGCCATCATGATAGGTGTGCCCTTCGCATGGCACTTGCCACTTTGCCTACTCCATAGTGCCGTGATGACGTGACCATCGTGTTCCAGCAGACTAGTGATGATTCTACGGGCATAAACTACTTGGTACGAATATAGCCCCACATCACTTAGCGCCTCTGCAAAGATAACGATCTTGTCCGCGATACTCTCCGTATCCATCGGGCAGAAGTTCGGTCCACTATGTACATTACCCTCAGAGACGATGATCTCGTCATCCATGGCTACACCCTGAATCGAAGCTTACCAATATCTGAAAACTGATTGATAGTCAGCTGCTCAGACGAATTGAACGTGCCTTCAGCGTGGGTACTCGACACAGACGAGGCAATACCACCCCTTCGGTTGAACTCTCCGGTCACCATAATCCATCTGGGCTTTAGGAGATCAGTGAGATCCTCCCGAATGACGCGCACCGCCATCTCATGAAACGCCCCTACGTTCCTAAAGGAGTGCATGTATAGCTTCAGAGACTTAGACTCTACGATGTACTCTTTGGGTATATACCACACTTGGATCACCGCGAAGTCTGGTTGCCTGGTCATTGGGCACAAACAAGTGAATTCAGGTACGTCAAAATGCACCAAGTCTGCACTGACCTCGTTGACCCGCTTCCTAAACGGACTACTGAGTGCCTTCAGCAACTCGCTATCAGGTAGCTCTTGGTGAATTTCTGGTATAGTTGTGGCTTCTCTATTGAACAGCATTGTCAACCTTTCGCCGGGTCTTCCATGTGCAGCACTCGAAATGCATTTTCTCTTATTTTGCAGGAATCACACTCCCCGCATCCGTGCCGCACACCATTGTAGCAAGATACTGTCATTTGTAGTACCGAACTCCAATTGGGTGTTGTGTCAATAAGTAGCAGCACTATTTCTGACTTCGATAGCCCGAGTAGCGGAGCCTGCACAGACAGCCCAGGAACACCGAGGCTGCATCGTATCGCGATCTGTGCTGCCAGGATACTCTCGGGCCTGCAGTCGGGGTACCCACTGTAGTCGACATCATTTGCCCCTATGACGAGGTCCGAGGCTGCTCCTTCCTTCCGGTAAGCCAAACCAGCCGCAAGAGCCAGGAAGACTAGGTTGCGGGCTGGGACGAAGGTCTTCGGTAGCCCGTCTGGGTTTACCTGCCCAGCAACTGCTTTTTCTTGCCCCTGCCCTGTCAAAACAGTGTCCTGAAAGCAGTTTGGGGGAATTGCAACAACCGTATTGTCAACACCAAACGCCTTGCTGACCTTCTCAGCCGCAGTCAGCTCGACGCTGTGCCGTTGACCGTAGAAGAAAGTGATAGTCTTGACTTTGGTGTAGTGAGTAACAGCCCAAGCTAAACAGGTAGCTGAATCCAACCCACCAGACAATAGAACAAGTGCTTCTTCAGCGTACATCTTCCAAGCTCCTCAAAGCTGCATACCGAAGCATGCACTGATTACATCTACCACAATTCTTCATCCACCCACGCAAACAAGAGCTAGTGTGCTCGAATGGTACGCCTAGCCTCTTACCGTGCCTGACAATCATCTCCTTGTTCATTCTGTTCTCCAAAAACGGGGCCTGGAACAACACAGGGGAGCCAGACAACTCGGACAAGGAGTTTAGTGAGTCTATGTATTCGAGTGACGTGTCGTTGTGTACCAACTCCCCAGAGTCGAACTTGTGCCACACTTCTGACTCCCACTGAAAGCCAAAGAATGCTTGTGGCCCTAGGTGATTAGACGACTTGTTTTGGTGCAGTAGATTGATAGCGTAGCTAATTAGCCAGGAGTGGACGCCTGGGGTGAATGGCATTTGTAGCAGATCTTCAGACATCTGCGACGCTAGTGGGTTCAAACTAGAAAACACATGCCCTGAATTGACATTTTTGAAACTACGCCACTCTCTCGGGATCTCTGCCAGCACCAAGTCAACATTGACTCCTGATGCCTTCCTGATAGCAGCTAAAGCAGGGTGTAGCCTGCGGAGCACAACAGCTGGGTCTGCAGTGACGTACGCCAACATTATCAGCCTATCAGAACCACAAAGATTCTCTTTGTATATGCCGTACCTCTCTGGAGACGTTGCTATGTCCCAAGCCAGTACGGTGCTGTCCAAACCTCCACTAAAGAATACAAGTGCTGACATTGAACCTCCAAATGCACGAAACCCCTCTACATGTTTCAGTAGAGGGGCTCGAATTTGTGACCGTTGTTTTCAGCCGCCGCCAGAACCACCACCGCCACCAGCAGTAGCCGTCCCACCCCTACGGATGGTTCCGCCTCTGCGGATGGTCCCACCGCTACGCGCAGTCCCACCAGCTCGAACAGTTGCTCCCTTAGGCTTTGCAGCCTTGGGACGATTTCTGGGTTGTGCCATTCAAATACTCCTTCCCATATACATGGATTGGAGCAGTTTACACCCGAATCACCAGCATATTCAACCAATTTTGAATTTGGGTTCTCTACCGGTAGTATCGAGCCTGAACTTCCGACCGTTGGAGAACATGCCGCCCCCAGGGCTACCGCCCTCTCGTTGATGCTTTCTCTGTGCTTCAACGAACGCAAGCTGTGTCTCCGTCAATTCACCTGCTGGAATATGCATAACCTCAGCCATAGTCGCGACTGACTGCTCTACATTCAACTCCTCACCTTGGTTCGTCCGGTGAGTGTTCTGCGCGTCCTCTGCTAGATCCAACAGATCCAACATCGTTGCTTGTCTCATCAGTGCCTCCTAATAGCTTCTTGAGCTTTTCACCCAGCTCGTTGAGGACAGCCTGACGTTGCTTGCACTGGTCACACTGCTCGATACCAAGTGACTTGGTAAGGGCTGCGACTGCGTCACCTAGCTTCATGCTTAGCCTCCCACAAGCCCATCAGATGCCTTCGATCCTCTTTTTGTAGCCCGTATATTGCTTTGACATCCATACTCTCTATTGACGAGATACTTGGGTATGCATGTCCGCTGCTAACAATAGCACGAGCAAGAGAAGACCGCTTCACCTGTTTTCCAAGCCATCGCATGAAATGTGACCTATTTCTTGCCATTCTTTTTGCCGCCTCCGAGCCTATTTGACCTGTAGTGCGGAGGCAGATCTTTAGGGTCTACCTCGCCGTTGATAATAGAAAGCATTGTAGTGCAGTACGCGCACAGCTCAGTCTTGCACCTGTCACTACACGTGATGGCACGATCCCGACGCTTGAGCCTACGGTTACAGCCTGGGTTGCGACAACGCATAGGAAACCCAGAGGGAGTCTGCATCTCCCAATTGAAGAATGGGTTTTCTGGTGGGTTGACCCTGGGCCTACCGGGTCGTCGCTTGGGGGTTAGTATCTCTGTACCAGCGGGGATAGAGACCACAGGGTGCTCGCCGCGCCCTATGATCTCATCCACCTCAGACCACAATTCAGATTTTCGTTTGGTCATACGCCAGGACTTTGGTCCGTGGCTATGCTGCTCGCGACACGCTCTCTGCGTGAAGTTCTTCGAGCCTAGCCCGAGCCCAGCAAAGTTCACTAGGATCGGACATCGGGTTGGCTAGAATCCTCTCGCAGAAGGAATGAAGAGCTTGTTTTTCAATGCTCATAGTGTCCCCTCCTTACGGGTGGTTTATCCAACTCAGCATAACCTACTGTGGGTAAAGGTCAACTACAATACGGCACAAGCTCTTGAGACAATTGCTCGACAAGTTCAAGCAATGACCTACCTTCGAGCTTTATGTTGCACCCAGCAGCGGGTGGATGTCCTCCCCCACCATGCATTTCGCAGAATTTCGCAGCAATTGGATAGAGATCATTTGTCCTTAGACTCACCCTAGCCTCATCGAGGGAAAGGCTGTACCCAATGGAAAACGTGATATCTACGCCGTGTTCTCTGCGGCACCACTCAGAGAAGTCACTGGCGTCGTATGTCTGGGCGAAAACTACGCTAGCCCCCTTGACGCTCTTTTGGATGCCGCCAGCCAGTATCTCGCCATATACACGTGTCTTTCTTTCGTACAAGTACTTGCCGGTGTGCAACAATTCAGAGTACGCAAATGTGCCATCATATACCCATTGCAGTACGTTGTGCCCGTACAGCCTGAATCCCTCAGCCAGTTGCAGGGCGTACTCCCACTGCGGGTCTCCGGTAAGCCAGTTGTCCCGGACATTGGACAGGGACGCCAACCTGCCCCACCCCTCGTAGTCCATGCCGGTCTTGTAGGAGTCAGACCTGGGGACCAAATAGCAAAACACATGCTCTAATGCCAGTATTGCCCCGCACACCTCCTTGGATTCCTCTCCTCGCACGGAGTCAAACAAGAATGGTGATCGGGATTCTTTGAGGCTGGCATTCGCTGCCAGAAGCCCTTTCAGACTTGTCTCGTGATGATCCAATATGATGGGGTCAACTTCAGCCCATTTCTCCAGCTGGTTGCGCGGGCACATATCAACGAACATGGCCCCTGGGTGTGGCTCAATATCGTTGATTTCTTTGTAGTCTACAAACACGACATCAGGTACTTCCTGCGTGGCCCGCAACCCTTTGCACTTGTACGCCGCAACAACTATGACGGCTGAGGCGTAGCCGTCTGGGCAGTTCGCGTGTGTATATACAGTCCTCACGCCTGCTAGCTTCGACTTCCAAATCTGTGTCTCTGGTCGAGCATCCGACGTCATGTCTGCAAAGATAATCATAACCAACCTCTCAATTCTGCGATGTATTGTGTGATTCGTAGAGTCCCGCTGTGTCCCTTGGAATACACCTCGCTGTCATCAGTAACCTGGGACTGAGGTATCCAATTTGTCACCGTGGAGCCATCCTCCAGCTTGAACAGGACTTTGATTGCCTCAGGTGTTTGGTCAACACATTTAGCATTTTTGATTTCGAACGCGACTTCTTCGTCTTCCACCAAGTGGCGTGAGCGTGCTTTTCCCATGTGCTGAAGGGTGGCACAGAAAAATTATACTGTCCAGTTATGGAATAGAGTGTGCTGATTACGTAGTCACGCCGTAGTAGTCTGCGCACCAAGCAAACCACTTAGCCCGCAGTGCAGAGTCTACTGTATCGACTAAGATCCCTCGACCAAATTCATTACCTCTAAAACACATCGTATTGTAGTTTCCTCCAAATAAGTGTGACGGATTGACACTATTCCCAACAAATGAGTTCTGCGCAACGAAGTTTACCCCTGCTTGTCCAGCTGGAGACCACATTCGACCTACAGCCCCATCAAACTCCCATACCCTAGCAAAAACCCCGCTAGGGCTAGTCGCGGCCCCTACAGATTGATATCCAGCGATCTGAACTCCTGCCTGCCCGGCCGAATCGGTAATACTCATAGGGGAGGCACCACTAACAGTCCACAGAGCTTGGTACGTACTAGTGGTCAGCTGCCGCCCAACAATGAAATACATGAACCTTGCAGAACTTGTATTGAAAAAAGATGGGCCGCTTATGTAGTAGGTTCCATAATCAGCTGGTGTTACGGCTACAAGCTTACCGTTCATTGACGCAGACACCGCCAAGCTTGCCCGATAGGACGGCTCTGTTCTGTGCGCCACCCTGCCGCTGCCAGTACAATCATAGAAGGTACTTATTAGGCTAGGAGTGATGCCTACGTCAGTGTTCTCCGACCACCAGTCAGCTATCGCCAAAGCTCCTAGATCTGCTGGTGTCCATAAAGAACTAGTAGAAGCATTGACCAGAATCATTCCAACACCAACACCAAGTTAGCTGACGTCTGCGTAGCTGTTCCACCCGCCACTGCCACAGTCACGATGTCGACTTGGTCATCCGTGACCACTCTACAGAGTCCAACAACCGAATCACCAGCCCCACTAGTGGCCCGGTCTGTATTCTCAATAAGAGTAGGTGTAAATGCGTTACCGTACTCCCCAAACCACGACCCAAGCCTATCTATGACTGCCCACGTGGCTGTGACTCCACTACCAGACACCGCATTCGCACAGAACTGCTGCCGCACAACGCGAGCGGGAGGTCCAGAGTAGTGAAGCTTCTGCCCTGCCGTAGCAAGCGTGTTTGCGTCGTCCCCGACCTCCCCAGATATGAACGCAGTCAATTGACCTACACGAGCCTTGTCTCCACAAACAGCGGTCTCTACAGTGTTGTCTATTGCAGCACCGTCCCATACGATGGTTGCAGCACTGACTGCACTGACTACACCCCACCTAAAGAACTCTACTATCTCCCCACCAGCCTCTGGTACAGCTACTACAAGGACGCCGGATATCCCGCTGTCGTTGTCAGCAACAATAATCTTGACTCCATCTACAGAATAGGATTCTGTGTGCCCCACTAGACCTACATACCCAACTCTACTGTAGATATTTGCGTGAAAGTCTCCGCCACCATCATCTACGTACTCTACGTAAAGACGACCTGACGGTTCCACTACAGCGTTGGATACCCCCACAATAGCGTAAACGCCACTACCACCCCCCAAATTAGAAGCGACTGTAGTGCCTATCTGCACGCAGAATCGTATGGGTGTACCAATAGACACTACATATACTAAAGAAACTGACGTAGCGATAGAACCCGGTGAGTCGTACGCCCAATCACGCAGAGGGAAGTTGAACCCATCGCTAATGCCTAAAAGTATGTCATCTAGAATACGGTCCACTAGACACACAGAGTCATCACCTACCCAGCCACGAATCTGCCCTCCGAAGTTGTGTTCGATAGCCACACCGTCAAAGGCTGGAACAATCCAGCCCCTGGAATTCTTCACCCCAAGTACTCGAATCTGGGACGACACGTTGTTGCTGCTGTCTTTTACATACTCAAGAATTCTGTAACTGCCAGACACGTCAGGGGTGAAAGCAGCCGTAGGAGCCGCCCCATCAGACAGAACAGCAGCAGCCACTGAGCTGTTGTAAGGAGAACTCATTATCTCGTAGTGCCAGGTAGTTACATCCGTGTCATCTTGATTAGATAGAGTCACAGGACTTCCGACGACTCCTATGTATGCTTCTCCAGCAGTACCGACAACAGCATTCTGCGTAAATACAAGATTAGCTACTACCATGACTACCTCACGGGTTCTCGGATTCCATAACAATGAGCCCTGCAGGTGTGTCTGGTAGGGCGCGAATTGAGTCTTCTACAATTCCGTCTTTGTATGGGTCGAACTTGATTTGAACCCCCCAGTAGTAGAATTCATCAGTAGGACTTCTAGCCCACTCTTGTGGAGGAACAATGGGCCACGGAAACGTCCCGCCGTTCGAGATTTCAGCTGACGTGTATTCTGCCAATGCTTCCTTCATTGAGAGTACATCGACGACCAGCAGCGTGGGCGTGTAGCCAGCTTCAGTCAATCGATCCAACTCACGCTTCATTTTGACTTTGATGTTTTCGTCTAGGTCACTCATGGTGCCTCGCTTACTCGTTAGATGCCGCCAAAAGACATCAATACACTATCATGTCAAGCCTTGATAGTAAACGTGGTTGTTCGCTGGTTGGGGAAGGGGGTGAGCGGAACTGGGGGTTGGGGCATGTTGTTGAATTCCAATGTCTCGTTTCGCAGATCCAATGCTGTCGTTTGTTGAATGAAAGACGAGATTATTGGATCGAGAAACGTGAATTATGCGTTGCTGGATCGTCTGTGTGCTCCTGACTGACCGTTGTCTGTTGTGTGGGCAGAATGTCTCGTGCGTGCGCGCGTCTATGGTTCCACCCGAAGGGTGGAACTACAGATCACGTGTATGAATGAGAGATTATACTCACTCAATAGACAATGATTAGTTAGAATCACACAGAGGATTTAGTAATGGATAACTACTGCGCGTACGCGCCCACGCGAGAGACATTTCAACTCTCTTCATTAGCAATTCGAGTACTGTTTGGTGACTCGTGACAACCAACGGGTCTCGAACCACGTCAGCTTCAATTTTGGCGATGGGTAGAGCGCGTTTTTGGGCCCAGCACGACCAACGGACGGGTCGAGAAGATGGATGCGTTCTAGGGGGTTTTGCTAGGCAGGAAACGGGTGTTGCACGAAAGTGCTAGAAAACAGTTGTATGAGCGGTCAGCCACGAGCTTTCTCAATCAACATGCACTCAATGAATTGGGGCATATATGGTAGCCGCTTGATCCACTCGCAGATACCTTCCGGGCCGCTCCATTCTGGCATCCGATGGTCATGACGATCGAACCACATGTGCAGTGCTGTCTCGTACGAGAACGTGTAGGTTGCCTTCTGTAAAAAGCTCTCTGGCAGCTGCATCTTCAACGCATGCAGGTTGGTTGGTGTCTTTTCAGACCGATATTTCGCACCCAGCTCGTTGATCAGCACGAGTTGAGTAGGTGCAATCTCGCCTCCTTCGAAGTCACAAGCCTCTAAGTCACGTGAACCGAGTTTGTGCATCGTCGAGCACGAGTTACGCACAGTTGCTACTTTGTACGTGTCCAATTCTTGCCAGACAGCACGTGGGATCGTGATGTCCCACCATACGATGATCTGTCGAAGGAATTTGCGGTGCGCTCCACCTGCTTTGATAAGCGATAGAGCAAGGCGCATATCGTTGGGCCCGATCATCGGAAGTTCAGAGGACTCGACCAAGGTGAAGTTCCATGGAAGGTCGTCACCGAGAATGGCATGGCGTGTGTCTGTCTTCGACCACGACTCCATTGGATTGCGCATGCCACGCAGTGCTGCCATGAAGCCAAACACCTCGACATTTTCAATCTTCATATTGACCTCGGTGGCTTTCTCTCATACTTGAGGTTGGTCAGTCTTCTTGAGGGATTTCTTCTCGCGGTTGCGAGCAGTCTTGCCAGTCTGCCTGGTGCGCTTCACGTTGGTGCGGGCGTCACGAGCTGAGTCGCGATCGTACATCTGGTCTTGGAGCGCTTTTGCCCACGTCGTTGCGTCTTCCCTGATCCATTCCTCAGCCTCTGCGATGAGGTTGCCGACTGTCAATCCAACACGTTGAATCTGTACGTCAATCAGACCCTCAGTGCGTACCTGAATGAACGGAGCTACGAACTGGGAGTCTCCCTTCTGTTGGTGCGTTCCGATGCTGATGCTGTATCGGGTGTACTTCCCCTTGATGACCAGTCGCTTCACAGTCACTGTGATTGAGTTCTCCCCAGAGAACGTCTTCACTACTTCCCACTGAGACCTGTCTGCGTGTTGCTCCATAGTATATCTCCTGATGTTTTTGCTGGTTATGCTTGATGTAACAGCTCTGACACACTCTCAACTTGCAGATGGGACACGACCACCCTCCTTGAATCGAGTCATCAACAGCACCACACCTGCAAATTGAAATAGACATTCAAACCTCCACGACATACGTACAATTACAACACAGATATTACGGCTGCACACACTCTGTGAGTAGTGGGTGAGCCCACGGGTTCTGACAACCCGTGATGATTCTAACGAAACCGTCCTTGAAGAGCCTTGCGTCTGGGGGCACTACGATTGTCTTCCCTGTCTGGGCCACGCGGTATCTACATGGGCACTCCTCAGTGCCATATAGACCTACTTTACTACCGCATGTTTGGGTAGGTAGAGTCGGAGACTTTGCACTGAGCAACTGCTGCGCGCCGTCGCACGATTTGACCCAGTTGTTGTCAATCTTCACCTGCCAACAACCGTAACTGAACGCCGCTTGATACGACGCTGAGAAATCCTGCGCATGGCAGAGTGCCTTGTTGCGGACCTCCTTTGAGATCCAAAAATCAGGGAAGTTCTTCGACAAACACTGCTTGACCTCTAGAACCATAGTGTCGATTCTATTCAAGTCATGTTCTACGCCGCCAGTATCTACTGGGATGCCTAGGGGCGTACGGGTATCAACCTCAATACTTCCACGGTAGTGATGCGTGTCCATATTGGACGCACTGTACACTCCGCAGTCCTTCATGGACGCACGACACCCAGCCAATGCAAGACATGCGCAGAACAACAATAGAAGTCGTTTCATGACTCCTCCTCTGGTGGTACGTCCCACCTGTCCCACCTGTGGTACATGTCTAGTATGTTGCTGTATCGCTCTCTAACAGCGTGGTGGTCTATGAATACCTTAGCATCTGGGTGTACCCCACGCGGTCGGAGGGTGTCATCGTCTGACCACCAGGGGTCTGCTGGAGGAGACACAGAGATATCCAACGCACTAGCATGCATATCGTGTAGAACACGTCTAATTCTGTCTACCTCTCTAAGACTATGCACTATGATGTGTACTTTACTTCCGTTGATAGCTGCTTTGACAGCTGCTTGGATCATTCGAGTAGTGCGCCCTGTCTGCCTGTCCTTCATCCGCCAGTTCACGTCAACCTCCTGTGAGCTTCTTACGTTTTGCCCAAGGGTTCACATCTGGTTTGTACTGCTTCTCGTGGCATGACTTGTGGGTCCACTTGCCGCCCAGCAGAACCAGCCCGTGGATACCACCACATTTGCTACATACACGTTGAGGTCCAGGACGTTTCATCAAATATATTCCTTCTATTACCTACTCAGTCTACCTACAATATCACTACCTTTTTTCGTGATGTTCACTAGATCTCTTTTACCGTGAGCCATTTTGATGGCTACGAATTCATCGCTTTCTAGAGCGGTAGCAGTATCCAGTACCGTAGCTTCACTGACTTTCTTGTGGTGATGACTACTATTCAGCTTGTCGCACAGATGTGTAACGCTTAGTACTCCGTTGTTATTCTCTAAAGAGCGCAAAGTACGAAGTTCTAATGGTGTTAGACCCAGAGAAGGAGCTTGAGCCACTTCAGGTAAGTGCTCTTGGTCACCTAGATTGTCCAGGGACTCAACGAGATCAAGCAGAGCTAGCGACATGGCGTTTGCACCTGTCATCATCCGCGCCAGGGACCGAGCATCCTTCACGTCGTACGACTTGTACAGCTCATCACGTAGATGCTCAGCTGCTGTCAATACCTCTGCTTGAAGTCGGTTCATACTACCAAAAGCCTCTCTTCTATTTGTGGTGCGTAAACTCCATTACTGCAGTCACTACAAAGCCACTCGAACTTCCCGGAACCGTAGTCCCATCGACGTAGCCAGCCCTTACTTTGTAACAGGTCGCTGGATTCGTTGCTAGTTTTGCCACAACTAGAACACTTCTTTTCAGGAGCGTAAGTAACTACATTCGAATTGATGTCGATGACTACGATCATTCTTCCTCTTCACATTGGCTGCAACGTAGCGTTGTGTCTATACCGTGCCTGCACTTCAGTGGATCAGCAACCATAAATGTCTTTTCGTACCCCCAGCGGCTGCACACCTCGCCTGAATAGAAAGTAGGCTTTACTACGAACAAGCCTCGGTCGCCTCCTACGTGCACGAATGCAAGCGGATGACTGCAGGTGCCAATCTTGCGGTCGGAAAATGGCTCCCAGTAAGCACAGGTGCTGCACTTACGATACCTTATTATGTATTCTTTGCTACTTATCTTCAACCTGTGCAAGACGAGCGTCATTGTCCTCCCACGACTCTTTGAAAACAAGCATTGGGGCCAACCGACCTTGCTCTGCATAGCTAAATAGTAAGATGTCTTCAGTCATTGGTCGTCTATTGCTAGCAACCTGATGAGCTTCAGTGGCGTCGTGCGCCATGACGTGTCGCACTTCCATAGTAGTAGTTCTGTAAGGCTTCTTATCTCTAACTAGAAAAAACACGGTAAACATCTTTTTCTTCATTGCGTAGCCTCTACCTTCTTCCATAGACCTAGTTCTAATGCTAGTGGAGTCATGTAGGTACGATCACCATTGTCTGCTTCCATGACCCAACCGTGGGCTGGCTCTGCTGCTCTACAAACAACGGTGTATGACTTACCATACGTTGCGTCGGATGACTGCCAGTGCTGCCCAATCTCTACCTTTGTATTGTCAAGTTGGTACGGATACCGAGATCTCATTTCTCGCTCTCCAGTACTGCGGTGCGTAGGATAGATCTAACACTTTCTGCTGCACCCCACGCCTTATCTCCAAATAGTGTGTGGTCCTTTGTTTCGACGGATAGCGAGCCTAACCATACTTCCCCGCTCATGTACACGTGTACTAGTCTACATACTCTATTCGCCGCTTCTTCCAGAGCGGTGTTGACGGCGCGATTCTCACGGTTGCGAACAAGCGCCACCAACGCACGCACGAACTCGCCCTCGGTCTTGGGTGCTACGGCTCCTCCTACACCCTCGGCTGTAGTCAGGGCCACGACCCACGCATGGGCAACTGCCTCTCGCATGAGCCTGTCCGGGTCTGGCTTCTCGACAGGTGGCTTATTTGCCCGCCGTATGAACGTCCAATCTCCATGTTCTCTATTCTCATCGTGCATGTAGCAGCACCCACCAGCTTTAGCACAGTAGTGTGTCACCCACCCTGTTCTGTGGGGTTTGTGCATCACCAACTCACCATAGACGCAGTGCTCCCAAACATCTCCAGCACAAATAGGGAGTCCATCGTCCTGTGGAGGGGCCGTGCCCGCTGCCTCGAAGAACGCTTCGGTGCTAATGCTGGTGGGGAGTGGCTTAGTGCAATCCCGCCGTTCACGGTACACGCGTATTGCGGCGTCCAACGCCGACTCACTTGGACTAGCCCCTAGGTTGCTGCGAATGTCTTCGATGTATTCGGTGTGCTCAGCTTTGACCCGCTCCAGCCAATTCTTGTCAGCTAAAACTTCGAGACTGCGCTGGGCTTCATCACGTTCCTTTTTGAGGTTCGTTGCAGCTTCGTCCGGGCGCACGTCAAGAGTTGGGTCGTCTGGGTTGTAGCCGCACTCTTCCAACACGCTGTGGCACATTTCATCGTAGTCTTCTTTGAGATACCGCAGGGCAGTCTTCAAGCCACCTAATTCCACGAGCGCGTTATCACGTTCAATCAACGTTGAGTCATATTTGTTACGCAAGTGCTGCACCATGTTGATGACAATACCGTATTTGTCTTTCATCCTATGCCTCCAGTTTCCAAGCTTGGTACGTTGGTTCCCAGGACCAGCCAGCCTTCGCTAGTGCGTACAACACCGTAGATGGCATGGTGATGGGCCCGTCAGCGACGACGTAGATGAACCCGTGCTCCAGAATAGCTTTGCTGCCATTGTAGCCAACAAAAACAACAAGCCCGCTACTTAGGGCAGCGAGCTTCTCTTTGGGGGTGGCTTTGCTCATTCTTTTGTACTGCTCACAGAGCTTTTGGAATTCATCTACTGTCATCCTGCATTTCCTTTCTGCGTTGCTCTTCCCGCTCTTCATACCCCTTGTCGTATAGGTATTGCTCATACTCAGGGGTCTTCGGGAACACCCACTCGAAGGTGGTCTTTATCGCCTCAGCTATTCCGATGACTACGGTGGCTATAAGACAGAGAACAAATAGCGGTACGACCCATATTGGGGCAGTGATGGTTAGCAAGACGCGCTTCCAAGCGAATGTTCTCTTTTTCACATTACCTCCTCAGTAACCTATGGCTATAGTACTGTGGGTGCTATGCTGGCAATAATAGCTGTCTACTTCTCGAACCCTCTTGTTGAATAGCTTCTCCAGCTTCTCGACGGTGATGCACTTTTTGATGTGCCGCCGAACCTCGAACAGAAACATCGCCTCCAATTCGCTTTCGCTACCGTATAGCGCGCACAACACAGTATCCAGGTGGTCATCCATCAAACCCACGTCCAGCGACATCAACCGCTTCACCTTGGCCGGACGCCAACGACCAGCAACAACAACTTCCAGCTCCTCCCTCAGCTGCAGTTCAATACCAGTTCTCTTTTTCTTTCCCATGTAAGCCAGACCCAATTTAGCCACAGTAACTCGCCAAGGCTTCTCTCCGCAGACAATCTCGCAGAGGAGCCAGCCAAGCCACACGAACTCATCAGCCCCAGCATCGGGGCTGCAACTATTCCATGCCTGGCGCAAGCTCTTCTGCCCCACCCAGCGTCGAGCTTCATCGCAAGCACCCACCATACGCAGTCCTTCGACGAAATTACCTTCAGCTGCCCAGTTCTTTGTGCTCATTTCCTCACCTTGTTTCCTGCACCGGTTCGAAGCCTGTTGGAGACGCGTTCCAGACTAGCACGTGCCTCGCTGAACTCCCTAAGGTTTGCTTCGTTGCCTAGGTCGTCCAACAGGTTGTACACATTCGCCAGTACGTTTAGAGCAATCTCCATTCGTATGTACACCTCAATGGTTTTACTGGACTTCATATTAGTCGTCTCCTACCAGCAACTCTAGCCTGTGAGACTCTCTCGTATGGTATCGCCTGTCCGGGATGGCCCCGAGTGACCGCATGCACAGATACAACGTTGTCCAGAACGCACGGTCCCCACCAATAGAGGCAGACCACTCGCACTTATTCTGCGACCAATAGCCTCGGACGAGTTCGCGTGGGAAGCCCTCGAAATACACTGGATGCAGCCCGTCTCCGGTGTACTCAGGTTCGCTAGGCGGTTCGGTGAAAAACAACCCAGCCAAGTCCGCTTCGATCGGTCGCGTGCTGAGAACCGTCAACTTCCAATCATAGAAATTGTTTCTCATCACGAACGAGAGACCAATGTCTGGGCGGTCTAGTCTCACGACGGGGAGGTCAATCGACTTGGATCGATGGGTGGATATGACCATAGCAAGAGTGGTTGCCTCCTTGAGTGGCAAGCCAGTACCGATCAGAAACTGGACATGGTCACGTAGAAACAACATCTGCAAATTGTAGGCTCCCTTCCAAAGCATTTCGTCATGCACCAATTGCTCGCTGATCCAGTCTCGTAGTGTGATTTTCATGGTTACTTCAGCCTCTCTTTCAGTCTCGTCAGTACGTCATCCTCCCCAAACGCCGCCCAAACTGCCACGTCAAACGGCAGCACGGGTTGTATCTCGTACGGCTCCAGAAACGGATGAAGGTAGCAGCGCACCCCAAAGAACTCCACGTACCCTGGCTCTACCAGCTTGGCGTAGGATCTCTCAGAGCAATACTTGTCCGCACAGCCAAGTAGCTCCTGCATGATTCTCTTGCCCAGCAGAATCATCTCTGGCTTGGAACCGGTCTCAAGCTCCACCGACTCTATCACGTCGATCATCTTATCTACTATTCTTGAGCCTTCCAGGTACTCACAGTGCAGTACCGAATACTTCTCGGTCTTTTGGATGTCGTCTAGTAGTCCAAGGAGTGACAACGGTCTGCGGATTGGAATTCTGAGCATCACGCCTCCTGTCCATAAACATATGCGTCAATGAGCTGACGGGCCTGTGCGTAGGTGATGCCGAGGTGTCTGGACAGCGCGACCTCGCCCATCCCATAGGTCACACCAAGTTCGATTATCTTTGCTTGGCGGCGCTGCTCTGACGTCACTTCTGCCTCTGCTACGTTGAAGATCTTTGCAGCCAGCTTCGTGTGGGTGTCTTCTTTGTGAGCTTCTTTACGGGATGATGCGAGGTAGGCCATTATACTACGCTCGACTTGGGAGTAATCCATGTCGACGGGTTTTCTACGCCACACGACCACGAGACATAGCCCAGTTTCCCCTACTCTGTGCACACTTGTCAGCCACGCTGCGTAGCCTTCTGGTGCGTCGAACTCTTCCCCCATCTTGAATGCCTGCACGTAGAACTCAGTGGTGGGTTTGTTGCTTTTGTATTCGATTGTCATGCCGCTTCTCCCTTCGTGTGTTTCGGTCAATTCCTGACAGCATAGCCACGTCGCCAGCACCACGCAACACCACGCTGTACGAATTCATCCTGCTTGTATACAACTACTCGGCACTCCCCGAAGAATAGACCTCGAGGTTTATGTACTCAGCTAGTGAGACGCGTGTTTCTTGGCAAATAAAATCTGGGATCACTAGCACCACATACATAATAGATAAAGAGATTTATGTACTCAGCTACTGCGACCCGTATCTTTCGGCAAATAAAATCTGGGATCACCGCCTCACATATACAGACTTTCCAATTAACCCCCTGGGTGGGGGTACTCCATACTTATTCATAATCTGGAATTGAACGCTGAACGCGATGACGCGCCGCACCATGATCATATGATGCGACGCATTATGAACGCTTGATTATGTGCTCATGCCTGGGAAATGAGCGCGTTCATTCGCTTTTCCGCCGCCTCACGCTGCGCAGGTGTCAGCTTGATCTTGGGTGCATCGCCCTTGGGTGCGTCCACCTTGGGGGTAGCCTTGCTCGCACGCTTGACCGCTCCCTTGCGGGTAGCCTTCCCCTGGACGGTAGCGGTAGCAGGGGTTGCACTGGTCACGGGTTGCGGGACGGGGGTTGCGTCAAACCCCTTGCTAGGGTTGACGTCAGGGGCGGGTTGCGTGGACGCCTTGCCCTTGGGTGTAGCCTTGCCCTTGGGCGCCTTACCTTCTGGGAGGGAGCCACCCAGGACTGCGCCGTCCAGCCCTAGTGCCACCCCGTCCCATTTGATTAAGCTCTGGACTGCGACGTCAAGGGAGGGGAACACGAGGGGGGAGGGGACCCCATCGATCACAAGACCGGAATCGACCGCGAAGTAGGAGCCTTCCGTTTCTGGAAGCGGGATGCAAGGTCCAACCAAGCATCGCCCTTTCGGATTCATCGTCGCATGTTTCCTAACCGTGGCGCAGACGTAGCAGGTAGGGATCGTAGTTTCAGTCGCGGTAGCTTTTTTCGAGGTGGTCATGGTCATTCTCCGGTTCGTTGTTGGTAAGAGCTAAGCTAATCACTCCACTGCGCCGTGTCAATAGACAAGCTGATATTGGTAAACGCGCCGTCCGTTCGCGTCAAGTCCGACCTCGCGACGTGTCATGGCAACGTTGCCACATTGCATCGCTGCAAAGCCGCTAGCCTTGGACGTCACTGGTAGGACGGTAAGAGCATCGGACCATTCCGCCGTGACAATCGGGGCGCGAGTAGCAAGGGCCGCATATGCCCTAGCAGACTGGACCATCGCGTCCGATGCCTTGCGCGCAGCGTCCAGATCCGAAAGTTTCGCTTCAATGGTAGCTGCAACCTTGGACAAGCCTTGCTCGATTGCGTCAGAGCGCATCGCGTCGCGTTCCGCCCACACGTTGACTTCGCGTTGCGCCGGGGTCGCGATGCGAGGACTAGCGAAGCAGAACCGAGCACTGGACAGCTTTGCCGCGCGGTTCAAAACAACCGTTTCCGCGTTGCGCATGGTTGCTTGCTCTGTAGCTGCATTCTCGATTGCATCGCGAGTCTTAGCAGCGGAGAACATGAGGGAGAGAAGGTAAGACTCGCGAGGAGAAGGAACGCGACGAGTCACGGACACGCGTTCCGTGTTCTCGCTGCGCGTGTCCGTGCGCCCCATGGCTTCGCCGATTGCGAACACGATCACGCTGAGAACCGCGAGAAGAGCTGAGAGGTGAGTGAGGATTGTGATAGTCATTTTCTTGTCTCCGGTGTGGGTGGCTCGTTCGCACGCATACAATGCACAAGCAATACCAACCTAGATAATGCCGTGTCGAATGTTGCAATAGACCTTGTTTTATAGGGTTTGCGTGCTGCATTATCTTTGGTCTAATTGTTGCTTTACGCCCATCGAGTGACAATTAGCGTCACCTCAATTCTGGAATAAATCATCGCTGGAAGGTCAAAAACACGAATTGACCTTGTTTTATAGGTGTTTTCGTGGGTGACAATTTTCGTCACCAAAATCAGCCGTAGTGACAATTCACGTCAACCGCATTGCGACGAATAGAAGATGTCATAAACGCGTCGGACCCTACCAAGCTACCCTTTGACCTAGGGCGGCACCAAAACGATTTCTAGAGCTATGCACCGATTGCGCATATACCTCTAGTCGTTTTACACATCGTGCAAAAAGGTTCGGATATGGGTGGCACGAGCTTTGCTTTGCTGGGATAGCGCGATTCAATCCGTTTCAATTGACCCAATGCGTTGAACTTCAGACGCATTGTCACATATAGTCATGCTCTTATTCGACATATTGTCACGCATAGTCAGTCGAATTTTCGACGCATTGTACCCATACAATCCGTTTCAATCGCCTACAATCCAGGTCAAATTCACACGATTGTGCATGATTCTCCTAGCGCCACGCCTACCGGCGCACAGCGCCAGAGCCACGGCCACCATGCCGCAGGCAGCTGGACCAGGCCATCGGGCAGGCCCACACCGGCCACCGTCCCCAGGCCGACACGCGGCGGGCAGGCCACCGAGCAGGAGATCCGGCGCACGGCTCGCAGGCCATCGCGAACGGCACCCGGCCCCCGATACGCAACGGCGTACGGCCGGTGAAACGCAAACGCAATCGGCTGGTGAAACGATACGGCGTGTGATTCGTGAAACGAAAGGGAGATTGTGCGACGCAGAACGCGCCAAAGGGAAGGAAACTAGCGCCAAGCGGGGGTTGTGAGGAACGAGAGTTGCTCCTTGAGCTTGGCAACCCTGTCACGCTTGCGAGATTCTTTCACGCGCCTCCCACGCTTGATCGTGGGAAGATCGTTTCCAAGGTTCTCTGTGTAGTCGGCATGCTTGATCGTATTACTCATGGTCATTGTTCTTTCGTTGTTTTTGGCAAACTGCACTTGTGTTGTTGGAAGTGTCCGGCATCCACATCCCGCAAGCAAGCAGGGCAAGTAATGAACAGGCGATGGAGCTTGTTCGGATTGTTCGGGCTCTTGCTGGCGTACAAGCGAACCGTGGCACCAATGTTCTCGCAGTACCACATCCCATCCGCATCCTTGGCGACTGTTTTGCCAATGTGGGGCACGTTCAAGCAATCGTACAATTCAGGGACGGACGGCGGGTAGCGCGTGGTGTAGTCCCTACCAAGAGACTCATAGTGTTTCGCGTTCCAGGCCACCATTGCATCAACCACATCTTGCCGCGTTCTCATCTTCGTTCTCCGTGTGTTGTGTCGTGAGAACCAAACATAATCATGTTCTTCTAATGTGTCAAGATGTAGCTGCAAAGCACAACAGAGAAAGCAGGCAAATCATCCGTATATGGGTGATTCGCAGACCCCTTGTTTTATAGAGTTAGTGTCCGGAAATGCCGTGTTGAGCCAACGGGTACTTTTGACGGCTATTCATCCGTATCGGGACTAGGAATTGAGTCTATTATCTCGCTTTCAATAGTGTCAGGCGAATCCTGTAAACCACCGAAAAGCTTAGACAAAATGCCTTTTCCTTGGCTTCCAACAGAATCTGGCGAGCCAACGAACTGTACACCTACTTGGCGTGTTGATCTCTGCAACTCTCTAAGCTGTGTTAGCTGTGCCATAGCCACCTGACTTTGGCGAGTCACGGAAAGGTCCAAAAGACCTCCTCCGACCACATCTTCAGAGAAGCTGGCACGTCTAAATCGAGCCATATTCTTCTGAGCGATTTCGCGCATTGCCTCTTCAACGGCGAACACATCACGCACAGGAAACGCATTGAAAGCAGGTTCAAACGCGCAAACATACTCCTCTTGATACTCTGGGCATTCACCGGCCATGTTGCACGTAGAACACTGTAAACGCGGGATCAACGCTAGTTGCCGCCTTTCATGCTCTGGATCATGCAACGGCGTGTTGGCGAGGAGGGAAAGCTTCTCAGACTCAGAAACGGTGATGCTGAGACCCACCATAGGTAGGCCACCAGGTATGTGAACGATGTCGGCAGGCTCGGCATTCTCGTAGGGGTAGTCGGCACCCCCCGGCGCATCGGCTTCCGGCGAGTCGGCTGATATTGGCAGGTCGGCTGGCTGGCGAGCTGTTTTCACCGACGAGTCGGCCACACTGACTGGTTGATTCTTCGATGGCTGGTGAGTCGATTTGGCGACCTTCTTTACAACACTGACTGACTGCTTCGAAGACACACCGGGGATGTTACTAGTATCACTGGCACACGCCTCTTTGGTCTTCTCCTCTTTGGTTGTGTTGCCACTTTTCGATGGTCGGCGACGTGATTTGGCAGCCTCTCCTGCAACAACACTGTCTCGTGCTCTAGTAGTATTGGAAGCATCGATAGGCGTGTTGTTCTTGGTAGTCTTGTCCTCTCCCTTGTGAGTTGCCTTCCCTTTGATTGTTTGCCCCTTCTGTGCCCCGGCTAGCTTCTTTGCTTTACCTGTTGTGCTCTCTGCTTGGATGCTCTTTTCCTTCCCCTTTAGAGTTGCCCCGGCTGCCTTGTTTTCCTTCTTGGTAGGTGCGCCCTTAGGGAGTCTGACGGCACCCTTGGATGCCCCTTGGGTGAGCCGCTCGGGGCTTATTAGGCCAGTGGAGCCATGAACAATACTAGGTTGTTCTTTGCTTTCGTTGGCCGCTTTGGACTTGTCTATTTTGCTCGGCTTGCTCAGTCGAAACTTCATGGTTTCGCTCCGTTTGGCAGACGTGAAAAAGGCCGGGAGCTATTGCTACCCGACCAATCAATCATACCACGGCGAGTGTGTTATAGGCAAAGCTTCAGTATCCGTACCCCTCAGCGCGATCGGCGCATTCATCACACTGATAGCCGTGTCTGATATCGGCGGCCGTTAGCCGATTGGGCTCCTTGCACGTCGGGCAAGGATGCTTCCGATCACCGGCACGCAACGCTGAACGGCCACCAGGATCGTAAAAATCATCGTCCCTGAAATCACTTCCATCTTCTTCGTAGTCCTCATCGGCATCTTCTTCGTCTTCGTAGTCGTCTTCGTCTTCGTCGTAATCATAGGCGCTCATTGTTGTTCTCCTCCTTCGTCATATCCCATGACCTCGTTGTACGCTTGGCAGCCCCCTGCCATGCCTGCCTGCATGGCTTGCTCCCTACGCCAGTCATCATCACGAGTTCGGCACGGGTCTGGCTCTGTTGCATGCCTGCTACACACCGTAAGGTCCCCATTGGTAAGGCGATCCCCACAATAAGCACAGCATGTTCTTTTGTCTATACGACGAACCATGCAGACGAAGCCGTCCGGGTTGTCTGGGCTGGGCTGTGCTGGTCCTTCCAGCATCACAAACGGCGACTTGATGCTGGTGCGCTGTTCGTTGCTAAATCTCGGATCATCATCGAGGTACTGAACCGTTGCTTCGGCCATCGTGGCGAAGTAATCGCCCGGTTATGAGCCGGGGGCACTGACCAATTGTGCTACCGTAGCTTTCGGCTAGCTTTGTTGGATGCGCTCGATGGCATTCCTAGCCTTGTCCCATCTGCGCGCATCCTTGAGAATCGCCCTATACTGCTCGTAGGTGAGCTTGTTCAGAGTCTCAATTCTGCGACCGTAGATCCTATTCGAACCAGCAACGTTCGCCATCAGGCCAATTGCAATGCCGATATTCTTGGTGGCATCTAACGGTCCCTCCCCGGCAATACAACTGATGGCTATGCGCAAATGGTGTCGGATGAGTGACTTGGCGAGTTCAGGGTGCATGGTGTGTTCTCCGTGTTGTTGTGCTGCAACAATACAGTAAACACTAGTCTAATTGTGTCAAGGGGAGGGTTGGCCTACCGCGTAGGTGCGGGGCCGTGCGGGGATCAAGCTGCTTCGGTCTTGTTCTCTTCTGCCGAACGGCCACCGATGCAGAGGTCTTCGGTGCCGCACATGTGCTTGGCGAGCGCCACTAGCATCACCCCCGCGCGCTCCATCACCTCGGCTTCGGTATCGTGTCCGGCGGGCCATGACAGGTACAAGGTTCCCTCCTCGCTCTTGCTGTCCGTGTCGGCACTGAACTCGATGCGTCGACTACCAGTCGGCCGATAGAACTTCAGATCGATCAGCTTGCTGTCCAGCATCTGTTGGTCGACGGCGTATCCGCAGGTGTCATGCCCACGAACCGTGATGAAATCAGACTTCGGCATTTCTTTTCTCCTTCGTTGTGTTTGCGGCCTAGACAAAGCACCATGCCTTGTCTAGTCGGCGATGTCAAACAAGGCTTGGGTATCGCTCCAGCATCTCACTGTAGGCAAGCTGTATTGGGTACTGGTCAAGATTCTCCGGGCTGTAATACAGGATCAGAGATTCTAGGCAATTCACACGGTCTCGCATGTCTGTGGACCTACCAAGTAACCACACGTCCGATCCCGAGAACGCAGACACGGCACTCCAGTTTGCCCAGTCGTGGTAGCAGCAAACATCATCCGGCACGTCAACTCGATACACGGTATAGGTAGCGTTTTCTGGCTCAATTTCCGAGCCGTCGGCGTCCGTAGGTTCGTCCCAAAACTCCCATTGAATGGTGCCGTCATTGTCGAACACGCGACCGCCACCGTAGGTCAGAGAGTCGGCGTCCCCTGTGTCGAATAGATGCTTCCTAGTGTCAGACATCGAGACCTCCGTATTGGCTGACGCAAACCCATTTCTTCGATTTGCCAACATAGCGCGCCCACGGACCACGAGAGAACGCTTGTCCCGGCCCACTATCAAATGCATACCAGCCTGTGATTCGTTCGGCAACTTCAAGGGCTGGATCCAAGTCACTGTTCCGCATTTCGGCGCCTCTATTTGTGACCTTAGCAAGCCACGCCAAATCGGCAGCTAGGAAGAACACGCGCTGTGTGCTCGATTCCCCGTAATCATCCACGCTCAGGTGATACAGGCCGATGATCTCAAAGGTCGTGGTGCGGGACATGTCGTAACGCCGACACGCATTCCAAGACTGGTACTTACCGGCGTCCTGAAACTTCTCCTTCTCAAAGTCAAACGTGCGTCGCTCAAAGTATTTGGTGGTTTTCATTGGCCGTCTCCGTGGTGTGTTGTGCTGCTGTGTAAGGTCAATCTAATCACACCTTTTCTATTGTCAACACCTCACAAATAGGTGAGGCCAGGCGACCATGCAGGGCACCACCCCTACACAGCCACCTGGCCTCGGCACACAACACAACGGAGAGACAACGGAGATACATTCAGAGAGTAAACAACCGGCTCATGAGAATTCCGAAATGACTTTCGAGAGCACCAGCATCTCCTCTTCCTCGGCAGGCTCGAAGGTCTCCAAGACGCGAACGCCTTCGAGGTCAAACGTCGGCACACGCATGGCGAAGTAGGACCGACCGTACGCCGGATCGGCGTGCTCTTCATGCGCCTTGTTGCAATGGTAGCACACCGTACCAGTGCCTGGGATCTCGAACTTCGGCACGCCCTTCTTGTAGTCCCTGCTAGGGCTGAGATCCTGACGACAGTGTTCACAAATCGGAGGCAATGCGGCGTGCCTGATGTCGATTGCATCACCAACACGCTTTGCCTCCCTGACACCCGGCACGTTGCAGTGGTCACAGAGCCATGTGTCCGAGTCAGGACCAGTCACGAAGAACCGGCACTCACAATGCATGCAGCGACGCACTTCGGCGTCCTGATGGTTCATGTAGTCCTTGAGGTCATCGAGACACACGGACGGCGCCCTATGGAACTCCTGATTGACACCGGACAAATGCTGCTTCGTTGTTTGCGTCGGCGCATCATCCCAATTCACCAGCAACACAGCACCACAACCACGGATGGTGGTTGCGATCGGCATGGCGTAACTGAATATGGTGTCGCCGTCGGTCCAAACGGTGGGACGGCCATCCTTGTTAGTCCCACCGATGTAGCGTTCCGACCTACAGAAAGCTTGAATCGTCTTCTTCACATTGGCACGCATTGTATCCTCCGGTGTGTTGGTTGCTGTGTGTTAGAATGTAATACCGCTGTTTTTATTGTCAACACTGAGATCAACTTTCGGCATGTTACCCTCCCCCTTGTTAGAACCCTGGAAATCGGCCAGTGTCTCTGAAACGAATCATCCGCGCCGTGACTTTGGCAATTGCAACTAGTTGTTTTACCCGTAGCTGCGCTTGATACAATGCCCCCAAGTCATCATTTAGGCGAATGGAAAGCAGCTTGAATTCTGCTTTCCTATCCGCCACGATCTGGATCTGGCTTCGATGGTAACGCATGGCTTAGTCCTTCGGCGGTTTACCCCACAGCAAAGCGTAGTCCTGCATCACCAAGTCTCTGCACTCTTTTGGCAAGTCAGAGAACTTGATTTTGCGACCCAGGTGGCCGTACTTTGGCCTATCGATCTGGTCGTCGCTGTAGTCGTGCTGTCCAAATCCTTGTGGGTGCGTAGGCCACTCACTCATTCCGAGGAACATAAACTGCCCACAAGTACGCTTGCGAGTGAACACGACCGTGTACCTGTCGGCAGTCTTGCCATCGTTGTCGTAGCAGCGAATCCAGACAGGCTCGCCGTCTTTATTGTACTTGGCCATTTAGTCGTCCTCGCTCTCTTCGGCGTCCTCATCATCGAGAGGACACTCTCCATACATGTGACAACCGCCACACTCAACACAGTCTTCCGGCAAGCTCACGTTGTATGCATCAGCCTGCAGTTCGGCAAGCGTGTTGCACGCCTCGCATGGCCCTAACTCGATGTCCGATTCCTCACCGTTGATTACGCCATTCTTGTAACGGCGAATCAATTCTGCTTCTCCCTCAGCCGTAAGTACGCCAGGCAACACTTGGCCTACGTAGAATGGTCTGTCGAATATGTCCAAGCATTCAATACGCTCCGGGCATGTCTCACGGCCACCGCAATGGTTAGGTGATTCAGTGAGATTCTCACCGAAGAACTCGATAGGCCAACCTTCGCTGTCGCCTATCTCCTCAGCCTCGGCGCACCACTGCTCGCCGTACTCCTCCAGAAGCTCTTGCTTGACTAGCTCGGCGCACTTGTCGCAGATCAGATCCGCGTTGTAATAAAAGATTCTCGTCTCTGTTACGCTACCCATTGTTCAGCTCCTTGGCGATCTTGGTGACCGTAGCAATGTGACTGATTCCAAGGCTCTTCACAGCCTCGGCGAACGCGTCCAGAGCAGCAAACGCAGCCTTCTCCGGCGAGTCATGGTGGCGAAGCGAGAAGTAGTTCCCGCTATCAAAACCATCGTGACACCCGTTTACGGCGCTCTGTGTGTGGACGACGTACTCGTTGCCGTAGAAGCGCAGCACGACTCGGCGCTCCCAGCTACCATCCCGACCGACCCACGGTCCCGCCGCGATGATCTTCAGGCCAACATGGTCAACGTGAACTGAAATGAATTGGAAGTCTTGCATCGGTGTGTTCTCCATTCGTTGTGTAGAATGAAGGTAAGTCTAATTGACTAGAGTGTCAAGAGGAGACTTCACATGTCTTCGAATGGAGTGTCGGCGCCCAAAGCATTGCGCAGCTTGTCTTGAATGACCATGGAACGACGGGAGCCCCACCCGCCTACGGCAATCCCATAGTGACCGTAGCTGAATTCAACCATACCGAACAACTTGGCGCATTCCTTGGTGACCTCGACCAAGTCGTTGTCGGCCTCTGCCACGAACAACCTAAACCATGTGGTGCCACCGTTTTTGCTGGACGCTGCTGCCAAGCAATAGATGGTTCTAAATGGCTTGTTAGGCCGACGCAAGTACGCGTACAGTTGTTGCAGCGGGAAATTGTGCTTGGCAAGCGTCTCCTCTGTGATTTTCCACCCGACGAATTCCTTGGTTGTGGTTGGTATCTTTGGCATGCTAGTTCTCCTCTCGGTATTCGTCATCGTAGAATCTACCGCAGTCATGGCACTCGGCAAACCCGTTCTTCGGGTCGTAGCAATATGTGTTTCGGCTATTACATGTCGGGCAATGGTTCTTCTTCGCCATCACCCTGTGGTGGTTGACGTCGGCGACCAGCTTCCAATCGTCTCGCAACTCACCATGCTTGTCCAGGTACTTGGCAATTGCTCTGTCGCTCAAGGCGCCGTAGTGTTCGGCAGCTGCGATCTGCTTCTCGTTGGTCATCTTAGCAGAGAAGAACCAACGGATGAAAGCACCGCCGTCCTCATCAGGCGACCTACACTCCGTCACCTTGTTGACGCCAACGAAGCGCCAATAACAGAGGGACATGTTGCTACCAAGCACTAGGCACACTAGCTGTGTACGCGGCTTGACCGGTGCGCCGCCCCCAGTCTGGGTGGCATAGCCAAACACCCGGCCTACTTGTGGGACAGCGTAGTCGTCGAAGAAAACCACGTCTCCGACCGAGGCGCTGTGCTTGGCGTACCCTAACTTGGTCGCGTTGGGCAAGTAGATGGGCTTGCGATATTTGCTGGTTTTCGGCATGCGGTGTTGATACATGGTGTGTTCCTCCGTTCGTGTGAATAGAAGCTAAGTCTATTCTGACGGAGTGTCAAGTAGCTTCTCTGTGCTGCATCTCTTGGCGATCTGAATCGCCACCTTCAGCCCGTAGATCAAGCTGTCATCAGGTACCAGTGCGTTCTCCCGGCGGGCTAGCTCCGTGGATAGCTCTCGGATGATTCTGTGCTCGAATTCAAGCAGCTTATCTATCGCATCACGGCGAGCGTCTACGTCATACATGGAGTCTACCCAACTATCACCGATGAATCCGTAGCATGAGTAGGCGTGCTCCCAGTTGCCGCATAACGGGCATCTGAATTCCGTTATGATCCCCCACGTACCTTCCTTATCGGCTAGTTCGAAGTCTTCCTTCGTCCAGTAAGCTGTACTGGGGTCAGCATCCACCTCAACACGTAGGCGAACCTTACCGATGACGGTAGCCTCTTCGAAGGCAACGTTGGTCTTGGCACCCCTATACGCCCCGCTAGCATCCAAGCCCAAAGCACGAAGACGCAGGTACTCTTTGGCGACTCGTTGATCCATCACAGCACCTCCTCTTCCGTCTCATCAACCGTACGGCAGATGAAGATGTCTCCGTCTCCGTACTCGACGAACAAGCCACGCTTCTCGGCAGCCTCTTCAAGCTGCTCGTGGAACACCTCGTCTTCGTACGCCTCTCGGCTACCCACACCGTGGCAAAGCGGGCATGTTGGATGCGTGTTGTAATGAAGGGGATACGTGCGCTTGATATACGCCTGTTGGCGAGTGGAAAGCTTACTCCACCCACCACGCTTGACCACTAGAGCCCGGTGCTTCAAGAATCGGCTTTCTCTCTTCTTCATGGTGCGTAGGCGTAGCCTGTTGACATGCCCGTCTCCCTTGCATTGCGGGCACACGTCCACGTTGCTGTTGGCAAACGGGGTGTACATTTTGCCGCTCGGCGTCTCCGTGAAGATGCTCCCGAGATAGATCCGTTGGTACTCCACATCGCCGTCTTCAGACTCGAACACGTCGGCGTCCTTGACCAACTTGACGATGTTGTCCCAATTGTACGCTGCTTCTACGTTCAACAAACTCATGGTGTGTTCCTCCGTTGTTGTGCGTTGACACAATGAAGGTAAGTCTAATATATGCGGTGTCAATCAGGGAGGGGCGTATTTGTCGATGACCAAGTTTCGAATCTCGGCATACGACTCAGAGATGTCTCGGAATGACATTGCGCCATTCACGCTAATTGTAATGTAGCCTAACGCGTCACGGTAATTCGGCATCTGCCGTTCCACGTAGACTCTGGTGAAGCCTCCCTTTTCCCAGATCGTGGGAAGATAACCGGCACCCCGAAGGATGTCAGCTACCTTCTCCGCAATCGGTCGGGTAGGTACGTCAGTTGGCACTTGCTGTCTTCCGTGCACCCTTCTTCGGTGCTTGCGGCGTGATTTTCTTGGTGGGCTTGGCGACCTTCTTCCGATTCACTGTGGGCGCGATGTCCTTCTTTGTTTCGGCGACGGACTGGGGCTTGCCTTCCGTGCGAGAGTTGACGAAAGTCAATGCCTTTGCCATGCAGTCATCGGCCACCTTCATGAGGTCTGCCGCTTCCAATCTCGGCAAACCGTTCTTGCGCCACGTACCCAGGATGTGACCAAACTGGATCTTCATAGGGCCACCTGAGTATTGGCGAACCGCCGCAATTACCGTGATGTTGTCACTTACCTTGGTGGTGAATTCGGCGTGTTCAATGTCCAGTTCTTTGTTGTATCCTGCCATTTGTCGGCCTCCTATTTGTGGTTCAGTGTAACTGTGCCGTAGCCGTAGCCGTCGCCGTTGCCGTAGCCGTAGCCGTAGCCGTAGCCGTAGCCGTAGCCGTCGCCGTAGCCG
>Ga0209417_1000411_pt1 | contig 104504 bp, 98 predicted proteins | sample RifGroF2_FD_184002 | JGI IMG/M metagenome (GOLD analysis project Ga0209417, IMG submission 184002) | Groundwater microbial communities from Rifle, Colorado, USA - Groundwater F2 (SPAdes) (version 2) | ecosystem: Environmental > Aquatic > Deep subsurface > Groundwater | place: Rifle, Colorado... | reverse complement strand
ATCTTAGTAAAAGCCACCACTACTCCTGCCACTCTCACTCTCGCCGCCTCGGATAATTCTTCTTTGCAAATGAAAATTTCTTTAAATAGCGATTTGTCGGGAGCGAGCTGGGGGTCATACAATACATCGTCAACGATATCTTTGGGTACGGATCCCGATACCGTTTATGCCAAATTTAAAGATGCTTATGGTAATGAATCAGCTATTGTTTCCGTTGCCACTCCGGCCACTCCCACAAATGTAATGATTCAAGATACCACAAACACCAGCACTTCGCCGGCTGAATATAGACTTTTTATCGCGTGGGAAGCGGTAAGTGATTCGAGCCCCGGCTTCGGTTCATATCACGTTTACAGATCAACTGATAATTCCTCGTGGACGCTTCTTAGCACAATTGGCTCAAGAACTACGAATTACTACTCCGATAGCACCGCGTCAGCTGACACCACTTATTATTATAAAATAGCAACCGTGGATGCCGATGGTAATGATTCATACATGTCTTCTTCGGTAAGCGGCACGGCCAATGGCATTCAAGACGGCGAAGAAGGAGGCGGTGGTTCAAGCAGTGTGCCGCCGGTAATATCAAGCGTATCGTCAAATGGCACTCAAACAGAATCATCGGAAATAAGATGGACAACGGACAATCTCTCCAATTCAGTTGTGGGTTATTGCGTCGCGCCATGTTCCGACTTTACCACCAATCAAACAACGGTAGATTCATACGTTACGACTCATTCCGTCACTCTTTCCGGCCTTACGCCAAATACCACTTATAGTTATAAAGTTTTTTCCACTGATGCGTCTTCAAATACCGCTTCTTCTTCCGGCTATACTGTCAGCACCAATGACGGACCAACCATATCCAATGTTTCCGTTATAAATGTTTCAAATGTATCAGCCGATATCGCATGGAATACAAACGAAGCCGCTTCCGGTTATGTTTTTTATTCCACTACCACTCCGGTTACCGCGTCAGACAATGAAGCTGGTTGGGCCACTTTAAGCGCCAGTAGAACGGTGAGTTTGACATCTCTAGCCGGCGGCACGAAGTATTATTTCTTCGTAAAATCGCAAGACGCCGATAATAATTGGGGATACGATTACAACATTACAAACGGCACCACCACTTATTATACTTTAACCACGCCTCTTGATATAACTCCACCCACCATTTCCGGCGTGGCTTCCACCACTAGTAGGAGCGCGGCAACCATTACTTGGATCACCGATGAGACGGCCGATTCTCAAGTCATCTATGGCGCCACCACAGCCTACGGCGCCACTACTACCTTAAACTCAACACTCACCAGAACCCATTCCGTGTCTTTAAGCAGTCTGCTGCCTTCCTCTACTTATAACTTTAAGGTTATATCTTCGGACGCTTCCGGCAATCAGGCTACTTCCAGCAATTACACTTTTGCCACCGAATCGTTTGATATTGCCGATGTTACCGCCTCTACCGTAAGCAATACTTCCATGAGTATTACTTGGAATACAAACGAGAGCGCCACTTCACAAGTGGAGTATTCCACTTTTTCCGATCTTTCAAGCAGTGCGTTCTTTCCGTCTACACCGTCTAGCGCCGCCACGTCGCACGCCATTACATTGTCACCTCTCTCAGAAGGCACCACATATTATTATCGGGCCAGTTCTACAGATGCCATCGGTAGCAACACCACTTCGCAAATCTACCAATTCACCACCGGAGACGCCACCGCGCCGGCAATCTCTACTGTGGCCGCTTCGCCCGTGGCCGATACTACAGCCGTTATTACATGGATTACCGACGAGCCGGCAAATTCCAAAGTATATTACGGCTCAACTTCAGGAACGCTTACATCATCTACGGATACGGATTCAACGCTTACCAGAAACCATTCCGTTACTCTTAGCGGTTTATCTTATGAGACTGCTTATTATTATCAGGTTGTATCAAGTGACGGCAATAGCAATACCGCTACTTCCAGCGAAGGCTCATTTACCACCCTTGAACAGCAAATAAATATTTCCCAACAAACCATAAACACCACTACTATTGTTTCCGGCGGGGGAGGCGGCAGTGGCAGCGGAGGCGGTATTAGTCTTGATATGTACAATAATGTCAAAAGAGAAAGAGATGTAATCAAAAAAGAAAGGGATGATTTGAAAGAAGAGATGGATAGCCTTAAAAATAAAATTTTAGGAATTGATTTGACGGATGGCGGAAGTTTTTCTCCGGTAGATGTAATAAGTATGGTGATAAACAAGTTTACCGATATCTCAGAATCTTATGCCGAAACCACTGTCTCAAACGAGAGAACGCCGGAACAAATAGCAGCTCTTGAGAAAGATCTTGTGCCGGCCATTACTTCACTCAGGCAACTCACCAGACTTATACCGCCGCCCAAACTTAAAACGGAGCCGAGAGTGGACGCGCTTTCCACCGAAGCTTCCGTCAAATGGGAAACTGATAAGCCGTCCACCGCCGCTGTTTATTATTCTGAAGACCAATATTACAGCCCAAGTGATCCCGATGTTTATACCGGCAGTGTGGAAAACGCGAGCAATTACAATATCAATCACAGCATTACCCTTAAAGGTTTAACGCCTTTCACCAAATATCATTATCGCTTAATGTCCGAATCGGAAGCGGGAGCCAAAGCATATTCTTCCGATTTTACTTTCACTACCAATTCCGAAATGCCAAGTATTTTTGGCGGAGAGGTAAGAAGAGTGGGAGACACATCTATAGCGGTGTCATGGAAGACAAATATTCCCGCTAATTCCGCCGTTATTTATACGCCGATAAGAGGAGGCAAACCAAATGCCAAAGAAGCTAAAACCGAAGGACTTCCGGAATTTTCCAAAGATCATAATGTGATGCTTACCAATATGCAGCCGGATACCGTGTACGTTCTGGAGATAAGTTCTACTGATCACTTTAACAATGTAGTCACCAAAAAATTGGACACCTATTCAGTCACCAAAGATCAAGCTCCGCCGGAGATCGTTCAAGTGAGAGCGGAATCATCAATTCTTTCCGGCTCAACCGATAAAGTGCAAACAATCATATATTGGAAAACGGATGAGCCTTCTACCACCAAAGTTGTATATGAGAGAGGCGCTAACATTAAAGAAAATGGCGAATTCACAAAGAGTACTATGGAAAATGAAGATCTTACGTTAAATCATATTGCCGTAATCACCTCATGGGAGCCAGGCGTAATATATCAATTCAGGGCGGTATCCGTTGACGCTTTCGGCAACGAAGCTCAATCCAAAACTTTCACCGTGCTTACGCCAAAGCAAAAGGCCACCGTTTTGGATCTCATTATAAATAACTTCTCCGATACGTTTAATTGGACGAAGGAAATTAAATTCTAGTTTGAATTACGAAATAGTGCTAAAATCTGATTATGTTAAAGGCAGATAAAAACAAAATAAAAGAGATTTTGGAAAGGGGAGTCGGCGAGATAATAGACAAAGAAAGTCTCGTGAAAAAGCTTGAGAGCGGTAAAGAACTGCGGGTAAAATTCGGGGTGGATCCCACCAGCCCAAACATCCATCTCGGACGGACGGTGCCGCTTCTTAAGCTCCGCGACTTTCAAGAACTCGGACATAAAATAGTTTTTATAATCGGCGACTTTACCGGTATAATCGGCGACACCTCGGATAAAGACAGCGAGAGACCGATGCTTTCGGAAGAAAAAGTGGAAGAGAATATGAAAAATTATGTTAAGCAAGCCGGCAAAATTATAGATATTGAGAAGTGCGAAGTGCTCTATAACAGCCATTGGCTCGGTCAGCTCGGTTTTAAGGAGATAGGCAAGCAGGCGGATGCTTTTTCCGTAAATGAATTTATTTCCAGAGACAATATCAGAAAGAGACTTGATGAAGGCAGGAGAGTATCGTTGAGAGAAGTGCTTTACCCGCTCATGCAAGGTTATGATTCCGTGCACGTTAAGGCCGATGTGGAAGTAGGCGGCACCGATCAGAGATTTAATATCTTAGCCGGCAGAGAGCTTCAAAGGCAATACGGACAAGAGCCGCAAGATATAATAATGAACCCGCTTATAGAAGGTTTGGACGGCCGCAAGATGAGTTCCAGTTGGGGGAATACGGTAAACTTGCTTGATACGCCAAATGATATGTACGGCAAAATCATGTCTCTCGGCGATGAGCTTATAATCAAATACTTTATCTTTGCCACCAGAGTCAGTCTTGAAGAAGTGGAAGGCTACAGGAAAGAGATAGAAAACGGAGCCAACCCTAGAGATGTTAAGATGAAATTGGCAAGCGAGATTGTAAAATTCTATCACTCAGACGAGGATGCTAAAAAGGCGGAAGATTATTTTATAAAAACTTTCAGCAAGAAGGAAATTCCGGACGAGATACCGGAGTTTAAGCCGAGCGCTTATGATATAATTTCAGTTCTTACGGAAAGCGGTTTAGCCACGTCAAAAGCCGAGGCCAGAAGAAATATGGAACAAAACGGCATTAAAATAAACGGTCAAGTGATAACCGACCCAAAGACAGAAGTCAAAAACGGCGATATAATTCAAAAAGGCAAAAGATATTTCATAAAAGTGATGTGAAGTTGATGAGAGTTTACAAGATAATTTAGTATGTTATCATAAAAATATGGAAAATGAAAAAACAACGTCGCAGCTTTTAGAAGATCTTGCCATAATGGTAGCAAAGGGTTTTGAAAGAGTGGAGAAAAGATTTGAAACAATGGAGAATCGTTTTGAAACAATGGAGAAAAAATTTGAGGAAATAGATATGAAATTTGAACGTGTATTTGTTCGGCTGGATACTATTGATGATAAAGTTACCAACATTAGGTACGATTTTAGAAAAATAAATGAAGCAGATTTAATAAGTAGAGTAGGTATATTAGAAGAAAAAGTGGGAGTATAAAATTGTAATATGGCGTGTTTTTGTAGTAAAGCAATGGGAAATTTTAATTTGACTTTTTTGTCTAAATATGCTATCTTACAAAAACAAATATATGATAAATTCAATGTTTGCCAATTTTAAAGAAAAAATGACTGAAAGCAACGATATTTTAGTCTTATTCACCGGTTTCGGGAAGATGCCGGCGGGAATAATTTTCAATTTTATCGGTCTTAATTTATTAATTTAAAAAGCGGAAAATGCGTCCTATTGGGCGCTTTTTTTGTAAAAAGGGGAATATGATAAAATTTTTTATAAAAATATCACAAACTTCTTACTGCATATTTTCATATTTTATATTAAAGATTTTTAACAGCCTTGATGTGAAAGGTCAAGAAAATCTTAAAAAAATCGGCAATGAGTCTTTTATCTTCACCTCTAATCATAATAGCTACATAGATAGCGGTATTTCTGCGGCTGTATTGTTAACCAATGGCAGTTTCTTCAGAAAAATAGCGCCGGTAAAATTTTTGGTTATGGATAAATATTTCAGTTGGAAAATATTTCCGATTAGGATTTTTCTGGAAGCAATGGGCGCGGTAAAAATATCAAAGGCAAAAGTGAAGTACGCGGATAATAAACACTTAAATAGTGTTTTGGATTTACCTTTAGGATTGTTAAGGCAAGGAGGTAGGGTGTGGATATATCCGGAAGGCGGTTTTAACAATAATGGAACACCAAAAAAACCTAGAGTTGGCGCAGCCTTTCTTCACCAACAAACCGGCGCTCCCATATTACCCGTAAGAATAATCGGCAACGACAATGTTATGAGTAAAGCCGTTCCTTTTTTGCCAAAATTAAGCACCTTGTTCGGACTTAATAAAATAAAGGTAATAATAGGCAAGCCGATTTATTTTTTTGAAAATATGTCTTTGGAAGAAGTCACTGATAAAATAATGAACACCATCTATGAGCTTAAAGAAAAACCGGCGCTTAAGGAAGTAAAACTAAGAAAGTTCGCTCGCCAAAGAAGCAGCTCGGCCTTATCTACATAGAAAATGCTTGGGAGGATATCAAGCCGTGGATGTTTGCATTTTCGGCAATTTTCGGTATCATATAAGGTGTTTTTAATAAATATATTCCGCGATAGCTCAATGGTAGAGCAGCTCCCTGTTAAGGAGTTGGTTCCAGGTTCGAGTCCTGGTCGCGGAGCCAAGAAACTAGATACGAACTCGTCTCGGTACCAGAGCGGAGGAAATTATAACGATATTATGCTAAAATGTGATTATGAAATTGTTATTAACATCAGGCGGTCTAACTAACGACAGTATTGCAAATGCCTTGTTCGAATTAGTTGGAAAGAAACCAGAAGATACTAAAATTGTTTTTATTCCCACCGCTTCTAATGTTGAAGTTGGTGACAAAGATTGGTTCATAAACGATTTGGTAAATCTACAGAAAAGAAATTTTGCTGAAATAGATATTGCTGACATATCAGCTGTTGATAGAAAAATTTGGGAACCTAAATTAAGAAATGCCGATGTTTTATTTTTTGAAGGTGGCAATACATATCATCTCATGGATTGGGTTAGAAAATCTGGACTTGTAGATTTACTACCAGAATTATTGAAAGATAAGGTTTATGTAGGCGTAAGCGCAGGAAGCATGATTACCAACCCTGACTTGGCTCTAAAAATATCACAGATAGTTTATGGAGAAGACTTGGGTAAAACAGCAGAAATGGAGGGATTAAAATATGTTGATTTTTATTTTTTGCCTCACTTAAATTCTGAATGGTCTCCGAACCTACGAAGAAATTTTATAGAAAATGCCACAAAAGAGATGGCCTCAATTATCTACGCAATGGACGACCAGTCTGCACTGAAAGTTGTAGATGGGAAAGAAGAAGTAGTCAGTGAGGGTGAGTGGTTTGCTCTGAATAAGTCATTATAATTCTGTTACGCTCGGGTTTAAGTATTAAAAACTGGCAAAAATTGTCTAAACTTTCGCAAGCTCCCCGTCTGCTTACGCAGGCAAATGGTGAACATTGTCTGGATGATGTTAAAGCACAAAACAATCTACCGAAATGCTTGACTTTTCCTCATAGCTGATCTCCCGCCGCGAAGCGGAAAAAGAAATGAAAAGGAAATGGAAAGGAAAATTTTTGGTTTTGCTTCGCCGTTTCAGTCTTCGAAAAGAGCATCATTATTTTATCACATTTCGATTGCTCTTTTCTCCGCCCTCACGGCGACCGAGGCGCGACTCTTTACATACTCTTTGTTGCCAGAGCGTGTTGTGCATATTTAAACTGGAAAGCACCTTAAAGGTGACCTGCAGTACGCATTTCCGCAATAATACACTTTTGTCATATTACGGAAACGCCAAGGGAGACTATGGTCTATTTAGTAAATACCCATAAAAGTGCTTTATTTTAGGGATAATTTGCTTCCAGTGGTTCTCTATATCACTACATTGATATAGTAAATAGTTGACTTATTGGGATGCTTTCGTATATAATTGGATATAGTTATCTATATAGCATCAAAATATATCAGAAATATGAGCGAAAACAGCTTCAACAAACGAATAAAACTAAGCCAGGAGATACTTGGCAAGATCGGCAGAATTGACGAGTTCAAGGGTCTTTGGCATGGCAGTTTGAGGCTAAGCCCTCAAATTTTAGGTCGGCTTAAGTCATCGGTGATCATTACATCTACCGGCGCCTCAACCCGTATTGAAGGATCAAAAATGAGCGACGAGGAAGTGGCTCGTCTTTTGCGTGGTCTGAAATCAAATCCTCCCAAGAACCGTGACGAGCAGGAAGTCGCCGGTTATGCCGATTTGCTCGGAAGAGTTTTTGACCACTACCGCACGCTCAAATTGACAGAGAATAATATTCTGCATTTTCATAGCATTCTTTTGCAATTCTCTAACAAAGATCAGTCGCATAAAGGAAAGTATAAAGATTCCGATAATGCGGTAGTAATGAAAAATGAAAAAGGTGAAGAGATTATTCTATTCAATCCGACTAAACCATATTTGGTTAAGCCAGAAATGGAAGCGATCATTGACTGGACAAATCGGGAGCTCGAAAAGAAGGAACTCCACCCCGTGCTTATTATTGCCAATTTTGTTTTTGAATTTTTAGCAATTCACCCGTTCCTTGATGGCAACGGCCGTCTTAGTCGCGCTCTGACGAACTTGCTTTTGCTTCGCAACGATTACGCCTATGTGCCGTATGCTTCACTTGACGAGATTATCGAGGAACGCAAGGACAGTTATTATCTCGCTCTCCGGGCAACACAAAATAATCACAAAACGGACAACGAAGATATCACTCCATGGCTGAATTTTTTGCTTGACGCACTGCTTTCCCAAGGAGATGTCGCTAGAAAACTGATGAATGCCGAACAGCCGGAGAAACTTTTGTCCGAAAGACAAGAGCAGGTTTTCGCTATCATAAAAGACGGCGAAACTTTGGGCGTGGCGGAGATCGACAAACGTCTCAATGGTTCTGTGCCGCAGGTTACAATCAAACAATCTCTCGCTAGATTGGTGGCTTTGCGTTTGGTTGAACGAGTTGGCCAAGGCAGGGGTGTGAGATATAAGAAAATATAAAACTATATGCCACAGGAAATTGCCATCAAAAACTTAATATTCGTGGATTGTGAAGGACACGGTCCGGCACCGACACTCAATGATCCGGTGGGATTTGAATTTGGCGCGGTCGCTTATCCCTCAAAGCAAACATTCCACGGAACAGGGGCGACAAAAGAAACATTCGAAAAGTTTGATGCATGGATCACCTCAATCATTGAGAAAGGATTTAGACCACTGTTTGTGAGCGACAACCCAGCTTATGACTGGCAGTTCATAAACTATTACTTCCATCTGTTCCTCGGAAGAAATCCATTCGGTCATTCGGCAAGAAGGATCGGTGATTTTTATGCTGGACTTGTTGGCGACTTTACAAACGGAAGCTCATGGAAAAAGCTACGAGTTACGGCGCATGACCATAACCCTGTGAATGATGCCATGGGTAATCTCGAAGCATTCGAGAGAATATTAAAAGGTGAAAGATAGCCGTCAATAAAACTTATGCCAAAGGAAATCGCCACAACAACAGAACAGGAAACTTACTACAAATGCACTCATTGCGGAGATGAGATTTTTTGGAATACCCATAAAAAATTCACCTACTGCAAGTGTAAGAAAATCTGGGTTGATAGTTGCGAGGATTACATCCGGATTGGTGGCAATGAGGAAGACCGTAAGGTGATCAAAAAATAAATTTATGGCAATAACAAACACAGGTACAAATACACTCTCAGCGGCCTTAAAAGATATTTTGCCGAATTGTGACAGAGTTGATGCTCTCGTTGGCTATTTTTATTTTTCGGGATTTAGGGATTTACATAAAGAACTTCAAAATAAGAAGATCCGAATCCTCGTAGGTATGGATATAGACCGAAAGATGATAGAGAAGATTTCTGCCTTGAAAGATGCGAATCTTGATTCTTATCTAACAGACGCAAAAATCTCATCGCGTGCTGGTGTGAAAGAGAATTATTTTGAGATTTTCTCCCGTGTCTTTAATGACACTGATTATTTTGATGATACAGAAGCTCAAGAAGCATTTAAGAGTTTTTTAGAGAAAATTAAAGACGGGAGTCTGGAAATCAAGAAGTCGGCCAAAGCGAATCATTCCAAATTTTACATCTTACACAATAAACCAGAGCTTTCTGCGAATGGCAGAACCCCGGGCGTTATAGTCACAGGGTCAAGCAACCTAACCTTGTCCGGACTAAAGGGGCAAGGAGAAAACAATATAATCTTACAGGAAACACATTATTATGATGACCACTTTAAACGATTTGAGGAACAATGGAATGATCCTGAAAATATTGGGATTGCCGACATCAATTCTGCTGACGAATTTATACAGGAAGTAAAACAAAGAGTTTGGCTTTATGCTCTACCGAGACCCCTCCACATGTTCTACAGGGTTCTCGATGAGTATTTTTCGGTGGACGACGTGGAAGATAGAAAATCACCGGAAGAGATAACCTCCGGTAAGTTCTACAACTTGAAGTATCAGCGAGATGCAATAAATTTAGGCATAGACAGAATTGAGAAATTCGGAGGGGTTATTATTGCGGACGTTGTAGGTCTTGGCAAAAGTATTGTTGCATCAGCAATTGCTCACAATCTTAACCTACAGACGGTAATTATTACCCCTCCACACCTTGAGAGTCAGTGGAAAGATTATATGTCTGATTTCGACTTTAAGGGGCAAGTTTATTCAACCGGAAAAATCAAAGAGGCTCTGGATCGACATGGGAACGATGGCGGAAAATTGCTGATAATTTTAGACGAAGCTCATAAGCATCGCAACGAGGATACTGAAAACTATATTACGCTTCACAAACTTTGTGCGGGCAATCGAGTCATGGCTCTTTCTGCTACCCCTTTTAACAATGATCCAAAAGACATTTATGCTCTTATAAAATTGTTTAGCACACCCGGACAATCTACATTGAAAACTGTGGAAAATTTAAGCATGTCATTCCATCAACTTTTCAAAAGTTATCGTGCATTACGGAGGAATATGCGCCGTAGCGGAAAGAAGCAAGATGAAAGTGGTGTCGCGGAGATAACGAAGCAAAGTCAAGAAATTGCTAATGAATTACGTAAGATGATTGAACCACTGGTCATTCGTCGCTCAAGATTGGATTTAGACGAGATTGAGGTCTACAGAAAAGACTTGAAAGCACAGAATATTTCGTTTCCAAAAGTCAAAGATCCAGAATTACTTGAATATAAACTAGGAGAAATATCTGATCTATACATAAGTACGTTAGAGAAAATTGCCTCTGATGAGGAACGAGCAAGTTTTCTTGGCACAAGATATAAATCTGCTAACTATATTCGTCCGGGGTCAGATTTCTTTACAAAACTTATTGAACAGGAAGAAGCTAATGATGGTGAGTCACCAGAGGAGATTATTCAGAGGATGCAACAGGCGCAAGTAAACGTTGCAAAGTTCATGCGCCGTTTACTCGTGAGGAGATTTGAAAGTTCTATAGCTTCTTTCAAACTTTCATTAAAAAATATGATCAATTCGTCAGAGCTAATGTTGGACTGGTATCTTAATCGTGATGAGGTGCCAATCTACAAAAAAGGAGATCTCCCAGATACCACCGACCTTGAAGATATGGATCCATCTGAAGCGGAGGCGATGCTTAACAAACTAGAGGACAAAGGCCTTATCCGCGTTCCTAGGGCTGAAATTGACGCACGCTTTGAAGAGCATTTGCGACATGACATAGAGTTGTTAAAAAGTATTTTAGCAGACTGGGGTGGTATAACGGCAGATCCAAAATATGATTTTTTCATTCAGAAAGTCACAGAATCTGTAGCGAAAGAAAATAAGCGAAAGATTATTGTGTTTACAGAATTTTCAGATACTGCTGACTATGTATATGAAAAATTGAAAGCTAGCGGTTTCCAGCGAGTTTTTAAATACACTTCTGGCGACGCTTCGGAAATAAACAGAAAAATAATCAAAGCTAACTTTGATGCAAGTTTAGATGCATCAAAACAATCCAATGACTTCGATATCATCATAGCAACGGACGCAATTTCAGAAGGGTTCAATTTGCACCGAGCAGGAACGGTTATAAATTACGATATTCCATATAATCCAACGCGAGTAATTCAGCGAGTCGGACGTATTAACCGTATTAACAAAAAGGTTTTTGACGAGCTTTTCATTTGGAATTTCTTTCCTACACCGACAGGAGAATATGAAACACATACTCGTGCTATCTCTACCCTCAAAATGAATATGATACATTCTCTCCTTGGTGAAGATACAAGAATCTTTACTAGCGATGAGGAACTGAAGAATTATTTTGCAAAGCAATATACAGAAGAGAATAAAAAGTTTGAGGAATCATCGTGGGATGCAAAATATAGGAATATTTGGCTTAACATAAGAGGCAACAAGAAACTGATGGATGAAATCGCTAAAATACCCCGTCGTTCGAGAATTGCGAGAAAATCCTTAAAAAATGGAGTTGTTGCCTTTGCAAAGAATGGCGGTAGTTACGTTTTCGCGTACGGAAACACAGTAGAAGATGTCGCCGTTATTTCACCGGAAGTAGCATTGCCGTTATTTGAGGCCGACGAGGACGATAAAGCATCTGAAACGACAACCAGTTTTGAGCCGATATATCAGGTCGCTAAGGAGCATATCTTTAAGAGTAATACGCGAGCTTCGGTTACCGGTGGGCGTAAACAAGATGCGCTGGGCAAATTAAAATTATTGTCTGAAATGTATCAACCAGCAAAAGATTTATGCCTAGATGCGGTCAAGACTATAAAAGATTTGGATGCTCTTCCGAATGGTATTCTAAAAGATATCGCGGAACTACATTTAGATAAGGTAAATCTCGCCAACTCTTACAACACCCTCAAAGAAATGTTACCACCAAAGTATATTGAGGATATCTTCACGACAGCGAAGAGAGCAGAGGAAACAGCTCGGCTGATCGTGTTGTCTGAAGAATTAATCTCATGAAATTCAGCGAAGCCTACAATCAAGAACATTTTTTACAATTCTTGGAAACATTCCTCCCGGAAGATTTTGTAGAAAAAGAAGAAGATATAGTCATAAAAAAAGATAGGTATAAAGAAATTACCAAAGCGAAGGTTTTGGGCTTTTGTGAATCCCTTGATGTACATATTTTAGAGATGAATCATAGCCGGGAAAATGATCCCAGAATTACAATTGCCACCGACGCCTTCAAGATACTTGCGGATCATTGGATACACAGAGCACTCATCATATTCACAAGCAAAAACTCCGACAACTATAGATTTTCTTTTCTTAAAATTACTTTGGACTCGAATGACAAAAACAAGATCATAAAAAAATACTCAAACGCTAAAAGACACTCTTTTTATCTTGGACCGGGGGCAAAAGTAAATACTCCCACGAAGTATCTTATAAAAAATGGTCGGCTGGCCAACCTTCTTGATTTAGAATCCCGATTTTCACTCGAAGTCGTCAATAAAGAATTTTACAAACAAATATCTGAAAATTTCATCAAATTGGTTGGTGGTACGATTGGTGTTGGAAAGAACAGACAGACATATCAAGCAACATTAAAGCTTCCTTCTGTGACGGATAAAAGTCAGGTCAGTTTAGAATTTGCCGTCAGACTCATTGGTAGAGTTATCTTCTGTTGGTTTTTGCGAGAAAAAAAGAGTCCAACCGGCGTTACCTTGATGCCAAAAGAGTTACTATCTCTTGAAGCAGTATCTAACCATCCTGATTATTATCATCAAATACTAGAGTCGATATTTTTTGAAGTACTTAATAAAGAGCCGAAGTCGCGAGGAGAATCCTATTCAAACGACTATTTTTCACTCATACCCTATCTCAATGGTGGTCTATTTTCTCCACATGAGGACGATTACTACAAGCGTCGTAATGAGGAACAGTCCTTGTATCATAATACTCTAGTTATCCCAGACGAATGGTTTTCAGGCTTTTTTAAAACGCTAGAAACGTATAACTTTACGATTGATGAAAATACAATTTTTGATGAAGAACTTTCGATCGACCCGGAAATGCTTGGAAGAATTTTTGAAAACTTATTGGCTGAAATTAATCCGGAAACTGGAGAATCGGCTCGAAAGAGCACCGGTAGTTACTATACTCCCCGTGCAATTGTGGATTACATGGTAGACGAGTGCCTTCTGCTTTATCTAAAACAACAGACGAATATTGATGAAAGCAAATTACAAGCAATTATTAGCTATGATTTTGCAGATGACTCACGATACCCACTTAATCAGAATGAAAAACAAAAAATTGTAGATTCCCTAGAGAATCTTAAACTTTTAGATCCGGCGTGTGGATCCGGCGCGTTCCCAATAGGAGCCCTTCAGAAGATTGTTTTTATACTTCAGCAAATCGATCAAGATGGCCAGCTTTGGTTTCATATTCAGATAAAAAGGGCTTCTCCAGAAATACGCCGGGTGATTGAGCGTGAGTTTTCTCACAAAAATTTTGACTATATTCGTAAACTCGGAGTGATTAGAGAAAACATTTATGGTGTTGACATCCAACCTATTGCGACGGAGATCTCTCGTCTAAGATGCTTCCTAACCTTAGTTGTAGACGAGCGTGTTGATGATTCATTAATCAATAGAGGTATAGAACCACTTCCAAATCTTGATTTTAAATTCGTGGCCGCTAATAGCTTAATTGGCTTATCAAGTAGTCAACAAACAACATTATTCAAGGATCAGGCCGGAATTAACCAACTTAAAGATTTGAGAAACCAGTTTTTCAACGCGACAAATTCTGAACGATTCCAGCTCAAAGATGAATTTAAAGAAATTCAGAAAAAGATGCTTTTACGAATGCTAGAAACAAGAGGCGGAGATGAAATCACCCGACAATTGTCTGCGTGGGACCCTTTTAGTAACAAAACATCTTTATGGTTTGATCCAGAATGGATGTTCGGTGTTGAAGATGGTTTTAGTATCGTAATTGCAAACCCACCCTATCTCAAGGAAAGAAGCAATAAGCATATTTTTGCTGAGGTTAATAAGTCAGAGTTTGGGAAAAAATACCATCAAGGTAAAATGGATTTCTGGTTTTATTTTCTTCACAAAGCAATTGATCTTACAAAAAATAATGGTGCAATATCTTATATAACTTCAAGATATTGGATAAACAGTCGAGGAGCCGCGAAGCTCATCAAAAGAGTATCTAGTGAGCTTTCTTTTGTTAGTTTTATAGATATTGGGAAGTTAAAAGTATTTGATTCTATTGCTGGCCAGCATATGGTTGCCGTCTACAAAAAAACAAAAGATGTCAAAAGTTTTGTGTATAAAAAACTTGAAAATGACATCTCGGATATAGGCGAAAATTACGATACACCAAATTTGAAAATTAAATCATTATCCAATGTATCAATTTATTCTAACGATGAAATTATTCTTGAGGACAGGCATGAAATTAATGATGTGCTTTTGCTAGGCAGTATTTGTGATACCTCGGTCGGTGTTCAGGAATCTCCAGATAAAATTAGTAATAAACAAGTAAACAAAGCAAGCAGAAAAGATATTCGAGCAGGAGATGGAGTTTTTGTGTTGAACCAAGCAGAACTGGACAACCTAAAGCCAAATGAATCTGAGAGTTTAAGTATTAAAAGATATTTAGACCCTAACGAGATATACAAGTATGGTATAGCTTGGCGTGAAAAATACCTCATATATTCAGATAAAGAAGTTAAAGATAAAATACGAACAGATAATAAATATGCCAACATTAAAAAACATCTAGATAAATATATTGATTTTATTACATCTTCCAATAGACCATATGGTCTGCACAGACCCAGAGATATAAGATATTTTACAAACCCTAAAATTATATTTAAGGGGATGTTTGTTGAGAATGAGTTTGCTTATGATGATAATGGTTATTTTATTGGGTTCTCATTTTCTTCAATCATTCAAAAAGATCAGAACTATGATCTGAAATATATTCTTGCCATCCTCAATTCAAAGTTCGCGCTAGATTGGTTTTATAGAAATGGGAAAAAGAGAGGTGTGGGAGTAGATATTGGAGTTGAGAAATTAAGGCTTTTCCCAATAAAAATAGCAACGATGTCTGAACAAAAACCATTTATTGAAATTGTCGATAAAATTTTGGCGATAACTAAATCCGGTGACTATCTGGAAAATCACGAAAATAAAACTCAAGTTAAACAATACGAAAAGCAAATTGACCCCATGGTTTATAAGCTCTATAACTTGACGGATGAGGAGATAAAGATCGTTGAGTCTAATTAAATATTTATGAGTAATCAAAATTCAAATTCAAAGGGATCAGTTTGGCGAAAGTGGGACTTGCAGGTGCAAACTTATTTGGACCCTCGTTGGACTTGGCCGGATAATTACCCCGCCGGAGAAGATAAAGAAACTGAAAGACAAAATCAGTTTAACATTGATCTTATTAGTCACTGTGTAAGTAACAATATCGCGGTTGTTGCAATTACTGACCACAATACAGGAAAGGCCATTGATCCGCTATTAGCAAAAAATCATGAGTTGGAATATCCAATAACGATTTTGCCGGGGGTAGAGGTCATCAGCTCAGAGGGTATACACCTGCTTGTTATTTTTGATCCTGATACAACAGAAAATAGATGGCCGACGTGGAATGAGACAGTTAATAATTTTCTGACAGCCATCTCAATGCCTCAGCCAGCGTTTCAGGGAGAGAATAATCATACTCCCGCGACAGCAAATTGTACGGCTGAAGACATAATCATGAAGGCTAGGGAGTATAGTGGTGTCGGAATTTTTGCTCATGCCCATTCAACTAACGGCGGGCTTTTTTGTAAATCAGATTCTCGAACAAGAAAACGGCTACTTGAGATTACTAATATTCTCGACGCCGCATGTGAATTACCAAATAAGGTAACAAGAATTACTGAGCTTACAACAAAACTCACCGATCATCAGTACGATATTAAAAAGTTTGCAATTATAAACACATCCGATTCCCGGAAGGTATTAGATATAGGATCAAAGTTTTCTTGGATTAAAGCCGATCCAACATTTGAGGGCTTAAAACAGATAATATTTGAACCACAAGAGCGAGTAAAAATTCAAGAACATAACCCTTTTGATGACAGAAAAAAGTTATATTTCAATTCCATAAAAATTGTTGGTAGTAAAAACTTTATTGTTCCAGACGTCCAGATTTCTCTGAATAGAGAACTCGTGGCAATTATTGGTGGTCGTGGTAGTGGAAAAAGTGCCCTATTGGAATCTGTTGCTTTCCTAAATGAGGAACATACAAAACAAGACCAGAACAATAAACCAAAAATAATTGAATTTTATAGACAGAATACAGAGGGTAAAGAGCCCGCTCCGGGTTTTGACTTCGAAGCGGAGCTTATTGATAAGGATAATAATAAAGAGCAATACAAGAAATCTCTTGAAAACGATGAGAGTTTAGGACTACCCTTTTTATATATTGGACAAGAACAGTTGAGTGCACTCGCCACAAATGACAGAGAGCTGACTGAAAAAATCTGCGAGCTCATTAATCTTGATTTCGCAGAGCTTAAAAAAACCGAGCTTGTTGAGCAAGCAAGAGGATACCTTACAAGTATAGGTAATACACAAGCAGAATTAAATGATCTTTATAAAAAATATTCTGACTATAAAGACAGTGATTTTGGTCTGTGGTTAAATAAATTCATAGAAAAGAAAGAGGAGCAAAAGAAAAAACTTTCCTCTAAAGAGACGAAGGATTTACTCGATGATATTGGGAAAGCAACAGAGCGAGGATTAAAGCTGAAAGACTTTAAACAAAGTCTTGAGCAATTGAAACTCGACCTTAAAGATATTGGAATAAATAAACAAATAAATGCCCTAAACAAAACACTTAAAAGTATTTACCCGCAAGATACTACCATTATTCCCGGCATTGATTTTGCACCCCAAGAGAAATTTATTGATGAAAAACAGTCTTTGATTAATGAGGAGATGGCTAAATTGCGATCCCTAATCGTTGAAAAGAAAAAGGCCTTGATAGCACTTGGTCTTAAAGAAGATATAAGTGTATTACTGCAATCTGCAGAGACTATCGAAAGGGAGATTAATAATGCCCAGAAAGATAAGGATATTTACGGAAAGAAGTTAATTTATCTCAAGGAGCTGATGGTATTACGAAATAATCTTTTTGGTACGATCGAAGTTTATCTAACCGGCAGTACGACAGAGATAGATAATAAATTTGTTGAATTTAAAGATTCACGCAGTGAATCAACGGCAGAAGAAAAAGAGTTGTTTTCAAGCATTATCAAGGATGTGTCTGTGGAGGGAACTACTATATTCGACCAAGACATATTTTCTAAGTATTTGCTCGAAAACTGCTTTGACAAGCGTGTCGTGAAAAATGTAGAGGATGTAAAAGCGTTAATCGCTAAAAGAAACGAAAAGGGTGGGGCAAAAGATATCACACTTGAAAGTCTGAAGAAATGGGTCGAAGAAGAATTGGACACATTTTTACTTTCAGATTCTTTAAATTCACGCGGGCGCGAGAATTTTACCGACTTTATTTTTACGAAATGGTCTGAATTTTTAGGAGTTAAGACGATTGTTAAATTAAAAGGTATTCCTACCGAGAAGCTCTCTGTCGGTCAACGAGGCACACTCCTATTAAAAATCTATCTTGCAACAGCAACAGCTAAACAGATATTTATAGTTGATCAGCCCGAAGATAACTTAGACAATCAATTTATAATGAACGAGCTCGTTCCTCTTGTCCGTCAAATTAAAAAATCACGGCAAATTATTCTTTCTACTCACAATGCTAATCTAGTTGTAAATGCAGATGCGGAACAGATTATAGTGGCTCGCCTTGACGGAGAAAAAAGAGACTATGTTAATGGTGGTATAGAAAACAAGTTTATCAATACAAGCATTAAAGAAATTCTTGAGGGCGGTGAGGACGCGTTTAGAAGTCGAGAAAATAAGTACGGGATGGGAGTTATTTAATACCCTCGCCTAAAATTTTATGGAAATCGAATCAAAACAACAAATACTTGAACGGCGGAAAGAAATTGAGCAGGAGCTCGTGGATATACTCAAAGAGACCGAGAGTGATTTTACTTTGGATCATGTCAGGGATGTTATTTTTCATGAAGATGATAACGACGACATGATGAAGGTCGTGGCCATGTTTGATCGCGGTGGAGACGCTTCGGAATTGAGCAATGTGCTCGAGCTGGTAACCGACGCCTGGAATTACTTTCCGCACAAGGTTCTTGGTAGTATCTCCCCGGCCGAGAAATTATTGGAACATAAGACAAAATAACCATGACAATCTTTTATATCATCATCGGCATCATTGTGGTCATTGCGATAGCGATTGCGGTCGCTCGTGGAGGTTTTGCCGACGTGGAGGAAAAAGCTAAGTATCGTTATAACCGCAAAAACTTCTTTCTTACTCGCGCAGAGCATGAATGCTACGACGCTCTCGTAGAAGCTGTCGGTACGGAATATCGTATTTTCGCACAAGTGCATTTGCCTACCTTAGTTGACCATACGGTTAGAGGACAGGATTGGCGTGCCGCTTTGGCTCATATTAATCGGAAGTCTGTTGATTTTGTGTTGTGCGATAAAGCATATCTCTCACCAAAGCTCGCTATAGAGCTAGATGATAAATCTCATGAGCGTTCGGATCGGCAAGAACGCGATCGCGAAGTAGAGCGTATCCTGCGTGAGGCCGGTGTACCACTCTTGAGACTGGAAAATCACGGCAATTTTAATCCAAGCGAATTAGCTCAAAAAATCAAAAATATGCTTAACCCTAAATCAGCACAATCATTATGAAAATCAACAACACATTTAAACTTATCATCGCTATTGTAGTCTCCGAGCTGGCCGGCATCATCGGCTCGGTCTTTACCACGCCGTCTATTGCCGGCTGGTACGCAGGGATCGTGAAGCCCGCTCTTAATCCTCCTGCATGGGTGTTCGGTCCGGTCTGGACGACATTGTTTGCGCTTATGGGTATCGCCGCGTTCCTCGTCTGGAAAAAGGGGTTGGACCGCAAGGATGTAAAAATTGCTCTCGGCATATTCCTCGGTCAGCTGGTTCTCAATACTCTCTGGTCAATTATCTTTTTCGGCCTGCACAGCCCTGGTGGTGCGCTTGTTGAGATCGTGTTCCTTTGGCTTGCCATTCTCGCTACGATCATCGTTTTTGGAAAAATATCCAAACCTGCCGCTTGGCTTCTGGTGCCTTATATTCTCTGGGTGAGTTTCGCGATGTACTTGAATTATGCAATTTGGATGCTAAATTAAAAACAAATATGGCCAGAATTTGGAATAAACACAAACAAACAAATACCCCTCTTAAAAGAAAGGTCTTTGTTGCTATGTCCGGAGGCGTTGATTCGAGCGTCGCGGCTTTTTTGCTCAAAGAAAAAGGATATGACGTGACTGGGGCGCACATGATTTGCTGGGACGGATGCGATGGCAAAGACGATAGGCGCGATGCTGTGCAAGTCGCCCAAAAAATCGGGATTCCTTTTTTAACTTTTGATTTCAGAAAAGAATACAGGGAGAGAGTTTTTAATTATATGATACGCGAGTATGCGGCAGGCAGAACGCCCAACCCGGACGTTATATGCAATTCGGAAATAAAATTTGGAATTTTTTTGGAAAAAGCTTTGGAGATGGGCGCGGATTATATCGCCACAGGGCATTACGCCCGTACAGATGATTTAGGAATTAAGATTTACGAATCTAAAGATAAGAGTAAAGACCAGTCATATTTTCTTTGCAGGCTCACCAAAGAGCAAATTTCGCGCGCGATTTTTCCGGTAGGGGATCTGTTAAAATCAGAAGTCAGAGAGATCGCGAGAAAGGCCTGTCTTCAGACAGCCGAAAAAAAAGATTCGCATGGACTTTGTTTTATAGGCAAGCTCGACTTTCAGGATTTTTTGCGCGGCGAGATCGCTTGCCACGAAGGCCAAGTAATAAATTCGCGCGGTGAAATTTTAGGAAAACATGACGGGATAGAATTTTTTACACCGGGCCAGAGGCACGGCATAAAGCTCGGGGGTTTTAAAAAGCCTTTGTATGTCGCTGAAAAAAAACCAGAAACAAATACTTTGATTGTCGCGGAGGGTGATAAGGATCCGATTCTTTACAAAAAAGAAATTGAAGTTTCGGATATGAATTGGATTTCCGAAAAGCCTGAATTTCCGTTTATTTGCGATGTCAGGATCAGGTATCGCCAGGCCCCGCAATCCGCTTCTCTTTATAAACTTCAAACTAACAACTATAAACTAATAACTGATTTGCCCCAGCGTGGAGCGGCTTCGGGACAATTTGCCGCATTGTATAACGATGAGATATTATTGGGCGGTGGTGTAATTCAATAATTACTCAAGAAATTCAGGTTCTTTGATATATCTTAGGAGAGGAGGTTTAACAATGGCCAGACAGGAAGATGAAATTTCTCTGGACAGCTTGATTCCTCATGAACATCTTTGTTTAAATCAAAGAAAATATCCGGCACGTTTTGAGGGAGAATATGAGCTTATGGCCGCGATTTTAGAAGATGCGGCAGAGTGCTTTCATAAATACGCCGTAAGCAATGATCGTCGGGAGCTAAATCTCTTTTGTGACGCCAAGGCATGGTTTTTTGAACCGCGATCCGTGTGGATTTTTTCTTTTGAAAGCGTCTGCGATTATTTAGGCCATGATCCGGATTACATTCGTAAAGGGCTCGCGGCGCTGGAGAATCAAATTAGGGCAAATCCGCCCGACATTAATCAGTTGAGAGACTCAAGAAATTTGCGAAAGAGGAAGTATTATGCCCAACACCAGAACACAAAATAAGAAAAGAAACTCAAAAGTGGTCGCGGTGCCTGATTCTACGACGAAGCACGGGCGTCTCTTCGCAGCCGCCCTAAATCTTTTTCAGTACGATACTCTGGCAAAGTTTGAATTTTATCCGTGAAACGGACCGATCAGGCTCGATGGAGAGCGGGGGCTGTACTTTGCCGAAAGCAGGCTTGGCAGGGTAATTCCAACGTGGGCAAAAGATGACCTCGAGATCTCCGAAGAAAGAAACGATGAAGCCGATTTGCGCGCCTGCGCTGTCGGCTTCTTCATTTATTGATTGAAAATTGTTAGACTGTTTTTATGTCCGCTTCCGAGCTTCGGCAAAAATTTCTCGAATTTTTTAAATCAAAGGGACACGTGATTGTAGCGTCTTCTTCTCTTATTCCCGATGATCCGACGGTTCTTCTGACGACCGCCGGAATGCAGCAGTTTAAAAAATATTATACCGGCGAGGCTGACCCTGTACGCGATTTCGGCTCAGAAAATACCACATCAGTTCAAAAATCTTTTCGGACTTCTGATATTAATGAGGTTGGAGATGATTCACATCTTACGTTCTTTGAGATGCTCGGGAATTTTTCATTCGGAGGGTATTTTAAGAAAGAGGCGATTGAGTATGCTTACGAATTTATAACTAAAGAGCTTGGTCTAAAAATTGATTACGTTTCCGTTTTTGAGGGAGATATTAGCAATGATTCGCACCATATTCAGGCAGATTATGAAAATACTGTTTTGCCTGATACAGAATCAAAAATAATTTGGCAATCACTAGGCGTTGAAAATATCCTTAATTGTGGTAGAGCGGACAATTTCTGGGGCCCAACTGGCAAAGAAGGGCCATGTGGGCCAACTACAGAAATTTATATTAATGGCACTGAGATATGGAATATAGTCTTTAATGAATATTATCAGTTCCCTGGAGGACGTTTGGAGAAATTAAAAACGCCGGGCGTGGATACTGGCATGGGGCTTGAACGTCTCGCTATGGTTTCGCAAAATAAGAAAAATATTTTTGAGACTGATTTATTTGCACCTTTTCGACACTATGTTCGGAATCGTATTGATGAAAGATGGGTGCGGATTACGCTGGATCATGCTCGAGGGACAATTTTCTTGTTAGCTGATGGAGTGAGACCTTCCAATAAGGATGCAGGATATATTTTAAGAAGACTATTGCGTCGTATTTTTGCTCGCGAAAGAGAGGAGAATATTCCAAGTCATATTTTTGATTCATTAATTCATGAGTTAGTTTATTATTATGGTGAATTTTATCCACAGCTGATAAAAAATTCGGAAATAATTATGGCTGAAATTAGCAAGGAGAGGATATTATTTAGCAAGGCTCTCGGAAATGGTTTGAAAGAATTTTACAGTAAATATCCGGAATTACGGGTTCAAGATGGCGCACAAGGAGTGCCTTACGAGTTTCATCGAGTTAAAATAGTAAACGGCGAGGATGCTTTTTTCTTTTATCAAACTTATGGCCTTACTCCTGATATTATGAGGGACTTAGCTAGAAAGGGGGCGCATGATTTTGATGAGGAGGGGTTTCAAAGAGAATTCAGAAAGCATCAGAAACTTTCGCGCGCGGGAGTTGAAAAAAAATTCGGCGGCCACGGACTCATTTTGGATACCGGCGAGCTTAGGGCGGGAGACGAAGCAGAGTTAAAAATCGTTACGCGCCTTCACACGGCGACCCATCTTCTAAACGCGGCTTTGCATAAAGCGCTTGGAGATGCTGTTGAGCAAAAAGGGTCTGATATAACTTCGGAGCGCACCAGATTCGATTTTCTTTTTTCGAGAAAATTGACGCCGGATGAAATAAGCAAAATTGAAGAAATGGTTAATGGCGCGATCTCAAAAGATTTTCCGGTATCCATAGAAGAATTGCCGTTAGAGGAGGCGAAAAAATCCGGCGCGCTTTATTTTTCGAAAGGCCGTTATCCCCAGCGCGTAAAGGTGTATACTGTAGGTAAGTCGGGCGAGACTTTTTCAAAGGAATTATGCGGGGGTCCGCATGTCTCGAGAACCGGTGAGATAGGAAAATTCAGGATAATAAAAGAAGAAGCTTCTTCCGCCGGCGTCAGAAGAATAAGAGCGGTTATTTCCGCGCAATAAAAAATCGATAGATGCCATTTTTTAAAAGCAAGGTCTCTACAACGAATATTCTTTTATTTGATATTGGCTCCTCGTCGGTTAACGGTTTTTTAATAGGGGCAGTTCCCGGAAAAAATCCGGAAATTTTGTATTCCGCGAGATCGAATCTACGCCTGATGGACGCGTCGAGCGATAAAAATCCGTGGCGTTCTGTCCGGGGAGCCATGGAAGAGATAGTGAAAAATACAAAAAACGCCGTAAAGGGCGCAAAGCCCGGGCGCATTTTGGCCATCTTGTCTTCTCCGTGGTTTTCGTCGGAAACGCGTGGAGCCGAGGTGCAAAGAAATCTTCCTTTTGTAATTACCGAAAAAATACTTGATGATGTTATCGACGGAGAGGCTCAAATTTTTATTTCAAAAAAAGAAAGGGATCTTTCGCTGTCTAAAAATGAACTCTGTCTGATTGAAAGCGATCCTTTGGCCATACGTTTGAACGGATACTTGGTTGATGACGCGCGCGGAAAGAAGGCGGAGAAATTGGAGCTTGCGCTTTATGTTAGCGCGGCAAAAAAGGAAATTATTGACGGCTTAAATGAAATTTTTCATCATTTTTTCGGCCAAGTTCCTATTTTAATCGGCACTGCGCCCTTGATTCTTTTTAATGTGTTAAAGGAAAATTTAAATTGCGACGATGGATATGTTCTTGTTCACATTGGAGGAGAAGTGACGGAACTTTCGTTAATCAGAAATTGCATTTTAGAAAAAGTAGAAACATTCCCCAGAGGCGGAAATTTTATAGTAAGAAGAATTGCCGCGGCATTCAATATGGAAATTGAAGACGCGGCGTCATATCTTCGCGCGAATACAAACGGTGAAATTTCTCCAAATCAGAAGCAATTTGAAGCCGTTTTGGACGAGGCAGGGAAAGAGTGGTATAATTTCCTTTTCAAGGCTACAGAGAAGCTAAAAAGCGATACATACCTTCCGCAATTGATGATGTTTTTGGGCGGAGCTTCGAAAATAAGCGCCCTAAAACGCGCCGCAGAGTCGCCGGAGCTTAGCGCATTTACGGCTTTGGGAAAACCATTTAACGTTCGGACCCTTACGCCTAAAGATCTGGAGAATGAAATTTTTCCAACAAGTCTTGATGTTAAAGATCCACAGCTTACATTGCCTTTATTATTAGCTATAGCTGCTTCAAAAAATGCTCCAACAAAATAATAGCGACGAGAATTTTAATTTAGAGCCGCGACTTGCGGGATTTTCTTTTTCTGATAGAAACCCGTCGAGGCCCAGGGTAAGCGATGTGCGTTCGAAGGGTGGCCAGCCTTTAAAATCTTTCTTACGCGAGCCACAGAGTGCGGCAAGAGAAGAAAAGAGCGTGGCGATTAAAAAAGTGGCGGCTAAGAAAATTGAACCTGCAAAAAAAGTCAGTGAGCCTAAATTAGGCGTAGTAAAAAGAGAGCCGGTTTTCAGCGCGCGGAGCTGGAGGAGCGTAGGCGAGCGCAGAAGCAGGAGATTTAAATTTATTATTATAGCGTCTGTCGTTGTTATTTTGGCGGCGGGTCTTTTTATTGTTAATTACTTCGCGTACGCAAAAATAACCGTCACGCCGAAACAAGCATTTGTAGATGTATCAAGTACGATGAAGGCGTCAGCTGTCAATGGAGCGGACGCGGGCCTTGAATCCGTAAATTTTGAAGACAGCATTGAATTTACGGCGAAATCTTCAGGCGGCTCGACTCAAAAAACCGAGAGCAAGGCAAAAGGGCGGGTGGTGATCTTTAATGCTTTTTCCGAAACGCCGCAGGTGCTTGTTAAAAATACCAGGCTCCAAGCGCCGAATGGAAAAATTTATAGAATAGAAAACGCGGTTACTGTTCCCGGAGCTAAGATCGAAAATGGCAAATTGACTCCTCGAGGCGTTGAGGTCGGGGTTGTGGCGGATGGAGCCGGAGACAGTTATAATTTAGGGCTTTCCGACTTTACGATTCCGGGCTTTAAAGGTTCTCCAAAATATGAAAAATTTTACGGTCGTTCAAAAACAGAGATAAAGACAGGTGTTTTAGGCGGGGGGTCTTTATCGGATGGCGACGCTAAAGAACTTTTAGCAAAGGGCGAGGGCGTTTTTGAGGAAACGTTCCGAAATAAAATTGCGAAAGATTTGCCAGAGGGAGTTTTCTTGCCTGATGGGGCGTATGAAATAGAATCTAAAATCGAGTCAATAGAAGCCATGACAGATGACCCAAGCGCGGGAGTTAAAGTAAAAATTAAAGGGACTTTGCGCGGGCTTGCCCTTAAAGAAGAGGAGTTAGATAAGTTTTTGGGAGATTCTTATTTAGGCGATGGCGAAAGCGATAAAATTTATGTTGAAAATAGGGGCGACCTGTCTTATGAGATCGTAAATAAGGATTTTGCGCAAAAACTTCTCACGTTTAAGATCAAAGGCCGCGCTCATTTTGTATGGAGGCTTGATGAAGAAAATCTGAAGAAAGATCTTATTTCTTCTGGTTCAAACAGAAGGGATGCTTTTATGAAGCAGAGATCAATCGAGCGGGCGGAGATCGCTTTTGTGCCGTTTTGGTGGAGGATTTTTCCGAGTTCACCTCAAAATATAAGGGTTAATCTGATAATAAAAAGTCAATAAAGTTTGAAGAGTGTGGTTGACTTGAAAAAAGCTTTAGTTTAATATGGAGAAACTGGCCTTTAATGCCTGAAAAAAAAGAAAAAACAACTCACCTGGGCACTGTTATCGAAGCCCTACCAAACGCGACTTTCCGGGTTTCATTGGATGACGGGAAAGAGATTCTCGCTCATTTAGCTGGAAAGATGCGGCTTTTTTACATAAGAGTCTTGGTAGGCGACAAAGTTAAAGTGGAAGTTACTCCGTACGATGAAAGTAAGGGCAGAATTATTCAACGTTTATAATATAAAATATGGAGCATGGAACTTGAAGCATATTGTTTCAAGATTTATGTTTCAAGATTCGTGAGAATGAAGGTAAGAGCTTCAGTAAAGAAAATTTGCTCATCTTGTAAATCGGTCCGACGCAAAGGCCGGATTTATGTTATTTGCACAAATCCGAAGCATAAACAAAGACAAGGGTAAAATGAGAATCGCAGGAACCAACATTCCAGATAATAAAAGAATGGAGATAGCGCTTACCTATATATATGGAGTCGGGCGCGCTTTGGCTCTTAAAATTTTAAATGAATCGAATATTGCGATAGGCAAACATCCGAAAGATCTTAACGGACACGAGATTAATAGTTTGAGAGAAATTCTTGAAAAGCGCTATAAGGTAGAAGGCGACTTGAGGAGGGAATTGATGATGAATATAAAGCGTTTGAGAGACATTGGTTCTTATCGCGGATCGCGGCATGCCAGAGGCCTTCCGTCGCGCGGGCAGAGAACAAAGACAAATTCAAGAACAAGGCGCGGAAATGTGAGAAAAACTATGGGTTCAGGCAAGCGCAAAATGGAGAAGAAGTAATCCCGTTAGAAATCGCGGACGCAAAAATACATGAAAAAAATAATAAAGTCAGAATTTATAAATAATAATACGAAGCGCAAGGCGTGTTTAGCGTCTGCGTCCTATTTCTAACGCGATGGGTAAAAAAAGAATTATCACAAAAGGTTCTTCAGGCGTTGATCAGGGTTTAAAATCCCGCGCGCTTGATAAATTGCCGAAGAAAAAAATTACTTACGGTATTTTGAATATTCTTTCGACTTATAATAATACGATTATAGCCATCAGCGACGAGGGCGGAAACGTCATTCTTTCCTCTTCATCCGGAGCTTTGGGATTTAGGGGCGCGAGAAAGGGGACTCCTTACGCGGCTTCGAAAGTTTCGGAATTGATCGCGGAGAAAGCAAAGATGCTTGGAATTAAAGATGTCGGCATTAAGGTAAGAGGAATCGGAGCCGGAAGGGAGTCGGCCATAAGATCTTTTGCAGCGCAGGGATTTAATATAGGCTTTATCCGTGATTTAACGCCCATTCCTCATAACGGACCAAAGCCGCCTAAACCAAGGCGCGTGTAGCTTTAATTCAAAGTTCAAAAATCAAAATGACAATTCAAAAATTAAAATTAAAAATCATTGCCAAGCAATACCAAAATTTTGACTTTTGCGTTTTGCCTTTTAAATTTTATGTCTAGAGTATCTTGCAAAATCTGTAGACGTTTGGGGGTTTCCGTTTGCGGACGGGACAAATGCGCTTTTAAAAGAAAGCCGTATGCCCCGGGTGTTCATGGAAAAGGGACTAAGCGCCGCCGAAACGTTTCGGAGTATGGCTCACAACTTAGGGAAAAGCAGAAATTAAAATTTATGTACGGACTTCGCGAGCGCCAATTTAGAAATTATGTGAAGGAAGCCGCCAAGCGCTCCGGAAATACAGCCGATAACCTTCTTGCCATTTTGGAATCAAGGCTTGACAGCACGGTTTTTCGTTTGGGTCTGGCGCATGGGCGCGCTATGGCCAAGCAGATTGTCTCGCACGGGCACATAATGGTAAACGGAAGGAGGGTGACAGTTCCTTCTCTGCGAGTTCGCAAAGAAGATAAAATTATAATCAGACCGCAAAGTGTTTCAAAGGGTATTTTTAAAGATTTAGATATCAGTTTAAAAAAATATATCGCTCCTCCCTGGCTCGCTCTTGATAAAGAGAAAAAAGAGGGTACGGTGCTGGGACGAGCCGCGGATGTCGACTCTGCGGTTGGCTTGAATATGAACTCCATAATCGAGTTTTATTCGAGATAATTTATTAATGGTTAACGATTGAGTTATGCTTTACACCATTATCACTCCATTAAGTCCGCGGGTAGTATCCGAAAGCGATACGAAAGGAGTCTATGAAATAGATTCTTTACACCCCGGGTACGGACACACTATCGGAAATTCTTTAAGGCGCGTCCTTTTGAGTTCCTTGCCAGGCGCCGCAATTACTAAAGTAAAAATAACCGGAGTGCCTCACGAGTTCTCGACTATTCCGGATATTAAGGAAGACGTGATCTCCATTTTGCTTAATTTAAAACAGGTCCGTTTCGAGCTTCATTCAGACGAGCCGCAGGATATTAAGCTTTCCGTAAAAGGAGTCAAAAAAGTAACAGCTTCGGATTTTGAAGTTCCGAGCCAGGTCGAAATTAAAAGCAAAGATGCGCCGATCGCCGCTCTTACTTCAAAAGATGCGCATCTTGAAATCGAAGCAACAGTTGAGAGAGGACTTGGTTATATTCCGCGGGAAGTTCTTGAAAAAGAAAAAGTGGCCGTCGGAGTTTTAACTCTGGACGCTATTTTTACGCCGATTAGAAAAGCGAATTATGAAGTTGAGAATATGCGCGTCGGCGATAAAACTGACTATAATCGATTGAGAATTTTTATTGAAACCGACGGTACGATCACCCCGAGAGAGGCGCTTAAGAAAAGCATCTACATTTTAAAAGAACAACTGCGACCGTTGGAGGCCTTTGAAGATGAAAAGGTCGTAGAGACGTGGGATGAAAAAGAGCCGGAAGTGGCTGAATCAAACAATTCCGAAGATCCTCTTAAAATAAGAATCGAGGATTTGGGACTTTCTTCAAGAAGCGTGAATGTGTTGACTGCGGCTGGAATAAGAACGGTTGGCGGGCTTGTAAAAAAGACAAAAGATGAATTATTGAAGCTTCAGGGGGTAGGAGATAAAGCCATTACTGAAATAGAAAAAGCATTGGGGCAGCTTGAATTATCGCTTAAAGAAGAATAGTAACGAATGTACGAATTAAATACGAATTTACGAATAAAGCGCTACAAAATTCGTAATTCGTAACCGTGAATTATGCGTCATAGAAAAAAGGGAAGAAAATTCGGGAGGGTAAGAAAAGTCAGAAGGGCTTTTTTCAAGTCGCTTATTAAAGCGCTTATTTCGAAGGAAAGGATCATGACAACAGAAGCTAGAGCTAAAGAAATTCGTCCGATGACGGAGAAGCTCTTAACTAAAGCGAAAAAAGGCGATATGGCTTCAAGACGCATTGTCGCTGGTTTTGTGGGTGATGAGGCGGCAAAAAGGCTTTTTATCCAAATTGCGCCTAAGTTCAGCGAAAGACATGGCGGATACACCAGAATAATTAAAATGCCCCGCCGCAAATCCGACAGCGCGAGGATGGCTATAATAGAATTCATTAAATCATAGGGATCTGAACATGAAATCTAAAACACAAGATGCAGTAACATTTGACGTTAAGGGTAAATCGCTCGGAAGAGCCGCAACAGAAGCGTCTATTCTTTTGCGTGGGAAAAATCGTTCTGATTTTGAGCCGCGGATAAGACCTACTCATAATGTTACAATTGTTAATCTTAAGGAGTTGAAAATTCACCCGACAAAATTAAGAACAAAAAGGTATACGAGGTATTCCGGTTATCCTTCAGGTTTGCGCATTACTTCACTCGGCGATCTTTGGAATAAAAATTCGAAAGAAGTTTTTAAAAAAGCGGTATGGGGCATGCTTCCCAAAAACCGTTCAAGAAAATTTATCATCAAAAATTTAAAATTCGAAAACTAATAACTAATAACTAATAACTAATAACTAATAACTAATAACTAATAACTAATAACTAATAACTAATAACTTAAAACTCATATAAATGCCTCCTAAGAAAAAAATAGAAGAAAAAAAGCTAAAGGCCGCGCCTAAGAAAGCTGAAAAGATTCAGGAAAAAATCGAGTTGCCGCGTGAAGTTGAAAAGTACATTCAAGCCGTCGGACGCAGAAAAACATCCATAGCAAGAGTGCGGCTTTATCCTGCGAAAGCGCTTTCCGTGAGCATCAATGAAAAACCTTTAGATGGATATTTTTCTACCGTAGAACTTCGGAGTATCGTGAAAAGTCCGTTTGAAAGAGCGTCGGGAAATTCTTTTTTTTCAGTGACTGTTAAAGTTAGTGGTGGGGGGATTCATTCTCAAGCCGAAGCCGTAAGGCATGGAATTTCGCGTGCGCTTGAAAAACACAGCCCTGACGTAAGAAAAATATTAAAGCCTCTCGGATTTTTAAAAAGAGATCCAAGAATGAAAGAGAGAAGGAAATTCGGTTTGAAAAAAGCAAGGAAAGCTCCTCAATGGGCGAAGCGTTAGCTTTGTCCAGCACTTGCCCTGAGCGTAGTCGAAGGGTGGGCGAAACGCTAAGCGTTTCAATTGCCGCGCTCAGCGCGGAAAAGAGATAAAAATAAAGAAGACCTGGACTTCATGGACATAAAGTTCAGGTCTTCTGTTGGACAAGGGGCTCTCTCAAAGGCTCGAAAATAACCGTAAAAACCCATAGCAATGCGCACATCTGTCAAACCTCGGAGGTTTGACAGATCTCTTTTTCATAAAATTTCGGCTCATAGAAATATTGAGTTGACCTGCTTTTGTTTAATGTCTAATCATTTTCACTTGATTTTGGGGGAAAAGCGCGAAGGCGGCATTTCCAAATTTATGCAAAGATTATCTGACGCATATACGAAATATTTTAATACTCGTCATCGCCGCGTCGGTCATTTGTTTGGGGGCAAATTTCAAAGTATTTATATTGATAGTGATGCCTATTTAAAATACCTTTCAGCGTATATTCATTTAAATCCCCATGAGTTGAAACAATGGAGAAAAAAAGAAATCAATTATCCTTGGTCAAGTTTTCAAGATTACGTTTCGGAAAATCGCTGGAAGCCATTTTTAAATCCTGATATTCTGCTTAATGATTTTGACTCTCGTGAATATAAGAATTTTGTTTTAGATACGCCAATCAAAGAAAAGCTTGAAGATAAATATCTGATTGATGCTTCTTATTAGGTCTAGGTGTAAATATTGTCAAACATTGGAGGTTTGACATGAGGTATGACAATAAGTGGGCGAAGTGGTTAAGATCTTCAGATTTTATAAAACACGCGGCCGCTCATTATGATGAACGGCCGTTGTTTGGTTTTTCCCGATTTTTTTGTCGGCTTTACTTTCTTTCTAAGTAGTAAAGCCTCTTAAAAAAGAAAAAGTTTTTTACTCTCCACGGTAGGACTTCGACGGCAACGAGCTTCAGATTTGATTCTTCGCAAACGTTGTTTACAAACCCGGTTATGATTTGTGCGTCGCCTGAAAATTGGCTGATCGGAACGGCGGGGTATTTATTCGTTGGCATCATCTTTTTTTTCACCTCGTCTACGTCCACTCTTTCCAGCTCTTTGCCGTTTTGATCGTGAAGTGTAGCAGACCTATAAATGAATAGGCCAGCGTGGCTTCCGTTCTTGCCTTTCATCGCAGGCCTAACTCGTAACTCCGTAAGGATTTCAAGCGTCCAATATTCCTTCATGACTTTCCTCCTTGTACTATTTTTTCTAATGAAAGCATGCTGGCAACGTATTGTCCACCAATCTTTTAGCAGTCTTGACTTAGGACTGCTAATTGATATACTGGTTTTAATATGCGTCTGGCGAATCGCGAAGAGGAAATTTTAGACTTTATTATCCGCGATTATATACGGAGCGCTTTTCCGGTATCGTCTTCAAGGATTTTTGATGAAGCGGATTTGGAAGTAAGTCCGGCGACAATCAGAAATAGCATGTCCGAGCTGGATGAGGCGGGATATTTAACCAAACCCTATACATCCGCGGGCCGAGTGCCGACCGATAAAGCTTACCGTTACTTTGTAGATTTTTTGATGGAAAAAGTGGGGCCCGAGAAAAAAGTTGAAGAGCTTTTTGACGGTTTGCTGAAGAAAATGGAAAGACGACATGAGCTTTTGTTTGAAAATTTCGGGCGCATGCTTTCGGAAGAACTCGGACTTTTTAGTATGGTTGCGAGTTTCGGCCCGAATAAAAGAATTTCCGCGTTCGGTTATGAGGAAGTGATGAAAGAGCCGGAGTTCGAAGACAGAAATCTTGCGCTTGAATTTGCAAGACTCGTTGACCATATTGATACCGCCGCGCCTGAATATCTCGAACAATCGTCCGAGGAGCCGAATGTTTTTATCGGAGAGGAAAATCCGGTGAAAAGCGCGAATTCATTCAGTTCGATATCAATGCGCTTTTCCGACGGCAAGTCCGGAAAATGCGTTATGGTTTCGTTCGGTCCCAAAAGAATGAATTACGAAAAAGCGTCGTCTATTATGGATTTTCTTTCAAAAGATTTTAATGATATTTAATTAAAAAAAACATGGCGGATGATGATGAAGAGTTAATTGAAGAATTGGAAACAGAGGATACTGAAATGGAAGAAGTCGATGTGGAAGAGGCGGCGCTTGAGAAAATAAAAAAGCTGAAGGAAAAGTTAAAGAGCGTTGAGAGGGAGAAGTCCGAATATCTGGCGGGATGGCAGAGGGCAAAAGCTGATTTTATAAACGCGAGAAAGGACGAGGAGAAGGCGAGGGCGGACTTTCTGAATTACGCGAAGGAGGCGATTTTAAGAGATTTTCTTCAGGTAGCGGATTCGATGGAGCTCGCGCTAAAAGCAAAATTGCCCGGAGTAGGAGAGATTTATTCGCAGATGAAGGATATTTATAAAACTTATGGCGTAAAGCAGATCGCGTGCCTTGGGCAAAAGTTTAATCCCGTAGAGCACGAGGCAATAGCAGAAGAAGAGGTGAGTGAGGAAGACAAAGACGGCGTTGTAGCGGAAGAGTTTCAAAAAGGCTGGATGATAAATGATAAAGTTTTAAGGCCGGCAAAAGTAAAGATAGGAGTTCTTAGAAAATAAAAAAGACCGGAGCGCAATTGTGGTAGCGCCCCGGCTTGGCAAGAAAAACAGTCAAGAAGAAAGAATTAAGTGGCAAGGTACTTGGACGAGATTTGAAAGCGCCGCGGAGTGAAAATGATGTCAGAGTCTGGATGCGATTTTTTCATTCCGGCGGAGTAATTGTCTCTGATATCTTCCCGTAACAGGCGCGAGACGTCGGGGTCAAACCTATGCTCTAGAAAGTCTGCGCCACTACCGTACTCGCTTTCGATTTTCAGAGTCAGAGCTTTCAAAGCTGCCTTTACTAGTTTTTTCTCGCGGGCGTTCAGAGCTCTTTTCTTCCTCTGTCCCTTTTGTAGAAAATATATTAAAAGTCGTTGATTCCGCTCTGGAATACTTGAGCGTCGGTATTTCCTTGGTTTCAGGATAACGCGTTTCTTAGGCTTCACGTTTTTCTTATGAAATGGCTTGGTCATTAGTTCCTCCTTATAAAATTACAATACGAAGTTAAATTATAACATTAAAAGATTTAAGTCAATTATTAGTCAAAATTATAATTAAATAAAAACATGTCAAAAATATTAGGAATTGATTTAGGAACTACAAACTCCGCTATGGCGATCGTCGAAGGCGGAGAGCCGAGAATATTGGAAAATGAAGAGGGCGCGAGGACCACGCCGTCTATGGTCGCGATTTCAAAAGCCGGGGACAGGCTTGTGGGTCTCCTGTCAAAAAGACAGGCCGTAACAAATCCGGAGAATACAATTTTCTCGGTAAAGCGTCTTATCGGTAGAAAATTTTCAGACGCGGAAGTTCAAAAAGATAAAGCGCTCATGCCTTACGCGATCCGAGAGTCGGCCAACGGAGGCGTTGAAGTAAAGATGAACGAGAAATGGTATCGTCCCGAAGAAATCTCCGCGATGATTTTGCAGAAATTAAAAAAAGACGCCGAAGCCAAGACTGGAGAGAAGATAAGCGAGGCCGTAATTACGGTGCCAGCGTATTTTGACGATTCGCAAAGAGCGGCGACTAAAGCCGCTGGCGAGATCTCCGGCTTTAATGTGAGACGCATTCTTCCCGAGCCGACCGCGGCCGCGCTTGCTTACGGATTTAACAAGAAAAAGGACGAGCAGATTGTTGTTTATGATTTCGGCGGAGGAACTTTTGATATTTCCGTTCTCGAAGTAAGCCATGACACAGTGGAGGTAAGAGCGATAAGCGGGGATACTCATTTGGGAGGCGATGATTTCGACCAAAGGCTCATAAGCTATCTGGTGGGCGAATTTAAGAAATCAGATGGCATTGATTTGTCCAAAGATTCTTTGGCGCTTCAGCGTTTGAAAGAAGCGGCTGAAAGGGCAAAGCACGAGCTTTCCACCACCGTGGAAGTTGAAATCAATATTCCGTTTATTACTGCCGATGGTTCTGGCCCGAGGCATTTTATAAAAAAGCTTGCGCGAGCGAAACTTGAGGATCTTGTCCGCGATTTCGTTGAACGCTCCATCGCGCTTACGAGAGAAGCGGTTACACTGCCTTCGCCAAAAGGAGCTGGATTTAAAATTGAGGATATTGATGAGGTCATTCTTGTCGGAGGTCAGACGCGCATGCCGCTTATTCAGGAGGAAGTGAAAAAACTTTTCGGTAAGGAGCCGAATAAATCAATTAACCCCGATGAGGTTGTGGCGATCGGAGCCGCGGTTCAGGCTGGCATTTTGCAGGGAGATGTTAAAGACGTTCTTCTTCTTGATGTAACTCCTTTGTCGCTCGGACTTGAAACATTGGGCGGGGTAATGACAAAAATTGTTGAAAAAAATACCACGGTTCCTTATTCAAGATCGCAGACTTTTTCAACTGCTTCGGATAACCAGACTTCCGTTGATATTCATGTCCTGCAAGGCGAGCGCGAAATGGCGGGGGATAATAAAACTTTGGGCACGTTTATTTTGGACGGTATCCCGCCCGCACCTAGGGGCATGCCGCAAATTGAAGTTACATTTGACATAGACGCAAACGGCATTTTGTCCGTGAAGGCCAAAGACAAGGCTTCCGGCAAAGAGCAGTCCATAAGAATCGAAGCCTCGACAGGTCTGCATAAAGATGAAATTGAAAGAATGAAAAAGGACGCTGAAATTCACGCGACTGAAGATAAGGCAAAAAGAGAGATGATTGAAGAGAGCAATAAAGCGGACGCGCTTATTTATTCCGCTGAAAAAGCTGTTCGCGATGCCGGAGAAAAAGTTCCGCAGGAAATTAAAAAAGAAATTGAAGGGAAGATCGAGGAATTGAAAAAAGTTAAAGATTCAGGGGTCGCAGCGGCGGAAGTCCGCGCGAAAGCCGATGAGCTTTCAAGGACAATGTCGAAAATCGGAGAGGCAATGTACCGCCAGACGCCGCCCGATCAGGGCCAATCTCAAAATTCTTCCGACACTACTTCTCCCCATGAAAAAGGAAAAGATGCGGAGTATGATGAAGTAAAGGACGACGATTCGGATAAAAAATAATTTTTTTCTAATGGGATGAAAATTCCGCAGCTGGCATTGACTCTCCTTATCGTAATTTCCGGAGCGCTTTTTTGGTATTTTTTTGAGTCCGCTCTCCTAGGAGGCGGCGTAGATGTGTTTTTTGCTTTGACCGCGATGGGTCTGCATCTGGCTTTCATGGGTTTTGGTTTTCTTCTGCTCGATTTGTGGGTCGCGGTTTTCGCGGTTTTTTTTGCTCATCTGTCGGTTCTGATTTTTTTTCAAAATCCTGGAGTGATTTTTTTGGCGCTTGTTGCGTTTGCGATTTTTTCCGCGCTCGCGGGAATGCGGATTAAAAGCGAGGCCGAGGCCAGGATTAAATTCTCATTAACTTCTGTTTTCAGGAGCGGGCTCCCGTTTTACATCACCTTGATTTCCATTTTCATCGCGGCTGTTTTTTACGCCTCCGGAGGAGAGAAACAGATTGAGGATTTTCTTCCCAAAAAATATTTCAAGCAGGCGATCTTATTTGTCGCGAATCAGGCTGAATTTATTTTGCCCGCGGGCTTTTCATTTCCCAATCCAGAGTTGACGGTTGACGAGACTTTAATCAATGCCATTACCGAAAGAACCGGAGCCGCCTGGGATCAAATTCCGGAAGCTGACAGAAAAAAACTGCTTGTCGAAGCTCGCGCCGAAATTTCGAAGAATTTAGGAATGCAGATTGAAGGGCAGGCCAAAATCGGCGATTTTGTTTATTCGTATGTGATAGGTACCCTTGATTTTTATTTCGGGCCATATAAAAGGTATCTGCCGGCCTTTTTTTCTTTCGGTGTCTTTCTTGTCGCGCGCTCGATTTTAGGCCTCTTGGGCTGGCTTGTTGTTATTATGTCGGGTGTTTTGCTACAATTGGGTGTGCTTATGGGCGTATTCGCGATTGAAAAGCGTCCGAGCGTAAAAGAGACTTTGGTGGTAAAGCAATGAGGTGCGCCTAAATTACAAATATAATTTTTTAAAAACGGCATGGCCAAAGATTATTATGAAGTTTTGGGGATCGCAAGAAATGCTTCGCAGGATGACATAAAAAAAGCGTTTAGAAAACTCGCGCATAAATATCATCCCGATAAAGAAGGCGGTGATGAGAAAAAATTTAAGGAATTGAATGAAGCGTATCAGATTCTTTCTGATGAAAGAAAAAGGGCGGAGTATGACCGTTACGGCCGGGTTTTTGGCGACGCGAGCGGAGGGGCGGCGGGATTTGATTTTTCAAATTTTTCCGATGTTGATTTCGGCGAAATTTTTGAGGATATATTCGGTTTTGAATCAAAAGGCGCTCGCCGGGTAAGGCGCGGAATGGATATCGCAATAGACGTGGAGCTTTCTTTCGAGGAAGCTGTTTTTGGCGCGGAGCGAAAAGTTTTGATATCAAAAATGGGCATTTGCGAAAAATGCAAAGGAAGCGGCGCGGAATCAGGCTCGTCTCTTAAAACATGTGATAAGTGCAGAGGGTCAGGCCGTGTCCGCGAATCTAAACAGACTTTTTTCGGAGCTTTTTCAAGCGTTCGCGAATGCGCGGCATGCAAGGGCCGCGGATCAACACCGGAGAAAGCTTGTTCTTCGTGCAGAGGGACGGGAGTTTTAAAACAGGGCGAAGAAATTCAGATTGCTATTCCGGCCGGAATACGCGACGGCGAAATTATTAAAATGTCCGGCAGAGGAGAGGCGATTTCTTCGGGCATCACTGGCGATTTGTATGTAAAAGTGCACGTGCTTTCCCACTCGGTTTTCAAAAGAGAGGGGCACGAACTTTTAATGGACCTTAATATTCCGGTATCCGAAGCCATTTTAGGTTCCGAACGCATAATTAATACGCTCGACGGAAAAATTAAAGTAAAAATTCCTGCGGGAATTGATGGCGGTGAAGTTTTGAGAGTAAGAGGCAAGGGCGTCCCTTACGAAGACAATCACAGAGGAGATCTTCTGATTCAGGTGATTGTAAAAACGCCGAAACGGCTTTCCAAAAGAGCCAAAGAATTGATTGAAGAATTAAAAAAAGAAGGGATCTAGAAAATAGTTTATAGTTAAAACCAAAATATCGCGGCGGATTTTCTCGCGGCGGGATCTTATTTTTTTGAATTTCAAATCGCAAGCCCGCTAATCCGACCAAGTCTGAACAAAGTAATTGATGATGGATAATAGCAAGCTGAATAAAAGCGCCCACCAGAAATTTTTAACGGTAAATCCCGGAACAATCGCGCTTGCGAGCATAATAAGCAGAGCGTTTATGACGAACGTAAATAGTCCAAGAGTAAGGATATTTATCGGCAGGGGGAGAATTATGAGGACGGGCTTTATAAACGCATTTATTAGGCCTATTACCAAAGCGGCCACAATAGCCGCGATAAAGCCGGAGACTTCAGCCCCAGGCAGGATATAAGCAATAACAATTATTATTAAAGCGGAGATAAGCCATTTGATTAATACGTTCATGTTTCGAATATTAATATATTTTTGTCAGATATTTAAATGTCCGCCCACCAGGGATCGCCTCTTCTTTCAGTCGAGATGCTGAATTTTTAATGTTCGCGGCTCGCGCCGCACGCTCAAAATTGCGATTCGCTCAAAGATTCGCGAGCAATTTTGGCGCCAAGGTTCGATCCCTGAAACGAAAAAATTAAAAAATAAAGCCACCCATAAAGGGTGTGTTTATTTTTTAAATGTCCGCCCAGTAGGGATCGAACCTACGACCTTCTCCTTAAAAGGGAGCTGCTCTACCAACTGAGCTATGGGCGGATGATTTTAAAGTTTTTCGCAAAAAATAGTTTTTAAGGGCTACTTTCTAGTGTTTAAATATTATATTCGATTTCTCTTTAGTTTTCAAGGGCTTTAGTACAAAGCATTGTTATTTTGGCCTTTTTATTGTAGGATTTTTACGAATGCAATTTTAATTTCGGAGGGAAACTCTTATGCGGAGAAAATTGAATATCGGAATCATTCCGGATGGAAATAGGCGATGGGCGAGGAAGCATAATGCGAGTTGGACGACGGCATACGAGCTTGGAGCTACAATTGCCGCTAATCTTGTTAGTGGGGCGAGGCATGAAGGAAGTGTAGGGCGGATAGTTTTTTATGCTCTTTCGCAAGAGGATTTTAGGAACAGACCGCCAGCGCAGGTGGAGGCCATTTTGGCAGGAGTGAGGCGTTTTTTTGACCTCGTGAGGAATTTCCAAGGCGTCTTAGTAAAGTGTTATGGATACTATTGGCATGAAAAAATTGCGCCTCTAATGTCTGCGGTACCCCCGCAGAAGGGCGAGCACGTAATTGAGGTTGATCTTCTGCTTAATTATTCAGCCGAACAGGAGTATAACGGCCACGTTGGAAGTTTGCCTATACCGCCCTTGGACATGGTTATTAAAACCGGTGGCGGTCGAAATCTCGCCGGTTTTCTGCCGAGGCAAAGTTCAAACGCCGATCTTTTTTTTCTGGATGTGCTATGGCAGGATTTCAATCTGCAAAGCTTTCTTGGTTGTCTGGAGCGCCATCGAGTTGAAATGAGCCGAGTTCCGGGCATCTAATCTCGTTGGCGAGGCAAAGCGTTCGATAAAGCGGGAGGCGTGAGTAAAATCAGCCTCCCGCTTACTTTTTTATTAAAATCAAAAATCTGCTATATTTAAATTAAATGCTGGTGAGATATTGGTATTGGTTCGCGCAAACTCTAATATGGCCTTTAAGCTGGCTTTTGATCCGTTTTTTTTATTCAGTGGAAATAAAAGGCGCTGAGAAATTAAAAAATCTCAAATTGCCAGTTATTATCGCGTCGAACCACAAGACGCTTTTTGATGCTTTTTTAGTGGGGTCCTCTTTGCCGTTCGGCTCGCGGTTTTTCCCTTTTCGATATATGACGGAAGAAATTGACTTTCGAGGCGCTATGCTTAGATTTTTGAGCAAAATAAAATTTTTAAAAACTTTATATTTTTTAACCGGAGGGTTCCCTTCAAGGCGCGGACAAGGAGCTGATAAGGCGATCGAGCTTCCGGTTAAACTTTTAAAAAAGGGCAATACTATTTTAATGTTTCCTGAAGGAAAACTCGTTCGCGAAAATAGTCTCGGAACTTTTTATCCGGGAGTTGTAAAACTTTCGATTGCGGCCGGAGTGCCGATTTTGCCTTTCTCTTTCTATATCAAAAATAGAAAAATTTCAGTCAGGTTCGGCGAGATTTTTATGCCGGACTCGGAGCCTGAAAGAGCGTTACTACTTTTAAAGACAAAAATCGAAACTCTTTTAAAGACTGCGTCATGACCGACAAGCTGGAGGGAAAAAAATTTCAAAAAAAGTCCGAAAATTTTAAATGCGGAAATTGCGGTGCAAGCGTGAAGGGCGAGGGCTACCGCAATCACTGCCCTAAATGTCTTTGGTCAAAGCACGTGGACATAAACCCCGGAGATAGAGACGAGGTTTGCAAAGGTTTAATGCGGCCGTTTCGAGTGGAATTTTTGAGAGGCGAATATGTGATTATTCACAAGTGCCAGAGATGCAAAGCCGAGAGAAAAAATAAAACTGCCAAAGACGACGATATGGATTTGGTAATTTCGATTGCTAAAAAATAAATAAGTGAATATTGACAGAAAAAATCAGTCTTGATAGCCTAATAAAAGATTAATAACCACAAAACCTTTGACCCGGGAATAGTAGGAAGGCATTAGATATCTAAGCGAAGAGAGGATGGTGAGAGCTCTCTGATATCCGCTTTTTGAATGGACCCGGTGAGGCGCTTAGGGCGATTAAAGTCTTAAGCCGGAATCCTCCGTAACTGGGATAGGGCGTGATAGCGTCCGAAAGTGTCCGCCGATGAGGCGGAAAAGAAGGTGGTACCGCGAGATAAACACTTCGACTTCGCTCAGTGTAAACTTCTCGTCCTTCGAGCATGAATATTTTTGTGCTCATGGGATGGGAAGTTTTTTTGTTTTTGCGGAAGTTCTTTGTTATATGGGAGGAGATTTATATGGAATTGAAGAAGTCTATTGATCGAGTTGATTATTGTAATAAATGCGGAATCGAGAAGGTGGAGGTAAAAAAAACCATACATTGGGGTACGGAAGAAAGTAAAAGAAAAGAATGCCCCAACGCCCTTCTACACCGCGTTGAAGAGTTAATCAAGAAGGCTTAAGTGGGATGTCGCTCGACCTCCATTCCGAGCTTATGAAAAAGAGAAGCCGCGTGCGCGCAGTGTTGTTGTGTGCCGCGGTTTTTTTTAAAGTTTATCGAACAAACTGGAGCAAAACTCATTCTTCTCAAAAAAGGGGGCCACATGGGGTCTGTAAACTTCGTAAATCCTAAATTTCAAAAAGAGATTAATAAATTTTTGGCTGCAAGATGAGCTGGCAAAAAAATCGAGACGCCTTCTGGGTCAAGGCGTCTCTTTGTGGTGGGTTTTTTCGGCGGTTTTTGGGCGGTCAGATTGGTAGGGGCGGTTTATGCAGTTCGAGAAAAGTTATGATGGCTTTCCATCTGGTGTTCAGCACGAGCTTGATGAATTTTCCTCTGTAATCTAGAACGTAAACGATTCTTCGTCTGCCCTGCCGTTTTTTTTGTTCATACTCTCCTCGCGATATGTTTTGTATTATTTCACTGCGAACCTCCTCTGATAAGGAAATGCGGTATCGCTCGTGAGCCCTTTTTGTGGAATGTACTTTCCACCAAGTCAGCTTGTCCAAAGGTGCGCCTCCTTTCTCCTCTTATTTGTATCTTAAAACTGATTTGAAATTGTCCGCAATGAAAAACTGTGGATTTCGGAACGCATGCTAAAATATTTACATGGCTGACAAAAATGCTTTATTTGAAAGTTTCGCTTAAAATCATCCTCAAAAACAAAAAGGGCGAGATTTTATTACTGACATTGCCGGATACAAGTACGATGGCTGGTTTTTATGACTTGCCCGGGGGACGGATAAAAATGAGCGAATTAACAGCGCCTTTTAAAGATGGCATTGACAGGGAAATGAGGGAAGAAGTGGGCGACGGGGTAAGATATAAATTAATCGAAACTCCGATCGCAATTGGAAGGCATAGAAAACCAAGCGGGGAGTATATAATGTGGATTTTTTTCGAGGCGCAATATAAAGGTGGGAGGGTAGAAATTTCATCCGAACACAAAGGTTTTAAGTGGGTAAAAATAACCAAGAAAAATCTGAGCAAATATTTTGTCCGCGGAGCACTTGAGGGAATGAGTAATTATGTGAATAAGAAATTTTAAGTGATTTTTACCTTCTCCAAGGATTTTTTTTATGGTATAATTTGGTCATGGGGATTGGAATTTTGGGAATGAAAAAATGGCTGAAGCGGTTTTGGGTTTTTGGACAAAAACAAGATGGTTTACATGGCATAATTTATACGTAGATGAAAAATTTTCATGAACGAATGGATATTTTACACCCCTTGAGCAAGGAAGCCATTGTGAAGGTTTTAGGCTTAGGAAAAGAAGAAATTCCATTAGTTCCAGAGGACATGGCGCGAGAGCTGACTGTCACTTTTTATCCAGAGGAAACAAATACTATCAATAAAAATTTAAGGGATTTTGGCGATAAACTAAAAGCTACTTTAATTTCAATAGGGGTACATGTGATTCCTTATGAAGAAGCGCTGATGCCAGTATCTTATAAATATATTATTTTAAGATATCTAAAGTCTGCGTTTCACAGTATAAGGATTTTGGTTGGAGAATTGCTGAGCCTACAAGATCATAAACATCGCATAACTTTAGGCATTTTATCGCATATAAAGATCAAAAAGAAAGTTAAGTCTGGCGTTAGGGTTATAACTATTGGAGAAAGGCCTACTGGATACCTTCCAATGGATAACGTAATGAGCTTCACAAATAATCCTATAGTGACGATCTTAGATATGCCCGCGGGTATTAATAATGACACTGATTTCCATAAACATTTTGATACCGCTGCCAAACTTTTTGCTTATCACATGACGAATTTGGTAATTTGTGTAGGGGAAAATAACTGGATTCTATATAGCATGAATGCGTCACATCCGATTTATCCCTTAGAAAAAGATTTTGAAAAAAGTATACTATATAGTTTAATTCCTAAGTTATCTGCGCCGATCAGACCACCAATGATTTCCGAGTTTATAGTAAAACAAAGAACTTTAGACATTAATGACAACGATCATGGTCCGTTCGTGGAGGACTTGGTTAAGAGTGGATCTCTTCTTGAAAAAACAGGATTATATCCGCCTGGCAAAATTATCGAAGAGCTAGAGTTTAGAAATGAATTTTATAAATGGGTTGGGAAAATTCACTTGGATCATAGAAATGGTATGAGTTTTGGATTTCTTGCAAGGCAACTGCCGGTTAAATTAAAGCATGCTATTGATATTTCGGAGGTGAGGAATAAATATAATGAGAAAGATCTTGGTCGTAGGGATTATTTTATTAATGGAGAGGGCGTTATTTCCGTAATTATAGAAACGCCACATGGCAAATTTTGTGTAGAAATTCCTGATGTTTGGGTTTTAACAGAACGATCTGGCGCAAATAAAACAAAAATCGATCCGCACGCTGATATAATAAAAATTGGCTTGGTCAAGGGTAGGATGGTATTACAAACTCCAATAGGATTAAGTATTAAAAAGCATTATAAACCATCATTTGATACCAAAGTTATTTTGGCTCATGCGGTCGGTAACGCGATGGTAGGATCTATATTAAAACGCATTAATCCATCTTCTAAATTTGTTTATGCTCTTGAAAAAAATGGTATGGCTATCAGCCATTGGCATGGGTATTTAAATTCAAAACATATTCCCCTAGGATGGTATGTTTATGGCGAAGAAAGACCTCCAGTTTCTTGCTCGTCGCCGCAATCTGCCATCTATGCTTTACAGGGGAAATTAGATGCTATGTATAAAAGTTTATTGGCAAATGAAGAATATTTAGGCGATATACATATCGAACCGCAACACGGCACAAACATCAACTATCTTTCTTTATCAGAGCTTGGAGAATTTTTGAATTCCAGTGAAGAGGTTTCAGCTTTAGGAAATAAGTATTTAAATTATAGAAGCGCCGCTTAAATATTGATGTCATATACATTTTTATATAACTATTATATTTTATCATTATCCGTTGGAAGTTTAATTGCTCTTATTGCCGGGGTAGTTGTTTTTGTTAATGGCCCTAAGAGATTGGAAAAAATTTCTTGGTTTTTCTTATGTGCATCTAGTGCTATATGGAGTTTGGGTTATTTTTTCATGATATCTTCTCAAAGTCACGATATAGCGAGACTGGCTAATTTAGTATTACATCAAGGAATAATTTTTATTGCATTTTTTTATCCTCTTTTTATATTGAGCCTAACGGACTCTTATAAAAAACACAAACTTTTATTGTTGACACTTTCTTTATCGGTTATTGTTTTTTCTACTTTAAATTTTAGTAAAGATTTTGTAACTGATGTAATTCCAAAATATGTTTTTAATTTTGCTCCAGAAGCAGGATCCCTTTATAAATATTTTACAATCTATTTTTTTACATCAATTATATATGCCTTTTTTATTCTCTTTCGATCCTTTGTCACGTCGCTTCCTGAGGATGCGCGGCGATTTAAGTTTATTCTTTTGGCTTCTATCGCCGGTTTCTTGGGAGGAGGGAGCTTTTTTTTTCTTACATTCAATATAAATATTCCGCCCGTACTGGTCATTCTAGTGCCCATTTATCAAATAATTATTACGTACGCCATTTTACGACATAATCTTTTTAACGTGCGGGTCATAGCTACTGAACTATTAGTTTTTTCAATTTGGGTGTTCCTGTTGGTGAGAACTATTCTTGCCCGATCTTTGCAGGATGCTCTTCTCGATGGGGGGCTTTTAGTATTAGTAATTTTCTTTGGTATTCTACTTATCCGAAGTGTATTGCAGGAAGTCCGCTCACGGGAGGAAATTTCACGATTGGCTGAAGACTTACGGATCGCCAACGTCGAACTCAAAAAACTCGATCAATTAAAATCAGAATTTCTTTCGCTTGCGACTCATCAACTTCGAACGCCGCTTACTATTACCAAGGGATACATTTCCATGATACAAGAGGGGACATTTGGGCAGGTTCCTCAAAAGATTCGTGATGTTTTAAGCAAGGTATATTTATCAAACGAACGTCTGATAAGTCTCGTAAATGACTTTTTAAACCTTTCGCGAATTGAATCAGGGAGGATGAAATATAATTTTGAACAGATGAAAGCCGAGCAATTAGTGGAGAGCGCCGTCGAAGAATTTAAAGAGCTTGCAAAGGAAAAGAAAGTTGATTTGATTTGGAAAAAGCCTTCCGGGGCGCTTCCTGAAGTGATGATTGATAAAGAAAAATTCCATCAGGTTTTAATGAATATAATCGACAATGCTTTTAAATATTGCAAAGAGGGGCATATTGAAGTGAGCATGTCGGAAGAGGCGGGGAGAGGTTCATCTGACAAAAATATTTTAATTAAGGTAAAAGATTCCGGCGTTGGCATGACCAGAGAAGAGCTTGATTCAATTTTTAAGAAATTCGCCAGAGCGCAGTCAGGATCAAAAGTAAATACCGAGGGAACAGGTCTTGGGCTCTATTTAGCAAAGCGCATTGTAGGAGATCACGGAGGCGAAATTTGGGCGGAGTCCGAAGGCCATGGGCTTGGATCTACTTTCAAAATCCGTCTTCCCGCCAAAGGCGAAGAAGTCAGCAAACAAGTCCAATTTAAAGAATTTGTGGAGAAGATTTAGAATTTTAAGCAGCGCATAATTTGTACGAATTATTTACACGAAAGCGCGCGAAAAAAGTGAAGCGTTGGTATAGGGCAATTCGTACGAATTCGCGAATAGGTCAGGCTTTTGGATTGTTGTGGCGCAGTTGCGTTTTCGGGGAGGTCTAGTTGAGTTAGATGAGTTGTTATGGGGGTATTCGTACGAATCCGAGAATGGGTATTCGAATTTTTATGTAGTTTGCTCGAGGTTTGCTGAAATTAACATGCGCAACATGTGCGGCATTGAATTATTTTTTGTGCGTTAGTATAATTTATTAACGATTGAAAAGGGGAAACTTCGATCGGTAAACGAAAATTATGAAGGAGAAAAGGAAGGACGGGGCGGAGTTTGCCGTTTGGATTTTTAAAACGATTTTTCTTGTTTTTATTTGGGCGGCGTTCTGGTTTCCAAGCGCCGCTTTTGCTGACGGCCCTTCGATAAATTATGTGGAGCATTGGAACAATATCACAATTCACGAGGGCGATACTGTAACAAGATCTGATTTTCAGTCAATTTATAATTTGTGGCGTATAAATATTACCTGGCCGAATTCAGTATCGTATTTAAATAGCTACGTCGGAATATTTCGCGGCACATTCGGGAATGTTAATCAAACTTACGATAGCGGTTACGCGTTGTTTTATGAAGCATGGGATCCGGGAACTTGGACGCTGACAAAAGAACTGCAAATGCCTGTTGCGGACATTGATACTCCGCCCGGCGATTATACTTTTTTAGTCGCCGAGTTAAACGGCGGCACTTCAGATGAAGTCTATTATTGGTTTATTTCCGGAGGAACTTCAGGACGGGCACCTTTGCGTTTCGCGACATTAACGTTTCATTACGAGGCAAGGGATATTGTAGAGGAACTGCCTGCGCTCGAATCGATGGTTTATGCTCATGTCCCAATAGCTAAAGGAGCAACGATCAATACAAAAGATTTTTCAGGCCTGCCTTATTTGACCTATCATTTCGGATTTTGGCCGCGCGATGTTTCTTGGTGGCAAGGGTTTTTTGGAATTTTCAGGGGGCGTTTTGGAGATGTCGAAAGATCCGAATTGTTTGCGGATCGGTGGGATATGCAAATGTCCGCAAAATCATTCGATTATGCTCCGCTATATACGGCCACTTCTTCGGTCTATACGGCGGCGATGATAGAAAGAGATCCTAAATGGACTGGAAGATCGCTCGTGGATTATGAGCTTTTGTGGTTTCAAACCGGAGGAAATGAGGGTGTCCCTCCCAAAGCTTATTCGCTTTTCGAATTTTATTTGCAAAACGATGCGGATAACGTAGCGCCTTTGCTGACAGCGACAGAGCCAATTTTTCCTGAAAAAGGTTATCCGAATAAAACGATTTATACTTTTCGAGTTTTATATACTGATGCAAATAATAATCCTCCGAACTTTGTGAACGTTGTGATAGGCACTGCGTCGAGCACTATGAAAGTAAATAAAGAAGCCTCTTTGATTTTTCATGACGGAGATTTTTCGAACGGTGAAGAATATATAGCGACAACTACTCTCGCGACGAAAGTTGATTATGACGTTTATTTCGAAGCTTCCGACGGACTCTCGGCGTTGCGTTTTCCTGAAGGCGAGCCGTTAACGGTTGAGGCGGGATATTCAAATGTCGCTTTTTTGCCCGGGCTTGAAGCTTCGCGATTATATCGTCCGGGTGAAGATCAGGTTTGGGAGCCGACCAGAAATCAGGATATTGAAGAGCTTTATCTTTCGCCTTTGACTGGCGAGAGCGTTAATTCTGATATTTACGCGAGAGGAATAATTGATGAATCTCCGCGAATCGTAAACGGATATAATGTTTATAAAAAATTCGAGGAGTTTATGGATACGGAAGTCGTGGGAGAGGGGATAATAAATGAATGGAAGGCTTTGCCTTATGACTGGAGATTTGATTTGGATGAAATTTTAGACGGGGGCAGGGTTGTGGGGTCCTCGGGCGGTCTTGAAAATATTTCATATATTGAGGCGACTTCAACGCCCTATATTTTCCAAGAATTAGCGCGGCTTGCAAAAACTTCTGATTCTGGGAAGTTGACAATTATCGCGCATTCAAACGGAGGCCTTCTTGCTAAATATCTGCTTAAAGAGATTGAAGATGAAACTCATCCGTACCATCGGCTTTTGGATAAAATCGACAAGGTGATTCTTGTCGCGGTTCCGCAAATCGGTACTCCTGCGGCAGTTGAGGGGCTGTTGCATGGAGATGAGCCTCAGCTTGGCGCGAATGTCGGGCCGGTAGATTGGGGTTTTATTGTCGATGAAGAAAGGGCGCGAGAACTAGTTGAAAATATGAAGAGCGCTTATAACCTTCTGCCCTCGGAAAAATATTTTGATTTTGTCGCAAGTCCAATTGTTGAATTTGATGAGAATGTATCTGATGCTTATGATTTTCGGAATTTATACGGAGATAAAATAGATTCTTTTGATGAGCTTCAGAATTTTCTTTTGGGCGATCCGCAGGCGGGTTCACGGCGTCTTGAGCCCGATTCTAATGATGAAGAATCGCCCAATGTTTTGAAGTCATATTTTCTTTCAGGCGCAAAATTAAAGCACGATGATATTGATAATTGGACTGCCCCGGAGAATATAGAAGTAATTCAGATTGCAGGATGGGGGATTAAAACTCTTCGCGGAATCGAATATTCTTGCGGCAATTTTTGCGCGTCTTTATCAACTTTGGACAGGGATATTTTAAAAACTCACGAAGGAGACGGGACGGTTGTTTTGCCGAGCGCGGTGGCAATGAGTACATCAACTCCCAATGTGGAGAGGTATTATGTGAATATAAGGCATCATAATCTGGAAGGCATTTTAGGAGAAAGAAGAAGAAATAGAGATCACGCTAGTATTTTAGAAATTGACCCACTCGACTCTTTTATTAAAAATTTAATTCTTAATAATAAGAACTTAACGACGCACATGACAAGAACAGTCCCGCAGTTAGAAGAGGGTCTGTATGGCCTTGATTACATAATTCATTCTCCCGTTGATATTCATCTTTATGATTCAGAAGGCGGCCATACTGGACTAATTCCAAATTCTTTACCTGATTCTGACTTGCGTGCATATGAGGCGCAATTGCCTAATTCCTATTATTGGGAATATGGAGAAGCGAAATACGCCGGTTCTGACTCAATTGCAACTACCACCGTAAAATTGATAGGAAAAGATTTAGGAACTTTTACATTCGATATTAATGAAACATTAGGGGATGAAATAATAGCTTCCACGACATTTAAAGACATTCCTGTTACAGCCAGCTCAACTTTGCAAATGGGTATAAAGAACATATCTGACTCGACTTTGCTTCAAATGGATGTTGATGGGGATGGCACCACAGATGTCGAAATTTCTCCGGGAGAAGGTGTTACTCCTGAAGAATTAATTGCCATTCTAAAGGGCATTATTAAGACATTTGATCTTCCTAAAAAGAAAGAAAAGGATTTATTGAAAAAAGTGGAAAATATCGAAAAAGAATTATTGAAGGAATACAAAGATGAATACAAAAAGAAAGTAAAAATCGGGAAAGCATTTGATCAACTTATTGAGAAAATTAAAAAATTCGAGAAGAAAAAAATATTATCGAGTACTGAAGCTTTGGACTTAATTGAGTTAATAAAGACAATTAAAAATAATGTGGTACAATAAATTGTATCGTATGAACTATAAAAGGAAAATTTTCTTAATCATTGTGATATCTGCCCTTGCCTTCATTTATGCTGTCGTAGGCCTATGCAAATCAATTCCTACGGGTATGTGTTTGGGTGAATGGGGGGAGTTGGGCCAAGTTGTAGGATTTTATTCTATAGTATTATTTTTACTTTCAATTATTTTTTTCTTTTTAAAAGAGAACGTCTTTCGGTCATGGGTGAAATTTTCTAAATATTATTTACCTGTTGCTTTTATTTTGATTTTATTTACGATTGCTTCTCCTCAATCCGGCGGTTGGGCGAATAGCACATTTGATTCCGAACTCGCTTCGTGGTGGTCAGCTGGTCTTTTCGCGCTGATTTCGATGGGAATTATTGTTTGGAAGTCTTGGAGGCTTCGTCGTCAGAAAGTCTAAATCACGCGCAATCGACTTCATAAAAATTTGTTCATCGTTATCGGGGTATTCGTACGAATTCACGAACAGAAATAGCGGGAAAAACGCTATTTATTCTATCTGAATTGGATGCTATAATTTTTTCATGTCAAGGATTTGCATATCCGATTCGCCTAAGTATTTAGGCAAAAAAATTGAGCTTTATGGGTGGGTTGACGTCAGGCGCGACCACGGGAAGCTTATTTTTTTTGATCTTCGCGACCGTTCCGGCAATGTTCAGCTTGTGGTAACCCCGCAGGATAAGGATCTTCATTCGGAGGCTTCGAAGTTGCGGCCGGAGTGGGTGGTTAAAATATTCGGGGAAGTTAAGGAGCGTCCCAAAGATATGATGAACTCGGACAGTCCGACGGGTTCAATCGAAGTAAAAGTTTCCGGCCTTACGGTTCTCGCGGAAGCGAAAACTCCGCCATTTGATTTGTCGGGTGATGGATACGAGATAAGCGAGGAGGTTCGGATGAAATACCGTTATCTTGATTTGCGAAGGCCGCGGCTTGTGAGAAATTTAACCGAACGCGCGAAAGTCATTAAATTTATGCGCGACTATCTTGTTGACGCGGGTTTTATTGAAATTGAAACTCCGATTTTGGGAAAATCAACGCCTGAAGGCGCGCGTGATTATCTTGTGCCTTCAAGATTAGAGCCGGGCGCTTTTTACGCTTTGCCGCAATCTCCCCAGCAGTATAAACAGCTTTTGATGGTTGCTGGAGTTGAAAAATATTTTCAGATTGTGCGCTGTTTTCGAGATGAAGATACAAGGGGCGATAGACAGCCCGAATTTACCCAGCTTGATATTGAGATGAGCTTTACTGACCGTGAGGAAGTTCTTCATATAATAGAAGACCTTTATCTTAAAATTGTCCGCGCGTTATATCCGGATAAAAAACTTACGCTTTCGGACGACGGTCGGATCCCACGCATGACCTATAAAGAAGTGATGGAAAAATACGCGACAGACAAGCCGGATGTGCGCAAAGATAAAAACGATCCCAATGAGCTGGCGTTTCTTTTTGTTGTGGATTTTCCGGCGTTTGAATGGAAAGAGACAGAGAAGCGCTGGGATTCGACCCATCATCCGTTTACAAAGCCTCAAGTCGCTAATGTTGAAGAATTTTGGAAGGAGTTTAAGGAAAAGCCAGGCGATATGCTTGCCGATCAATACGACTTTGTATTAAACGGTTATGAAATCGGCGGGGGGTCGATTCGCATTCACGATCCAGAACTTTTGAAAGCGGTTTTCCAGGCGCTTGGAAACGATCCCAAGGATGTTGAAATCCAATTCGGGCATATGTTTGAGGCCTTTCAGCATGGGGTTCCGCCGCACGGAGGAATTGCTCCGGGAGTTGATCGCTTTATTATGATCTTGATGAATGAGCCCAATATCCGCGAGGTTATAGCTTTTCCAAAAACAGGCGATGGCCGCGATCTGATGATGTCAGCCCCTTCCGAAGTTTCTGATGCGCAGCTCAAAGAACTTGGCATAGAAATTAAGAAAAAGAAAAAATAGATGAAATATAAATTTAAACTTGACCAGTTCGAGGGGCCGCTTAATTTGCTTCTCGACATGATCGAGTCGCGAAAACTTTCGATCTCTTCCGTTTCGCTTGCGCAAATAACCGATGAATATATAAAGCATATCCGCAAACTTGAAGAATTTCCCAAAGAAGAAGTCGCGGAATTTTTGGTTGTGGCCTCGACTTTAATGCTGATAAAGTCTCGCTCGCTTCTGCCCGGCATTGAACTTTCGGAAGAGGAGGAAAAAGATATATACGATTTGGAGTTCCGCTTGAATTTGTTAAAAAAAATCCGCGAACTTTCGCCGCATATTAAAAAAGCTTGGGCAAAAAATCCCGCTTTTTCCAGGGAAGCGTTTTTTGCGATGGATCTTGGTTTTATTGAGCCGAAAGGAGTTGACGCTAATTTTTTGAAAGAAAGTCTGGCATCTATAATCGCCGCCTTCCCTAAAATTGAAATGTTGCCTGAGAAAACAATCCAAAAAATCATTTCAATCGAGGAGAAAATGCTTGAGCTGGTTTCGCGCTTTTCCGCAAAGCTAAAGGCGGGTTTTCATGAAATTGTGGCATCAAAAAACAAGACCGATGTGATTGTGGGTTTTTTGGCGCTTCTTGAGCTTGTAAAACAAGGGGCTTTTTTGGTGAAGCAAGACGAAAGATTTGGTAATATAGAAATTGAGAAAAAGGACAAATGACAAACTTGGCGCAAAAACTTGAAGCGATTTTATTTTTATCCGGCGAGCCTGTCGGGCTTGGAAAATTATCCACGATTGCGAAGGAAGATAAGGATAAAATTAAAGAGGCGCTTTCGGAACTCTCGGAAGTTCTCCACCCTAGGGGGATTAGGCTTTCGGAAAAAAACGAAGAATATCTTTTGGTAACGGCTCCGGAGCTGGGCAAATTTGTTCAGGAATTCATGAAAGAGGAGCTTGGCGAAGATTTATCAAGAGCGAGCCTTGAGGCGCTTTCTGTTATCATATATAAAGGCCCGATTTCCCGTTCGGAGATTGATTATATTAGAGGCGTCGGCTCTTCATATACTTTAAGGAATTTAATGGTCAGGGGCCTTGTGGAAAGAATCCCAGATGAGAAAGATTCGCGCGTCTGGCTTTATCGGCCGTCTTTTGAATTTCTAAAATATATGGGCATTGAGAAACTAGAAAATCTGCCTCAATATGATGAATTCAGGAAAGAAATAGCCGAATTCGTGAAAAGGCAGGAGGCTGGAGAGAATAACGAAAAAGAACATGAGTAAAGACGACAAAAATTTTATATCAAAATTTGTTTTAGTTTGGCTTTTTTTGATTTCACTTTTTACGTTTAAGGTTCCGGCGCGAAGTTCAGATCAGGGTTTGGCCCAAAACCAAGAAGAAAGAGGCGATGGGAGGGCTCAAGTGATTTTCCCGTTTCAGAACAGGGGAGATAATCAAGACGAAATAAAAAAAGCGGAGGATTTGAAGAGGGGCGTTTTTCTTAGCGCGGATTTCAAAGCTAAAAGCATTTTTGTTTCAGATCTTTCGGGAAAAAAAGTAATTTTTGAAAAAGACTCAATGGCAAAAAGACCGCTTGCAAGCGTAACAAAGCTTCTTACCGCGCTTCTTGCAAAGGAGCGGGTGCCTGATAATTTTTTTATTCCAATTTCGAAAAGAGCGATTTTTGAGGACAATGATGATGGGTTTATCGCGGGAGATCGGTTTAGAAGGGATGATTTGATCTCCTACATGCTGGTAGCTTCTTCAAACGACGCCGCATATGCGCTCGCGGAATATGTGTCAGATCCTGTCGGGGATGCGGGCGTTGGTGTTTCTGGATTTGTTTCTTTAATGAATGAGCGCGGCCTGGAGCTTGGGATGTTTAATTCCGATTTTTCAAATCCGAACGGCCTTGATATGAATTTGGGCGACTTGGGAAAATTTTCAGGAGCGGACGGATCGGCCTTTGATGTCGGTTTATTATTTTCGTATATATATGAAAGATATCCCGATCTTTTGTCGTCTACTCGCGACCGGCAGATTGTAATTCGCTCCGATACCGGCAGAAAAATTTCGGGTTTTAACACGAACAGGGCGCTTGGCTCAATTCCTCAATTAATCGGAGCTAAAACGGGCTATACGGATTTGGCCGGAGGAAATCTGGCGTTTATCTTTGACGCGGGATTTGGCAGGCCTGTGCTTGTTGTAATTTTAGGTTCAACCGAAGAAGGGCGCTTCGAAGATGCAAAAAAAATCACAGACGCAATTTTAAAATATTATCAGTCTGAAGTCGCAAAAGTGGAAAATGGAAAATCGCTCGTGATTTTACTGTCCCGTAAAATCACGAGCGATAGTGAGTAGATTTTACGAGGACCCCGTTATTCTGAGTTCTGCGAAGAATTTTTCGGGGCTACCTCGTGTGATTAACGGGATAAACAAACAAAATGGAAACTAGAAACTGTCAGAATTGTCAGAGCGATTTTAATATCGAGCTGGAGGATTTTAAATTTTACGAAAAGATCGCCGTCCCAGCGCCGACTTTTTGTCCAGAGTGTAGGATGATGCGGCGTTTTTCATGGAGGAATGAGAACTCTTTATATAAAAGTAAGTGCTCAAAAACCTGGGAAGACATTATTACGGGCTTTGCATCCAACTCCGGGATAAAAGTTTACGAGCGGGATATCTGGTGGTCTGATGAATGGGATCCAATAGATTTTGGACAAGACTATGATTTTTCAAAACCGTTTTTCAGCCAATTTGAAGGATTAATGAGGAAAGTTCCTCTTCCTTCTGTTTTCAATGCACGTACTGTTAATTCGCCGTATGCCCAACACACGGGAAATTTCAAAAACGGATATTTAGTTTCTGCTTCCTGGGGAGGAGAAAATGTATCATATGCTTCGCGTGTACACGAATCTAAAGATTCAATGAATGTATTGATGCTCGCAAATTCAGAGCTTTGCTTCGAATGTATATCAGTGAACAAGTCATATAATCTTTTTTATTCACAAAATGCGGATAATTGCGTGGATTCATATTTTCTTTACGAATGCCGAGGATGCTCGAATTGTTTCGGTTGCACTAACTTGCGCAATAAAAACTATTACTTTTTTAATGAACCTTATTCCAAAGAAGAGTACCAGAAAAAAATAAAAGAATTTAATTTAGGAAGTTACTCAAGTACTTTAAGATTGAAAGACAAATTTGAGAATTTAAAGGCGAGTTCGGTCCATAGGCACGCAAACATCGTGAATTCGCAAAATGTATCAGGCGACAATATAACTAACGCTTCGAATTGCAAAAATTGTTTTGATACATCAAAAGATATTAGGGATTCGGCTTATGTGCAAAATGCAATTGGGCCTATGAAAGATAGTTATGATGGTTATGGGGTGGGGGATTCATCGGAGTTTTTGTATGAAGTTTTTGATTCGGGTGTGCAGGGATCCAGATTATGTTTTGGGGCTGTAAATTATGGAGGATACAATGTTTACTATTCTTATATTTGCCACGGTTCCAACAACCTCTTCGCCTGCATAGGCCTAAGAAACAAATCCTACTGCATCCTAAACAAGCAATACACCAAAGAAGAGTACGAAGCCCTTCTGCCTCGTATAATCAAACACATGAACGACATGCCCTATATAGACAAGAAGGGCAGAGTATATAGGTATGGTGAATTCTTTCCTCCAGAACTCTCTCCCTTCTCATATAACGAAACCATTGCTCAAGAATACTTCCCTTTAACCAAGGAAGAAGCCATTAAACAAGGCTACTCATGGAAAGACCCTGAACCAAGAAACTACCAGATAACCCTCAAAAACAAAGACATCCCTGATCATATAAAAGATGTACCCGACTCTATTCTCAATGAGATAATCGAGTGTGCTCATAATGTCGAAAGTAATGTCGAAAGTTCGACTTTCAACAACACACTTGGTTGTCCGACAACCAAGTGTAATGAGCAATGCACCCAAGCTTTCAGAATCATCCCTTCTGAACTCGACTTCCTGCGTAAACAAAACCTTCCTTTACCAAGACTCTGTCCTAACTGCAGACATTACCAACGCATTAAACAACGTAATCCCTTGAAGCTTTGGCATAGAAACTGCAACTGCCGTGGCAAATACGGCATTGCAGAATCAGGATTTAAGAATCAACCTGCCTCATCGGCAGATGGGGAATCAAGTATTAAATATCAAAATACCATTACTCATGAACATAAAGACTCTCCTTGTCCTAATGAGTTTGAGACTTCTTATGCTCCAGAACGGCCTGAAATCGTTTATTGCGAACAATGCTATGTTAAAGAGGTGGTTTAAGGAGATTGCTTGCCCCGTTGGAAGCCAAAGGCTTTCCTGCGGGGTTTATTGTGAGGGGTGTTATTTAAGGGAAGTGGTATAAATATGAATTGGACTGGTAAAAAAATACATTTTATAGGAATAAAGGGCGTGGGAATGTCCGCGCTAGCTTCTTTTTTAAAAAATGAAGGGGCTTTCATAAGCGGCTCGGATGTGGAAGAAAAATTCCAAACGGAAAGCGTTCTTGAAAAAATCGGCATTACACCAAAAATTTTCTCCGAGAAAAATATTGCGCCAGATCTGGATTTAATCATCTACACTCCGGCTTTTGACGCAAAAAATATCGAGCGCATAAAGGCAAATGAGCTTAGAATTAAAGAACTTTCTTACGGAGAAGCGCTGTCGCAATTTGCAAAAGACAAAAATGTGATAGTTATAACAGGAACTCACGGCAAAACCACAACAACTGCAATTTTGGGCCAAATTTTTGAAGCAGGAGGGCTTGATCCCTCTGTGCTCGTTGGAGACAATGTCAAGGCTTGGCAAGGCCCGGTACGAATAGGCAAGAGCAAGTGGTTTATTGTCGAGGGCGATGAGTATCAGGAAAAGTTCAGACTTTTTAAGCCCAAGGCCATTATCATCCCATCGCTCGACTACGACCACCCGGATTATTTTAAAAATAAAGAAGTTTATTTGAAATCCTTCTATGATTTTTTAAATGAAAATAAGAATGCGAAATTAGTAACCACAGTCAGCGTCCTCGAGGCACTAAAGGCGCGAGGCGAGACATTTGACGTCGAAGATAAAAAAATTTTTACCGAAAGCAATTTTATTCTTCCAGGCGAAGCTTACAAATCAAACTGCATGCTTGCGATTAAGATGGCGAGAATTTTTGGGATCAGCGCGGATGACATTAAACATGGCATTTCAAATTTTCAAGGTGTTGGGCGCCGGCTTGATTTTTATACAAAAGAAAATGATTCGATTTTTGTAGTGTATGATTACGCGCATCATCCCGCCGAAATCAAAACGACAATTTTGGCGTTAAGTTCAAAATATTCGGAGCATACGCTGGTTGCTGTTTTCCAACCGCATACATATTCGCGGACCAAAACTTTTATTGATGAATTCGCGCAGTCATTTGAGAAGGTCTACGCTGTTTTTTTTGCGGAAATTTACGCCTCCCAAAGAGAAGCGGCGGGCGACATTAATATAGAAAATCTGATCATTAAAACCCACAAGTTGCAGCCACGTGTCTACAGGCTTCGCGACTTTGAACCGGAGACGCTGAAAAAATACTGCCTAAAATTAGAAAAGCCGCTTATTCTTTTCATGGGCGCAGGAGATATATGGCGCTATGCGGAGAAATTTGCGGAATTAATCAGCAGCGTTCAACTTAACCCTCATTAAAATTCCATCATCAATGACGTAGAGATCTTCAAGGCCGCGGGGAAGCGCGAAATCCGGGAACTTCCCTTTATAAATCGGCTGTATAATGCGTCCACCTCTTGAATCTATTTCAATCGCCCAAATTCCATTTCCATATGAAGCAATCAAAGCCTCCCGCCTTTTTGGAAAAAATTCAAAATTCCTAATATCTTTATTTTCCAAAAGCGTGACTGCTCTTTCTGCAAAATAATAAGGAAGGGGTTCCGGTTCGAGCCATTCGGCCGCAAGCTCTCTTTTTAGAGGATCAAAAGAAACTTTAATGCTTTTTCTCGAATTTATTCTTTCATTAAATAATTCTTCTTCATCCGGCAATTTTACCGCTGTCTCTTCCCCTAAAGACGCAACCGCAGCGCTCCTGTTGTCAAAATCAAGCAAAACCCGAATAGCCTTACCGTCTAATTTTACGACAGCTCCATTATCAAGCCACCTGATTAACTCAAAAGACTTCGTATAAGTAAAAGCAGACTCCCCGGGGATAGGGCTCATAAACTCGTCGGAATCCGGAACATACCAGGCAATTGCTTTCCGGTTTTTGGTTTCAAACGAAAGAAGTAAAATCGAGTCGAAGGTTGAGGATTTGATGCCTACAAACCCGCCACGAGAAAGTATTTTTCCATTTGTCTGCATTGGCACTAAAAGCGCATGCGCTTCAGTAACAAATTGCGATTTTACATTAAGGTCCTTTGCCCACGGCAAATAGCCCTCTTTCAACACAAGAATCCCGTATTTTTTCGGCGCTAAATTCTGAATAAAAACGCCAGATTGCAAAAGGTTTGTTTTTCTCTGTAAATTCTTATCGACAAAAATTTCAGAGCCGGTGAACGTTGATGAGATGTAAAGACCGCCGGTTTTTCTTAAAGAAAAATCGGGGTCGACTCTGTATCCAAGCGCGTATAAAATCGTCACCGGGACGAGTAGCAGAAAAATCAAAACGGAAATCCAAAAAAGTATTTTTCTTTTTGATCGCGTAAGCACTTATTAAGTATACTAAAAAAAACCCTTAAAAAGAAGGCTTTATGCTTCATGTTTTGTGATATGTGTTTTATACTTAAAAATATGGATAAATTCGTCATAAGCGGCGGTAAAGAGCTTAAAGGTGCAATAGAAATCGCCGGTTCCAAGAATACGATATTGCCGTGCATTGCGGCCTCTCTTTTAACAGAAGAAGAAATTATTCTGGAAAATGTTCCGGAGATCAGCGACGTTGCCTCCATGATTGAAATACTGCAAACGCTCGGCGCTGAAGTAAATTACGATAAACCCAAAAAAATTCTCGCCGTCAATTCAAAAAAGGTCTCTTCTTTTGAAATTACCGAAACTTTGGGCAAAAAATTAAGGGCATCAATCTTGTTATCCGGTCCGCTCTTAGGAAGATTTAAAAAAGCGGCCCTGCCGTATCCGGGAGGGGACAATATCGGCAGAAGACCACTTACAACACATCTTAACGCTCTTATAAAACTCGGCGTTTCAAAAAAGGAAAATGACTTACTCGAGCTTAATGCGGAAAATTTCAAATCCGCCCCGATAATCTTGGAAGAACCGAGCGTAACGGCAACAGAAAATACCATTTTAGCCTCCGTGCTAATGCCCGGCACCACGGAAATTCATCTTGCCGCCGCAGAACCTCACGTTCAAAATCTGATAGCCCTCTTAAACTTGATGGGGGCAAAAATCAGCTGGAAGGACATCGGGGTTATAAAAATTGATGGAGTAAAAAAACTTAAAGGCGCCGAGTTTAAAATGAACCCGGATGAAATCGAAATTTCTGGATTCGCGGCTTTGGCGGCGGCAACACGCTCTTCAATTCTTCTCCGTAATGTTGAATTTAAATATATAGATGCCGTGCTTCTGCAGCTTTCTAAAATGAAAATACCTTATCGCAAGATTGAGAATGATTTATTAATAGAAAAAAATCCGGATCAATATGAGGCCTTTAGAATTCAGGCCGGGCTTTACCCGAAATTAATTTCAGATCATCTGCCTCCGTTTGCCGTACTCGCGACCCAGGCAAAAGGGGAATCACTAATACATGAATGGCTTTACGAAGGAAGACTTAAATACATTGAAGAACTTCAAAAAATGGGAGCCTCGACAAAAATTTTGGATCCGCATAGAGCTATAATCAAAGGCCCGACCCGGCTAAAAGGAACCGAGCTGATCAGTTATGACGTAAGAGCGGGACTAACGGTTATAATCGCCGCCCTGGTTGCTGAAGGAGAAACCCGCATTTCAGGAATTGAACACGTTGAAAGAGGGTATGAAAAAGTCGAGCAAAGGCTCCAAAAGATAGGCGCGAACATAAAACGTGTTGGCTAGAATCTTTTTACTACCCCTTATAGTCTCCGCCCTGACAGAAATTATCTTCACCCATCAAGCAGAAACGGCAAGGCGCAAGGTATTCATCCCCCCACCTTTCCAGAATACACAGCGGTCTTGCCGCGTGGATGAATGGGCGGCGTAAAAATCCTTACAGGGGGGTCCAATACCCTGCGGGAAGGTGGGGGGATTTATTTCTAACGGGATAAATGATATATAGTGTATGATATTGAATTCAACTAAAATATAATGGCTTTATTTATAAGAAAACTTGGCATCGATCTTGGCACCGCAAATACGCTGGTATTTATGCCTGATGAGGGAGTAATTTTGAATGAGCCTTCCGTTGTCGCAGTGTCAATTCCGGACAACAAAATAATGGCCGTAGGAGCTGACGCAAAAGGAATGGTCGGAAAAGCGCCCGATATAATCACGGTTTACCGTCCAATGAAGGACGGCGTTATCGCTGATTACCGCGTTACCGAAGCTATGCTTCGCTATTTTATCAATAAAGCGCTTGGTAACTGGAATTTTTTCAAACCGGAAGTGATGATTTCGGTTCCCGCTGGGGTAACTTCAACGGAACGCAGATCGGTTGTTGAGGCCGCGGTCAGGGCCGGAGCCAGAGCGGCTTATGTAATTAAAGAGCCAATTCTCGCCGCACTCGGAGCGGGAATACCCATTCAGGAACCAACCGGCTATATGATAGTAGATATAGGCGGGGGGACAACCGATGTCGCGGTCATATCGCTTGGCGGAATTGTTGCTTCAACTTCCGTAAAAGTAGCTGGAAATAAAATAGATCAGGCTATTTCGGATTATGTTAAAAAAACATACAACCTCGCAGTAGGAGAAAGAACATCAGAAGATATTAAAATCGCGATAGGATCAGCTGTACCAGTCGAAAAAAACGAATCGTACACGATAAAAGGCAGGGATCTGCTCACGGGCCTTCCAAGGCAAGCCACGGTTACGACCAATGAAATAGTCAAAGCAATTGACTATGAACTTAGGGATATGATTAAAGCGATCAAAAGCGTTTTGCAGGAGACTCCTCCCGAACTTGCCGCAGATATTATTGACAAAGGAATTGTCATGACGGGCGGGAGCTCGCTTCTTAAAAATATAGACGAACTCGTATACCGCTCAACAGGCGTTAAGGCGCGAGTCGCGGATGAAGCGCTCCTATGCGTCGCCAAAGGAACGGGAATCGCTCTTGAGCATTTGGAGGTTTATAAAAAAAGCGTCCTTGCTAAAAGATGATTTTGCGCGGCGACATTGAGGAATCTCTTAGAAAATTTTTTAAGGAAGCGAAATCCGCTGGCGCGTATCTGCTTATAAGCGAGAATCCGGAATTGAAAAAAAGCCTGATCGGATTTCTTAAATGCGAGAAAAGAACTTATTGTAAAAAATGCGCTTACTGCCAAAACACTAACTTACTCGATTTATATACTTATTCCGGAGAGACGCTGAAAATCGAAGAGGCGAGACAAATTCAGGTCGAAGCCCAAAAAAGTTCGTGGAACGGGAATAAAATATTCATCATAGAAAGCCAGATACCACGGGACGCTCAAGCAGTTTTACTGAAAACAATGGAAGAGCCTCGAGCTAATAATTATTTTATCATCGAAGCCGCGGCTGTAGCTGGATTTACAAAACCGTTCCTTTCAAGGCTGAATGTCTTTCGCGCCAAATCAAAAGACGAGGGCGATAAATCTCTCGCCAAAAAACTTTTAACCGGCGGGATAAAAAAGCGCCTTGAAGCGGCGTATCTGCTTTCAAAGGAAAAGAAAAATATGGAAAAAATTTTTAAAGAACTGGAATTTTGGATTGATGAGAGGATCGAAAAATCCGATGGACATGATTTTGGAAAAATCTCCGCCTTTCTCTCCGATTTTTTTGAAATTAAAAAAAAATTCTTGGAAAAAACTTACTTTAATAAAATGCTGCTTGAACATCTCGTTCTCTCGGCGTCATATCTTGAATCCCTTTAGAAATCACAGACACAGTATAAATATGACGGGTATAAAAACACCAAAAATATTATCGAATAATTTAAGGCACAGCGGCCGTTGTGTCTGTGTCTTATTTCTAGCGGGATGAAAGTCTTTATAGCAATTGTGCTTATTATTTTCACAGTTATTGTGATTATATTTGTCACTCCTATAATTAACCGGCAGAGTCCTCAAGCCGCGGCAACCGGAGGAACGCTTTATAAAAGCGAAGATGACGGTGAAAACTGGCAGGGCATTTCTAAATTCCAGGGAGGGGATATTTCAAAAATACTTATTGACGCGGAAGATAAAGATTTCCTGATAATCGGAACGTCAAAACGAGGCCTATGGCGTGTGCATAGAGACGGAAGCGAAGTCACAAGATATCTTGAGGCGCTTGGAGACGGCGCTAAAATATCCAATATTTTAAATCCGGCTTACTCAAGAAACCTGCGCGCTTTAACTTTTTACCAAAAGCGCGGCCATGTAATATCATATGTGGGGGACAAACAAAAGGAACTGCTCTTCGCACCTCTCGATAATTTTGGATTTATCTCCGGATTCGAATTCGGGGGAGGCCGGATAATTAAAATTGCTGGATCAGACGGCAGCCTTTTTCAGTCCACCGATAAAGGCGAGGCATGGACAGTCATCGCGCGCTTCGGAGAGGGAATCGCCTTCATGGAAGTCAACCCGGAAAACTTTAATGAAATCTGGGTAGTTAACGGAAAGGGCTCGCTTTATCATTCAGAGGACGGAGGAAGAGATTGGGAAGATTTTACCCGTTCTTTGAATAATTTCAGCAATTCAAAAAAAACGCGCGCGATTGCCTATGACGCAAAATCAGGCACGTTCTACCACGCTTCAAACTACGGACTTCTAAAATCTTTTGATAATGGCAGAAATTTTGAGCAGGTAAAAATGACCGTACCACCAAGTTCATTGCCGATTACGGCCATTGCGGCAAACCCGACTTCAAACGAAAAAATCTACGCGGCTTCCTTAAACCAACTTTTTATATCTGACGACGCGGGGCAAACATGGCGAAGCAGACGGCTGAACGTAAAAGGAGTTATTTCTCAAATTTTATTAGATCCATCCAACTCGAGGAGAATATTTATTGGCCTTAGCGGTTTATAATTAATGTATTAAACATATGACATACGATTTTAAGAAATTAGAAGACAAAATCGCTGGCGCGATTTCGCACCTCGAATCTGAAACCGCCTCATTGAGAACCGGAAGAGCAAACCCGGCTCTTGTGGAAGACATTAAAATTGACGCTTACGGGGCGCCGAATCCGCTGAAAAACATTGCCGCTATTTCAATAGAAGACGCCAAAACGATCATTGTCCAGCCATGGGACAGATCGCTTCTTGAATCGATTGAGAAAGGAATAGCCGCTTCAAATATCGGGCTGCGGCCTGTTGTAGCAAAAGATATTTTAAGAGTAATTCTTCCGGACCTTACCGAGGAAAGAAGGCAATCCGTAATAAAAATACTTAAAGAAAAACTGGAAGAATCCAGGGTATCCGCAAGAAAGGCCAGGGATGAAATTTGGAAAGAAATACAGGGCTTGGAACGCCAGAAAAAAATATCAGAAGATGAAAAATTCCGCCTGAAAGAACAGATGGAAGACCGGATTAAAAAAGCCACTCTTAAAATAGAAGGGATCGCGAAGAAAAAAGAGCGGGAGATCCTTGAGTGAGTGTTAGACACAAAGTCCGAGCCGTCAAATTTTTGCAAAACGAAGCTTCAATTCGCGAAATTATATTCTCTCCTTTTACGAAAAATTCATAACTCAATCGGAGTACCGGTCTCAAACAATGAATTTTTCTACTGCGTTCATTAATTTCTAGCTCATATCCCGCTTATGTTTGCAAAAATTTGACGGCTCGGGCTTTGACAGTTGTGAATTTAATGCCGCGGAGGTAAAATTAAAGATTAATGATTCTAACAATTCTAACATTTTTAATTATTGTAATGGCGCTCGTGCTTTCGCATGAGTTCGGTCATTTTATTTTTGCCAAAATGAAAGGTGTGAAGGTGGATGAATTCGCCTTCGGATTCCCGCCACGCATATTCAGTGTCCAAAAAGGAGAAACAAAATACTCTTTTAACATTTTACCGCTTGGCGGATATGTAAAAATCCAAGGCGAAGATGGAGAAGTGGCCGGGGAAAGAAGTTTCTCCGCGCAGGGTTTTTGGTCTAAAATTTTAATTTTACTCGCGGGAATCTTGTTTAATTTATTACTCGCTTACTTTCTCATAAGCGCCGTACTCATGGTTGGCGTAACCCAGCCTCTTGACGACAACGACCCTTCCAAAGGCGATATTTTAATTACTGAAATTCAAGAGAAATCGCCGGCTGAAATTGCAGGTCTTATAGCTGGCGACAAAATCATTAAAATAAGAGACGATGAGAGAGCCATAACGCCGTTAAAAGTTGAAGAGGTGCGAAATTTCATCCGTGAAAGAGGGGGGGGTAACATAACTTTAAAAATTATGCGTGGCAAAGATGCGATCGAGCTGAACGCAATCCCAAAAAAGGGCGAAGCAGAAAATGAAGGAATGCTTGGAATCGGCCTGATGCGCGTCGGCATAAAAAAAATTTCTCCACCTGCCGCGCTTGTTCAGGGCTTCAGTACAACAGTTAATTTAACTTCTATGACCGCTGTCGCCTTAGGAGGCTTTTTTAAAGAATTGTTTACAGGCCAGGCGTCTTTTCAAGGCGTCTCTGGTCCTGTCGGGATTGTTAATATAGTCGGCGATTTTTCACGCTTCGGAATGATTTTCTTAATCCAGTTAACAGCCATCCTTTCCATAAATTTGGGGCTTATAAATCTTATTCCATTTCCGGGACTCGACGGCGGAAGAGCCTTTCTCTTAATACTTGAAAAATTAAAGGGGTCTCCGTTCAACTGGAAATTCGCCAGAGCCTACCATGCTACCGGATTTGCGATTTTAATTTTACTGATGATTCTGATAACATATCATGATATATTGAAGCTGGTTTCGTAGGCCATTAATTTAACTAATCGGGCAGGCGAAACGACAGAAATATGAGATATTCGGAATTCTTAATAAAAACGTCAAAAAATGACCCTTCAGGCGAAGAAAGTATAAATGCCAAATTGCTTATCCGCGCCGGTTTTATTGATAAAGTAATGGCGGGCGTATATAATTTCCTCCCGCTCGGGCTCAAAACCCTAAAAAAAATCGAAAATGTCATCCGTGAAGAGATGGTAAGCCTAGGCGCCAAGGAACTCCTAATGCCCGCCCTTCAACCTAAAGAAAATTGGATGAAAACCAAGCGTTTTGACGCGTATGATACGCTTTTTCGATTTACCAGTTTTTACTCAAAAACGGATTATGTCCTAGGACCGACCCACGAAGAAATTATCTCCCCGCTTGCCAAAAAATTTATAAGCTCGTATCGCGACCTTCCTAAAAGTCTTTTCCAAATACAAACAAAATTCCGCGACGAAAAAAGGGCGAAAGCCGGACTTTTGCGCGGCAGGGAATTTTTAATGAAAGATTTGTATTCTTTCCATGCGAGCGACGACGATCTTGATAATTATTACGACAAAGTATCTAATGGATACGAACGGATATTCATAAAAGCTGGAATAGGCCAGGATACCTATCTGACGTTTGCTTCAGGCGGAACTTTTTCAAAGTACTCCCACGAATTTCAGACTTTGACTCCCGCAGGTGAAGACACAATTAATATATGCAATAAATGCCACGTTGCTGTTAATGAGGAAATTATTGCAGAACAATCTTCCTGCCCTCAATGCGCCTCGAAAGATTTAAAAAAAGAAACAGCTGTTGAAGTTGGCAATATTTTCAAACTCAAAACAAAATACTCTGAACCATTCAATCTTTCTTACAAAAATGAGAGCGGCGCGGAAAAACACGTTATTATGGGCTGCTACGGCATCGGCCTTAACCGGCTCATGGGAACCATCGTAGAAAAACACCATGACGACAACGGCATTATTTGGCCAAAGTCTGTTGCGCCCTTTAAACTTTACTTAATAAGCCTTGATACCGATAATAGTGATGTAAAAAATTATGCAGATAAGCTTTATAAAGAATTGGACCAAGCAAAAATTGAAGTCCTTTATGATGATCGAGGTGCCTCTGCCGGAGAAAAATTCGCTGATGCGGACCTGATAGGCATTCCGTTCAGAGCGGTTATTTCCAAAAAAATGCTCGCCCAAAATAAAATTGAAATTAAAAAACGATCTGTAAAAAAAACTGAACTGATTGAAAGGGCTGGTCTTGAAAAATATTTAAACCTAAATTAAATGTTTGAGAAATTCTTTTCATTCTTTTCACACGACATAGGCATTGACCTCGGAACAGCAAATACGCTTGTCTACGTTCATGGCCGCGGAATTGTCATAAATGAACCGTCTGTCGTCGCGCTGAACCAAAAAACCGGACAAGTCGTTGCAATTGGGCAAGAAGCCAGACGAATGGTCGGAAGAACCCCCGGCCATATTTCCGCGGTCAGGCCCCTCGTTGAAGGAATAATTTCCGATTTTGAAATTACGGAGGAAATGCTCTCATACTTCATAAAAAAAGTCCATTCGGACACAAACACGCTTTTTGCGCGGCCGCGCATTGTCATTGGCATTCCTTCAGGAATCACCGAGGTAGAAAGGCGGGCAGTTCGGGACGCCGCAAAGTCTGCCGGAGCCAGAGACGCATATCTTGTTGAGGAACCAATGGCCGCGTCTATCGGAATAAAACTTCCAATACAAGAACCGGTAGGAAATATGATTGTTGATATCGGAGGCGGCACAACGGACATCGCGGTAATCTCGCTTGGCGGAATTGTTGCGGCAAAAAATCTCCGTGTGGCCGGGGACAGATTAAACCAAGACATAATCAACTACGCTCGCGATGAATTCAAACTTCTACTTGGCGAGCGAACCGCCGAAGACGTAAAAATAGCAATCGGATCGGCATGGAAGCTCCCTGAACCAATGGAAGCGACAATAAGGGGACGCGATCTCGTAACCGGCCTTCCGCGCGAAGTTATCGTGACCGATACGGATATTAGAGAGGCTATGGCAAAATCAATCAGAGTCATAGCTGAAGCCACTAAAGAAGTCATAGAAAAAACTCCTCCCGAATTGATATCCGACATGATGCACCGAGGCATAGCCCTTGTCGGCGGTGGATCGTTTCTGCGCGGAATTGATAAAGTGCTTGAAGTTGAGACAAAAATTCCAGTTCATATAGCGGAAGACCCGCTCACAGCCGTAGTGCGAGGATGCGGAGTGATCCTTGAAGATTTAAATAATCTAACCGACGTGCTCGTTGAACATGAGGAAGAACTTCCCCCTATTTAAAAAAAATCCTCCGAGTTTAAGTAAAACTTACGGCTTTATCATTTTTTTAATAATAGCCGTTTTGATTGTTTATTTTGCAAATCCTGAAATTCTCTCTCCAATAAGTTTTCCATTTATCCAAACAGGGCGCGGCATGCAAAATCAAAGTAGCAATTTTTTGTCTTTTTTTACCTCAAGAAAAACTTTATCAGACAAAATTGACGGCCTTATGCGCGAAAATGAAGAGTTAAAGCTTGCAAACGCGCTGATGAGAGAAACCGTACGCGAATACGAATTCTCTAAAAATAATGCTGACAGAAGCTCTAAAGTCGTGAAGATCACAAGCCAAGCCCCCATATCTCCTTACGATACGATCATGATCAATAAAGGCGTCGGGGACGGGATAGCTGAAGGGCAAAAAGCCATTGCCTACGGCAGCATTATCTTAGGAAAAGTAGAGAATATAAATAATAATGGCTCGGCTATAAAACTTCTATCCTATCCGGGCTTAAAAACTGAAGGCTACCTTGAATCTCTTTCACTAAACGTCGTGCTGGAAGGCATAGGAGGCGGGGCTATAAGATTCTCGGTTCCAAAAGGAGTTGAAATAAAAAACGGCGACTCCGTATTTTCAAGCGAGTCCGCTTATTTAATCGGCCAAGTAGAGTACATTAACCAGTCGGAGTCAGAGCCATTACAGGAAATTTTTATCCGCGCTCCTATTAATTTGAAAAACTTAAGATTTTTAGAAATACTATCCTGAAAAACGATGCCATTACAGCTTCGCCTGATATTTCTGCTGATCACATTATTCCTCACATTTAACTATGGATGGGAATTCGCAATCGGCGGAGTTATTTTTTTAATAGTATATAATGATTCTGATTACTGGCTTTTACTAGCGGGGCCTATTTTAGATTTGATTTTTCCTTTTCCGTTTATTTTTTTTACTCTCACAATATGCGCAATCATCGCCCTGTCAAGCGCCACAAAAAACTTCTTTAAAGAGGAAAATTTTTCAAGTTTTGCCGCAAAATTTATCATGCTTATCTGCGCCACCGCCCTGATAATATCCGCATATTTCATAAAGGATATGGACATAATGCGCGCGATGTCATTTACTTACGCATTTTTAAATAAAACCATTCTTGAAATTGCGGCTTTCGCGCTATTATTAAAGCTAGCAAAATATGGGAATCTTTTCAAAAAAACAAGACAAATTCCGCACTTTAGAACCTGATGAAGTATTTCTTGATTCGCGAAATATACCCGGATTCGAACGAGAGCGTTTTGAGGGAAGGCTCGAGCACCCGCTCTCTTTAAAGACATTTTGGTACTTAGGCGCGTCGCTGTTTATTTTAGGCTTTATTTTCATTTATAAATCTTTCCAGCTTCAAATTGTTGATGGAAAAGAACTCCGCATCCGGGCTGAAGCCAATAGACTTAGAATTCAACCACTTTGGCCGGAAAGGGGACTAATCCTTGATCGAAACGGCGAAGTGATGGCGGACAATGAACCCGCTTTTAGAATTGTCCTGAACGCAGGCGAAATTAAAGACTTAAACAAGGACAACGAAAAACTTGAAAAATTAAAAGACGATCTTGGCGAAAGCCTTGAAATTCCTGCGGAAAATTTCGAGAACGCCATCGGTCAGGCAAGGCGCGAAAAAAAAGGTCTGCTGCTCGGCACTTTTTTTAATTGGGAAGATGCGGAAAAATTCAAGCGGGATTTCATCGGCCTGCCTTTATCAATCGAACCTTTCTCGTCGAGGAATTATGCTGAAAAAGAAGCTACTTCTCATATTTTAGGATATTTGGGTAAACCTTCCCCCGGAGATCCGACTTTAAATCAAAGATTCCATAGCCTACTCGGCAAAGGAGGAGTTGAAGCAATGCAGGAAGAGAGCCTGAAAGGGAAAATCGGATCAAAATTAACTGAAATTGATTCGAGCGGTGAAATTTCATCTGAAGCCGTTCAGGAGCCTTCGGTCAACGGCGGAAACATCTATCTAACAATCGACTTTGCGCTTCAAAAAAAAGCATACGAGAGCGTTAAAGAAATTGTAACGACCCGCGGGTTCAGGGGGGGGTCGGCCATTATAATTGACGTTGAAAACGGCGAAGTTCTCACCCTTGTCAGCTATCCCGGATTTGACGCGGAAGCGATGTCCAGAGGCAAGCCTCGAGAGACAATCGAAAATATTTTGAATGACAATGCTTCAAAGCCTCTCTTCAATAGGGCAATTTCAGGGCTGTATGCTTCGGGGTCTATTTTCAAGCCTATTCTCGCGATCGCCGGGCTTGAAGAAAGCATCATAACTCCTGAAAAGAAAATTTTATCCACAAAATCAATTGCCATCCCAAACCCTTATGATCCTTCAAACCCGAGCATTTTTTACGACTCAAGAGAAAACGGATGGGTGGACATGAGGCGCGCTCTCGCGCTTTCCTCAAATATTTATTTTTATTCCGTCGGAGGTGGGCTGGGAGACATCAAAGGTCTTGGCGTAAAAAAAATCGGTGAGTGGGCGGCCAAATTCGGACTTGGAGAGCTTACGAATATCGATCTTCCGGAAGAAAAAAAGGGGTTTATCCCCGGTCCTGAATGGAAAAAAGAAACCAACAAAGACGATCCGATTTGGAGGCTCGGCGACACTTACAATCTTTCAATAGGCCAGGGCAACGTTCAAGTAACGCCTCTTCAAATGGCAGTTGTCGCGGCTGCAATCGCGAATGGGGGGAAAGTTTTAGAGCCGCATATTTTAAAATATATCAAAAAGGACGGCGAAGTTGTTTTTGAAACAACCCCTCGCGTCAAAAAAACAATCAGTATAAAGCCGGAGAATCTAAAAGTCGTTCACGAGGGGATGGTGCTGACGACTTCCGAAGGAACCGCGAAGGCGCTCGGCACCCTTAAATTCAGCGTGGCCGCAAAAACAGGGACAGCCGAGATCGACTCGGTAAATAGAGTGAACTCCTGGTTTATGGGCTTTTTCCCGGCCGAAAAGCCAAAATACGCGATGGCGGTTTCCATGGAATCAGGTGCTTCCGCAAGCATAGTAGGAGCATCTGCGGCAGCGAGACAAATTCTGGAATGGCTCTCAATTTATCGATCTGAATTAATCCCTGAATAAGGCTTTCTGCACACAGTTCAGATTGACATATATAAGCGCTATATTATACTTCCTGAAACAATATGAATGTAATACATAATGATGCCGAATATTTAAGCGAAGAGGGATTCACAAAGCTTAAAGGAGAGCTTGCTAATCTTAAGGAAAACAAACGAAAAGAAATCGCGGCAAGGCTCGAATACGCAAAAAGCTTAGGGGATCTTTCCGAAAACGCCGAGTACCATGAGGCCAAAGAAGACCAGCTCTCGCTTGAAGCAAGAATAGCGGAACTTGAAGATATTCTTTCAAGGGCTGTTTTAATTTCCCACACGGAAAATTCTTTCGTAAATATCGGATCTTGCGTAAAGGCCCTGAAGAACGGGGGCAGTGAAGAAGAAACCTACTGCATTGTAGGCTCTGAGGAAGCAAACCCAAGCGAAAAAAGAATTTCAAATGAATCGCCAATCGGAAAGGCGCTTTTAGGAAAGAAAAAAGGGGAAATGGCAATGGTGCATACGCCTAAAGGCGAGATTCAATATAAAATTCTGGACATTCAGTAACTTTGCGGCAAAAATAATCGCTACAATTAAATTCGAAGCGACTTCGACGGATTTTATAATTCAGTATATAATATAAAATTATGCTAGATGATTTAAGAAAAGCCCGACTTGAAAAATTAAAACTTTTGAAAGATGCGGGGATATCGCCTTATCCCTCAAAAAGCTCATTTAAAATCAGCCCGATCCCGCTCATAAAAAAGAACTTTAAAAAACTATCCAAAACGAATAAAGTGGTTGCTGTTGCCGGAAGAATAACAGCAAAACGAGAACACGGCGGTTCCGTCTTTATTGATATCTCCGACGGCAAGGCCATATCGCAGGTTTTCTTGGGGAAAAATAAACTTCCTAAAGGCTCATTTGAGCTTTTTTCAAAAGCCGTGGATATCGGCGATTTTGTCGCCGTGTCTGGAAAGCCTTTTTATACGAAAAGAAAAGAGCCGACAATCGAAGCTAAAAAATGGGAAATGCTTGCTAAATCTCTTCTGCCTTTGCCGGAAAAATGGCACGGCCTTCAAGATCCGGAGGAAAAATTAAGAAAGAGATACCTTGAAATTCTTTTTAATCCTGAAATAAGGGAAATGATCGAAAAAAAGGCCCTGTTCTGGAACAGCGTTCGCGAGTTTCATTCAAAAAACGATTTCCTTGAAGTTGAAACGCCAGCGCTAGAAGTAACAGCCGGAGGAGCTGACGCAAATCCCTTTATAACCCGACACCAAGCGCTTGATATGGACGTTTATCTAAGAATTTCCGCAGGGGAACTCTGGCAAAAAAGATTAATGGTCGCGGGGTTTAAAAAAACATTCGAAATTGGCCGCATATTTCGTAATGAAGGCATGTCCGCGGAACACTTGCAGGACTATACTCAATGCGAAGCGTATTGGGCGTACGCGGACTATAAAGATATGTATGAATTTCTTAAAGAGTGCTACATTTTTGTAGCTAAAAAAACTTTTAAAACATTAAAATTTAAAATCAGAGGATTTGATGTCAATTTAGGAGGGAAATGGCCGTTGATTGATTACGCGGAAGAAATAAAAAAACAGACAAAAATAGATATTTGGAAGGCGAGCGAGGTGGAAATCATCAATAAAGTAAAATCCCTGAATACAAAATCAGAATCAGGATCAAGAATAAAATTAATAGATGCGCTTTGGAAATATTGCCGTAAAAATATCGGAGGCCCCGCGATACTAATCAATGAGCCAAAATTTATGTCGCCGCTCGCGAAATCTTCAAAAGCGAATCCAAACGTAACTGAACGATTTCACTTTCTAATCGGAGGAAGCGAGATGGGCCAGGGATACAGCGAATTAAATGATCCAATTGATCAGAGGGAAAGATTTATTGTTCAGGAGCAAATGCGCAAAGAAGGGGACGAGTCAGCACAAATGAAAGACGAAGACTTTATTGAGGCCCTTGAACACGGCATGCCTCCAACCGCAGGGCACGGATTTTCAGAACGCTTATTCAGCTTTCTAATAGACAAACCGGTCAGAGAAAATCAAATTTTCCCTTTGGTCAAACCTAAAAAGTAGCACAAAAGGAAGCTGATGGTTTTTGCACGGATTTTGTCTCCCTGCCAATGACTTGGCAGGGAATTTTACTTTTCCACAAGAAACCTATTAATATATTTGATAATTATAAAAAAGTGGGATAGAATTAACTAGAAGTGGTGAATTGTGGATAATACTGTGGATAATGTTAATAACTTTAAAAAACCTTGTAAAACAAGGATCAAAAGGCATTTAGAATGCGAAGCACCGCCCTTTTAGTCAAATTTTTATGTTTATAGGCGAATATATACACTCAATTGATACAAAAAAACGAGTTGCCGTACCTGCCAAGTTCAGGTCAGAGCTCGGAAAAAAGGCGGTGATAACGCGAGGCCCTGATCGGTCGCTCGTGCTTTACTCTATGAACGAGTGGAATAAAGTTGCTTCAAAGATCGCCGAATTGCCGACCGGACAGCGCGACATGCGAAGTTTCGCAAGATTTTTTCTTGCCGGAGCGTCCGAAGTGGAGCTCGATAATCTTGGAAGAATCCTGATTCCTGATTTTCTTAAATCTCACGCGGAGCTGGAAGAAGAGGTGGTTATCATCGGCGTTTTCAAAAGAATTGAAATCTGGAACAAACAACACTGGGAGAAATACAAAAAAGAAATTGAGGGCGCCGCTGATCAGCTTGCAGAAAAGCTTGGCGAGATCGGAGCTTACTAAATCGTGAACCATAAATCATAAAAACTGAAGCATGAAGCATGAGATCCACGTACCGGTTTTAGTAGAAGAAGTTATCAATGGCCTTAACATCAAAAAAAATTCAGTCGTTATAGACGCAACAGCAGATGGAGGAGGACATTCGAGAGAAATACTTAAAAAAATGGGCCCGGAGGCGAGACTTTTATGCCTCGACTGGGATAAAGAAATGACAGAGCGTCTCGAAAACGAATTCCGAAATGATGAGAGAGTTAAAATAATCCAATCGAACTTCTCTTTAGTGGAGAAGATGGCGAGAACCCTAAGATACCGGCCAGACGCTATTTTTTTCGACCTTGGGCTTAGTTCTTTTCAACTTCAGGCGTCAGGCCGGGGATTCTCGTTTTTAAAGGATGAGCCGTTAAAAATGACTTATGACGAAAATACTCATCCAAACGCGAAAGAAATTGTAAACAAATTTTCAGAAGAAGAACTTGGCGAAATTATTAAAGAATACGGAGAAGAACGCCTCTGGAGAAAGATTTCTAAAGCCATTACGGAACAAAGAAAACGAAGGCCGATTGAAACCTCCAAAGAGCTCGCGGATACAATACTTAGATCAGTTCCAAGACGCGGAAAAATACACCCGGCCACAAAAACATTTCAAGCCCTTAGAACTTTTGCGAATAAAGAGCTTGAAAATATCAAAGTAGGACTTGATGGCGCATGGAATGTTTTAGAGCCTGAAGGAAGAATTTGCGTAATATCGTTTCATTCGCTTGAAGACAGGATTGTAAAAAGATTTTTTAAAGGGAAAGTTGCGGAGCAAAAAGCAATTTTAATAAATAAAAAAGTTATAACGCCAGCGCGAGAAGAAATTACACAAAATCCGCGTTCGCGCTCCTCAAAACTAAGAATTATTCAAAAAATATGACTCAAAGTCTAAGAGCGATACAAAAAGAAATGGATACTATTCTAAGCGAAAGGCTCGGCTATATTCTCTTTGTGCTGATCGGCCTCTCGCTCGCTGTTTACATTTTCTCATTAAATGCCGCCATATCGGAAAGCTACCGAAAAGAAAAAATACTAAGAGACTCAAAATTATCCCGACAGGAACTTTTAGAAAAAGAAGAAGTTTTCGCCGTGAAGCTCGCGAATTTTTACGAAAAAAACACGGCGTCCTTTGTTGCCGCGGAAAAAGTAGAACCTCAATTTGCTTCAAGAAGCTCCTCTGTAGCTGAAGCAAGACCTGCGACTGTAATTCGCTAGCGGATAGGAAGCTGATATATATTTTGCACTCATTCTCGACCGCCCTGCGGCGGTCTCCGAGGTTGCCTGCCTTTTCAGTCGCTTAAGAAGGCGACGCCATGCTGAAAAGGCGGCAAAATCCGTGCAGAAAAAACATATCAACTTCCTCAAACCGCCCGACTCAACCAATCATTATATATTGTGGCGAATACATTTAAAATTTACAATAAATAATGATGACTGGGGGAAAAGAAATTCTAAATACTGTCGCGAGAATAAGAATGGTTTTTTTCATCCTCCTTTGCTGCGGAATCATCGTCGCGATCCGTCTCTTTTTCCTGCAAATCGTCTCTGGACCTTATTACAAGACCCAGGCATCCCGCCAGCAAAATTTCTCCGAGCTCTTAACCCCGAGGCGCGGGGAAATTTATTTGAGAGAGAGAAGCGGCGAACTTGTCCCACTCGCGACCACTAAAGAAGGATACCTTCTTTATATAACGCCTAAAACCATAACCGACGCAGAAAGCCTTTATGCCAAATTAAAACCAATCCTTGCAGATTCTTTGGATTACGAAGATTATATCGCGAGAGCGCTAAAAAAAGACGATCCCTACGAAGTCATTCTGCATAAACTAGACAGAAGGACCGTTCAAAAAATCCAGGAACTGAAAATTGATGAGACCGGCATATCGCCCGAAGAATGGAGAATCTACCCCGCCAAGACCATGGCTTCGAATGTCGTAGGATTTTTAGGCTACCACGAAGACGTGCTGGAAGGCAGATACGGAATCGAAAAATATTATGAAGACGTGCTCCGCGGAAAAACCGGATACGTTGAAGGCTCGCGCTCGGCCGGAGGAATTTTAATAAATCTCGGGAAATCGCTTTTTTCGCCGCCCGAAGAAGGATACGACATCGTACTTACGCTTGAGCCGAACGTGCAGTCATTTCTTGAAAAAAAATTGTCAGAAGTCCAAAAGTCATGGAATCCGGCAAGGGGAGGTGGAATTATCATCGAGCCTAAAACTGGAAAAATTATTGCCATGGCCTCTTTTCCGAATTTCGATCCTAATTCATACGGCAAAATAAATAATCTCCAAACCTTTGTAAACCCGCTTGTTGAAAATATTTTTGAACTTGGGTCAATCTTTAAGCCTCTGACCATGGCCGCCGGGCTTAATGAAAATATCATCACGCCGGAGACGACTTATATTGACCGCGGATTTCTGATTCTCGACGGATATAAAGTCAAAAACCACGACGAAGTGGCGATGGGCGAGACCACTATGCAAAAAGTCCTTGAAGAATCGCTTAACACGGGAGCGGCTTTTGTTGCGGATAAATTAGGAAATGACCGCATGAAAAAATATTTCGCAAGTTACGGACTTGGAGAAAAAACCAACATTACCTTGCCCGGCGAAGTCTCAGGCAATCTTTCGAGTATAAGCACAAAAAGAAAAGTGGAATTCGCGACTGCATCTTTCGGTCAGGGGATTGCGGTTACGCCGATCGAGTTTGTAAGAGCGGCCTCCGCACTCGCGAACGGAGGCAAACTTATGGAACCATATATTGTTGAAAGAGTAACCAGGCCCGGCAGGGAGGACATCATAACCATGCCTAAGGAAATAAGGGAAGTCATTAGGCCGGAAACTTCGGAAAAAATTTCAAGAATGCTCGTAAAAGTCGCCGACGACGCGCTCTTGGGAGGAACAATTAAATTTAAAAATTGGACAATGGCGGCAAAAACCGGAACGGCGCAATTGCCGCTTAAAAACGCAAAAGGATATTCGGACCAATATCTGCATTCATTTTTCGGATACGCGCCCGGCTTTGATTCAAGATTTCTTGTTTTTTTCTTTATGGAAAATCCGCGGGGTGTAAGCTTTGCATCCCAGTCTTTCGGTAAACCTTTTCAAGAAACAATGCAATTTTTGCTGACCTATTACGAAGTCCCTCCAGACAGGTAAACTTGACCGTTTACTCGCAACATCTAGACAAAAGACGGGAAGAGCGAATTCATGATCTATCCGAAGCCAACTTCTGTAAGTTTCTAGCGGCCAATCGCCGCTCAATCGAGACCGGGTCTGCCTGAAGTTCAGGGGACCCGATCTTTTTTATTTTTTGTAGATTCAAGGCCTTGATAAATTTATCCAAATTGCTAGGATGACGCTAGTTTTAGGGCTAATTTAAGCGCAAAAGGAGGAAAAGCGCAAAGCCCAGTTCATTAACTTTCTTGGTTGGGATCCGCGGATTTTAACCAAGACTCTTTTCTTGAGAGAGAAGAGACAGCAAAGCGGTTGCGACCGCTAGGAGGTTACTAAGATGTCGGACGAAAAAAGAAATTCCTTCGTGGGGCCGATCCATGGGCACGACGATTTCGAAAAAATCATCGCCCACGAAGTATTAAACAGGGCATCCGCCGTGGATAGAATCCGTATAATTGAGGAATACATGGAGGCGGCAGCAGCAGCGCTAAATGGCGAGGCACATCTTAAACTTTTGGAATTCCTGAAAAAGGCCTTCGATTTTGGGGCACCTGATCTTGCTGGCGCGGAGATCAAAAAAAGGATGTCTTATGAACAAGAGCGTTTTGCTAGAAACCTAGCTGAGAAAAAATTCAGAGAGAGAATCCAAAAAATTTTTGATCATCTGCCTAAGGATTCCGCGCTCGGCGACTCTAAACTCTGGATCGTAAAACAGATATCGTACGAGTGGGACGAAAATCTCACTCCGCAAAGCCGCTCTGCATTCGGTTTTCTGTGCAAGGCATACACCATGAGCGCCATCTTTCCTAAAGAGAGGCAGGGCATCTTACAAATCATTCAAGAGAAAACCGGCGGGTGGTTTAAGCCCGAGTACATTGAAGAATGGCTCGAGGAACCGAGCATTCCTGAGGAAATCCAACAAAGGCTGGTGATAGCGCGGACGCGAAACGGCCGCTCGGTCTTAGCAAAAAATGATATCCGTTGCGCCAAGTTTTTAAAAAACTTCAAGCTGGAGGAACGCTCGCCATCCGCTATTAAGCTCGCGGAATGCCTGCTAAAAAACGTTTTTCTCCTAGACAACGCTGTGTTCCAACTGCTCAAGAACATGCAAAGCGGGTGGGGGCTTGAACGTGAGAAAATCGGCGAGTCAGAGTACGTGATCGGAAAAATTGAAGCTACGATAGATGCGCTTCAAGTCATCTCGATAACCGTAAAACTTCCCAATGAATGTGCGGCAGAACTCGGCGCGGATGTCTTCGGCCGAGCCCGGCGACATGTAGAAGCCTGGCGCAAAGATCACATCGGGAACAATGTTTCTATTACCGTGGAGGGAGGAAAATCCGATCTGCGCCTTTCCAAACTCTATCTGACCTGACTTAGACTTAACAAGAAGAAAACAAAACAAGGAGGTTCATCAACAGGGCTCCTGCGGATTATCCGTGGGAGCCCTGAATCATTTTGTTATAATAAAATATCATGGAGATTCTGAAAAAAATTATTATCGCCATCCTGACTTTTGAAGCCAGAATGATTTTGTGGAAATTCAAGCCCAAAATTGTCGCTGTTACCGGATCGGTTGGAAAAACTTCTGCCAAAGAAGCCATCGCAAAAACACTCTCTTACTCGATGAATACCAGAAAGTCTGAAAAAAGCTATAACAGCGAAGTAGGCGTGCCGCTCGCCATCATAGGCGAGAAATCAGGCTGGCGGTCGCCTTTAAAGTGGGCCAAGATTATTTGGAAAGGCTTTTTAATATGGGCGAGAGAGAAAAAATATCCCAATGTACTTATTCTCGAACTTGGCGCCGACAGGCCGGGTGACATACGGGATATTCTCAAATGGCTTAAACCTGATGTCGGAGTCCTAACAGCGCTTGCTGAAACCCCCGCTCATGTTGAATTTTTCTCAGGACCGGAACAAGTTTACGAAGAAAAATCCGAGCTTGTTAAAAGTTTGGGCCACGAAGACAAAGCGGTCCTAAATTTCGACGACTCCGAAATAATGAAAATGATAGAAAAAACAGACGCGGGCTTTATCACATACGGCGCCAATGAAGATGCCGACTTCGTCGCGACAGACTATAAAATAATTTTTAAAAGAGTAGGGGAAAGAGAAATTCCCGAAGGCTTTACATTTAAAGTGAGCCGCGGCGAAAATGAAATTCCGGTAAAAATTTTCGGCGCATTCGGCAGGCATAATATGTATCCAGCGCTAAGCGCCATCGCGGTCGCAGATATTTTTAAAATTAAAATGGAAGACGCCGCAGAAGCGCTCTCAACGTATATTCCGCCTCCCGGACGCCTACGCCTTATAAAAGGCATAAAAGAAAGCCTCATTCTCGACGACACTTATAACTCATCGCCAAAAGCCGTAGGAGCAGCACTAGAACTTTTAAAAGATATTCCGGCAAAAAGAAAAATTGTTGTTCTTGGAGACATGCTTGAACTCGGCAGGCAAACCATTGACGCGCACAGAGAAATAGGGGGGATTCTCCCGGAATTCGTGGACGTGCTGATCACAATGGGGCCGCGCGCGAAATTTTTCGCCGAAGCCGCATGGAAAAAAGGCTTATCAAAAAGAAATATTTTTTCTTTTTCAAATCTTGAAGAAACTACGCAAAAACTTAAAAAAATAATCGGCCCGGAAAATTTAATACTGATCAAAGGATCACAAAGCATGAGAATGGAAAAAATCGTTGAAGTTATAATGCGAGAACCTGAAAAAAAAGCAGAGTTATTATGCAGGCAAGAGGAGGAATGGACGAGCCGCTAGACTTTCAAATTTCCAAAATTTAGACTATAATTTTTAAACTAATGCCCCCATCGTCTAGTGGCCCAGGACAGATGGTTCTCATCCATCAAACACCGGTTCAACTCCGGTTGGGGGCGCCAGAATAAAACCTCTTTCAAAAATGAAAACCCCGCACCAAAGAGAAAGCGAGGCTTTCATGGCGCGGGGCTGTGTGTCGCTTTACGCGACTTATTAGGCGCTCTTTGTCTTAGGCGGGCTCGAAGAAAAACCTAACATCGCAATTCACCGTATATTTTGGCTCGAGAAACTTGCCAAGAAAACCGTGCCGAAAGGAATCAGGAATCGCGCAGAAAATCGGTTCAACGCAAAAATAAGGATGCAATGCCGGAAGAATCGGCATGTCGCCAAGAGTTTTGTATTCTCGACGATAACTTGTATTTGTTATCGTCATGGAGCTGGTCAAATGATCGTAATGTTCCGAATCTCCGCAGTAAATGCCATTTTCTATTAAAACTCGGCTTTCCCAAGGAAATCCGTCGATGGCCGCAAACGATTTTCTGAACTCGGCAAACTCGTCGCTAGGCCGCCGCGCCTCCATCAAGCTTTCGCGCAAAAAACCATGTTGGGGAAGACCTTCCGCCTTACCGAAATTCGGATAGCACCAATGCGTCATCCCGCGAAGCTTGAAATCATCGCCAACTTTTTCCATCCTCGTAGGCCCTAATATCCAATGGCCCCTCCACTGCCACCCGAGGATTGACCCTCCCTCACAAGACAAAAGCACCGTATGATCGCCTGATTTAATAATCATCCTAACCTCCGTTTGATTTTGCAAACGCCTAAATTTAAAAACAGCTTTATCCTAACATACAATATTATATCAATTACGTCAATGGCGCTCAAACAAAGTTACTTGGGCTTAAATTTGGTAATATTCAAGAAGGCCTATGCATATTCAAAAAGTTATCGAGCAATTTGGGTATAAACCGAATGAAGCAAGAGCCTATCTTACAGTTCTCTATAAAGGGGAATGCACTATAGCGGATATTGCGGATGAAACGACAATACCCAGAACAAGCGTAAAGGTAATTGTTGACGCCCTTCATAAGGACGGTCTTTTGAATTATTACGTTAAAAAGCGCTATAAGTACTGGACTGCCGAAAGCCCTGAAAAACTCCTTGCGCGATTGAGGGAGCGAGAGATGGCATTACGTTCGGTACTGCCCGATTTAAACGCCCTTAGGCATCAAAGCGGGGCTAAACCTATTGTAAAAATTTACAGCGGCACTGAAGAAATTAAATTAATCTTTGAGGACATGATCGCGACCAAGCACAATATTTTGGCAATCTCACCTTGGGAAGATTGGATCAAGATGCTGGGCGAAAATTTTGTTAATGATTTTACCGAACAGAGAGCAAGCCATTTTCTTCGCATAAAACTCCTTGTTGGCAGATCTGCTAACTCGAGCAATTTAAAATCTCACGATGAAAAAGTACAAAGAGAAACAAGATTTATACCGGAACGTATAAAAATTTCAAGCGCCACATTTGTTTACAGCAACAAAACCGCGATTATTTCTCTGAACAAAAAATTGCCGACTGCGGTTTTGATTGAAGATCCGGATGTTGCGCATACAATGACGGTTTTTTTTGATGAACTTTGGGAAATCAGCAGCTAAAATTACCGATCAACTGGTAGAAATGATAAATTACTTCGTTTGGTGAAAATGTCAACAATTTAACAATTTCATCACTTTTATCATTTTGATCTTTATTAGGCGACAGCATTTATGTCGTGTCTTTGTTGATTTTTATTGGCTGTTATTTAAAAGTGGATAACGTGTTAAAAAAGCCGCTTACTCATCGGAAAAATTTTCTGGGAGTTTTTCACAGCTGCAACTTAAAAACACGCGCAAATAAAGTCAACGAGAAGAAACTTAACAATCGCGATGCTTAGTTTATAAATAATAAGGTACAAAACAAAAAAAGGTCGAAAAAAAATAATAATTATAAATTACAAGTATGATCAACTTATTGGAGGGCAAGGAGGGCAAAATCACCAATCATCATCTTCCGCTTTTAAGCGGCCTGTCCAGTTTGGGTCTATGTAAAAAATGCTTTTCGTTTCGTTACGACGAAATGTGGCATCAAAAGGCTCCCAAATTTCCTGCAAAATTAAGAAATAAGTTTATCACCTTACGAATTTTACTATGCCCTGACTGCAGATATCTTCCAGCAACATAAAATGCCTAAGTGACCAACTTTAAAAAGGTCGAATTTATAAATAATAATTGCCATAATTGGCGCAAAAATTTATGACGTGGGACAAATGGGTTAACGCTCTTCTGGGATTATGGATCATAGTATCGGCTCTTATCAGTTTTTCAGCCCAAACATTACGGATTAATTTAATTGTTACTGGCGTTATAATCGCAGCGATCAGTCTACTTACCCTATCACAAGCGCCTCATGAATATCGCGGACATGCATAAAAAAAGAAAGGAGATCCTCCAAAACGCCGCATATGCGGCGTTTTGTTATACAAATAATATCTGTAGAGAAAGCTAACACGGTCTTTGCACGGATTTTGCCGCCTTTTCAGCATGGTGTCGCCTTCTTAGGCGACTGAAAAGGCAGGCAACCTCGGAGACCGCATGGCGGTCGAGAATGAGTGCAAAAACCGTATCAGTTTTCTCCCGTGTTAAAATGCCATTATCCATGGCAAAAATCTTGGCTATAAAATTTTTTGAAGGACCTACCTTAAAAGTTGCTAAGTCCTTATTAGGAAAAACGCTTGTCAGAAAATCCGGCGCGAAACTTATACGAGGGACCATTACTGAAACCGAGGCTTATGTCGGACCTTTAGATAAGGCATCTCATGCCTCGCGAGGAATTACCCCAAGAACGAAAATAATGTTCGGAGATTGCGGGATGATTTACGTTTACTTAATCTACGGAATGTATTATTGCCTGAACATTGTGACTGGAAAAAGGGGATACCCGGCCGCAGTTTTAATAAGAGGAGTTGTATCTGACGGGCTAAATTTAAATGGTCCGGGAAAAGTTACAAAATATTTTAATATAGATAAAAACCTTAACGCAAAAAAAATATGCAAAAATTCCTGCTTATGGATTGAGAACAGCGCAGAAATTGACCCAAAAGAAATCAAATCCGGCCCAAGAATCGGTGTAAATTACGCGGGCATTTGGGCGAAAAAACCACGGCGTTTTTACCTGAAGCAAAAAGAGGCAATATGATATAATTCATTTATGAAATTGATAAAATTTTTAGACAAACTTGAAGATAGAATAAGAAAAGCCCTTTCCAAACGCCCAATCGCCTACACGTTCATAGGCGGAGTTGGAATTGTACTTTTCTGGAGAGGCGTTTGGCTTGTCGCGGATGATTTTGAATTCATGACAGGCTATGTTTCCATTTTAATAAGCACCGTCATTTTACTTCTAACCGGACTTTTTGTTTCATTTTTTATCGGCGACGAGCTGATTATCGCCGGGCTTAAAGAAGAGAAGAAAATATCGGAGAAAACAGAAGAAGAGATCAACAACGAAGAGATGACTCTACAAGAATTGAAAAAAGAAATTAGGCTCTTAACCAAAAAGCTGGGAACGATAGAAAAAATTCTAAAAAAACAAAATGGGAAATGAAATAATTTTTGCTTTAATAGGCCTTGCTGCGGGAGCCGTTATTATATATTTATTTTTGCCGAAAAAAACCGGCGGCGCGGATCCGGGTTCGCTTTTAATGCTGCAAAATCAAATGAACGAGCTTATTCGCTCCATGGATGCCAAACTTGGAGAAGGCAACAACCGCATGTTCGAATCTATCCGGACTCAATTTGGTGAGTCCCAACGACTGGCCGCTGATATACGCGATTTAGTTGCAAAACAGCTAAGTGAGGTGGCTAAAGAACAGACTAAAACCAATGAAGCAACGTACCGTTTTATGACGATCGCGGAACAGCTTGCTAATTTAGAAAAAGTTCTTAAACATCAAAAACAGCGCGGAAATCTCGGGGAAGCTTCGCTTGAATTAATCCTCTCAAATATTTTGCCGCCAACTTCATACAAGATGCAATATGAATTTCCGAACGGCGAAGTCGTTGACGCAGCCATACTGACTAAAGAGGGGATTATCCCGATTGACGCAAAATTCTCTCTCGATAATTATAATCGCCTGATAAACGCGATAGACGATGCTCAACGCGAAGATCTTGAAAAGCAATTTAAAAACGATCTAAAAAAACGCATTGATGAAACGGCAAAGTATGTTCGGGTCAAAGACGGCACGCTTCCTTTCGCTTTCATGTATATTCCGGCGGAAGCGATTTATTATGATCTTTTGATAAATGAAATAGGGTCGGTAAAAGTAAATACGCGAAACCTCATAGACTACGCTCACAATGAAAAAAAAGTAATAATTGTCTCTCCAACGACTTTTGCGGCGTATCTGCAATCGGTCCTGTATGGATTCAAGGCGTTTAAAATTGAAGAAACCGCTAAAGATATAGCAAAGAATGTTGAAATGCTGTCCCGACACCTGAAGGCCTATGAGGATTATTACAAAAAAATAGGCAATTCACTCTCGACTACGGTCAACCATTATAACGCCGGCACAAAAGAGCTTGGAAAAATTGATAAGGATATTCTGCATATTACAGGCAGCGCAATGGAAGCTGACGTGGAACTTATTGAAAAACCGGAAGAGGCTAGTATTTAAATTTATCTGACACGGCAAGCGAGTGTTGCATAAAATTGAAAGCTCTGATAAACTATTTTAGATATGGCTAAATTTGCAATAATTAAAACCGGCGGAAAACAATATATTGTAACACCGGGAATGAAACTGAAAATCGAGAAAATTACGCCCCCAAAAGAAGGCGGTCTTATAAATTTCGGAGAAATTCTGGCGGTCGGCGATAACGAAGAAGCGAAGATAGAATTTGGAAAACCTTTTTTAAACGGCCGGAAAGTAAGCGCCGAGCTGGTTTCGGAAGGCAGGGGAAAGAAAGTGACAATAACAAGATTTCACTCCAAAACCAGATACCATAAGAAAAAAGGCCACAGACAGCCATTTTCAGAGGTTCTCATAAAAGATATCGCTTAAAAGAGTTTGTACCCGGGCTCGCGTCACTTTCTATTGTCAAAAGCGTTTTTTAACGTATCCCGATCCGAATACTCAAGCTCACTTCCGGTTGAAAGTCCTCTGCCGAGTCTTGTAACTTTAAGCCCGCGTTTTTTTGAAACCGGTTCAAGTATTTTTTCAATATAACGCAAAGTCATATCTCCTTCAGTGGTAGCAGATAGCGCTAATACAACTTCTTTGATTTTTTCATTTGCTTCGATCCTGCGAAAAAGTTCCTTTAGCCTCAACTTCTCCTGCAATTCAGGTTTAAGAGGGGAGAGAAGGCCTCCTAGAATATGATATTTGCCGATGAAGATTTTATTTTTTTCAAGATTTTCAAAATCGGCGTCTTTTTCACAAATAAGGAGCAAGGCAGCATCTCTTGAAATACTTTTGCAAATATCACAAATTTGATTTTTACCCTCAAAAATCCTGAAACATTCAGCACAACGCGAAATTTCTTTTGATAAATTTAAAATGGCTTTTGAAAAATCCTCAAGAGCTTTCGAGCTCTCATCAACAAGCGAATACACAAAACGGCGGGCTTGACGCGGTCCGATCCCGGGAAGTTTTTGAAAAAAAGCAATCAATTCAGGGATTATACTCATTGTTAGTTTTTGTTTACGATAAATACAAAACTCTTTCTCGGCGCATACTTTGGAGAGCCCAGCATAAAATTCTGCTGAATTTTTGCCTCATGCTCGTGCCGTCGCACTGCGCAAGTCTCTCCAAAATATACACCATCGATGAGTTTTGTATAACCAATAACTATAAACTATAAACTATTATATGCGGCTACTCAATCTCAAAAGACTCGAAACCCGACCCTTCTTCAAAAGATGAAAAAGATACTTTCTCCGGATTCCAATACAAAACCGTTTTGCCAAGAGGGCCGTTTCTGTGCTTAGCGATAATAATATCAGCCTGATTTTCTCTTGAAGAATTTTCCTTATATCTATCCTCTTTATAAATAAACATGACCACGTCAGCGTCTTGCTCGATTGACCCTGATTCGCGCAAGTCGGAAAGGCGGGGGACAGGCGGATGTCTCATTTCTACGGCGCGGGAAAGCTGGGAGATCGCAATTACCGGAACATCAAGTTCGCGGGCTAGCCCTTTTAAAGATCGAGATATTTCCGTAATTTGCTGAACCATGCTTTCTGAAGAAGTTTTAGGCTGCATTAACTGCAAATAGTCCACGACAACAAGACCAAGCTTGCCATGCTCGGCCTGAAGCCTTCTTGCCATTGCGCGCATCTGAAGCACGTTATTTGAAACCTCGTCGTCTATATAAAGCGGAGCCTTAGAAAGTTTGGCAAGCGCGTCCCTGATTCTCAAAAAATCATCAGAGCTTTCGGAAAGATTGCCCGTCCGAAGCTTCCACAAATCAACATGCGCTTCCGCGGCTATAAATCTGTCCACCAGCTGTTGGGTGGACATTTCAAGAGAGAAAATGCCGACCGGCATATTTTTTTCAACAGCCACGTGCCTCGCGATATCCAAAACAAAAGCGGTTTTACCAAAAGACGGCCTTGCGGCGACAATTATCAAATCCGATTTTTGCAGACCGGCAAGAACTTTATCTATATCTCTAAACCCGGTTGGAACGCCACGTAGTTCGTTTTTATTTTTATGCAGATAATCTATTCTCTCCCATGCCTCTTCAAGCGCCGACCCAAGAATGGTAAATTTTTGGCTAAGGGTATTTTGTGAAATTGAAAAAATCCTTTTTTCCGCCTTATCCAAAAGATCGTCCACATTTTCCTCCTCCCTATAGCCTAATTCTGAAATATCCACCGAAGCCTGGATTAAATCCCTTAATATGCGCTTCCTTCGCACAATGGAGCCGTAATGCGCGACATTAGAGGCCGTGGGGGAGGCATTAACCAAATCCGCGAGATAAGCCGAACCGCCAGCCTGCTCTAGGACTCCTTTCTCTTTAAGACGGTTTGAAACTGAAATTACATCTATGGGCTGGGATTTTTCAAATAACTCAAGAATAACCGAAAAGATAAGCCTGTGTTGGGGACGATAGAAATCCTCGGAAGTCAAAATATCCACGACTTTGACCGCGGCCTCGGAATCAAGCATCAAAGCGCCCAAGGCTGAAATTTCAGCTTCAATATTCTGCGGCGGAAGCCTGAATTTAGTATCCTGAAATCCGGCTTCAAGCGGGCTTTTGATTGGGCGCTCATCACTCATAAATTTCTTACGATATATTTTTAAATATATGCCTTGGTCAAATACCGTTCAAGGCAAAAAATCGACAGAAAAGTTGATAAAATGTGCGAAACCAGTCGCAGGATGGTTTCAGACTCGAGCTTAAGTATTTTTTCTCAACTTTGGGCCGCGAGCGGTATCCTCGATAGAATAACCGAGCGCTCCAATTTTCTCCCTAACTTGGTCGGCCTCTTTCCACTTTTTCTCACTGCGAAACGCCTCACGCTTTTCCAAAAGATTCTGAATATCGTCTGCTACTTTCAAAACGCTGACATCGGCCAAACCAAGCCCGAAAACATGATCGGCGAATAAAATAACCTCCGGAATCAAAGGCATTAACAAAGGATCATTCGCATTAAGAGTTTTCCACAAAAACCCTAGTGCCCGAGGCGCGTCAAGATCATCATTTATTATATGCAGAAAAGTTTTTTTAAAAATCTCAAGTTTTTTTCTAGCCTGAAAAGATATTTTTCCTAATTGAGACTTTTCCTCCAAGGATTTACGCAGGCGTTCCTTAAGTTTGCCGCGGGCCCGTGAAGCCGCCTTAAGCGCGTCCATAGTAAACGACATGGGAGCGCGGTAGTGCGCGTTTAAGGTAAAGTAGCGAAAATCAAGCGGGCCAATATTTTTTTTCAGCAATTCGTCGAGCGTCATGGCATTACCCTCTGATTTGCCCATTCTTTTAGAGCCCATTTTTAAAAATTCCGAATGCATCCATAAGCGTACAAATTTTTTCCCAAAGGCGGCCTCCGATTGGGCGATTTCATTCGTATGATGCGGATGAATATGATCAACCCCACCCGCGTGAATATCAACGGGCATTCCAAGATATTTTACGGACATGGCAGAACATTCTACATGCCAGCCCGGAAAACCAACGCCCCAGGGTGAAGACCACTCCATCTGGCGCCTTACGCCGTCTTTTGGCGAAAATTTCCAAAGCGCGAAATCAGTCGCATTTCTTTTATCTCCGGCGCTAACCCTTGCTCCGACTTTAATTCCTTTTAATTTCTCCTTAACTAAAACACCGTACTTTCTGAATTTTGAAGTATCAAAATAAATTCCATCGGCAATTTTGTAAGCGAGTCCTTTTGACTCAAGTTTTTTAATAAGGCGAATCTGCTCATCAATATGCTCGGTCGCGCGAGGGAAAATATCCGGCGAAAGAATATCCAATTTTTTCAGATCCTCTTTAAAAACTTTCTCATACTGCCTCGCTATATCCCACGCGGATTTCCTTTTTTCCCGCGCCTCTTTTTCAACTTTATCTTCGCCAGTGTCTAAATCATGTTCAAGATGTCCAACGTCGGTTATATTCATCACGTGCCTTACTTTAAACCCGTTTAAAAGCAGAACGCGCTTTAGAATATCCTCATTGATATAGGTCCTTAAATTGCCAACATGAGCGCGTTGATAAACCGTAGGCCCGCAAGCATAAAATTTAACCTTTCCTTTTAGAGACTTAAAAATCTCCTTTTTTCTTGTCAGCGTATTGTAAAGTTTAAGCGGCATTTAGTAATGATATCTTAAGCAAAAAACTGCGCAAATAGTATGGCGCAAAATATAATCAGAAACGCCACAAATTTTTTTAAATGAAATTTCTCTTTCAGAAAAACAACGGCCGCGAAGTAAACCAAAAGGGGAGTGAGCGAAAAAATCAAAAACGTATAGACTATACCTGATCTTTGATAGGAAAAATTATAAAATATATAAGCGATCGATGAAAGAAAATTTGTAATCAAAAGCATGACAAGCGTTTTGGTGTTTAAATTAATTTTCTTTTTTTCTATCTGATAAAAAGCAACGCCAAAAATAGCCGCGATAGACCCGTTTCTGACAAGCTCCAATGAAATCGCGTTCCACGACTGGAGCAATATTTTCGTCAAAATGGCGCCAAAAGGCGCCACCAAAACTATCCAGAGAAAATAATATAAAGTTTTCTTCTTCATCCGAAAACGGCCTTTCTGCCAATGCGACCAAATTATCGCCACAGAAGAAATAAGCGCTGGAATAAGAATATACAGATTTCTCTCGTCCGCGAATAAAAGGCTGGAAAATATTATAACAGGCAGGTTAAAAAACAAATCAAGCATCTCCACTTCAGAGAGATTGTCTGAATCAAGAGCTTTGTAAAAACTTACATTTGAACCGGCAGAAATTAAAACAGTTACCGCAAGCATCCAAAAAAGTTTTCCTTCAAAAAGTTCAGGCGGTATTGCCGTGGCGAATAGCAGATAGGCGATAAAATTCCCAAAAGCCATTAAAGGAAAGCTTATCGTCAAATAAGTCGGGTAACTTACCCTTTTTAAAGAAAGGGTCGCTTTATCAAAAGCGTAAGAAGCAGATTGCAAAACAGCGGCTAGGGCAGGAAAAAGAAAGTTCATCTGCTCATTTATCGCCTTCGATTATTTCAATCACGTCTTTCGCGGAATGCTCCCCGATTATTCCTTCAAAAAGCCGGAGGCTATCAAGCTGGCGTAAAAGAATCAATACAACGATAATTGCCGTGGCAAAAGCGCCCTTCAAAATCGAGGGAAGCAAAAAATCGAAAGAAGGAACGGTAATTGAAAGAGTTATAAACAAAACCGTCGCCAAAAAATATATCGGCGCCCATTGAAAAAACGGGATTCGCTCTTCGTAAAGTGCAACAAGATTTTTTCGCTCCATTTGGATATTTCCGAGCGACGCGGTAACTCTGCCAAGAGCTGATCCTTCAAGAGGGGAGAGCGAGTTTTTACCAACGCGCTCCTCAAGAAGCGCGTGTAAAGAAATAAGCGTGGTGGTTTTATGCGTAAAATTATAATCCCAGGACTGGTTTTTTAAAATCAACTCATAATACTCTTTAATTACTCCGCCGACCTTAGACTGAAAATCAGCCCCAAGATGCCCCGAGGCACGGTACATCGCCGACATATTTCCATCAATCGCGGCTAAAGATTTTCTTATATCGCTATACCTCGCGGCCTGCCTTGAGATGAAAAAACCTGAAAAAATTGAAAACAAAAAGGTAGATATAGTCAGAAAAAGCTTGTCTATGCTCGCAGGATCAAGCGCAATGTTAAAATACAAAACTGAAAGTGCGGCGCAAATTAGAATTACCAATATTAAATTTTTGAAATTATCCATTAATTTTATTTAAAAAAAATTATTAAATTCATAGCCAGCGGCGATATTTAAAAAAAGCCAGCATTCCGCCCACGGTTATAAACATTATCCCTACAATTATCCAAAAATCATTCGCGCGGCCGACAATTGGGCGCGCTTTGGCGTCAATCGCAAAAACCGCGGCAATCAGTGTAAGAGGAAAGGTCAAAAGAGCGAGCATGGTTAAAGTTTTTACTATTTCGTTTGAGCGATGCGTTATAAGCGAGTCATTGGTGTCATAGAGCGCTTCAAGCGTATCCTTGTCGTTCTCAAGCAAAACCATAATCCTTCGATAAATGCCGTCGAGGTCTTCAAGATGCTTTAAAAAATCTTCCCCAAAAAACTTCGGGCCTGTTTTTTTAAGCGACTCCAAAACAGTCTCGTGCGGCCTTAATGAGCGGGAAAAATCAAGAATGTCCCGCCTTAAGAGCGAAATGTCTTCAATTAATTCTTTTTCGTGACCGTTAAAAACTCTTTCTTCAATCCTGTCTATTTTTCGCTGAATATGATCAAGCTCGGCAAAAAGGCTCAAATAAAAACGTCTCCACATACGATGCAAAACCTCCGCTCCGCCGACTGAAAAAAGACGCTCCCTTAAAGCAAGATCCAATTCACAATCATTAAAAAACTCCGTAACCGGCTCAATAGGGTCAAAATGCACGGTCAGAAGATAATTTTTACCCACGACAATATCCACCTCCCTTGAGCGATGCGCGCGGTTCTTTTCATCAAACAACGGCAAATGTAAAACCAAATAAAGATGAGAACTGAAACTGTCAACGCGAGGACGTATAGTGGAACGCTTCAGATCTTCGGACACGCTCGCGTGAATATCTAATTCTTTGGATAACTTAAGAACTTCGTCCGGAGTCGGATTATGCGCGTCTATGAGAGCAAAACCGTGATAATCAATCCTTGCGATCATGATACGCTTATTATACAATTATAATCACGGTTTTCAGTAGGGAAATTATGGATGATTCAAAACAACGGAAAATATTTTTAATAATAGGCTCAATTCTTGTTTTAGCTATAGTTTTTGGCTCTGGAGCCATTTTTGGCTATTCGCAAAGGCCGGAAGTTGAAAAAATCACTTCGGTTTTCAATAAGGAAAGGGAGAAGCCGCCTGAAATAGATTTTGAGCCGTTTTGGAGAGCCTGGAGGATCGTGGAAGAGAAATACGCCGGGACTGACGATATAAACAGGCAAAAAATGGTTTGGGGAGCGATACAAGGTGCGCTCGCTTCCTTAGGCGACCCATATACCACTTTTTTCCCGCCTGAAGAGAAAAAACTTTTTGAATCCGAAATAAAAGGCAGTTTCGGAGGAGTCGGCATGGAAATCGGGTTAAGAAAAGGAATTTTAACCGTTATTTCGCCGATTAAAGGAACTCCGGCATTCAGAACCGGAATCAAGCCCGGAGATAAAATTTTAAAAATCGATGAAAAAGAAACCTTGGACATTTCCACTGATGAAGCAGTGCGCCTTATCAGAGGCGAGCCCGGTACAAACGTTAGCCTCCTGATCCTTTCAGAAGCAAGCGACGCGCCGCGCGAAGTTTTGGTAACCAGAGAAATTATCCAAATTCCCGTCATTGATACTGAAGTCAAAGATAATGTTTTTATCATCCAGCTTTATAATTTCTCCGAACGAACGCCCCAAGAATTTCAGAGCGCGATGAAAAAATTCTCAACTTCGGGCACCGACAGAATTATTCTTGATCTTAGAAATAATCCCGGAGGCTTTCTTGAGGTGGCAGTTGACGTCTCGTCATGGTTTCTTGAGCCGGGACAGATCGTAGCTCGCGAGAAATTCAAAAACGGAGATGAAACTTTGTACCGATCGCGCGGATATAAAACGATAAATAACTTGCCCCTTGTCGTACTCGTAAATAACGGTTCAGCGTCAGCTTCTGAAATTGTCGCAGGAGCGCTTCGCGATCATAAAGTCGCGACCATGGTTGGCCAGAAAACATTCGGCAAAGGCTCCGTTCAGGAATTAATTGATCTTACGGGCGATACTTCGCTTAAAGTAACAATTGCGAGATGGCTAACGCCGAACGGGGATTCAATATCCGAATCCGGCCTTATCCCTGAAGTTGAAATTAAAAACAACGAAGACGACGAATCAAAAGGCATAGACCGCGAACTTGAAAAGGCGATTGAAACGGTTAAGAACATCAGATAACGTTGGAAATTCGTATATTCGTTAGTATTAAATAAATCAGGAATGAATCCCGTTAGAAATCGCGGACGCTTAATTAAAATATGATACACGAAAAAAAGTCAGAATTTATTAAAATAAAATGGCGCACAAAATATTTTGTGTCTGCGTCCTATTTCTAACGGGATGAAAGTAATACTAACAAAAGACGTTGCCAAACTTGGAAATGCCGGGGAAATAAAAAATGTTGCCGACGGATACGCGAGAAATTTTCTTCTGCGCTTGAAATTCGCGGAGTTAGCTACGCCATCGAAAATCGCGGAAGCCGAAAAACGGGCCGAATCAAGAGAAAAAGACCATGCGAGATTTAAAGAAAAAAGCGGCGATGAATTAAAAAAACTTGCGGAGGAAAAAATAATCTTTAAACGAAAAGCGAATGAAAAAGGCCATCTTTATGATGGAGTAGGGGAGAATGAAATTATATCGCAATTAAATCAAAAAGGTTTTAACGCGATTACGGCTGACTGGATCGAACTCGAAAAACCGATTAAAGAAATAGGGGAGTTTGAAGTGAAAATTAAAACTCCCTCCGGCGAAGAAGGGAGCCTGAAGATCGAGGTAAGCCCCGCAAAATAATTCTTACGCGGCTTCTGCAGTTTCAGGAATCACGCTTACTACTTTCATCACGCGCGTCTTCCCGTCAAAACGATTTTTCCTTTTTGACGAAAACTCAACAATGCCGTCTTTTATCGCGTAAATCGTGTGATCTTTTCCAAGTCTGACGTTCCTACCCGGGGCAAACTTAGTCCCGCGCTGTCTGATGATTATCGATCCTATTTGCGCTTTTTCACCCGCAAAAAGTTTAACGCCGAGGTATTTCGGCTGGGAATCTCTAACGTTTTGTGTTGATCCAGTTGCTTTTGTATGTGCCATTTTTTACAAAAATCTATTCTTTAATAATTTTTTATAAGGATTTTGGCTAAAAAATGAGCATCCCGCTTAAAATACATTTAACTTACTATAGAATTTATGCGGGGTACACCAATTTTTGCTAAATTTTATGTAATAAAATTTATTGCAAAAATGAGCGTCCAACGAAATATTTAGATTGAGCTGGATACCCATTATATGCATATAATTAACACATGGTACAAAATTGGCTTCTAAAATGCAAGGCGTGGTTTTTGCCGCGGGAGGGCGAGATATTATTCGTCGTAGCCTTAATTTCGATTTCCATAATCAGCTTCAGTTTAGGCAGGCTATCTGCAATCAACGACCGAAAAACGCCAATCCAGGTCTTAGGAGATAGGCCCACTCAAACAGCAGAAGTTTTATCATCTGTTAAAGAAAAAACCGAGCCAAAAGCTAAAATTGATGAAAAAAATGCCCTCTACGTCGGCTCTAAAAACGGGTCGGTGTATCATTTTCCGTGGTGTCCGGGAGCGCAGAAAATGAAAGAGGGAAACAAAATATTCTTCAGTTCAAAAGAAGAAGCCGAAAAAGCGGGGTATAGGCCTGCGGCAAACTGCGACGGACTATGAAACTTGCTACCTATAACTAGGCGCCTTGGGTCTCCGCGTCCTCTCCGGCATCAGAAACTTTCTTCCTGCTGATTGCGAGGGAAACGGTTTTCTTCATCTCAATAATGTTTTTCAAAATCGAGTTCCTGTCTGCAGTCGAAAGGGCTTTAATAGTTTTCTCAAGTTTTTTTTCATCTACCTTCAATGCGTCCTGCCACTTTCCAATAGGCTCGAGTATATTTCGAACCGCATCCAAATCATAAACAGGCTTTTCCAAAGCTCTTCTTGTTATATAGCCATCATCTCCAAAAAGTCTTTCAAGGCCTTTTTCATCGAGATATTGATGGATTTTTGCCTGTAGTGCTTTTACCACGTCATTCCTTTCGTCAATTTCTTCCTTAAAGGAAAAATATTCGCTGACGATCTTTTTTATCTCTATATCATTCGGAGCTTTTTCCTTTTCATACAAATGCCGCCACATAGGGCAAATCTTGCGATAAGGACACCAGGCGCACCATGAGCCCGCAAGAGGAGGAAACAACGCGCTTTTCTCCTTTTCCTTTATTTCCCGAATAGTATTTAACAACTCGCCTTTAGTGGCCTCAAGAGCATCAGCGTTTCTCTTTGTTGAAATTTTTTCCCCATGCTCAAGAAAATATAAAGAGAGCTTAACTTCGCCCGGGCTGATATGCGGCCATCTTTTGATTAGCCCAAGATGATAAATTGAAAGCTGGAGATTTTTATCAAGAATGTCCTGCGAAGGCATTCTGCGCGAAGTCTTGTAATCAATAATTTCGTAAGAACCTTCGCCCAGCTTGTCGATCCTGTCAATGATGCCCGCGAGAACATGGATCTCTTTAGTCTCAGGGTCTTCCAGTAAAACTTCAAATCTTGATTCAAGATCCAGAATGTTGAAATTCCATGGCTGATTTTTCAAAAAAAACTTTTTTATAATGTTTCGCCCGTTTTCAAGAAAAAAATTTTTTTCCGCATCTGTAATATCAAGCGCGTCCTTACCCGCATCCCAATTTTTGGAGAACGAATCCAGGACCTCGTCCAAAGTAGGGAATAGAGGGCTTCTAGTAAACATATAGTTAAGGGCTTTGTGGACAATTGTCCCAAAAATCTGCTCCTTGGATTTTTTTCCTTTTATCTTATCGATCTCTTGATATTTATATCTAAGCGGGCAAGTCTGATACGTGCTTAAACTGGAATAAGAAGTTCGCATAAAAAATATTATAACCTTAATTTAGAGAATTTGAGAACCCGCAATAAAGCAGTCATTTGTTATCTATATCGCGGCCGCCATGGAATTTCTCGTGTATATCACGAAGCCGCTTATTTGTAACATGGGTATAAATCTGCGTGGTTGCTACATTTTTATGACCCAGAAGTTCCTGAACGCTACGAAGGTCGGCTCCGTGAGCGAGTAGATCGGTAGCATACGTATGGCGCAAAGAATGAGGCGTAATTTTTTTAGAAAGTCCGGCGAGCATGGCAGTACGCGAAACCATTAACTGAATGTATCGGGCCGACAAGCGACTATTTTCTTGATCCTGTGAGCGAAAATTAATAAACAGAGGCTTATAAACATCTCGACGAGCTGAAAGATATTTTTGCAGCCACCCAGCGGCTCGAGGTGAAATAAAAATTGCTCTCACGTGCTTACCCTTGCCAATAATTGATAACTCATACGTTTTATTAGGTTTCTTATCCTTTAGGATGGACATCTGATCAGTATTCAAGGACAAGAGCTCCGAAATACGCATTCCGGAAGAAAAAAAAAGTTCCAAGATAGCGCGATCACGGAGGCCACTTGAAGTCTCAACGTCCGGAACCGCCAGCAGTTTCTCCACATCCAGACTATCCATAAAAGAAATATTCTCGTCGGATTTTTGTTTTGCGAGTTTTATTTTGGAGGAGGGGAGAGTTTCAATATCACGATCCGCGAGATAGTTAAGAAATGCTCGAAGTGCAATGAGGTAATAGTTTTGCGATTTTTTACTCAAATGCTCACCAGTAGGTGTCTTGTATTTTCTGGCAATATATAGGCGGTAGTCCCAAATGTGCAATGGGGTTAATTCATGCGGACGTAATTTTTCAAAACCACATTTCTTCAGCCAGTTAATAAATAATAACAGATACTGCCGATAATTTCTCTGGGTATTATTGGACAAACCCTTTTCGATTTCACAATAATCAAGAAAGGGGAGAAGATGCTTTTCAAATGGTTGATTATTTCGCATACCCTTATTTTAGCATATAGAGTCATTCGCACAATATACGTAAAACGAACGAATATTAAGGTCCCGGATAACTTAGCCGTAGACCTGAAGTCAAAATTTTGGATAAGTACTTAATTTGAATGCGGCAGCAACTTTGATTTCATAATCTGAAATTTATCCAAGATCGGTTCCCCTATTTTATTTTCCAAAAAATTAATTAGCATCATTGAATACTTAAATAAATACTCATTCCATATATACTTCAGAGCCCTCCATAAAAAAGTGAAATTGCCCTTTAAAGTCTGGTTTTCAACCAAAGAAGCAAGGCTTACGCCAAGTAAGCTTAATATAATCACCGAAAGAACAATTATAATCATAAATTGAATTAAGCCTTCATTTTTCATGTTATTGCGTTTATGGCTTAATTATATGCGAGCCTACGATTAAGCGCACTGTTGTGCATAACAATTTTGACTTACTCTCCGATCAGGATCATAATAGATATGAAATAGCATTCATTGCATTGCTCCTTACGAAATAATCTTTTGCCCTATAACATGGGCCGATTCTACTCTCAAAAAAAGGAGGAAATATAAAGGAGGATATAATAAAAAGGCTTAACTTTCTTGTTTCTGGCTGTGCGGAGATAAAAAAGTTAAGCCTTTTTTATTAAGGTTTGCCAATATTTTAGTAAGCTTTATAGATATGTTAGAGGGTCGAGTAACCCGCCAACTGGTAAAATTCCGCAATATTTAGTTTTTCTCAATTCTACTGTCCTTGCGTCATAAAGAGTAAAATGCAAATGCGGTCCTGTTGTAAACCCGGAATCTCCGCTATATGCGATTATATCCCCCCTTAAAACCATGGAATTGACGGGGGCTTTAACTAAAGAAAGATGCCCATAAAGTGAAGTTAATTTGTTCGTATGCTCGATTAAAATCCACTTTCCATAAGCGCTTCCGGGACAAAGCAAGTCGCTATCGCCCGAACCTTTCACAAATCCTTCCTCCGCCGACAAAACTGGCGTACCAATTGGCGCCCTGAAATCAACGCCGTTATGAAAATTATTTTTATAGATATCTGTGCGCGCTTTTGCAAAATTGGTATTTCCGAATTTCTGCGTAATGAACGGATTTGACAGAGGCCAAGTTAAAACTCCTTCTCGTATAGCTGGCAGACTCGATGGATCTATCAGCAATTTTAAATCATCTTCTATCCTCTGTAATTCATCAAGAATCTCCTGGCGCTTTTGCTCTCTGTCACTTAAAAGTTTTTTAAACGCCGATTCCTGATTTTTTGTCTGAAGGAACAGTTTAGATTTATTCTTCCGGGCCTTGTCTTCAATTAATTTGCGATCGCCAAGTTCAGAAGCAAGATTTTCCAGCTTGAACCTTTCGTCTTGTTTTACGGATTCCTTTTCTTCAAGATCCCACTTCAAATTTTTTAATTCACCCAAATCATCAACTATGGCTCCATGAAAACTTTGAAAACGCTCAATTTCGTTAAAAAATTCTGAAAAATTTTGGTTTCTAAGCAAGATCTCAACAAAGGAGACTGAATCTGCCTCATTAAAGCTCCTTAAAACGCCCGCCAGCGCTATTCTTCTGCTTCTAATTGCTTCGTTCTTTTCACCAATCTCAAGGCTTAGCTTCTCGATGCCAATTTCCGCCGCATCAATTTTCTTCTCCGTCAATCTGATGTCCGCGTTCAATTTTTTAATTTGAGCTTCAAGCTTTGTAATTTCATTGCGCAGCGACCCTGATTCAGTCACTTTTTGACCAATCTGCCTCTCAAATTCTTTTATCTCTTCTTCGATTTTTTTAATTTCTTCTTCTCTGTTTTGGATTTTCAGCCGCAGATCATCGACTGTTGCAGCTCGTGCGGCAATGCCCAAAAATATCAAGACAAATATCATAATCGTAGCAAGGCCAGCCTCACGCCGAAACTTCATAAAATTTCAATCATTTTTTGAATTCGCAAAATAGTTTCTTCTTGGCCCAAAATATCCATTATCTCAAATGGGCTGGGCGAAGCCGCCTTGCCCGAAAGAGCTACTCTCAAAGGCCATAAAACCTCTCCCCTGCCTTCTTTTTGGGCGTAAGGCATTATCAATCTTTCCGTTGTTTCTTTGGAAAATTCTTTTTTATCTGTCTCAGACAGTATTTCCAAAACTGTCACAAGCCTTTTTTTAATTTCCTTAAAACCGCCCTTGCCTTTCCATCTCAACAAATCTTTTTCAAAAGAAGGCAGCTGAATCACAAAATCGAACTGGTCATTAATTTCGGAAAAATTGTTCATCCTCTCTCTCGCCAAGCTTAAAATCTTATTCAAATCATATTTTCCAGAATAATAATCGGAAGAAATATATTCCTTGGCCATTGCCGCCAATTCATCCAGAGAAAGACGCTTTATATATTCGCGGTTAAACCAATTCAGCTTCTCAAAATCACAAACCGCGCCGCCTTTTTGTACGCGTTCAATGCTAAACAAACCAATCAGCTCATCCAAAGATAAAATCTCACGCTCATCAACCGGATGCCAACCAAGAAGGCCTGCAAAATTCAATATGGCATGCGTGATATATCCCTTCTCTCTATACGCGCTAAGCGGCTCGGCACCGTGTCTTTTTGATAATTTTGATTTGTCCTTGCCGAGTAAAAGCGGCAGGTGCGCGTATATCGGCTGGACCGCTCCAATAGCCCTCTGAATTAATATTTGCCGCGGTGTATTTGAAATATGGTCCTCGCCGCGAATCACGTGAGTAATGCCGGTTTCAAAATCGTCCACAACAACAGCGACGTGATATAATGGCTCGTTAAAATCTTTGGCTATAACAAAATTTCCGAGGTCAGTTAAATCCATCTCAACTCTGCCTCTGATCAAATCATCAAAATGAATCCGGCCGCCGGGATTTTTAAACCTGATTACTTCTTTTCTTGCGCCTTCCTCTTCTGTTGAAACAAAAGCGTACCCATCGTCAACAAGTTTTTTAAGATATTTTTTATATAAATCAAGCCGGTCCGATTGCCTCAAAAATTCATCCCAATCAAGTTTAAGCCATTTAAGGCCCGAGACAATATCATCTTCAAATTCTTTTTTTGATCGCTCCTTATCAGTATCTTCAATTCTTAAAGCAAATTTACCGTTATTTTTTTTGGCGAACAAATAATTAAAAAGCGCGGTTCTTACGGACGCAAAATTTAAAAGCCCGGTCGGCGAAGGCGCGAATCTTGTTTTAATTTCTTTAGGCATGCCCGAGTGCAATATGGATAATTTCTTCAGCTATAACATCCGCCCCGTCCAATTTAGCGAAAGCCCCTGCGGCCTTCGACATTTGAACGCGTCTTTTTTCGTCAGAAAATATTTTATTAACTTCAGATAAAAGTAAATGGGGTTTTAAATTTTTCTCCTCCATCACAACAGCGCCGCCTTCGCGCGCGTAGAGATACGCGTTTTCACGCTGATGATCCTGCGCGGCGCTTGGCAAAGGTATTAAAATTGAAGGAATCCCCCACGCGGCAATTTCAAATATGGTCCCTCCGCCAGCCCTCGCGATAACCAAACTGGCGACCCTCGAAGCATTCCTTAAGTCGCCCTCGCGAAGAAAACCATATAAATGATGGCGCTTCGCGTGCGGCGATTTGCTTAAAACATATTCAGACCTCATTTTTATATCCTGAACATTATTTTTTCCAGCCACATGAATTACCTGAAATGAATCAACAAGTTCAGAAAGTATGTCCAAAATAATATCGTTTACAGCCCTTGAGCCCTGTGAGCCTCCCAAAATAAGAATGACCGGAACTCCTGGCTCCAGCTTAAAAGTTTCTTTGGCCATTTCCGCGTTTCCGCCTAAAATCTGGCGTCTGATCGGATTTCCCGTTAAAGCTACTTTTTTCTCCGGAAAATCGGCGGCGGTCTGCGGAAAAGAAACTGCGATCCTTTTCGCAAATTTTGAAGCCCATAACGTTGCTTTCCCGGGCACCGCATCAGATTCGTGGATTACAAGCGGAATTTTTAAGAGTTTAGCGGCCATCATCGCAGGGAAACTCGCATAACCGCCCTTGGCGAAAATTACATCAGGAAAATTCATATAAATCTTAAAGAGCGCCTTTAATACTCCGAAGAAAGTTTTAATTGGATCTAGAAAATTCCAAATCGAATAATAGTTCCTGATTTTTCCCGCGGGAAGACTTAAAAATTTAATATTTTCTTCGTTTAAAGTGTCAGGATCATAAGGATCGGGAGCCGCGTAAACCATATTAAGATTTACAATCCTTTCGCGTTCCGCGATGTCCTTAAGGGACCTCGCAACCGCGATTAAAGGATAAAAATGGCCTCCTGTCCCGCCGCCAGTCAATATAATTTTCATAGAGATATTGCCATTATATCAGATTTTCCTTTTTTGAGCGGCTACGCCCGCGTGCGCGATATGTTCAACAAAATACCCGCTTCAAGCAAAGTCACCGCCAAAGATGAACCTCCTTGAGAGACAAACACCAAAGGCACGCCCGTGAGCGGCAGAAGGCCAGACATGGCGGCAATGTTTAAAAAAGACTGCGTTAAAATTAAAATAACAATGCCTGAACCAAAAATCTTTCCAAACGCATCCGGAGACTGCGAGGAAATATAAAAACCGCGCCAGGCAAAAAGCAAAAAAAGAGAAATCAAAATCACACTGCCTACAAAGCCGAACTCTTCGGCAGCAACCGCAAAAATGGAATCGCCGGTTGCTTCGGGCAAATATTCAAATTTTTGGCGGGAAAGCCCGAACCCTCTGCCAAAAAGCCCTCCCGACCCTATAGCAATTCTCGCCTGATTGATCTGATAGCCTGATTTTTGCGTATCATAATCACGATCCAAAAAAGCCCTGAACCTTTCAAACCTATACGGCTTGAGTGCGATTAAAGTTCCCAATAATAAAATTCCCAACAATATTATTGCCACAACGTGCTTTAATCTGCCGCCGGCCACAATAAATAAAAGAAGTGAAGATAAAAACATTATCCCGAAAGTTCCAACATCAGGCTCGGCGATAACCAAAATACCTGCGATTGCCAAAACCAGCAACAAGGGCAAAACGCCTTTTTCAATTGTCCCTATTTCTTGCTTCCTTGCGGCAAAAAGCGTAGATAAGTAAACTAAAAGCCCGAACTTCAAAAATTCGGAAGGTTGAAAATTAATCGGGCCTAAAACAATCCATCTCCTCGCGCCGTTATGCTCAAAACCGATACTGGGTATAAGAACCAACGCTCCAAGTAGAATAGCAAAAATAAAAATCGGCAAAGCGAAACGGCGCCAGCTTTTATATGGAATTTTATAAGCCGCAATTAAAGCAATAACGCCGGTGATCCCGCCGAAGACGAGCTGGCGTAAAACATAATGGTAAAAAGGAAGGTCGCGCTTAGCCGCTAGCCCTATGGACGCCGAGGTTAAAATAAAAAAACCAGCGGCCACCAAAAGGAAAATTAAAAGTTTTAAAACCGGATCGCCTTTCATCCCGTTAGAAATTCAGCCGAGGCAAGTTTTAGATAAGACGCAACCGCGCATCCGCCTTCGGCTCTGTTAGATAATAAAAAAGAATATTTGTAAAAATTCCTAACGGGATTCATCCTATTTTTTTGCGTGAATTAAGAAAGGTAACTAATTTTTTAAATTCTCTTCCTCTTTCTTTATAGTCATGAAATTCATCAAAACTGGCCGCACCGGGCGCAAGCAGAAAAATATCTCCCCTTTTTGCTTTTTTAACAACCGCAATAAACGCATCCCACATCCTTGTTTTAAAAATATATTTCTTAATGCCAAAACTTTTCAGAAAACGCGCGATTTCCCCGCCTGCCGGTCCGAACAACCCGACAAAACGAATATCTTTACTCCCCGCCCTTTTTGCGAGCGGCTTTAAATTCAGTTTTTTATTAAAACCGCCCATCAGCACTATTTTTGACTCTTCAAAAATATTTATTGAAGCCAAGGCTTCTCCTACATTCGTCGCCTTTGAATCATTGTAAAATTTTACCCCATTCACTGATCCCACAAATTCGATTCGATGCTCCGCTCCTTTAAAATCTTTCACCGTCTTTTTAATAATTTTCTCTGAAACCCCAAAAAGCATCGCGGCCAAAGATGCCGCCAGAATATTTTTTAGATTGTGCTCCCCCATCAACCTCGTCTCAAAGCCTGAATTTCGCGCCTTTTCAGCGGTTACCGGAATTTTTTTACCTCTGGACAAAAACCCGATTTTTTTAGAATTTTTATTGTCCGCGAAATAAATTACCGCGTCCTTCTTGTTCTGAAATCTGACAATATTTTCTTTTGACCGGAAATACTCTCTAAAATCTTTATGCCTGTCCAGATGTTCCTCAAAAACATCCAGCACGAGAGCGACGTCCGGCGACATTGTTAAATCCTGAAGTTGGAAGCTGGAAAGTTCCGCCACAACAATTGAATTTCTGGAAAGTTTATTTAATACATCCAAAAAACTGACCCCGATATTCCCCACAAGATAAGCGTCTTTGCCGGCATTTTTAAGCATTTTAAAAATAAGAGTGCTTGTGGTCGTTTTTCCGGCAGATCCGGTTATGCCGATAATCTTTACTTTTTCCTTTTTTCTTATTTCTTCAAAAAATAATTTCGTAAGGCTTGTGACTTTATTTTTTTGCTTCTGAATTTCAGGAAGTTTAAAAGGCACGCCCGGACTTCTAAATATCTGATCAAACTTCCATAAATTTTTTAAATAACTCGCTCCTACAACCGATTTTGACCCTTTGGGTAATTCGACTTCAGGATTCCGATCAAGAATCGTAATATCATTTTCGCTATCTCTTCTTAAGTAAAAAAATAGTGACTCGCCCTCGAGCCCGTAGCCAATGATCGCAATCTTTTTTTTTGCCCTCATGCCCTCCTTAAAATTCTTCCAGCCGCCGTTCCGGATAACTTGCCTCCTTCAACAGCCGCTTTGCCGTTAACAAAAACATGCTCGATACCCGTTGAAGGCAAATAAGGATTCCCGTACTCGCTTGGGCCCCCGATATTCTGAAAATCGAAAACAACGATATCAGCAAAATTGTCCTTCTCTAGCCTGCCCCTTTGTTTTAATCCGACGATACTCGCCGGAAGCTCGGTCATCTTATACACTAGATCCTCTAACCTTAGAGCATCTCTTTCTTTTAAAAAGACCTCAAACGCCTTTGGAAAAGCGCCGAACGAACGAGGGTGCGGAAGGTCAAACAAATTCTTTTTTTCGAAAGAGTAGCCTACACCGTCGGAAGCAATCGCTACCCAACTTTTTTTAGCAAAATCCGAGACGTGCTCTATATTTATCACTTCATTAAAAATGGAGCAAGCTAGCTGATTTGCCTCGAGAATTCTGATAATAAATTCTTCGGGATCAAGTCCTGAAGAATTAGAAAGTTCTGCAACTGTTTTTCCGACAGAAGCGCTGTCCTTGAGAGCGGAAGCAATAATCATTTTCTCGTAATGCAAAGTTAGTGATTTTAAAAAGGCCTTAATTTCGAGACGCGAATTTTTGTTTTTTAAACTCTCCAAAATTTTGTCCTTGCTCCCTCCTTCTAAAATCCACGGGGGTAAAAGCTGGTAAAGCGCTGATCCGGTTTTTGTATAAGGAAACAGATCAGCCGAAATTCTCAAACCTTCGTTCTCTGCAGAGTCGAGCAGCTCGATCGCATCGTGAAAAAATGGCCAGGCTCCGCGGCCCAAAATTTTAAAATGGGAAAGATGAAGGCCCGTCCCCGACTCTCTCGCCATTCTTATAAGTTCGACAATGGATGGAAGGATATTTTTCCCTTCATCTTTAAGGTGATGCTTTGTAAATCCCCCGTTTTCTTTAACAACCCTGAAAAGGCTTCGAAGCTCTTGGTCATCAGCCGAGCGGCCGTGAGCCGAACCAAGGCTTGTGGAAAGACCAAAGGCGCCGTCTTCCATCGCTTCTTTAAAAAGATGCTCCATTGAAGCAATCTCGGCCACGTCAGCATGTCTTGCTTCGTCGCCGAGGACTCCCCTTCTTAAAATTCCATGGCCAACCAATGTGGCAAAATTGACACCGATTTTTCTTCTAGAAAGCTCCTCAAAAAATTCCGAAAGACTATGCCAATTTACGTTTATTTGATTTATGTCAGTCCACCTCTGAACAACCGAGATATCCGACGATTTAACCAAAGGGGCTAACGACGCTCCACAGTTCCCTCCTAAAATAGTTGTAATGCCTTGCGTTAAAAGACTTTCTTGGGAGGGATCTGAAAAAAGCGTCCAGTGAGTATCAGAGTGGCAAGTTATATCTATAAACCCGGCAGATACATGCTTGCCGGTAGCATCAATAATTTTGTCAGCGCTCGCGTCAGACAAATTTCCAATAAATGATATTTTGTCTCCTTTAATTCCAACGTCAGCCTTTTCCGATCTTCTGTTACTAATCACCGTCCCTCCCCTAATGATTGTCGTGTACGAAGCCATGATTATATTATACACTTTATATTGCGAAATTCATCGCAAACGGTGCGTAATTTTCAACCAAGCAGTTGAATAATTACCCCAACAAGCGCCGCTACGTATGTAAGCACCCAAGCGCGCATGGTTACTTTATATGGGGGCCACCCCATAGCTTCAAAATGATGATGCAACGGAGCTACAAGAAAAATTTTTCGCTTTAAAAATTTTTTCGAAAAAAGCTGGATAATAACAGAACCGGCGTCAAGAACAAGCGGCAGAGCTATTATCGGCAGAACCAAAACTGCATTTGTTAAAAAAGCAATTACGGTAAGAGCCGTGGTCAAGCCCAAAATTCCAGTCTCTCCCATATAAAAACGGGCCGGTGGGATATTAAACCACAAAAAAGCCGCGAGAGCCCCACCCACAACCGCGGAGAAAGCCGCAAGATCAATTTGATTTTGGAAAAAAGCAATTCCGGCGTAGGCTGTAAATATCATCGCCATAACGCCTCCAGCGAGCCCATCAATCCCGTCAATTACGCTTCCTGAAAACGTCGCTAGCATGACAAAAATAAAAAATATGGGGAACAAAAATCCAATCTCAAAATCGCCGTAAAAAGGAATGTTCACGTGGCTCGCGTCAAGTTTAAAATAAAACCACCAAGCGCCTACAAGCGCTATTAAAAATATCATGATAAGCCTGCGGGAAAACCTAATACCACCGGCTGCATTTTTACTTTTCCAATATACCGTCCTTAAATCATCAGCTACACCTACAAGCGAAGCCGCGACAAGCGTAAAAAGAGGGAGCCATGTTTGAGATCTTGAAAGAAAATTTAATTTCTGAAATATCACCCTATCCGTAAAAGACAGCATCCAAAATAACAATGTAACAAGCAAAGGCACGAACCAGATAAGAATCCCACCCATACGCGGAACTCTGGTTTCCCGCTCCTTATGAAGTTCCCTGAAAATCGGCGTCGCGGAACCGTCAGGAGCGGCGTGCGTCCGCGCTTCGGTCCGCCACATCTTATATTTATAAAGGTAATGGGTAAGAAGCGGAGTCAATAACATCCCAATAATAAATGAGAGCGTAGAAAGCCCGAATACTTTTAAAACATTTAAGACCATATTTTATACTACTTCCCTTAAATAACACCCCTCACAATAAACAATTTCTCTTCTTTCAGGTGCATAAGAAGTCTCAAACTCGTTTGAACATGGTTGATCTCTATGATCGTGCTCTACAGTGTTTTCATACTTAATTCCCTGCCTCGCCGGCAGGCGGGCTGATTCTGAAATGCCGAATTCTCCTTGGCACATGCAAGTTCGATGCCACAGCTTCAAAGGGTTACGTTGTTTAATGCGTTGGTAATGTCTGCAGTTAGGACAGAGTCTTGGTAAAGGAAGGTTTTGTTTACGCAGGAA